>ERZ1673759.19-NODE-19-length-39177-cov-28.789096_pt1 | contig 39177 bp, 41 predicted proteins | sample MGYA00580179_ERZ1673759 | MGnify/ENA primary metagenome ERZ1673759 (study PRJEB41219, sample SAMN04549624) | soil metagenome | isolation source: soil | place: USA: Oklahoma, Great Salt Plains NWR | collected 2008-10-09 ... | reverse complement strand
GCCTTCGCAGCTCGGGACTTTCACCCTATAGATTACACCCATGCCGGGCGCACACTGAAAAAGAGGTGACCTTTGCAGCAACAGGTCACCTCTTTCCCCTTACCGCTTCAAAGCGGCAGGATTATGCCCGCGGTACTTTTTCTTTGTCGCTTCTCCACCCCGCAGGTGGCGGATCGATTTATGGTAATCTAATATGGCTTTCACTTCATTAGCTAGTTCAGGATTTATTTCAGGCAATCGTTCCGTTAAATCTTTGTGGACAGTACTTTTGGATACGCCAAACTCCTTCGCGATCACGCGAACCGTTTTTCTCGTCTCCACGATATACTTTCCAATCTTGATCGTTCTCTCTTTGATGTAATCGTGCACACCACTCGCCCTCCCTAAATTGGATGTGAGAAGTGTGAAATGAGACTCGCTTTCACTTCATTTAAGTACTGTATTCCCGCATGAAAATAAATTGGTGGTCCTCCCCCGCGCATGCGGCAGAAAGCGAGATCGCTTTCTATCTTTACCACGACTGATCAAGTCTTTTTGCCTTTGGATATTTGCTTTTTTAACGATTCCTCACCTCAAACACTCTCTCTAATTTTTGTGCAGGTTTGTAATCATTTTATTAGCTTGGTTAAAAATATATGCACGAAATCAGTATTAAGGACAAGGCATGAAGGGACTTTTTTACGGGCGGATACAGAATCAGTCGTGAAAATCAGCGTGGCAGTTCAAAAAACGGATGGATTCCTTCTTCTAGGTTCAAATGAAAATAAAAAAACAGAGAGTTATTCCGTTCACTCTCTGTACATCTATAAATTACTGGATGGTTTTGTTGAGATATTGTTCAGGATTTAAAGGAGTGTTGTTTTTGCGAATTTCAAAATGGACATGAACACCCGCTTTTTCGTTAAACACACTGTTTCCTGCTTTTCCGATCACTTGCCCCTGTTTTACATTTTCGCCTTCTTTGACTTGTATGTCTTTCACAGATTGATATTGTGTGACAATTCCTTTTTCATGTTCAATTTCAATGACATTGCCAAGCAAAGCATCTTCTTGAATGTTCGTTACTTTTCCGCTCAACGCCGCCGTTACATCGAAGCTTTTTCCATCTTTCACACCAATATCAATTCCTGTATTGGGATAATACGTATTGTTATAAACTACTAGTGCGGCTTCTTGTTCCTTTTGGGAAGCGTTTTTGTCATAAAATTTTTGCTTAATAACGGCTTCATCCGGATTTTCCAATGGAAGCTTCACGGTTTCCATCGCCGTATTGACTTCCACCGAAGGCTCACGGCTGCTGTTGTCAGCGGATTGTTGTTGGCCCTGATCTTTCGTCGCATTGTTATCTTCAGTTGTTTGATACCATACAATACCGGCTATTAAAAGGGCAGCAATGACAAGATATAAGCTCGGAAATACCCAACGTTTTTTAAAGAAAGTTTTCATCCTTAGAGAAATTCGTTTCTTTTCTTCCTCTCTCACTTTTCATCACCTCAGCTACCATTTTGAACAGGCCAGGTGAATTCTATACCTTTTTTCAAAAAATTTTTTTACTTTTTATTTTTCGATAATCCATTTAAAATTATTCACGTAATCGCGACACCATATTCTGGGGTTTTATATTATAAGGTTAAAAAAAGGCAGCATTTCCCGAATAATGGTCCCATCCAGAAAATGCTGCCTGTCTTGTCTTCCAAAGAAGTGAGTCTCATTATGAAAAAGGCGAAGATCCCTCACCTTTTAAGGAATCGCCGTTTTCTTTCCGTTTTCACTTGATTTTTGCGCGGTGATCCGGTTTTTCAAATAATCGTCTGAAGAGGCAATTTGCACATGTTGATAATAATATTTTAAAATCTGTATGTAATTTTTCCCTTCTTTTGCCATTCCATTAGCACCATATTGGCTCATACCAACCCCGTGCCCGTATCCTTTTGTCGTAATCGTCATATGATCGCCTTTTATCACCCAGGAAAAATCTGCAGACTTCAGCCCAAGCTTTTCCCTTATCTCCCTTCCCGTAAATTCTTTCCCAGCAATCAAGACTTTCCCGACTCGATTGCCAGCTGTCCGTTGGATGACAGTACCGGCATCTTTTTTATTTTTTAAATGAACCCCTAATTTTTTTTCAAACTCTTTTACGGGGATGACCGTCTTGGAGTAATATTGCGGAGATTTTTTATCCCATGGGCTTTTGACGCTTTTTAAATACGGTATCGGCTGTTTCCAATAATCCTCCGAGTTTTCCGTATAACCGTTGCTTGTCGAAAAAAACGAAGCTAAGATAGGTTCCCCATTATAAGTTAAAATTTTTCCGGCCGTTTGGCCCACCGCTTCTTCTATTTTTTTCATCTTCCACTGATAATCTTTTCCCCATATTTGTTTTAATTCCTCAGGGCTTTTATACACTTGGTCTTTCACCGTATCGGTGACATCCGCTCCGTCCGGCGCATCAGAACCTTTCATTAATTTTTTGACAATAAACGTTCTAGCCGTTAAGGCTTGCGCTTTTAATGCCTCCATTTCAAAATCCGCCGGCATTTCCGAGGCCACCACACCAGCCACATATTTTTCCAACGGCTCCTTTTCCGTTTTATGAAGTTGAGATCTATATACCGCCACTTCTACGCTTGATTGTTTTTCCAACTGAGACTGGCTCTTATTCGCTGAAATCTTTTCAGTCATTTTTCCGCTCGTCCCTTGATCGGAAAACGGAATGACAAGCAAGGCCGGTATAATCATCGCTGATGTAGTCAGAATAGCTAATAAAATAAAAAGTGGATTCCAGTTCTTCATCATGTATTACGTCCTCCAGTAACGTTTTTTGAGACAGAAAGGGCAATAGCTTTTCTCATCTCCAACATATGGCGGAGGACAAGCTTTTATGTCAGAAATTTGTTGAATAGAGTCCGGATGATCGGGGCATAATGGTGGATGGATTCTTTTTCGAACGTGGAAATAAAAGAGGCCGCCCGTTGGTGGAAAACATGAAAAAATCCCGCTTTTATCAAGCGGGCCGGCCATCACGCTTTCACATCTGTGATGGCAACTTTTTCCGTCAGGGTTTCTTGGTCTTCTTCGTTAACGCGGATAATATCGGCTCCCAGCGAGGCCAGCTTACCATGGAAATTCACATATCCCCGGTCCAAATGCTTTAATTCCGTTACACGGGTATATCCGTCAGCGACTAAGCCTGCAAGTATCAACGCAGCTGCTGCACGCAAATCGGTAGCCGTCACTTCAGCTCCCTGAAGCTTACACGGTCCGTTAATAATAACGGAACGTCCTTCAATTTTAATGTTCGCATTCATGCGTCGGAATTCTTCCACATGCATAAACCGGTTTTCAAATACAGTTTCCGTAATCACACTGGTACCTTCTGCTTTCAGCAAAAGAGCCATCATTTGTGATTGCATGTCTGTCGGGAAACCGGGATGCGGCATCGTTTTAATGTCCACAGCTTTTAACTTTTCCGGACCGATGACTCGGATGCCGTTCGCTTCTTCAATGACAGTCACGCCCATTTCTTCCAATTTGGCAATAAGAGAGGTAAGATGCTCAGGAACGGCTCCCTGAACCAGTACATTTCCTCCCGTAATAGCCGCAGCTGTCATAAAAGTGCCGGCTTCGATTCGGTCTGGAATAATGGCATGTTCCGCCCCGGTCAAATAATCAACGCCTTCTACACGAATCGTACCTGTACCTGCTCCTCTAACATTTGCTCCCATTTTATTGAGAAAATTCGCTAGATCGACAATTTCCGGTTCTTTGGCGCAGTTTTCAATGATCGTTGTTCCTTCTGCCAATACAGCAGCCATCAATATATTTTCGGTCGCTCCTACACTAGGAAAATCAAGGTAAATTTTCGCACCTTTTAATCGGCCGGGAACTTCCGCTTCTATAAAACCGTTGCCAACTTTGACAACAGCCCCCATTGCTTCAAAGCCTTTTAAATGCTGATCGATCGGTCTGGATCCAATTGCACAGCCACCGGGAAGGGCTACCCGCGCTTTACCGGTACGGGCAAGCAACGAGCCCATGACTAATACAGACGCCCTCATTTTTCGTACATATTCAAACGGGGCCTCTACAAAAACCTCTCTAGATGCGTCTACTATGATTGTATTGTCTTCAAAGTTCACGTCACAGTTTAAATGACGCAGCACTTCGTTAATGGTATACACATCGGAGAGAGCAGGTACATCACGAATGATACTTTTTCCTTTACTTGCTAATATTGTTGCAGCGATAACAGGGAGAACGGCGTTTTTTGCGCCTTCCACTTTCACTGTGCCGTTCAGCCTTTTTCCGCCGCGGACGATGATTTTTTCCAAGAGTATTCCCCTCCGCGTCCTAATTCTCTATATTAATATTCAACTGTAATGATTGGTGTGCCAATGACAAAGGATGTATTGGCGTCCAATTGTTCTTCTCTCAATCCAATTTGCAAATTCATCCGTTTTTCTTTCAGAGGTAAGCTCTGACTGAATTGTTTTGAATAAGCTGAAATGGAATAGAGATCGTCTTCTTTCAGTGCTTCCGTTTCTTTTGCATTTAATGCCGTCATCATAGAGGAAACTTGATTTGACAAAACTTCCTTAAGTTTACCATTGAACTTCCCCTTTATACAAGAGAAAACCAGAGGGTGGTGAATAAAAATTTTCGAGTAATTTTCTTCAAACCCTCCATGAATAAAAGAAAGATTTTCTTTTTTCAGGTCACTTCCTTCAACTGTATAAAGGACATACGATTGTTCGTTTTCATTGGAAACAATTTGAATGGTTTGGCGGATATTTCCTTTGGTTGATACAGCAGAGTATGAACTCTCATTACTATTTGTATTTTTGGACCAAGCCCAGTGTGAAAACTCCGCCTGAAGCTTCCGTACAGTTTGTCCAATTTTTTCACTTTGAATCGGTTCCCTCGTGTGTAAAGACCATGAAGAAATCGTTCCATTCATACTTTCCGCCAGATTAGCAAGTGTTTCGATTTCCGGTTTCGGATTCACCGCTATCGTGTTTTTCCCCAAAAGTACGATTGAAAAACCCATTATGCCAATAATAATGACGAAAATGATATAATTTCCTTTCATACATCTTCTCCCCTTTGGTAACAGTGTTTCCGGTTACCTGGGAGAAATACGTGGGAATAATCGTCATCTTTCAACAATGAGTCTTGTGTACATTTTCACTTGCTAATCAAGCAAACAAAAAGCAGTTTAAAAAAACTGCATCCAAAGAAAATAATAAATAAAATTTTTAAAAATTCAAGTGTGAAGAACGAACTAAATTCTCAGGACCATCCAAAATTGAAAATCGATTCATTTTCCCTATGATCAAGAGGAATCGTCATCTTTCCGGCCGCTTTTCCGATCCAAAAAAACAAAAATTATTGAAACATCATTGGCAGCTGCTGCGACCATAGCAAATAATCCAAGAAAAATTGGCTGACCACTGAACCAATAGCAATTGTCAACAAGACGTATAACAGCCTGGCTTGAAAGACTCTATTGGGTTTAATCAGCTTCTCAAACCTTAGCGCTTGCAAAGCCCAAAATGTAATCGCTATAAACACCAAATGGGAAAGAATGCTGAGGAGCGCTTGTTGTCCAAATTGTGCAACCATCCTGACCTCTCCTTCCAGGTTTTCCACCTGCCAGCTATTGTAGCATAAATCTTACATAGAGAACGACTGTCATTCCACTTTCTAATCGATGATCCATCCTTACCGATGATTGGCCGAACAACATAGTCTCTTCTTGAGAATGATGGTTTCATTCTTTTGAAAAAAGAGATTTGATTCCCCCATGAATCATTCCTGTTCTTTCGATTCAATCAAAAATCAACAGGTCAACCTTCCTCTCACTCTAAAGACCATGCCTTCTCTTTCCTGCTTCCATATTTTTCGTTCCAAACTCCCGCTGATATGACCATTTTTTCCATAAAATCAGCCTTTATTCCGTTTAACGTCTTACCTAAAATAAACGAAAAAAGTCAGCAACCATTCTTTTTTACGGTGAGCAATAGATAAACGAAAAGCAGAATGATCATTTCATTAGTCCGATAAAAAAGCTGATCCAAACAAGAAAGCGGAAATTTCCTGTTCAGATCAGCCTAGGTTGGTCATTCCAATTATTTATGTTTGTATATATTGATGCGGTTCACAGCCCGCTTTAATGCCAATTCTGCCCTCTTATTATCCATGTTTTCTTGCCGCAGACGGCGCTCTGCTCGTTCTTTTGCTGCTTGAGCACGTTCAATATCAATATCTTCCGCCCTTTCAGCAGCTTGCGCCAAAATCGTCACTCGATCAGGACGAACTTCCAAAAAGCCTCCGCTGACAGCAATCCATTGTGTATTATTGCCATTTTTCAAACGAACAGCACCGATTTCTAAAGGAGCAACCAACGGAATATGTCCGGGTAAGATACCGAGCTCCCCACTGGTCGCTCTGGTACTTACCATTTCCGCTTCTGATTCATGAACCGGGCCATCAGGAGTGACGACAGTGACTTTCATTGTTTTCATATGAATACCTCCTGAACCCTTTTATTATACTTCTACTCCCATTTCTTTCGCTTTTTCGATTACATCTTCGATCGGACCTACAAGACGGAATGCATCTTCCGGAAGATGGTCATATTTTCCTTCCAGAATTTCTTTGAACCCTCTTACCGTTTCTTTTACAGGCACATAGGAACCAGGTTGTCCCGTAAATTGTTCCGCCACGTGGAAGTTTTGAGATAAGAAGAATTGAATGCGGCGAGCGCGATGTACAACAAGTTTATCTTCGTCGCTTAATTCATCCATCCCTAAAATGGCGATGATATCTTGCAATTCTCTGTAGCGTTGCAGCGTTTGCTGAACTTGGCGAGCCACTTTATAATGCTCTTCGCCGACGATTTCAGGTGTCAACGCCCGAGACGTAGAAGCAAGCGGGTCTACTGCCGGATAGATCCCCATTTCAGAAAGTTTCCGTTCAAGGTTGGTGGTTGCATCCAAGTGAGCGAAAGTAGTCGCTGGAGCCGGGTCAGTGTAGTCATCGGCAGGCACATAAATCGCTTGAATTGATGTAACCGAACCAACATTTGTAGATGTAATCCGTTCTTGAAGTTGTCCCATTTCCGTTGCCAACGTAGGTTGATAACCTACCGCAGAAGGCATACGTCCCAACAATGCGGAAACCTCAGAACCTGCTTGCGTAAACCGGAAAATATTGTCAATAAAGAGAAGTACGTCTTGTCCTTGTTCATCACGGAAATATTCAGCCATGGTAAGACCGGTAAGGGCTACACGCATACGGGCACCAGGCGGCTCATTCATTTGCCCGAACACCATCGCCGTTTTGCTGATAACCCCGGAATCCTTCATTTCATGATAAAGGTCATTACCTTCACGAGTCCGTTCTCCTACACCGGAAAATACGGAAATACCGCCGTGTTCTTGTGCGATGTTGTTAATCAATTCTTGAATTAAAACCGTTTTTCCTACTCCTGCACCGCCGAACAAACCGATTTTACCACCTTTAATATAAGGCGCCAACAAGTCGACTACTTTAATTCCGGTTTCCAATATTTCCACTTCGGTAGAAAGTTGTTCAAATTTTGGCGCTGGACGATGAATAGGATCGCGGCGGGCATCTTCAGGAATTGGTTCATCTAAATCGATGGTTTCCCCTAATACGTTAAATACCCGTCCTAATGTTACGTCTCCGACAGGAACGGAGATCGGTTTTCCTGTATCGATTACTTCCATTCCGCGTTGCAGACCGTCTGTGGAAGCCATGGCAATCGTACGAACCGTATCATCGCCTAAGTGAAGCGCTACTTCCAAAACGAGATCGATACTTACTTCCGATTCCGTCTTTGCTTCATATTGCACTTTTAACGCATTGTATATGTCGGGAAGCTTGCCGCTCTCGAACTTCACGTCAACTACTGGACCCATTACTTGAATAACGTGTCCTTTGCTCATCATGTTCCCTCCTAACTAGCTTTTAGCAGATCAAAGACTGCCTCATTCAAAAATTCTATCGCTTGTTTCCGCAACGAACTAGAGTTACTCCAATGCAGCGGCACCGCTGACAATTTCCGTAATTTCTTGGGTAATAGAAGCTTGGCGTGCACGGTTGTATGACAGCGTTAAGGTATCGATTAATTCCAAAGCATTATCCGTTGCATTTTTCATAGCTGTCATCCGCGATGAATGTTCACTTGCTTTGGCATCTAAAATGGCGCCAAAGATTAAACTTTCCGCATACTGCGGCAGCAGCACATCCAACACATCTTCCGCCGAAGGTTCAAATTCGTAAGAAGTAAGCTTATTCGCCGGTGCAACATCCGTCAAAGGCAAAAGCTGCTTCTCTGTCACTTCATTCGCAATGGCACTAATATAATGGGTGTAGTACATATGCAGTTCATCGAACGTTCCATCTATAAATAAGTTCACGGTCTTATTTGCGATGTTCCGAATTTCAGCGAAACTCGGATGATCAGGCACTCCCACCATGTCATAGACAACATTCATTCCTCTGTTTACAAAGAAGTCTCTGCCCACTCGTCCAAGTACAATAATCGCGTACTCATCTTCTGATTTGTGGCGTTCTTTAATGGTGTTGTAAACGAGGCGAAGAACGTTGCTGTTATATGCTCCCGCCAAACCCCGGTCTGCGGTGATCACCAAATACCCGGTCTTTTTAACGGGGCGGGAGACCAGCATCGGATGTTTGATATCTTTGCTTCCGGCCGCAATGCTGGCAACGACGTCCTGCATTTTTTCCATATACGGAACAAATGCTTTGGCATTTAGTTCCGCGCGGCTGAATTTCGAAGCGGAAACCAATTGCATAGCCTTGGTGATTTGGCTTGTTTTCTTTGTAGTATTAATACGAGTTTTTATATCGCGTAACGATGCCATCCGTTCTCACCACCCTTATACTTAATGAATTCCATTTTGTTACTCGGATTTCGCAAAGGTTTTCTTAAAGCCGTTAATGGCTCCTGCCATCTCTTCGTCGCTCGGCAAGTTACCTGTGGAACGGATTTGATCAAGCACCGCTTGTCCGTTTTCATCCAACCAAGCGTAAAATTCTTCTTCAAAGCGGCGGATATCTTCTACCGGGATGTCATCTAAAAATCCGCGAGTCAACGCATAGAGAATCATGACTTGTTTTTCTACTTTGATTGGTTTATTTAAATCTTGCTTTAATACTTCTACGGTACGGGCACCACGAGCCAATTTTGCTTGAGTCGCTTTATCAAGATCAGAACCGAATTGAGCAAATGATTCCAATTCACGATAGGATGCCAAGTCCAAACGCAAAGTACCGGCCACTTTTTTCATGGCTTTAATTTGAGCGGCTCCCCCTACACGGGATACAGACAAACCAGCGTTAATAGCCGGGCGTACACCGGAGAAGAATAAATCCGATTGCAAGAAAATTTGTCCATCTGTGATGGAAATAACGTTTGTTGGGATATAGGCAGAAATATCCCCTGCTTGTGTTTCAACAAACGGCAATGCTGTCAACGAACCAGCGCCTTTCGCATCGCTAAGTTTTGCAGCACGTTCAAGTAAACGAGAGTGAAGATAGAATACATCCCCCGGATATGCTTCACGACCAGGTGGACGACGGAGCAGCAAGGAAAGTTCACGGTACGCAGCAGCTTGTTTGGATAAATCGTCATAAACGACCAACACATGCTTGCCGTTGTACATGAATTCTTCACCCATCGCAACGCCGGCATAAGGTGCCAAATACAATAACGGTGCTGGTTGTGATGCAGAAGCTGTCACCACGATCGTGTAATCTAATGCGCCATTTTTGCGCAGCGTTTCAACCGTTGTCCGAACCGTCGATTCTTTTTGGCCGATTGCCACATAAATACAAATCATGTTTTGGTCTTTTTGGTTGATAATCGTGTCAATCGCGATGGATGTTTTACCTGTTTGACGGTCCCCGATAATTAACTCCCGTTGTCCTCTTCCGATCGGTACAAGAGCGTCAATGACTTTAATACCTGTTTGAAGAGGTTCATGAACAGATTTACGATCCATTACCCCTGGAGCAGGACTTTCAATTGGACGAGTTTTTTTCGTATTAATCGGTCCAAGACCATCAACCGGTTGTCCGAGAGGATTTACAACACGACCAATGAGTTCTTCTCCAACCGGAACTTCCATAATACGTCCTGTACGACGAACTTCGTCTCCTTCACGAATATCCGTATATGGTCCTAAAATGACGATCCCTACGTTATTTTCTTCCAAATTCTGCGCCAATCCCATAACGCCATTTGAAAACTCCAAAAGCTCGCCAGCCATGACATGATCAAGGCCGTGGGCACGAGCAATACCGTCACCGACCTGGATGACAGTGCCTACATCATTTACTTCCATATCCGCCTGATAATTTTCGATTTGCTTTCTTATCAGCGCGCTGATTTCTTCAGCTTTGATGCTCATGCTTTTCACCCCTTCTTATTTATAGAGCAGAATGAAAGGAAATAGCGTTATAGTTGTCGTCCCGCTATTTCACGCCATTCATTCAACGAATAAGCGAGAGACTCTGCAACGAGTGCTGCTCGCCGTTTAATGATTTATACGTATACGTTGTATAGTCTAGCTAATCAATTGTTTTAACCGATCAAGCTTTCCGCGAAGGCTGCCGTCAATAATGCGATTCCCGATTCTGACTTTCAAGCCTCCTAAAAGCTTCGGATCCACAACATTTTCAATTTTCAAAGTTTGCTTCCCGACTTTTTCAGCCAATACAGCTGACAGTGAAGATTTTTCTTCTTCATTTAATGGGCGTACACTCGTCACCGTCGCTTCTGCAATTCCACGCTCGTTATTGGCCAAGGCTATGTATTCTTCAGCCATTTCCAACAGATTATCTTCGCGGTGGTTTTCCATCATAAGAAGCAATGTATTGACAATAAACGGAGAAGCAGTTGAAAACGCCTGTTTAACTAATTCTTTCTTTTTGGACATGTCCACTTTCGGCAGTTTCAAGAAGAACAGCAATTCCGGAGTTTGCTGTAAAACCTCTTTTACTACACTCATCTGTTCCCCAATCAGAGCTACTTGATCGTTCTCTTTTGCAACTTGGAAAAGAGCTGCCGCATAGCGATTGGCTACTATAGAATTACTCATCGCCCTTCTCCTGCCTCTTTAATAAAATCTTGGATTAATTTTTCTTGATCTTGCTCGCTCAATTCTTTTTCAATGACTTTCGAAGCAATCAATACAGATAAAGAGGCCACTTGATCACGCAATTCTGCCACTGCTTGTTCTTTTTGACGATTGATTTCAGCTTTTGCGGACTCTTTCAAGCGTTCTGCTTCTTGTCTAGCTGCGGCAATAATCTCATCTTTTTGCCGTTCACCTTGTTTTTTGGCATTTTCGATTAGAGCTTGGGCATCTTCTCTAGCTTTTTTCAGTTCTTGACGAGTTTCTTCTAAAAATTTATTCGCTTCAACACGGCTCTTTTCCGCCGCTTCAATTTCATTCGCAATATGATCTTCGCGCTGTTTCATGATTCCCACGAGCGGGCCCCATGCATATTTCTTTAACAACGCCAATAAAATAATAAACATCAATAATTGGAAGATGATATCTCCACTGTTGATGTGTGCTTCTCCCAATACAAGCGCGTTTGTCAACACGTATTATTCACTCCCTTCAAGAGTCAGCTCCCTAACCATAACAATCCAGCAGGAATACGGTACATAAAGGAATGGCGAAGGTTCGCATGGAATGATCTTCGCCATTTGCAACTTAATTCCAGTGATTATCGATTCAAAACCATGAATGCGATAACTACGGCAATAATTGGAATCGCTTCAACTAACGCTACCCCAATGAACATAACCGTTTGAAGCATCCCGCGTAGTTCTGGTTGACGAGAAATACCTTGTACCGTACGAGATACGATTAAACCGTTACCGACACCTGCCCCAATTGCTGCCAACCCTATTGCAATTGCTGCTGCTATTACACCTAAACTCATGATTAAGTTCCTCCTTTAAAATATATAAAAAGTTCTTCTTTCAAATAATGATATAATGAATTTATGTTTAATGGTCTTGGCTGATTTTATGAGCCATGTAAACCATTGTTAACATCGTGAAAATAAATGCTTGGATTGAACCGACAAAAATACTGAAAGCTTGCCATGCAATTGTCGGAATAATGGCCGCAATAGTGCCACCGACACTTGACGCCAAACCACCGGCCAACAGCGAAAGCAAGATTTCCCCCGCGTAGATGTTTCCGTAAAGCCGGAGCCCCAGAGTCAATGTATTGGCGAATTCTTCGATTATTTTTAAAGGGAATAAAAATTTCATCGGTTCAAAGTATCCCCGTACATATCCGCCAAACCCTTTCATCTTTACGCCGTAATAATGAGTTAATACTACAATCATAACTGCAAGCGTAAGTGTAATGGCAGGGTCGGATGTCGGCGACTTCCACCATAACTTGTGATCTACCACAACGGAAAATGGAAGACCTAGCATATTGGATACAAAAATATACATAATCAAAGTAAGGCCGAGAATATGAAAACGCCCGCCCGTTTTCCAATCCATGTTGCTTTGAATGATATTCTTTACAAAATCCATGATCCATTCCATGAAATTTTGCATTCCTGTCGGTTTCAAAGCAAGCTTCCGTGTGGAGATGACCGCAATTAAGAATACAATTACACTTGCCACTGTGATCATTAAAACATTGGACAGGTTAAAAGTAAGACCCATAAATTCCACTATTGGAGCTTCATGTTCCAATTCTTATCACCTCTCTTCCACGTTACTTAAATTAGAATGGATTCATTAAATCTATCATAATGACATTTACTGCCATTATTTCTATATTGAAATATAAGGAGAAGAATTCAACCCGGAAAGCGAAGGGCAGCAATGAGGCTGTTTTGCCTGTTAGGTAAAACGTCAAGGCCTCAGCTTTTTGACAATATCGGACAGGCTCACCGAACCCCCGATAAATTCCAAGCTTGTCCATTGGCAGGCTATGCTTGTATACAAGCTATAGAAAATGCCTTGCGGAGCAGATAAATGGAGAACTGGCAGAATTCACAGTAATAATGCCATTCATAGCTTTCAAATATTTTAACGCACTAATCCCCTGAATCGAAACGGCGTATTGTACGCAGCATCGCCAGTATTCCGGCCGCTAATCCCGATAAAAGCCCAATCACTAAAAACAGAGGTTCTGTTTGGCATTTGCCATCGATCCATCTACCGAGAAATATCCCGATCAAAACAGATCCTGCCAGCTGAGATAAGATGGTGCTGTAGAGAGCCATTGCCCGAAATGGACTTTTATGTTTTTGAGCCATTCATCACCCTCACATTCAAGCGGGAGCTGACCCGAACTTCAAAAAAATACAAGCGTTTTCACCACGCTCAGTTTATTCAAATAACTTCTATTATTTCCTTTGTAAGCATACAATAGAGACCTTGCAATGTCAATGTGTTTACAGTGAAAAAGATCACAAAGCATTCACAAATTTTCACAAAGTTTTCACAAAGTTTTCGCAAATTCTGTGAATTTTTTTCATTTTATTCAACTAAAGAGTTAGGTTACAAATGGCCGATTTGCAAAAAATCCCTTAACTTTCGACATTAAGAAGTCTCGTCCGCTTTTTGTTCCTTCCGACTGCGATGAAAGCGGCATTCATAAAGAGTCTCCTGCTTGGAGACTCTATGAAAAACGATCCGGTTTTTGGCTCGTTCTTTTGAAATAATAGCGCACCGCTTCCGCAATTCGGCGGGATGCTTCTCCATCCCCATAAGGGTTGACGGCTTTTGCCATTTTCTCATATTCATGCGGGTCCGTTAAAAGTTCTTTAGTCAATCGATAAATACGCTCTTCTTCCACCCCGGCAAGTTTCAGTGTACCCGCTTCAATCCCCTCGGGCCGTTCTGTTGTATCACGAAGCACCAAGACCGGCACGCCAAGGGAAGGCGCTTCTTCCTGCACCCCTCCTGAATCCGTTAAGATTAGATGGGCCCTGGCTGCGAAATTATGAAAATCAATCACATCTAGCGGTTCAATTAAATGAATTCTTTCGTTATCTCCGAGAATTTCCATTGCGATTTCCCGTACTGCTGGATTCAAATGAACCGGATAAACCACTTGAACATCTTTCATTTCCTCTACAATCCGCTTAATGGCCCGAAACATATTGCGCATTGGTTCGCCCAAGTTTTCTCTCCTGTGGGCTGTTAATAAGATCAGGCGGTCCGTGCCAACCTTCGTTAAGATCTCATGCTGATAATCGCTTTTGACAGTTGTTTTTAATGCATCAATGGCTGTGTTTCCCGTTACAAAGATGGTGTCTTTCTTTTTGTTCTCCTGAATCAAATTGGCTTCCGCTTTGGCTGTCGGCGCAAAATGAATATCAGCAAGAATACCAGTTAGCTGCCGGTTCATTTCTTCTGGAAACGGCGAGTACTTATTCCACGTCCTAAGCCCCGCTTCGACATGACCAACCGCAATTTGGTTGTAAAACGCCGCCAGGCTTGCAATAAACGTCGTTGTCGTATCTCCATGAACTAAAACGATGTCAGGCTTGACTTCTTTCATCACTTTATCCAGGCCTTCCAAGCCTTTTGTCGTCACATCTGTCAACGTTTGTCGATCTTTCATGATATTGAGATCATAATCAGGTTGAATCCCGAAAATATCCAGCACTTGATCCAACATTTGGCGATGCTGGGCCGTCACTGCCACAATCGTTTCAAAATCTTCCGGATACTTTTTTAATTCAAGCACAAGCGGAGCCATTTTGATGGCTTCCGGCCGGGTTCCGAAAATGGTCATTACTTTAATTGGAGCACTCATATTCGCACCTACTCTACCTTATTTTGTACCGAATAATCGGTCTCCTGCATCTCCGAGACCTGGAACAATATATCCTTTTTCGTTTAGTTTTTCATCTAAAGCAGCGATATAAATGTCAACATCTGGATGGGCTTTTTTTAGTGCTTCAACCCCTTCTGGAGCAGCAATCAGGCACATAAATTTAATGTTTTTGGCGCCGCGTTTCTTCAGGGAATTCACCGCTTCAACGGCAGATCCGCCCGTTGCCAGCATCGGGTCCACCAAAATAAAATCTCTTTCCTCCACATCGGATGGAAGCTTCACATAATACTCAACTGGCTTTAACGTTTCGGGATCCCTGTATAGTCCGATATGACCTACTTTAGCGGCAGGAATGAGCTTTAAAATGCCGTCAATCATTCCAATACCGGCACGCAATATCGGAACAACACCTATTTTCTTTCCTGATAAAATCTTTGCATTTGCTTTTCCAACAGGCGTTTCGACTTCAATTTCTTCCAAAGGCATGTCACGGGTAATTTCAAACGCCATTAAAGTAGCCACTTCATCCACTAGTTCCCGAAACTCCTTTGTTCCGGTATTTTTATCTCGTATAAAAGTTAGCTTATGCTGGATCAGCGGGTGATCAAATACATATACTTTCGCCACGAATCTCGCTCCTTTGATGATTTTCACTATGTAACTGTAATATAACCTTGACAAAGTTCTACATACTTCAACTTATTTTACAAAAAAACATATGGATCATCAAGAAAGGATCACGAAAACGTGATCACTGACGGGAGAGAAAACCATTTTCTTTCTAAATGAGGAAAACACACTTTTTCCCTTTTAATATACAAAGGCCGGCCGAATCGGAAAAGGAGGAGACTTAAGCCCCCTCCTTTTCCATTTATTTTAAACTCTTTTAATAGATTTTTCCTGGATTCAAAATTCCTTCTGGATCAAGCGCTTTTTTAATGGTGCGCATCACATCGAGTCCTTCCGGATGCTCTTTCAGCAAATATTTCTTTTTCCCGATCCCAATTCCATGTTCTCCTGTACATGTGCCCCCTTGTTGAAGGGCATAATCCACAAGCGCCTCATTCATCTTTTGGAAACGGCCCACTTCATCTTGGTCATTCGGATCGATCGCAAGCGACGTATGAAAATTGCCATCCCCTACATGACCAAGGATGGCGGCGTCCAAATGATAGGCTTCCGCCAATTGCCTAGCCTTTTCCAATGCACCTGTCAGCTTGGAAATAGGAACGCAAACATCCGTAGAAACGTGAAGCTTCCCGGGGTATTTGCTTGTAATCGCAACAGCCGCTTGATGCCTTGCTTCCCACAATTGAGCTCGTTTGATGGAATCTTCTTCAAATTCGAAGGAAAGGCATCCGTTGTCTTCCATGATCTCTCTCGTCATTTGGATATCATGCTGAACCATTTCCCGGCTTCCGGCAAACTCTAAAAATAATGTCGGATGCACCATAAAATCGGTTCCTTTATAAAGATTAATCGCTTCTATCGTCCGAGAATCCACAAGCTCTATTCTTCCGATCGGTATGCCTCCTTGCAAAACAGCGGTAGCAGCTCCCCCTGCCGCTTTCAAATTTGGAAACACGACTTTGGCAGCCACAATTGCTTCAGGAATACCATAAAGTTTTAGTGTAATTTCGGTAAAAATTCCGAGCGTCCCTTCCGAACCAATCATCAAGTCCGCCAAATGCAGACCTGCTGATGATTTGACCGTTTCTCCTCCCATAGGAATCACTCGGCCGTCAGCAAGGACACAACGCAGTCCAAGCACATTTTGCTTCATTGCTCCGTAGCGGACTGCGTTTGTTCCGCTCGCATTCGTTGCCGTCATCCCGCCGATCGTTGCGTCTGCCCCTGGATCCACTGGAAAAAAAAGGCCGTATTTTTTTAAGTGCTTGTTTAATTGGATTCTCGTGACACCCGGTTCCACTTTGACGATAAAATCTTCCGGGCGCAGCTCCACAATCCGGTTCATCAAGGAAAAATCGATGCTGATTCCGCCCTTCACCGGAATGACGTGCCCTTCCAAACTAGTGCCCACTCCAAACGGTACAATCGGTATGCTGCGTTCTTTAGCAAAATGGACGATTTTGACGACTTCTTCTTCCGTTTTCGGAAATACCACCGCATCCGGCAAAACGGGTGTATGGTAAGAAAACCCTTTGCTATGGTGATCTAAAACGGTTTCATTTGCGCTTACCCGCGCTTCATCAGGAATGATGCCAAGCAACTCATCCTTTAACACCAACCAGCTCTCCTTTCGCAGCCCCTTATGGATCTCGGCGATAGCCGAATAGAGTAAAAATCATCAGTGGGAGTTCATCTTATCCCCCACTGATGGCAAGTTGACCTATCTGGCTTTTAGCCGCCATACCGCTACCGGATGCTGTTCTTCGATTGAGGCGGAGGTCATCGTCCGTTATGGGCATTAGAAAATGCCCAAACTTTTTAGCGTACAGAAGCCCCTTCGTAAAGCGGGAATTTTTCTGTCAACGCAGCCACTCTTGCTTTTGCCTCGTTCAATTTCGCTTCGTTTTCGCGATTTTTTAGAGCGAAGCCAATAATGGACGCCACTTCATCCATTTCCGCCAAACCAAATCCACGAGTAGTGACCGCAGCCGTTCCAATTCGAATGCCGCTTGTCACAAACGGGCTTTCCGGATCATACGGAATCGTATTTTTATTGACAGTAATGCCGATATCATCTAACACTTTTTCTGCTTCTTTTCCCGTCAGCCCTAATGAACGGACATCAACAAGAAGCAAATGATTATCCGTACCGTCTGAAACTAATTTCAATCCTTCTTTTTGCAGCCTTTCCGCCAGCCGTTTTGCATTATCAATGATATTTTGTGCATACACTTTGAAAGAATCTTGCATGACTTCCCCAAGAGCCACCGCTTTCGCTGCAATCACATGCATGAGCGGACCGCCTTGAATGCCAGGGAAAATGGCTTTATCGATCTTCTTGGCAAACTCTTCTTTGCACAAAATCATTCCACCACGCGGCCCCCGCAACGTTTTATGCGTAGTGGTGGTCACAAAATGAGCATACGGAACCGGATTTGGGTGTAAACCAGCTGCTACAAGACCAGCGATATGAGCCATGTCCACCATTAAATATGCGCCAACTTCATCAGCAATTTCCCGGAATTTTGCAAAATCAATGATACGCGGGTAGGCGCTGGCACCGGCCACAATAAGCTTTGGTTTGTGTTTCAACGCTTTGTTGCGAACATCTTCGTAGTCAATTCGATGCGTTTCTTTGTCCACGCCATATTCCACGAATTGATATTGCACCCCGCTAAAGTTTACCGGACTTCCATGTGTTAAATGGCCGCCGTGGGATAAATTCATCCCTAGAACCGTATCGCCATGTTCCAAAACACTGAAATAAACCGCCATATTTGCTTGAGCCCCGGAATGCGGTTGAACATTAACGTGCTCTGCTCCAAAGATTTCCTTTGCCCGTTCGCGTGCGATGTTTTCTACAATATCGACATATTCGCAGCCGCCATAATAACGTTTCCCCGGATAACCTTCTGCATATTTATTCGTTAAGACAGAGCCTTGCGCTTCCATCACAGCTTGGCTGACAAAGTTTTCTGAAGCGATTAATTCAATTTTCGCTCTTTGCCTGTTCAATTCTTTTTGGATAGCTTCATATACAGCTTGATCTTGTTCAGCAAGTTTACCCATTCTTGTTCCTCCTTTAAGTTATAGCAACACAAAGCCTTTTCTCATTTTTCAAATTCTTTTTTATTTTAACATGATTTTTTCGGGTTATTAAAGGCGGTTTTTGATTTTTTGCTTTATCCAAATCCTGGTTTACCGGATGTTATTTTTCTCTTAAATGAAACGGGACATCCTAGTCCTTCCATTTCACCTCACCGTTTGAAAGTGTTAAGCAAAATGGACTTTTTGATAAAATCGTGCCTGTATCAAAGAAGCGACCCAATCGCAGCATCGTGCTTGAAAATCCAAATTTCCGTTCCGCTTTATTTTATCATCCAGCGCACAATGTCTTCATACGTTTCCGCATTGACCCTACTCATTTTATCAAACTCTAAAGAGAACGAATTCTTTAAAGAAAAGGCTGTTCCAAAAGTCCAATAAGAGCCCTTTGGAACAGCCTTTTCCAATAAAATTTCTTCTTAACAATGGATGGACTGCCATCCATCGTGTATAAAACAAAGTGAAATGCCCTTCTGAACCGATACGATACGGCACGATACGGCGAAATTTTCAACGGCAGGCGTCGTTTTCGCTTGTTTCAACGGTATCATACACGGCCCGCGGACCACCGATCAGCTTCGGACGTGTCTTGGCAAGCGTAACATGTGCTTCGCCCAACGTTTTGACGGATACCCGAACCGGTACAGCCACATGTTTCAAATGCATTCCAATGAACGTATCGCCGATATCTATCCCTGCATCTGCCTTTATAAACTCTACAACCGTAGGGTCTTGTAAATGTCGGTATGCAAAAGCTGCCATAGCACCGCCCGCTTGCGGCACGGGAACAACGGATACTTCCTCCAAACGCTCCCGAATGGCCAGCTCTTTTTCAACGACGAGCGCACGATTTAAATGTTCGCAGCACTGAAATGCCAAAAAGATTCCGTTCTGTTTCGCAAAGGATTGAAGCTTGTTAAAAATGGCTTCCGCTATGGAGATGGTACCTGATGTGCCAATTTTCTTTCCCGCCACTTCGGAAGTGGAACAGCCTACTACAAAAATTTGGCCTTTTTTCAACTGCGCTTGTTCTTGAAACTCCCGCAAAATGAGCGAAAGTTGTTTTTCCCATTCAAATCTTTCTTCTTCCGTAGCCTTCCACCGTCCTTCTATTCGTTTTTCCAAAACCTGTTCCTAAGCTGTTATGAGCGGTCATTTTTATCTGTCAAATGTTTTTCTTCATATTCTTTAATTTTTCCAATTCGACGTTCATGGCGGCCGCCTTCAAACTCCGTGGTCAGCCACACTTCGGCAATTTCCCTGGCAAGACCCGGTCCGATGACGCGTTCGCCCATGGCGAGAATATTGCTGTCGTTGTGTTTGCGGGTTAATTTTGCCGTATAAACATCATGTACAAGAGCACAGCGGATTCCCTTTACTTTATTGGCCGAAATACTCATCCCAACTCCAGTTCCGCAAATGAGAATGGCGCGGTCAAACTCTCCGTTCGCCACTTTTTCAGCAACAGGCAAAGCATAATCCGGATAATCGACAGAAGTTTCCGTTTCACAATTGCAGCCAAAATCCTCATAATCTATTCCTAGTTCTTCCAGTAATTTTTTTATTTCTGCTCTTATATGAATTCCGCCGTGATCGGACGCAATCGCTACTTTCATGTTTGTTCCTCCTTCTCGGCCAAAGCCGAAGCCACTTTCGCAGAAATTTCTTCTTGTAACTTTATTTTGGCACACCCTGCAAAAAATATAAAGTATATTCGCTCTGAGATCTCTTCCGTCCCAGATGCCGGCTGTTTTCAAACGACAGAAAACCGACAGTGGCAGTATACGTGCGGATGTGTCCTTTCTTTCCACAAAATCTGCCGAATGTCGCACTTTAGATGGCAGATGACGCCGTTTGAACAAAATAAAAAGAAGAGAAAAGCAGCCGGCTTTGTTGAAATCAGCCCTGCTCCTCTTCAATACGGAATCTTGTAATCGTAGATTGAAGCTGTTTTGCCTGTTCTTTCAACTCCCTGGCAACTTGTTCAACCTTTTCCATATCTGCCGCCTGCTCTTTTGTCGACTCTGTCACTTGCTGAGCTCCTGCCGACGTCTCTTCCGCTATCGCTGCTACTTCCTGAGATTGTTGGGAAGTTTTTTGAATTCCTTCCATTTGTCCATCCACTAATGTTGAAATCGTATGAACAGCATTCGCCACTTCGTTAATGACCAATGTCATTTCTTCTATCGCGGAGTTGGTGAGGCTGCCCTTTTCCGCTTCTTCATTAGCCGATTCCACCTGTCTTGTAATTTGGCCGACCACATGCTCCACTTCTTTTTGAATGTCTTTTATCAATTCAGAAATTCCTTGAACAGCTTTAGCGCTTCCATCCGCGAGCTTCCGAACCTCTTCGGCAACGACCGCAAATCCTTTTCCGTGTTCCCCTGCCCGTGCAGCTTCAATAGAAGCATTGAGAGCCAACAGATTGGTCTGTGCGGCGATGTCCCCGACCAACTGTATGATTTGACCCACTTTTACCGCATTTTCTTCCAAGCGCTTTACCGCTTGCAAAGACTGCCTATTATCCAATGCAAGCTGTTGAATTCCGTCGATAAGAGATTGCATCGCTTCCTTGCTGTTTTGCAGTTCTTTGACCATTTCCTCTGCTTTTTGTTCCGAAGATTTTGCCTGAGTTTGAACTTCATGGGCAATTTTGGTGACATCCTCCATCGATTCGGCCGTGGCTTGGATCGCTCCAGCGGAACTTTCTGCGCCCGCAGAAATTTCGTCAATCGTTTGGGCAATGTCTTCCGCATGTTTGGACGCTCTTTCGACTTCTGTTAAAATTTCAAGCACTTTCGTGTTCGTTAAAGTAAAGGTAGTCTCGATTTGCCGTACCATTTCCCGTAAATTTTGCAGCATACCGTTAAACGCCAAAGCCAGTGAACGGATTTCATCATCACTCTTTGGCACTTTTACATCATGGACAATATTTCCCTCAGCCGCCTCAAGAGCCGCTTGTTCCAACAGCTGCAAAGGCTTCACAATGATCCGAGCGGCAAAAAACGCCAGGATGCCTGACCAAATAATTCCCAACAGAAGCGTGACAATCGTGAAGACCCTGTCGTCGGCACTTGAGAAAAATATGGGCCGTATTATGTAAATGAAAAAGGCGGAGCAGGAATATGTGATAAGTGCTACTAAATAGGTAAACAAAACCAACTTTTTTCTCAGCCCGAATTTAAACCGTTTTTTCATTGTTTTCTCTCCCTACCCTTATAGTTTAGCAGCCAATTGACGAATTAAGCTTTCCAATTCGTTGTACGTCTTCCTATATAATTCAACGGGACCTCCATAAGGATCGATAACATCTTCATGTCGGCCCAATACAAACTCTTTAATAGAAAACGTTTTATCCGCTGCTTTTGGAAACATTTGCATAATATAATTTTTATGGCTGGTTGTCATCGTGAAAATATAGTCAGCCCATTCAATATCCTCTTTTGTCAGCGTCCGGCTTTGGTGGCTGCAAGGAATATTCTTTTCTTTTAAAACCGTTTGGGCATTCACGGACACGCCGGCGCCATCTGCTGCAAAGATACCCGCAGATTTCACCTCAATCTGTTCGTTGATCTTTTTTAAAATGGCCTCGGCCATCGGACTTCTGCAAGTATTACCTGTGCAAACAAAGAGAACTCTCATTTTTCATGCCACCCTCTCTTACTCTTATTATATCGAATCCTACTTTTTTCATACAGATCCAATTCATAAATTTTCCTAATTTTCCTCTATTTTAAAAGAAAAAGGAAGCGGAACCAAACAAAAGTCCTACTCCCTTTATCCCGATCATCTTCTGCCATCTCTCCACGTAAGCTTACCCTATCTGCTCCCTGCCTAAAAAGGGAGAATCAGTTTAAGCCCTATCGCCAATAGTATGCTCCCGCCGATCGCTTCACTGTAAACGCCGATTACACTCTTCGCTTTACTGCCAATCAAAAGACCAAACCAAGTTAATAATGCCGCTGTAACCCCAAAACAAACAAGAGAAACGACCGTTTTTGCGCCTAATATCCCTAGCGTCAAACCGACAGAAAAGCTGTCGAGGCTGACGCTTAAAGCAAATAAAATCAACCCAAAACCAACAGGCGTCACAAACGATTCCTCTTTTTTAAAGCAAGATAGGAACATGGAGATTCCTAACAGAATCAATAGAATCCCTCCGGCATATCCGGCAACCTTTCCGAATGTGTGCGATAAAAAATGGCCCGCTATCATTCCCATCAGCGGCATCCAAACATGGAAGATCCCAACCATCATTCCTATGTAAAAAATTTGTTTAGAGCGGAGCGCAAACATTCCCATTCCCAAACCAACAGAAAACGCATCCATGCTGAGCGCAAACGCCATTAATACTAATGTTATGATTTCCCCCATATAGCTTGTCATTCTGCATCCCCCTTCGGACATCCCCTATTCATGATTATGCATGTCCGAAAGGTTTTAGAATGATAAGCCACTGGTAAGAAAAGAGGCTGAAAATAGACCAATCCCCTTATCTCTTATTTAATTAAATGGCCAGGTCGTCATTACGTCCTTCTTTTTTGAGATTCCGAATGTTTGCCCAATCGTTTACCAAAGGAGGATCGTCAAAACGTTGACAACATTCATCCGTCATCGAATCCATTTATGTCCCGCCGCTTTTTCCAGACGGTTCATCACCGCTGCACCAATACCCTTGTTTGGAAAAACTTCTGAATAGATAATGTCCACTTCCGTCTCGTTAAATTGGCGCAACACGCCATAAAGTTCATGAGCGACCGTGGACAATTCGGATCTTTTTCCACAGGAGAGAACAATATCGGCATCATAGCTGGAAGAGTTCTCCTCTGTCGTTAAGATTCCGACCTTTTTTCCCGCACTTCTTTGAGCATCCGCCAGCTGCTGAATTTTTTCGATCGGTCCTTCCACTAAATACAAAGGTGCGTTCGGAGCATAATGAGTATATTTCATGCCCGGAGCTTTCGGCTTGCTGTCTTTATTTTTTAGAGCAGGGTCGAATTCTACATGGCCAATGACATCTTCTATTTCTTCCTTTGAAAGGCCGCCGGGACGTAAAATGACGGGCGGCTCTACAGTGCAATCAAGCACAGTGGATTCCACCCCGACCCCCGTTTCTCCACCGTCCACGACACCGGCAATTTTCCCTGCTAAATCGTCCCAAACATGTTTAGCAGAAGTCGGACTCGGCTTTCCGGACCGATTGGCGCTTGGGGCAGCGATGGGGAGGCCGCACGCCGAAATCAATTTAAGCGCAACCGGATGGTCAGGCATGCGAATGCCCACCGTATCCATACCAGCTGTAGCCTTCTCGGATAGGCGTCCTGGCATTTTCTTAAAAATAATGGTTAACGGACCAGGCCAAAAAGCTTCCATCAGCCGTTTCGCTTTTTCAGGAATGTCCACAATAAGTGGTTCCAATTGGGATGTATCGGCGATATGAACAATAAGCGGATTATCGCTTGGCCGCCCTTTCGCTTCATAAATTTTGGCAATCGCCTCATCGCTCAAAGCATTGGCCCCTAATCCATAGACCGTTTCGGTCGGAAAGGCCACCACTTCATTTAACCGAAGAGCTTGTGCTGCTTCTTCAATTTGTGGATAACGAGTTTCGTTGTCCACTTCTTTATCCACAATCCAACATTTTGTTTCCATCCTTATTCACCTTACAATTTCACAAAGTTCTTTTTCGTTTTCAACCGCTCTTTATCCTAATTATATTATGGCGTTCCTTTATTTTATCATAAAAACGCATATTCACAAATTCCCCATTATTATCCACATATGTGGATAATATGATGTTTAATCAGTGGATAACTATGTGGATAAAGTGGATAAATTTCAGAATTTACGCTTTTTTTGCTATTTCATCCTCATCAAAAGTTTAATATTTGTCCTATTCCTATTAAAAAACCGAACCCTTGAGCGGGTCCGGTTCTTTATGACGATATAATTTTGATGTTTGGGCTTCCAATTGAATTCAAAGCATGCCACGAGAAAAGTGGATATTCAAACTTTTTCGCCGCTTTTTCAATCCATAGCCGCATTAAAAAGGAATGTTTTTCTTTCTTTCGGACGTTGGTTCTTTTTTTGTCAACAGGAAGGCGGTTTTTATATTTTTCAGAGAAGAAGAAGTCCCGTACATCAGCACTCCCCCTCGATAAATTCGAGCGCCCATGACGGCCAGAATAATGATGGAAACGATCATAATCGCAATGCCGACTAAAACTTCCCAAGTGGGAATCCCCAATAGTCCATACCTCATAAACATAATCATCGGGGTGAAAAACGGAATATAAGATGCAACGGTAACGAAGGCAGCGTCCGGCTGATTCATCCCATACATGGACACCATAAAGCCGATCACTACTAAAAACGTCATTGGAAGCACCATTTGTTGAATATCTTCCACCCGGCTGACAAGCGATCCCAACAAAGCAGCCAATGTAGCATAAAGAAAATATCCAAGAAGGAAAAACACGATCGCGTATCCAATCGTGGAAGCAGCCATGCTGGAAATATGAAAATGTTTAATAAATGACAATACTTCCGAATTTGTTTGAAGTGCCAGAACACCGGCTGCGATTGCGATTATGATTTGCGTCAACCCCAACAGCCCTACACCCAAAATTTTGGCAAACATCTGCTTGATCGGCGACACACTGGAAATCAAAATTTCCATCACTCGAGAGGATTTCTCAACGGCCACTTCTGTGGCAATCATGTTGGCATACATAAGCACAGACATATAAATGGCTATTAACAGAACGTATACGAGCGCACTCGCCGCTCCCTGCTGTTCTTTTGATTGGGCCTTTCGATCAAGAGGCACCTTTTCAAATGAAACAGGGGAGTTTAAAAGAGCCAGCTTATCAGAGGTAAGCTGAAGTTTTCCGGCGACCATTTGCCCCTTCACCGTTTGCAAAGCATTTTTCAACCGATCGGCCGTATTGGAGTCAGAGGATTCCGATCGGTAAACGGCTTTCGGCAAATGCCGCTCATCAAGCGACAAGACCAAATAACCATCTAATTTTCCTTCACTTACTTGTTTTTTCAAAGCGGTTTCGTCATCGCCGGATTTTTCAAGTTTTATGTCTTTGTCTACGGCTGCCAAGCTCGTTTTTAAAGGCGCAAAGATAACGCCATTGCTTTCATCAAGTACAGCAATGTGTTTGACTTCATGGCCGTCAAAATAAGAAATGATTTTATTAATGTTGGCCATCAAAAAAATGGCCGCCACCAAAATGATCGTTGTCACTATAAACGATTTTGTTTTTAATTTAGTTCCATAAGTATGTACGAGCATCATCCAAAACTTATTCATAAGAAAGCCCCACTTTCTCTATAAAAATATCATTCAAAGAAGGCTCGTCTATTGAAAATTTACGAACAAATCCTTTTCCGATCAGACTTTCCAAAATCGGCTGTCCGGCTTCTTCCGTTTCTACTTGAAGAAGTGCTCCTTCACTCGTTTTTTTCCATTTCAATACTCCCGGAAACTCCTTTAAATAATCAAGCGAAAAATCGGCCGCAATGGAAATGTTCTTTTTCCCGAATGAACGCTTGATTTCACGAAGAGACCCTGATAAAACCGGACTGCCTTTTTGCATGATGCATACATGTTCGCATAGTTCTTCCACATGCTCCATACGATGGCTGGAGAACACAATGGTTGTCCCGCTGTTTTTTAAATCCAGAACGGCCTCTTTTAATAGTTCGACATTGACCGGATCAAGACCGCTGAACGGTTCATCGAGAATTAACAGTTTCGGTTTATGAAGAACGGCTGTGATAAATTGAATTTTTTGCTGATTTCCTTTCGAAAGTTCTTCCACTTTTTTCATTTCATATTGAGGCACTTGAAAGCGGTCCAGCCATTTTTTTAATTCCTTCTCGGCGTTTTGTTTGTCCATGCCTCTTAACCGTGCCAAGTACACCACCTGGTCTTTCACCTTTAATTTCGGATACAGCCCTCTCTCTTCGGGCAAATATCCAATGTAAGGACTGGTTTCGTAGTTGATCGGCCTCCCGTCCCATAGAATGGAGCCATTCGACAAATCCAACAACCCCAAAATCATTCGAAATGTGGTCGTTTTTCCGGCACCATTCGCTCCGAGAAATCCGAAAATTTCATTGGACGGAATTTCTAACGATAATTGATTTACTGCTGTCAAAGAGCCAAATCGTTTTGTCACATTTTCCAGTTTCAAAGACATGAAATCACTCCTTTTGAAAACAAACCGTCTATTTAGATCCTTCCTCCAGTGAAGAAGAGTGAAAATCTCTTAACTGAGTAAAGGCCGGAAGCTGGTTTCAGCACCTCTTTCTTCGGGAAAAGGACCCAGACTCGAAAAAATCTTGCTCCAAATTACATTTACGTTTAAGCTGAAAATAAGTTTCTTGTTTTTTTATAATTCCCAATTTTTTCTCTTTTTCCTGCCGATGCTCCCAAAATGGCACATGAAAAAACACCTCGACAACCCATTCGAGGTGCTTCCGATTAAAAGAGCTTTTTCATGACATCCACGATTAAAAAATGAACCTTTACTTTCTCTTCGTCGCCGACATAAACAGGGGGTTTGCTGCTTTTTTTCTTAGAGACGCTGTTTTTCTTGATAGGATCTTCTTCCTTTTTCTTTTTTGTTTCCTTTACGTTTGCCGAATGGTCTCTCGACAACTCGCTTTTATTTTCCATTTGGCCGTCTGCGCCCGCGGCAGATAAAGAAGGCTGTTCGATACCTTCTCCCGTTGAACTTGTTTCTGTTTCATCTTTTTTTCTCGGGGCCTCGATTGGATTCTTTTCAGTCACCGTTGAATCGTCCTCTTTGTCCACTGTCGATGGTGCCGACTCGACCTCTTCTTTCTTATTCGTTTCTCTTTTTTCGGTCTTTTCTTTTTTCTCGTTCACACCCGGATTTGCCTCCGCTTCATTGCGAACGGCCACACTGTTAGAAAAGTCAAGAAAACAAAGCGGAGGATAGAGAACACACCACCAGTTGGCTCCTTTCCCTTCTCCTAATGTAATTAAAACCGCTTCATAGTCTCCCGCCGGATATAAATATTGACCGTACAGTTTGGTTGGAAACTGGATGTGCTTCCCATATTCAACTTTCACCGATTGATGAATTCCTTCCTCGTCCATGACGCGGGAAGCAATACGTTGTATTTCCGGAAGTTTGCTTTTGATCACTTTCCTTGCTTGGCTGATAGAAGTAAGATCTTTCACCCACAACTGAATATGGGCATTCACTTCATCGCGTATTTTTCTTTTCACTGCTTGGTCCTCCGGCTTATCGCTGTTGGCCAAAATCCTTAATCGAATCGCCTGATCCGGGATAACCACTGTTTCCTCCGCGGCTGTTTCCTGCTTCGGTATATATAAACTGAAAATGGTTCCCATTGAAAGAATCAATAAATAAAATACTGCCGTATACTTTTTCATTTTCATCCACCTCTCCCCTCTAAAAAGCAGTGTGGACATAATCACCGGCAATTAAACACGGAAAATAAAATTTCATAGAAACCTATTTTCAGTACAAGCCTTATCAGACAAAACGAAAAAAGCCACCCGGGTCGTCGATCTTCCTCCCCAAGTGGCTTCCTACAGGCTTATTCACTTAAATGGACTAACAAAAATCAGAAAGCATGGCGCATAAGGGGGTTTCTTTTTTGATGAGAAATTCAAATAGGATCTCTTTATTCTATCAACTTCAGAGCCTCTGTTTGTTTCCATTCAAGGAACCCTTTCGCCAGCTGCATTCACTGATGATTCTTCCTCTCCATAAATACCATGCGGTCTTTGCCGTTTATATCAAACACAACCTGTATGTCCCCTTTAGGAAACACTTTTTTCAGCATATCCGCTACAACTTGCCCTTGGCCGGCACCGACTTCGAAACCGACAAGAGCCTGTTCTTTTAATACAAGCGGAAGCTGGGTGCAAAACCGGCGATATAGATCCAATCCGTCTTGCCCTCCAAATAAAGCCAATTCCGGCTCATGATCTTTCACGACATCGGCTAATAAATCCTTTTCGGCCAGCGGAATATAAGGAGGATTCGAAAGAATGACGTCCAATTTTATTCCTTTATCAATGAATGGCGTTAACAAATCTCCTTCCACCCATTGAACATCAGCTCCTAAACGGTTTCCGTTTTGGATAGCCACATCGAGCGACGGCCGGGAAATATCCACACCATAAACGATACAGTCCGACCGTTCCAATTTGACGGTAACAGCGATGGCTCCGCTCCCGGTACCGATATCCGCAATCGTCAATCCCTTTTTGCCGTCAAATAAAACAGACATTCTTTTTAAAGCGTAATAAACCAACTCTTCCGTCTCCGGCCTCGGAATCAACACGTTTTTATTCACTGCAAAAGTTCGGCCGAAAAATTCTTCAGAACCTACTAAATATTGGACGGGGACGCCCTCGCTATGACGGTGCACCCAGTCAACAAACTGTTCTTGTTCTTTTCGGCTTAAATCTGTTCGCAAATTAGCCAACAGTTTGGCTCGATCCATTTTCATGACATGCATAAGCAAAATTTCTCCCGCATTTTGATCGCGTTTATGCTCTTTTAAAAAAGAAGAAGCCCAATTAAGGGCTTCGTATAATTTCCATCCCGCCATGTCTAGTCCTCTAAATTTTCCAGTTTTTTCGATTGTTCTTCCAAGATGAGAGCATCAATCACCTCATCCAGTTTTCCTTCCAGCACTTGATCAAGCTTCTGGATCGTCAAACCGATTCGGTGATCGGTAACGCGATTTTGCGGAAAGTTATACGTGCGAATGCGTTCAGAACGATCTCCTGTGCCGACAGCGGATTTGCGTTTTTCATCGTACTCTGCCTGCGCTTCCTGCTGATATTTGTCATAAATGCGGGCGCGCAATACTTTCATGGCTTTTTCTTTATTTTTGATCTGCGACTTTTCATCTTGGCAAGACACAACAATTCCGGTTGGAATATGAGTTAAACGGACTGCCGACATGGTTGTGTTTACACTTTGCCCGCCCGGACCGCTGGAAGCAAACGTATCGACGCGAATATCTTTTTCATTGATTTCCACTTCTACTTCTTCCGCTTCCGGCAGACAAGCAACCGTCGCAGTGGATGTATGAATCCGGCCGCCCGATTCTGTTTCCGGAACACGCTGAACCCTGTGAGCGCCGTTTTCATATTTTAACCGAGAAAAAGCTCCTTTACCTTGAATCATAAAAATGATTTCTTTATATCCTCCAAGTCCTGTTGGATTCGCTTCGATTACTTCTGTTTTCCAACCTTTTGACTCAGCATAGCGGCTGTACATGCGGTACAGATCTCCCGCAAAAAGGGCTGCCTCTTCTCCCCCTGCCGCTCCGCGGATTTCCATGATAACGTTTTTATCATCATTCGGATCTTTCGGAAGCAGCAGGATTTTTAATTGCTCTTCCAAATCCTCCAGTTGACCCTCGAGATCATGCAGTTCTTCTTTTACCATTTCGCGCATTTCCGGATCAAGCTTTTCCTCCAGCATTTCTTTCGCTTCTTGGTATTGCTGCTTTTTCTTCTTATATTCACGGTACGTTTGCACGGTTTCGGCTATATCCGACTGCTCTTTTGAATAATCCCGAAGCTTTTTCGGGTCGTTCACAATTTCGGGATCACTCAGCAGTTCATTTAATTTCTCGTACCTGTCTTCCACTGCCTGCAAACGATCAAACATTCATGTCACCTCTACGTTCAGTCTTAAACGTTCTTATTATAGTATACAGGATGGCCAGCCACAACACCAAAAAATTAAGTGAAACTTTCATAAGCGGGGATTTTGTTAGTTGAACTTATCGAGCAGTTAGGGGCGGTTGGACCCTTTTCTTATACATATAAAAAGGACTCCCTAACGCAAGGGAGCTTATCGCTGCTTGATATCCACCTCGATCCGGTAACGCGGAAGGGCTTGGATGAGCTTTCTATGCAATCTTGCTTCCGCTTTGTCTTCATCGGACAGTTTTCTGTGGGTATTGACTTTTACCCACATCGTCCGTCCGTTGATCCAAACGGAATCAGCCTCATAATGGTTTGTGTCATTGCGAATCACTTGCTTTGCTTTCTCAATATCAGTGCCTAAATTCGGCTGATCGGGCGCTCGATCAATAAAATTAGGATTTTGGTTTGTGTTTGTCGGGTCGTCACGCTCCCTGCGCTCTTGGCCGCCGAGACGATCTCGATGGCTTACAAATTGAACTCCATGACGGTCTTCCCGTTCTCCATAGGTCGAATCCCTTTCAATCATTCCACAGCCGTTCAACAGCAAAAACACCACAGCGGCCATCAGGAAAAAACGCATAAAAAAACACCTCCTTTTCTTAGGATAACCAATAAAAAGGAGGGTACTATTGCTTTATATTTCCTGAGAGGAAGCTAAGCTTTTCTTTTGTAGTTCTTTCTCTGATCCAGGAACGATGTGATGATGGCGGCACCTCGGCTCGTAACTTTCGGACGCTCCTACCAAGATGATCGGATCATCATAACTAGCCGGCGAACCGTTTATAAGCCGTTGTGTCCGGCTTGCAGGCGAGCCGCAAACCGTGCAAACAGCTTGTAGTTTTGTGACCATTTCTGCCGTCGCCATTAAAGCAGGCATGGGTCCAAAAGGCTCTCCGCGAAAATCGAGATCTAATCCCGCCACGATCACACGGTGTCCTCGATCCGCTAAATGTTTTACGGCTTCAACAATGCCTTCATCAAAAAACTGGGTCTCGTCGATCGCTACAACATCAATGTCTTCCGTGACCAATTCCACAATCTCTTGAGAAGATTCTACCGGGATTGCCTCAAAGGATATTCCGTTATGAGAGACAACCGCTTCTTCGCTGTAACGATTGTCCAATTTTGGTTTAAATACAAGGATGTTTTGTTTTGCAAATTCTGCTCTGCGAACACGACGAATCAACTCTTCCGATTTCCCGGAAAACATGCTGCCGCATATGACTTCCACCCAACCGGAATGTTCCATGACATACATAGAAAGAGCCCCACTTTCCAAGAAATTCCGTTCAAGAATTTAAGAAACCAATGAGCAGCCGGGGCCTGCATCCCGCACTGCCTTCTCAAGATTTCCATAAGCTTTTACGGATCATTTCCCGCAAAAAACGATTTTGTGTTTTAGACACGAAGTCCGATCTAAATAAGTAAAAAACGATTGCAAACGGCAATGATCCTTTTATACCCCGTACTGCCGTCATGCATGTCCAGGATGCAGCCCCATCCATTTTCCCGGCCCCGGAAAGCAGATCCTTCTCCGGGCAAAGCAGCTGCAAAAAAATAGAGGCAATATCGTTCATTGCCCCTATACCATTGTTTCCACGAACAAGAGACTATTATAGCTGCTTCCGCCGGGAACAAAAAACAGGCAAGCAGTTGATAAAACTCGCCTGTCACTCTTTCGATTCTTATTTAAGACCGTATTTTTTATTAAATTTATCAACACGACCGGCTGCAGAAGCGAATTTTTGACGTCCTGTGTAGAAAGGATGGCATTCAGAACAAATTTCAACGCGAAGCTCATCCTTCACGGAACCACTTTCGAATTCATTTCCGCAAGCGCATTTTACTTTTACTTTTTTGTATTCAGGATGAATACCTGGTTTCATTCTTTTCATCTCCTTTTATGCCCTGAGTCATCTGAAACAGAGTTCTATGAAAGTGCGGAAACAACCGCATACTTCTTTTTTCAAAAAACACTAGTAGGATTATAGCAGAAAATGTATTTCATTGCAACAAAAGTGTTTGCCTCTTCTGGTGAAAAAAGCCACCAAATCTTTCCCCAGATCACGTGTTCATTTTCAATGCTTTTACATCAAAATCCGTTTAGACATCCCATTCGTTTTCATTTCCTCAGCAATTTGCTCAAAAAATTCACTATTGGTTTTGGTTTGTTTAAGCTTGCGCAAAAATTTCTCTGCCAAATCCGGAGAATCTGACATCGTTTTTCGAATCGCCCATAAAACATCCAGCCGTTCTTTATCAATCAACAATTCTTCTTTACGCGTTCCGGAACGACGAATATCAATCGCCGGAAAAATTCTTCTCTCAGCAAGATTCCGATCGAGATGAAGTTCCATGTTGCCGGTTCCTTTGAATTCTTCATAAATCACGTCGTCCATGCGTGAACCCGTATCCACAAGAGCAGTTGCCAAAATCGTCAAGCTCCCGCCTTCTTCAATATTGCGGGCAGCTCCAAAAAATCTCTTCGGACGATGGAAAGCAGCCGGATCAATTCCTCCGGACAACGTTCTTCCACTTGGCGGAATGACTAAGTTATAAGCTCTGGCAAGCCGGGTGATGCTGTCCATTAAAATCACAACGTCTCTTTTATGCTCTACAAGACGCATGGCTCTTTCCAAAACAAGTTCAGCTACTTTTATGTGATTTTCCGGAACTTCATCAAATGTAGAACTGACGACTTCTGCTTGAACGGACCGTTCAATATCAGTCACTTCTTCAGGTCTTTCATCTATCAACAGAACGATTAATTCTGCCTCAGGGTGGTTGGTTGTGATAGCGTTGGCAATTTCTTTTAGAAGCATGGTTTTACCTGCCTTTGGCGGAGCCACAATGAGTCCGCGTTGGCCAAATCCCACTGGAGTGATGATGTCCATGATTCTGGTGGATAGATTGGATGGTGAAGTTTCAAGTTCTATTTGTCGGTCAGGATAGAGCGGTGTTAAAGCCGGAAAGTGCACCCTTTCTTTTGCTGATTCAGGATCATCCCCGTTGACGGCCTCTACATGAAGCAAGCCGTAATAACGTTCATTTTCCTTTGGAGGACGAACCTTTCCGGAAACTTTATCACCATTTCGGAGATCAAATCGTCGAATTTGGGATGCCGATATATAAATATCTTCAGAGCTTGGCGAATAATTAATGGGACGGAGAAAACCAAACCCTTCTGACTGGATGATTTCAAGAACGCCTTCCATGAAGAAAAAGCCCTCTTGTTCTGCCCTTGCTTTCAGTATGGCAAAAATTAATTCTTTTTTGGTTAATTTGCTGTAGTAGGAAATTTTATACGTTTTGGCTAACTCATATAATTCTTTCAGTTTCATGTTTTCTAAGCATGAGATTGTTAGTTCTTCCATTTTGACACCACACTTTTTATTATTCAGTTTTTCACAACATTTTATTCTTCATCAAATGGCAATAGTTTTAATCAAATATATGAGGAAGAGATAGAACGGAAAATTCGCGAAAGCCATATCTATTTTAACTGGTTCATAGGGATGTATCAATAAGAGAACAAAAAAGAAAGGAATAAATCGTACAAGCCGGGAGCCTGTACGATCAAAAGGAAGAACTGTTCAATTCTCTGGGCGGTTCCTTAAGGTTTTATGACGAGGTTCGGCTTTTTGTTTAAACTATGGCGTCCTTCAATAAAACGAACCGTGCCTGATTTTGCTCTCATGACCACAGAGTGTGTTGAACCATAAGTGCCTTTAAATTGAACTCCTCGTAATAATTCTCCATCCGTGACGCCGGTAGCAGCAAAGATGGCGTCATCGCCCCGCACCAAATCTTCCATGCGGAGAACTTGATTGACATCGACTCCCATGCTTTTGCACCGATTTAACTCTTGATCATTTTGCGGCATAAGTTTTCCTTGAATTTCTCCTCCCAAACACTTTAACGCTACGGCAGCAAGCACTCCTTCCGGTGCGCCGCCGATCCCAAAAAGAATATCTACACCTGTATGGTCAAAAGCTGTATTAATAGCTGCAGCTACATCTCCATCGTTGATTAATTTGATTCGGGCTCCTGCTTCGCGCAGCTGGGCAATGATATGCTCATGGCGCGGGCGGTTTAAAACGGTCGCCACAATGTCTTCTATATCTTTGTTTTTCGCTTTTGCTACTGCTTTTAAATTATCGATTACCGGGGCATTGATATCAATCTGCCCAACCGCTTCCGGACCGACCGCTATTTTATCCATATACATATCGGGAGCGTGCAAAAGGTTGCCATGATCCGCAACGGCAATGACCGCTAAAGCGTTCCAGCCGCCGGATGCGACAATATTCGTTCCTTCCAGCGGATCTACTGCTACATCCACTCGAGGGCCATAGCCTGTCCCTAATTTTTCTCCTATATAAAGCATCGGTGCTTCGTCCATTTCGCCTTCGCCAATAACCACGGTGCCTTTCATTGGAACCGTGTCAAACACATCTCTCATTGCCGTTGTAGCAGCGTCATCCGCTTCGTCCTTTTTTCCTCGTCCCATCCACCGCGCTGAAGCAAGAGCAGCCGCTTCCGTCACGCGGACAAGTTCCATCGATAAGCTTCTCTCCATAATGGGTTCCTCCTGTATTACACATAACTAGAATTTGTATAACATAATTACAGATTTATTGTAACACATTTAGGAGGAAAATAGAGTGAATCAGGAACTTTTTATTTGTTCTAATTCTTCTTCTGATAATTTTTCACGCCAAACGGTCGCACCGAGGCCGTTCAATTTTTCCACTATATGGCTGTATCCTCTATCAATATGTTCGACACCTGTCACTTCCGTAATGCCTTCCGCGAGCAAGCCTGCGATCACAAGTGCAGCACCGGCGCGTAAATCGCTCGCTTTTACTTTCGCCCCTTGAAGCTTAACCGGACCGTCAATGATGGCGGAACTGCCCTCAACTTTAATTTTGGCGTTCATTCTTCTCAGTTCATCTATATGTTTGAGGCGTGCGGAATAGATGGTATCTGTCACAATTGATGTGCCCTTAGCTTGAGTAAGAAGAGTGGTAAATGGCTGCTGCAGATCTGTTGGGAATCCTGGATAAACAAGAGTTTTAATATCAACTGCTTTGATTTCGCCGCTTTTCCCGACAAATATTTGGTCATCTCCGATATCAATGGGTACATTCATTTCCCGAAGTTTGGCTGTGACGGACTCTAAATGAGGGGGAATGACATTGTCGATGAGAATTCCTTCTCCAATCGCCGCAGCCAAAATCATGTATGTGCCTGCTTCAATTCGATCAGGAATAATGGTATGCCGACACCCGTGCAAATGTTCCACTCCATCAATTCGAATCACGTCTGTCCCGGCTCCTTTGATTTTGGCTCCCATATTATTCAGCAAGGTGGCTACATCAATAATTTCCGGCTCTTTCGCCGCATTTTCGATCACTGTCCGCCCTTTCGCTTTCACTGCTGCCAGCATGATATTGATCGTGGCGCCTACACTGACCACATCCAAATACACCCTCGCCCCCCGCAACTCTTTCGCACGTAAGTAAATGGCTCCTTGCTCGTTTGTTACCTCAGCACCGAGCGCTTCAAAACCTTTAATGTGTTGGTCGATAGGGCGTGGTCCAAGATGACAGCCTCCAGGGAGTCCAACAACGGCTTTTTTAAACCTGCCCAACATCGCACCCATTAAATAGTAGGAAGCGCGCAGCTTTTTCACCCTGCCGTTGGGGAGCGGCATGGAAACCATTTCTGTTGGATCAACTGTCATCTCATTTTTTTCAAAGGTAACCTTACCGCCAATTTCCATCAATAAATGTTTTAAAATTTGGACATCAGAAATATCAGGCAATCCTTCAATGGTTACCGGAGACTCTGCTAAAATCGTTGCCGGTATAAGAGCCACAGCGCTGTTTTTTGCTCCGTCAATTTTTACCGTTCCCTTTAGTGGATATCCTCCTGCGATTTTTAGCTTTTCCATGGTAGACTCCCTTCCGATTACCTTGTTGAAAAAATTAAACGAAACTCCATCACATTATTGTTCATCATTCATTGATGACAAGTGTGATTGATCGGGATTTTTATTTCATAGGATGGCTCTATCATCTTGCAACACAACTGTTCTGGTGCCGCAGTTTGCTGCCTTCCTGCTAAAACAAAAGATAACGATTTCACTACTTTTAAGAACTTATTTTTATCCATTCAAACAGAGGATTTCATGGATTCTTTTTTAGTTTAAACAAAATATCTTTTTTCATGTATAAATATTGGAATTTTTTTCAAATCATAGATTTTTGTCTTTTGATGCATTCTTTGGGATTACCGCTATTCCGCTAGAAGGTGCTCCGGCTAAGCAAATCAAGGAAAGTCAGACTTTCCAAAAACTTATACATCAGCAGGGGAAGCGCCCCGCTGATGAAAAATTTATTTTATTTCAGCGATCTTCCGCCCCAATCGGCAAGAAAAGCAGCAATACCTTTGTCAGTAAGCGGATGATGGAACATTTGCTTCAATACTTTAAACGGAACAGTGGCGATATGAGCGCCTTTTAAGGCAGCTTCGGTGACATGCTGAGGATGGCGAATAGAAGCAGCAATGATTTCGGTTTCAATATCATGGATCGCAAAAATATTAGCAATTTTTTCGACCAATTCCAAACCATCATGCCCAATATCGTCCAGTCGTCCCAAAAACGGAGAAACATAGGAAGCTCCGGCACGAGCGGCTAAAAGGGCTTGATTGGCGTTAAAAATAAGGGTTACGTTTGTTTTAATGCCTTCTTTTTTAAAAGTGGAAACGGCTTTTAATCCATCGGGAGTCATAGGTACTTTAATCGTAATATTAGGAGAAATTTGAGACAATTCCCGTCCTTCCCGAATCATTCCTTCCGCATCCGTCGCAATCACTTCTGCACTGACAGATCCATCCACAAGGGATGTAATCTCACGAAGGCGATCTTGAAAAGAAACATTTTCTTTTGCTACTAAAGAAGGATTGGTTGTCACACCTGATAGAATCCCCCACGAATGGGCTTCTCTAATCTCTTCTATATTAGCTGTATCAATAAAAAATTTCATGACGCCACCACACCTCTTCCATTATTTTCAATTGAGTAATGTACGGAAACCGCCCTATTAAGATAAGGCGGTTTCAAACTGACTATTCATGATTTTAAAATGCTTTTCCTGAAGAACCAAATTCGCGGATTTTGCCGATAACCGTTTCTTTAATGGTATCGCGGGCCGGTCCCAAGTATTTACGTGGATCGTACAAATCCGGTTTTTCTGCAAGAACTTGGCGAACAGTTTTTGCAGAAGCTATTTGGTTTTCTGTATTTACGTTAATTTTGGCAGTGCCAAGAGAAATGGCTTTTTGAATATCTTTTGTTGGAATTCCTGTACCACCATGAAGCACGAGCGGAACTCCTGTTAAATCTCTTATTTCTTTCATACGGTCAAAACCAAGTTTCGGCTCTCCTTTGTACGGACCATGAACAGATCCCAGTGCAGGAGCAAAGCAGTCTACACCCGTTTCTTTCACAAGACGATCGCATTCAGAAGGAATGGCATACATTGCTTCCGCATCTTGAACATTAAGGTCATCTTCTTGTCCTCCAATGCGGCCCAGTTCTGCTTCAACGGAGACGCCAAAAAGGTGGGCAAGTTCGACAACTTTTTTCGTTATAGCAATGTTTTTCTCAAGAGGATAGTGGGAACCATCGAACATTACGGAAGTGAAACCAGCATGAATCGCTTTCGCGCACATTTCAAAACTGGAACCGTGATCAAGATGAATTGCCACCGGAACCGTAGTTTGGTATTCTTCCATTAATGCTTTCACCATATTAACAACCAGTTTAAATCCGCCCATATAACGAGTCGCGCCTTCTGAAACTCCAAGAATAACAGGAGACTTTTCTTCTTCAGCTGCTTGTAGAATCGCTTGGGTAAATTCTAAGTTGTTAATATTGAATTGACCTACAGCATATCCTTCGTCTTTTGCTTTGTTCAGCATTTCAGTCATGGAAACTAAAGGCATAATTTTTCCTCCTTAACTCATTCCCTGGAAGTTTAATCGGCAAAGGACCCTCCCTTACCTAAACCAACGGATGGAATTTACATTGTTTATGATACCAAATTCATATCTTTTTTACCAACATGGGTACGTTTTCACAAAAAAAATTCTTCACTTGTTCAAATATACCCGAAATTAAGAAATATATTGCTTAACGGCATTGCGTATATCATCAATGTCAAACGGCTTTGCGAAATGTGTGAGAACTCCCAATTCTTTTGCCTCTTGAATCATATCCAGTTCTCCATAAGCGGTCATAATAATCACCCTGATATCCGGGTCTTTTTGTTTCATTCTTTTGAGTATTTCAATGCCATCCATTCCGGGAATTTTCATATCCAACAACACTAAATCAGGAGAATACCGGTCGACAATTTCAAGAGCTTGTGCGCCATTGGAGGCTTGGTACGTTTCATACCCTTCTTTTTGCAAGACTTCGTTCAACAAAATTCTAATCCCAAATTGATCGTCGACGATTAATATTTTCTCTGCCATATGGATCCCACCCCTTACAATGGTTTGAATTCGTACCGGTATGTATATTGATGCCCCATCCCAACTAAATAAACAATGAAACATGAACAGCGAAAGAGGTACCTCCTCCTATCCTGAACCACATCTATCTCTCTAAATCAAAACTATACTTCTCTTTTTTACGATTAAATTCCTTCTTTCTGGAGATGTTTAAAACCATAATTTTGCCATATTGTATTATGAGCATTTTGCAAAATTAGATTTTTTGGATAAAAGTATAAAAAATAAAGCACT
>ERZ1673759.17-NODE-17-length-41814-cov-34.382409_pt1 | contig 41814 bp, 42 predicted proteins | sample MGYA00580179_ERZ1673759 | MGnify/ENA primary metagenome ERZ1673759 (study PRJEB41219, sample SAMN04549624) | soil metagenome | isolation source: soil | place: USA: Oklahoma, Great Salt Plains NWR | collected 2008-10-09 ... | reverse complement strand
TTTCCAGCAAGATGATGGAATCAGATAAGCTGCAAATGCTCTTTTATTTATACCAGCTTTCATTAAGAGGAGTTGTGAAAAAAGGCTTAATCAGTTATACAAAGGAGAAGAAAACAGTGGAAGTCATTTTAACAAAAGAAATGGAGAAAAAAATGAAAAAGGCGATTGCCGAAATCTATCAAATTATCAATAAACCATCTCCGCCAGCTGTGATAAATGTTCCTTATTGCAAGTCTTGTGCCTATTATGGTTTTTGTTATGCAAAGGAGGTGGACGAAGATGATGCGTGATCATTATGTTTTTTCAAATGGTAGATTAAAAAGAAAAAACAATACGGTTTACTTTGAAGACGAGAAAGGAAATCAGATTCCTCTACCCATTGAGAAAATTAGAACGATACATTTGTTTGGCGAAATTGATTTAAATAGTAAATTATTAACATATTTAAGTCAGTATGGAATTTTACTGCAATTTTATAATTACTATGATTTTTTTGCTGGAACATATTATCCGAGAGAAAGAAAGGAATCAGGATATGTCATTGTCAAACAAAGCGAGCATTACTTAGATAAGTATAAAAGATTATATATTGCTTATCAATTTTTGCATGGGGCTGTTCATCATATGCTGCGAAATTTAAGAAATTATAAAGCACAGACGATGGAGTACATTCAGGACATTGAAGTTTTATACGATCAGTTGTCAAAGGCAACAACCATTCAGGAATTAATGGGAAGAGAAGGACAAATTCGACATATATACTATCAAGCCTTTAATCATATTTTTAAGCAAGATTTTGTACTAGAAAAACGGGAAAAAAATCCTCCTAGGGATCCTATTAATGCTCTTATTTCATTTGGGAATACACTAATGTATCGCACTGTACTTAGTGAAATTTATAAAACGCCATTGAATCCTACTATAAGTTATTTGCACGAACCATCTACAAAACGATTTTCTTTAAGTTTAGATATTGCTGAAATTTTCAAACCGCTTATTGTAGACCCAATTATATTCTCGCTTATAAACAAAAAACAGCTGACGAAAAAGCATTTTGATTATTTGGAAGGAGAAATATGCCATCTTAATGAAGAAGGGAAAAAGAAGTTTATTATGGCATGGGAAGAACGTTTAAAACAAACGGTTAAGCACAGAACCCTTAAACGAAGTACTTCTTACCGTTACTTAATTCGATTAGAATGCTATAAGTTAGTGAAGCATGTCATAGATGATGAAAAGTATAAACCTTTAAAAGCGTGGTGGTAAGGATGTTTGTGATTATTACTTATGATGTTGACAAAAAACGAGTTGGAAAAGTGTGCAAAAAACTTCGTGAGTATCTAGACTGGACACAAAATTCTGTGTTTGAAGGGGAAATTTCAACTGGAAAATTAACGAAATGTATGTTTGAATTGAATCAGATTATTAACAAAAAGGAAGATTCCATTTACTTATATCAAGTGAATAACCCAAGAAATATTAAGAAAGTGGTTTATGGTCAAGAGAAGAATCCTTTAGATTTATTTTTATAAAAGCGATTCAATGTAATAAATACAATCCATGAAATGTGGAGTCGTCTTAAATTTAAAAAAAGTGACAGTAGGATCCACAAAGAATTTTAAAACTTTATAAAAAATGTTTCTGATCTCTTCAATTGATGTTTTGCAGCGAATCTCGTTTTTATAAAAATCACCCTAATCTCTTGCTGCTTAAGGGTTTTGATAGCTTTTAAAGATCTAGTGAAAAACACAACTACCGATTTGCTGCAAAACTAATATGTTCGTCGAAACATTGAAGTATCCCTAGTCCTTGATAAATAAGGATTTTTTGAGTGCCAAATTGTAGGGTTTTATCTGAACGTAGTGGGATATAAAGTTCATTGAACTTTGCAGGGGCTTATACAGCAACTGTGTTTTATCTGAACGTAGTGGGATATAAAGCCACATGACGGACACATAGTCTTCAACCATTCTTCGAGTTTTATCTGAACGTAGTGGGATATAAAGTAATAATTCCAAGCTGACCATGCTAGCATTTCATCGGTTTTATCTGAACGTAGTGGGATATAAAGGTAAACTCAACTGAACTTTTGATTTGCTAGCGAGTTCGTTTTATCTGAACGTAGTGGGATATAAAGAGCAGGTATATTGGACTTTTATCAAACTTATTTCTGTTTTATCTGAACGTAGTGGGATATAAAGTTATTTTGTACATGCCTACAAAATTGTTATAATATCGTTTTATCTGAACGTAGTGGGATATAAAGTTGAAGGAATGATTCTCATCATTCCTTCTAGCAATAACCGTTTTATCTGAACGTAGTGGGATATAAAGTCTTCTTCATTGCCCCACACGTCAAAATAATTTATTAAGTTTTATCTGAACGTAGTGGGATATAAAGATGTGTCTAATAAATTTTCAATGTCAATATATTTGTGTTTTATCTGAACGTAGTGGGATATAAAGGGTGTCATTAACCGCGATTATGAAGGAGAAATTCGTGCAGTTTTATCTGAACGTAGTGGGATATAAAGTTGACAAAAGAAGCAATCGAAAAGATGACACCAGAAGTTTTATCTGAACGTAGTGGGATATAAAGTTATAACACAATGGAACTACAGCTAAACTATGAAGACGTTTTATCTGAACGTAGTGGGATATAAAGTTTTGTATTCTTTTTTAAAAATTGCTTGCGCATCTCGTTTTATCTGAACGTAGTGGGATATAAAGGTAGTGGAGTTGCTGCAAAATGATCGCTTCATTTAAGTTTTATCTGAACGTAGTGGGATATAAAGTTGCGATTGAGGGCGTCAGCCGAGCGCTGTTGGCTCGTTTTATCTGAACGTAGTGGGATATAAAGTATCGGTTTTGTTGAATACGTGTGGGAAGATTCGGTCCAGTTTTATCTGAACGTAGTGGGATATAAAGGCGCGTAGTTTGACGGTGTTTTCGCCACCAATTCCGTTTTATCTGAACGTAGTGGGATATAAAGGACACGCCGTAACCATTCCGTAGTACAATCCGTCTACGTTTTATCTGAACGTAGTGGGATATAAAGCCTGGACGGATCGATCGAAGTGGTGGACGTAAAGGGGTTTTATCTGAACGTAGTGGGATATAAAGTCGATGATCGAAACCGAGTAATGGAGGCAGCTATTTACGTTTTATCTGAACGTAGTGGGATATAAAGAGTGGCTAAGACGACATATGACAAGGTTGTGGTCCGTTTTATCTGAACGTAGTGGGATATAAAGGACAAGAACGAATGGGAGCCTGTACGTGTCTATCTGTTTTATCTGAACGTAGTGGGATATAAAGAAGGAAGTTCTGGCTCTATTAAGTTATCAATCCTCGTTTTATCTGAACGTAGTGGGATATAAAGTTCACTCTTATTGAGTTAGACAATGGAGAAAAAGCGTTTTATCTGAACGTAGTGGGATATAAAGTTGTGTTCCCGTTATAATTCTTCACAAGCCCAGCAGAGTTTTATCTGAACGTAGTGGGATATAAAGGTACGTGTCTATCTAGTGCTAGACCATGAAGAAAGAGTTTTATCTGAACGTAGTGGGATATAAAGGTAATCAATATCTTCTTGTAACTTGCGATCATAAACGTTTTATCTGAACGTAGTGGGATATAAAGTCGACTCTATATGACCCGACACTCGATTTCTCAACAGTTTTATCTGAACGTAGTGGGATATAAAGACGGTTCAGCATTCTCGGCACATGTGACGGCGTGCGTTTTATCTGAACGTAGTGGGATATAAAGTAGGTTTTGCTCAAATGGCTGGCCGCGATCGCCGCGGGTTTTATCTGAACGTAGTGGGATATAAAGTTTCGCTTCCTCTTCGGTTTTATCTAGTTCATTGTCGTTTTATCTGAACGTAGTGGGATATAAAGTACTACGGGTCTAGCAACACAACTTTCGAAACACTGGTTTTATCTGAACGTAGTGGGATATAAAGGCTGGATACGGAGAAAGTGTTGAACCTGTATCAGAACAAGTTTTATCTGAACGTAGTGGGATATAAAGTCTATTATGGTGTTTATTCCTCGTTTCAACATTTCGGGTTTTATCTGAACGTAGTGGGATATAAAGTTAAAGAAGCGGACGATGCTTTTTCAAGGATGGACAGTTTTATCTGAACGTAGTGGGATATAAAGAAGGGCATGTTGGCAGTACGAAGGAAAACGGGTTCGTGTTTTATCTGAACGTAGTGGGATATAAAGACCGGTAGTGAATAGACATATTTGCCTTCTTTGCTACGTTTTATCTGAACGTAGTGGGATATAAAGTGGGATAATTCTATTTTCTTCATCCTCATCCCCTCTAAGTTTTATCTGAACGTAGTGGGATATAAAGAAAAGATGATTGGCTTTTATTAATTCAAAACAAAGGATGGTATGTCAACACTAAACTAGACACTTTTTTAAGGTGTTTCTCTTTATACTCCATCGGGCTCAAATACCCTAGCGTTCCATGGATTCTAATATGATTAAACCAATGAACATAATCATCTAATTCCAGTTTCAGTTATTCTAAACTTTCTAAATATTTACCTTTCACAAACTCTGTCTTAATGATTTTAAAGGTTGCTTCAGCTACTGCGTTGTCATAGGGGCAGCCCTTCATTCTTAACGATCGTTTAATGTTAAACGTTTCTAGCGCTTCGTCAATGATCTTGTACTTGAATTCGTTGCCTCTGTCTGTGTGAAATAATTGAATTTGCCGCAAATCTGCTTTCACTGTCGATAATGCTTGATAAACTAGCTGGGCAACTTTGTTTGGACTTGCACTATGGTCAATAATTTCTCGATTATAGAGATCGACAAATAAACAGATGTAATGCCAGCTTTTTTCTACTCTCACGTATGTTAAATCGCTGACTACAACTGTTCATTCTTCTTGTTGGTCAAATTCCCTTTTCAACACGTTTTCCACTTTTGATTCATTACATTTATCAACATGGGGCTTGAACTGGGCAACTGTATAGTTTGATACTAGCAGCTCGTTTTCTTTCATGATTCTGTTAATTCTTCGCCTTGAGGCAATCATACCGAGCTTCTCTAATTCATGTTTTATTTTACGTGTACCATAGTTTTGGCGGCTTTTTCGGAAGATTTCCAGAATGGCAGCTGTCAGTTCATCTTCTGCATTACTTTGTTCTTTTGCTTCGTAATAATAGGTGCTTCTTGAAAGTTGTAGGACAACGCACATTGCTGATATCGAGTATTTGTACCTGTTGTTCTTGATCACATTTACTTTTGTCCTAGTATCAGCGCGGCTTGCTTTAAAATATCGTTCTCCATCAATAAACGTTTGTTTTCTTTCCGTAGCTGGATCAATTCGTTTTCTTCTGGGGAACGATTGTCCTTCTCCTTAAAGGAACCGGACGTTTGGATTTGTTTTATCCATTTGTCCAACGCTGAAGGCGTTAAATCATATTCACTAATAATATCTTTTCTGGGCTTCCCGCTTTCATAAAGCTTGACCATTTGAGCCTTAAATTCTGTGGTGAATGTTCGTCTTTTTCTCATAAATTCTTTCCGTCTTGCATAAATGCTCTTATTCTCTTGTGTATGCCGAAGATGATCAGCTTCCTCTAAATAAAATTCCCATACATGTCGCTGAATCAGTTTTTTATGCTCCTTACTTTGGGTGCACTTCGAGAGGAATGGACAATCTTTACACTGGACTGGATCAGAAAAATATTGACGATAGCCTTCCTTCGTCGTAGTTGCATATTTTAACACTTGTCCTTGCGGACAAAGATAACAATCGTAGTATTCATCGTAAACATACTCATGTTTTTTGAAATAACCATCCTTTGTACGAGGGCGAGTATAAGGTAAAGCAGGGGTCATATCATTTTCAAATATGTATTGGGCAACGGCGGGAGTTTTATATCCAGCGTCAGCAGCAACTACAACCGGTTTTCCATGTTTTTCGATGACTTTTTCAAGAAGTGGCTCCAATACGGAACTGTCATGAATATTCCCTGGCGTTACAATAGCCCCCAAAACAAAGCCATTTCGATCCGCAGCAGCATGGAATGAGTAAGCAAACTGTTTTGTTCGCTCGTCTTTTACGTAGTAACCACTTTCCGGATCAGTGGTACTTTCTTTTATTTCTTTATATTCTTCTTTCCCAAATTTATCTGGAGGAAATGGCTTTTTTCCATGTGCTTCTCGATCAGCATTTATCTCATCTTGTAGACGTGCTTGATAGGCTTTCGTTTCTTTTCGAACCACTTTCTTCACAAATTTATGCTTATTCGCACTCGCTTTGACATGAGTAGAATCAATAAAGACATGCTCACTGCTTATCAGCTTCTTATCTGCAGCTTCTTTCAAAATGCGATAGAATATCTGTTCAAATAAGTCTGTATCCTTAAAGCGTCGCTCGTAGTTTTTCCCAAACGTTGAAAAGTGAGGTACCTTATCATAAAAACCAAATCCAAGAAACCAACGGTAAGCCAGATTCGTTTCGATTTCCTCTATAGTTTTTCGCATGGAACGAATACCGAAGGTATATTGGATGAAAGCCATTTTAATCAATACAACTGGATCAATACTTGGTCGACCTCTTTCCGATGAATACATGTCTTGAACAAGCGAATAGATAAATGAAAAATCAATAGCAGCGTCGATTTTACGAACCAAATGATCTGCAGGTACAAGTTGGTCTAAAGCTATCATTTCTATTTGATCACGATTCATCTGTGTATTTTTTGTTAGCACTTCATCCACCTCAATTCATTACGGTATCTTAATTATACAAAAAAAGACTGTCGGCAAATCCGGTTTTTTCGGATTTGTCGACAGTCTGAAGCGAGGCTGAAAGACGCCTCGCTTTTTTTCCTAGTTCCAGATTTTGATATAATGAAATGGGACGAAGGGGGGGATTAAATTGAAACGCTTTCGAAATCTGACGCCCGTTTTTTTGGTGCTGTTATTCGTTCTTTCCATGGCTGCATGCGAGAAAACACCGAGTCCGGAAGAACGGTTAGCTGATTATGTCAAGCTATGGAATGATCAGAAATTCAGCCAAATGTACCATGATTATTTAACGTCTTCCTCTCAAAAAAAATATAAAATAGTGGATTTCGCAGATCGGTATAAAACGATTTATAGGGATCTAGACGTGAAGCATTTAAAAGTGACTGTGTTATCAGCAAAAGAAAAGGATTGGAAAGATGCTGACCGGGCAGAACTGCCGATTGACGTAAAAATGGATACTGCTGCCGGTCCGATTCATTTTAAAAAGAATGTCCATTTGAAACTGGAAGAAAAAGAAGGAAAAAAGAATTGGTACGTCGATTGGAATACAACCTATATTTTCCCTGAGCTTGGAAAAGGAGACAAAGTCCGGCTTGAAACCGTCGAGGGAAAACGCGGCGAAATATTTGACCGAAATGGCAATGCCTTAGCCATTAATTCTAAAGGTTATGAGGTAGGGATCATTCCTAAACAATTTGGTCATGATGCCGGAAAAAAAAGTAAGCTTGCTCATTTGCTTGGGGTTTCTGTCCATTACATCGATCAACAGTTAAGCCAAAGTTGGGTGAAACCCGATTATTTTGTGCCGCTGAAAGATGTTTTGTATGATGATGGAAATATCAATCAATTGTTGAGTATTCCGGGCGTGCTGGCCAACGAGAAGCTTATTAGAGAATATCCTTATCATCAAGCTTTGGCCCATTTAACCGGGTATGTTGGCACCATCACAAAGGAGGAATTAGCAAAGCAAAAGAAAAAAGGATATAAGGAAGGCGATTGGATAGGAAAGCGTGGATTGGAGGAGCTGCTTGAAGACAAACTGCGAGCGATAAACGGCCAAAAAATAGTGATTGAAAAATCGGATGGCAATCAGGTTGTTCTCGCCGAAACGAAAGCAAAGAACGGCAAATCCGTAAAATTGACGATAGACGCCGAATTGCAAAAAGTCATATACAACCAAATGAACGGACAACCGGGGACCGCTGCGGCTATTGATCCTAAAACCGGGAAGGTTCTTGCCCTTGTAAGTTCACCGGCCTTTGATCCAAATGACTTTATTACAGGATTGTCTGAGAGCCGTTATCAACAGATGCAAAATGATCCGGCCAAGCCTTTTTTGAATCGGTTTGCAGCTACTTATGCTCCCGGTTCCTCTATCAAGCCGATTACAGCGGCGATTGGGCTGAAAACAGGAAAGCTGGATCCGTTTAAAGCGCGCAATATTAAAGGGCTCAAATGGCAAAAAGATGCTTCATGGGGAAATTATCACGTGACTCGAGTGACAGACCCAGGGAAACCGATAAATCTGGAAAGTGCCCTCGTTTATTCGGACAACATTTATTTCGCCCAAACGGCTTTAGAAATTGGAAAGCAAGATATGGAAAATGGGTTGAAGAATTTTGGATTTGAAACCAAGTTGCCGTTTGCTTTTCCTATCCGCTCTTCGCAGATATCGAACAGTGGCCATTTTGACAAGGAAAGGCTATTAAGCGACTCCGGATACGGTCAAGGTGAATTGTTAGTCAGCATGCTTCATTTGGCTTCCATGTACGGAGGCATTGTCAATCAAGGCACAATGATGAAGCCGATTTTGTATAGCGATGAAAAACCACAAGTATGGAAAAAGGACTTGATCTCTCAAAAAGATGCAAAAATTCTGCAGAAGGATCTGAGGCTTATCGTAGAAAAAGGAACGGCAAAAAAAGCGAATCATCCGTCTTTAAAACTGGCAGGAAAGACCGGAACGGCTGAATTAAAATCCAATTTTGGACAATCGGGAAAAGAGAATGGTATTTTCGTTGCCTATGACCAAAACAAGCCGAATATGGTTCTCGCCATTTTAATGGAAGGAGTCAATTCCAGAGGCGGCAGCAGTTCCGTTGTTCAATTATCCAAAAATATCTTTCTTCAATGGGAGCAAATGAACCCTCTATAAAGAAGAAAAGAGGCAGTTTCAAAAGAAACCGCCTCTTTTTTTAGGAATATCATTTTGCATACCATCCTTTTAAGAAGGAACAACAGTAGATATAAAGCCTTAAAAAGTGTGTTTTACTACATACTATAGACTGACAAAGAGATCCCTTTAGCGACACGAAATTAGCATTACGTGAACGCCATAAGATAACATATTCTCCAATTTATGTTGATCATACAGAAAAAAAGTAATAATAATTACCAATATTATACAAAAATATGGTCTATTTTTAGTAGATTTGGATAAATATGTCCTTTTTACCTTTTGATTTTTGTCGCTCTATGATAGTATATTGCTGTGTGTTGTTAAGAATATTCGACGAAATGTATGAAATATCCAAAAGGAAATGACGAAAACATATCGAAACAGAAGTGTAGATCATTTTATTCTACAATTTTACACAGAATTAAAAAATTTACAACTATTAATCTGTTAATATGACACTGAAAAAACCGATATTAAACGTGAATATTCAATTAGGGAGGTCCAAAATGAGAAAAGCATTGTTTACTTTGTCCACAGCTGCGATTATCTCAGCAGGATTTGCTTCAAAGAGCGAAGCAGCTATTATCAATTATCAAGTTCGATCCGGAGATACATTATACAGCATTTCAAAAAAATATAATACAACGATTGATTCTATTAAAAACTTAAACCATTTGTCTACAAATACGATTTACGTTTCTCAAGTTTTAAAAATTGATGACGGGAAGGGTTCAACGCAATCTGTCAGCACCAGCTCGTCCAGCACGTCCTCTGGCACCGCTACATACACCGTGAAATCTGGAGATACACTTTTCAAAATTGCAAGAGCTTATGGGACGACCGTCCAAAATTTGAAAAGCTGGAACGGTTTGAGTTCTGATACCATTTATCCAGGACAGGTTTTAAAAGTGAAAGCTTCTGCTGCAGCTAGTTCAAGCTCGGGGGCTCAATCTTCCGGAACAACCAACTCCAATTCCTCTTCAGGTTCTAAAACCTATACCGTTGTTAAAGGCGACACACTAACCAAAATAGCTTCTAAATATGGTACAAGCGTTTCAGCAATAAAATCAGCCAATCACCTTTCTTCTGACACCATTTATGTTGGCCAAAAACTGATCATTCCTAGCGGCGCGGCAAATAGCAGTTCCATAGAGCAAACTGGAAGCAACGTCAATACCGCAGTGGTTGCGGAAGCAAAAAAATATATTGGCGTCCCGTATGTTTTCGGAAGTTCTTCTCCATCGGTAGGATTTGATTGCAGCGGGTTTGTCTACTATGTATTTAACAAAGTCGGAAAAAGCATCCCACGAACCAGTGCGGAAGGATACTACAGCCGTTCCTACTATGTCTCCAACCCACAACCTGGTGATCTTGTCTTTTTCGATAATACATACAAACAAGGCGTCTCTCATATGGGGATCTACATTGGAAACAATCAATTTATTCATGCCGGAGGAGATCAAGTTCAAATCAGCAGCTTGAGCAATTCCTATTATCAAAGCCACTTCGACAGCTTCAAGAGATTTTATTAATTAGGAATAAGCCTGACCCTTTAAAACCTTGTGTAGAAGGGAGTTCCATGAATGGGATCCTGCCCTTTAGGTGAATGGGTCAGGCTTTTTAATGAAGTCGCGATTCAGGACTATGGAAAAATGTATGGACAAAATGATCTATAAAAGAAAATGGTCCAAATCAAGGAAGTTTTGAATCTATGATTGTGTAGAGTACGAGAGACCCCTAACAGGAAATGTTGTGCATCGGACGGATGTTTCCTGCTAGGGGTCTTTAATAGTGAGTGGTTCTTTGATTGGAATGATGGATTCCAATCCATTAATTTAGGTTTAATTGGTCTTTAAATATTTGGGAAAGGCGCTGTTTTTCTGAATCGGAAACGATATAGTAGTATACACCGTTTATTTTGGTACCTTCTCCTTTTATTTCGTTTTGCTGAATATGATTTCGGGCTGCTTTGTAATTTTTTTGGATTTTCATCATATCATCCATTGTTAAATTGGTTTTTACATTTTTTTGTAAAGCGTTTAAAATATCACCATATTTCCATAAGGAAGAGAAATCAATCCCTTTTGCGAGAATTCCTTCAAGGATTTGTCTTTGACGAAGCTGCCTTCCAAAGTCTCCGCGAGGATCATCATAACGCATGCGAGAATATTTTAAAGCTTGTTCGCCGTTTAAATGCAATGTACCTTTTGGAAAATGTTCTCCTTCATAAGTAAAATCCAAATCGTTTTGTACCGTTACTCCGTCCACTGCATCGACAATATCTTTAAATCCTTCCATATTGACTTTAATGTAATAGTCGATCGGGATATCCAAAAATTTTTCCACTGTTGCAATCGACATCGGTACACCGCCAAAAGCATAGGCATGATTGATTTTATCTTCCGTTCCTTTTCCGACAATTTCTGTTCGCGTGTCTCGTGGAATGCTTAAAAGTTGAACAGACTGCTTTTTCGGATTGACGGCGGCTAAAATCATCGTATCGGAACGCCCTGTATCGTTTTGCCGCTCGTCTACACCTAATAACAGAACGCTAAACGGATCTTTGTTATCCAGCGACACCGGATGTGTACGTTTATTAGCTTGATCATGAGCAATCGGTGCATGCATGCTTTCTACCGCTTTGTTCACAGAATGGTAGATGGAGTACGCGTACACACCGGCACCCGCTAAAAGAATGGCTAAAACGGTAAGTAAAATTTTTAAACCGCGTCTTTTCTTTTTTTTATGTTTATGTCTATCGCTTCTCATATTCTCTTAAATCCCTTTCCTTCTAGTTTCTTCTCTATCTACAAGAATATCAAATATTACTGAAAGAACAATAGAAATGGTCATGATTTTTACTTTTTAGAGCATGGGCTGGTTCAAAAATTCAAGTGATTTTGAAGGAGCTGCGAATACTATGAAAAGAATGTGCCATGGCGGAAAAAACAAATGAAATGTTATTATATGGAGGTAAATTGAGGCATTAGATGAAAATATTTCTTGTCAAAGTAAAAGGTTGTGGTACAATAAAAGAGTAATGTTTTCCGTTTTGTAATGTTCGAGAGAGAATGAGGCGACGGTTGGTGATGGCCGAAAAGGCACCTGCATGTATACACATGCAGGTGCCTTTTTCTTTCCCTTAAAAAAGTCTGTAATCGGATTTATCTGGATTATGGATCCATAAGGAAAATGACCGTACCCGTTGAGGTTGAATAGGATGTTTGAGAACAGAGAATAAGAGAAGGGAAACGGGGAAAGTCAATGACTCCCAAAAAGGATTTTTCGTTTTAACGAAATGAACTGGAAATGGTGATGCAGTCGGACAGATTTGTTTCCTGATAAAAAGGAAAGTCTTAGGTTCATTCAGCTATAAAAGAGGAGATAAGTCCAAACTTGAGATTATGGCTTAAAGCTGGGGGAGGAAAGAATCCCCTCTAATGGAAGTTTCACTGTCTCCCGCATTAAGGGGCAGTAAATCCCTTTCATAGGATTGGCGGGGAAGAAGAACCCTTGGGGACTAACTGCCCCTAAAGGCCCGATTGGTTCAACTAACCATCAGAAGGGGAAGAAAAACTCCCCTTCTGATGGAAGTTTCACAATATCGGCTAGTCCTGTTTTTGGATTACAACAGCCTTCCAAGAAGACAAGTCAGGAGCAGATTTTTTTATATTATTTTTCGGGAAAATAAAGGTCCACGGTTTTGTTGTATTTGGCTTGATTTCCAATTGACCGATATTGAATTGCCCTTCAGCCGCAATGGCATCGTTCGCATCGATAATTCTCAGCGGAAGTTGTTGTATTTGAATCGCTTTTTCGTAGCCGTTTCGGATCAAGAGAGTCACGGCCAAATCTCCCGATTGCAGCATTTTGGCTTCTAATCCCATAAAATTGAGTTCATTTTTCTTTGGAGGTTCCAATTGGCTAACGAGCTGTTGGAGTTTTTTCTTTTCTTCGTCAGGCAAACTTTGTTCCCAAGAAGGTTCTAAATCGAGTTGATGTTGTTTTGTGCTTAAATCGAAGGCGAGTGTCCAGCCTTCTTTTTGCAGATGATCTTTCAACAAGGACTCTTTAGGGAAAACAAAAGTCCACGGTCGGCTGCTTTCGGCCGGGATTTCTCCTGCATCATGAAGGTTAAAGGTGTGTTTAGCCACAACTTCCCGATTTTCATCTAATAGAATAAGGGGAACTTCTTCCAATTGGATCGGCTTTTTTAATGAATTACGAATAAAGGCGGTCACCGAAAGCCCTTCGGGTGTTTCTTCCCATTGAATGCCGGACAGAGAAAGCTGATTGGGCTTCAGTGTTGGCAGCTCATTATTTAAAAAACGAAATACATAGTATTGTTCTTTTGAAACATTCCACAACGGGTGGATGGAAAGTTCGGTTTTCACTTCTGAATCTTGATCTCCTTGTTGTGGAGAGTCGACTAATTCAGCGGAGTCGATGGTATTAGTCAAGCCTTCTAATTGGATATCTTCTTTCTTTTTTTTTCGAAATAATGGAAACATGATCAGCTACTCCTTTGTTTGCATCTCTTTTAAAAAAGCGGCGATTCTGACAGAGATCTCTTTTTCGATTTCATGGTACGTTTCTAAAAAGATTTCATATCCTTCTTTTTGGTAAAGCCTCATAGGATCTTCTTGTTGATACGATCTTAATCCGATTCCCTCTTTCAGACGCGTCATGCTTTCCATATGTTCGATCCAATGTCGGTCAATGACAGAAAGCATAATTTCTTTTATATAACTGGCCCATTCTGCAAAATTTAATTGTTCAATTCGTTTTTTGTAAGAAGCAACGGCAGGGAAGACGGCTTCTTCCACATCCTTCAGATCTTCCAATCCTTCCGGCAAGTTGACAGTCTCACCGGGAATGAACGATTGAATCGTCGAAAGCAATTGATTCAGACGCCAATTATCCGGTGTTTCTGTCTCCGGACAAAGTCGTTGTATTTGTTCTTTTACAGCCGAATCAATCATTTCAAAATATAGTTTCAACAGATCGCTTTCATCAATAATTTTATTTCTTAGTCCGTAAATGACATTTCGCTGCATGTTAATGACATCGTCCAGTTTTAAATTGTATTCACGTACAGAAAAGTTTGAGCCTTCCACTATTCGCTGAATTTTGTTGACAAACTCGTCCATTTTTTTATTTAGCACTAAGCCGGTAGAATCGGTTTTGATTTTTTTAGATAATTTTTCCATTTCTTTGGAGGCGAAGCGCTGGAACATGTCATCTTCTAATGAAATAAAAAACTGGGTGGAACCGGGATCACCTTGGCGGCCGGCGCGCCCTTTTAGCTGATTATCAATTCTTCTGCTTTCATGCCGCTCTGTTCCGATGACATGAAGGCCCCCAAGCTGGGCGACTCCCTCTTCCAAAATAATATCTGTCCCGCGTCCAGCCATATTGGTGGCGATCGTAATTTGTCCTCGTTGTCCGGCTTTGGCAATCAGCGCTGCCTCTTGATCGGCGCTTTTAGCGTTCAACAGTTCATAGTCTAAATGCTCTTGGTCCAAATACTTCGCCAGCTTTTCCGACTGAAGAATGGAAGTGGTCCCGATTAAAACCGGCTGCCCTTTTTCATGGCGCTTTTTTACTTCTTTAGCTACAGCGGTGTATTTATCGTGTATCGTTTTATAAATCCGGTCCGGCAAATCGATGCGTTGTTTTGGTTTGTTGGTGGGAATTTGAATGACTTCCATATTGTACACTCGAAGGAATTCTTGTTCTTCCGTTTTTGCCGTTCCGGTCATCCCCGATAAATACGGGTACATACGAAAATAGTTTTGGATGGTAATGGACGCTTGAGTTTTGTTTTCTTCTGTAATTTCCAGTCCTTCCTTAGCCTCGATAGCTTGATGAAGTCCGTCGCTCAGCGTTCTTCCTTCCATGATGCGGCCTGTAAAACTATCCACGAGAAAAATTTTGCCGTCTTTCACAATGTAATCTACGTCGCGTTTAAACATGACATGGGCACGTACGGCTTGGATGACATAATGGTACAGTATTTGATGTTCCAAGTCGTACAGATTATCGATACCGAAGGCATTTTCCACTTTCTCAATTCCTTGATCGGTTAAGCTGACCGCTTTTGTTTCCATATCGAAGGAATAATCCTCTTCGTTTTTGAATTTTTTTGCCAATTGAGCTGCAATATAATGCAATTCAGAACTTGCCCTTACTTTACCCGCGATAATGAGCGGTGTTTTTGCTTCATCGATTAATATACTGTCCACTTCGTCGATAATGGCAAAATGATAAGGGCGTTGGACTCGATCTTCAGCCCGGGTAGCCATATTGTCACGCAGATAGTCAAAACCAAATTCTGTTCCGACGCCGTAAGTGATATCGGCAAGATAGGCCTGTTTTTTTTCGCTTTGCTCCATAAGCGGTAAATTTAATCCCACTGTTAATCCAAGGAATTCATGGATAGGGCCAATGATTTCGCGATCGCGCTTTGCTAAATATTCATTGACGGTAATGACATGGACACCTTTTCCTTCCAAAGCTCGTAAATAGCTGGGAAGGGAGGCTACCAATGTTTTTCCTTCACCGGTAGCCATTTCAGCAATATTGCCTTCGGTCAATACAAGGCCGCCGATCAACTGGACATCGTAATGGCGCATGCCAAGAATCCTTTTGGCTGCTTCTCTGACTGTCGCAAAGGCTTCGACTTTAATATCATCAATCGTTTTTCCGTTTTGCAGCTGTTGTTTAAACCAAATGGTTTTTTGCTGTAATTCTTGGTCTGAAAGTTTTTCAAACTCTGGTTCTATCTCATTGATTTTCTCAACTAATTTATAATATTTTTTCAATCTTCTTTCGTTCGCATCGACCATATTTTTGATAAGTGAGATCATATTAGGTACGCTCCTTGAAGAAAAATCCTAATCTTCTATTATATTAATATCTTACCAGAACCAATGCTTTTTTACTATAAACAGTACAAGATGTAAAATAAAGGTCGAGAATAAAAGAAAAATAGCATGAAATGAATTTTTAAAGAATTTGATATAGATATTATGACCAATCCGTTTTATAATATTGAAATTGAAGTGGTGGAAATTCTTTGCAGAAGAAATTTTCCAAATGAGAGATAGAATACCGATTTTTTTTGAATGCAATAACAAATTTTGCAATGAACTTTAGTTGCTTTTTTGGGCATGCTAAGAAAGAGGAGGTACGGCATGGTTTACCTTACCTTTGTACTATGTTTTATCGCTTCGCTTCTGCTGACTCCTTTGGCGAAGAAGCTGGCGATCGCTATCGGAGCTGTTGACAAGCCTAATTACAGAAAAGTGCATCAGAAAATAATGCCCCGTATGGGTGGTTTGGCGATTTTTTTAAGTTTTCTTATTGGACTTTTGGTTTTACGTCCGCAAGATCCTTATAACTGGCCGATTATAATTGGCAGCTTTATTATTGTCCTTACAGGATTACTGGATGACAAGTTTGAGCTTTCGCCAAAACTTAAACTAGCTGGTCAGCTGCTGGCAGCCATTGTCGTGGTCGTGATCGGCGGGGTGCATGTGGAATTTATTAATTTGCCTTTCGGAGGCCAATTGGAATTTGGATTGTTAAGCGTTCCGCTAACCATTTTATGGATCGTCGGTGTGACCAATGCCATTAATTTAATCGACGGATTAGATGGACTGGCTGCCGGGGTTTCTTCGATCGCTTTAATTACCATTAGCTTTATGGCTTTTCTTAAAGGCGACGCATATGTCATGAGTATTGCACTCATTTTGCTTGGCAGTACATTAGGTTTTCTGATTTACAATTTTCATCCTGCCAAGATTTTTATGGGAGATACAGGAGCTCTCTTTTTAGGATATATGATGTCCGTTGTGTCGCTGCTTGGATTTAAGAATGTAACAGTTCTTTCATTTGTCATCCCTGTTATTATTCTCGGGGTGCCAATTTCCGATACGTTTTTTGCGATTATTCGCCGTTTTATCCATAAGAAGCCACTCTCAGCGCCTGATAAATCTCATTTGCATCATTGTTTGTTGCGAATGGGATACACCCACAAACAAACGGTGCTGATCATCTATGCCATTTCAGCCATGTTTGGACTGGCAGCCATTATTTTTTCAATGGCTACCATATGGGGGGCTCTTCTGTTTGGCGCTATTTTGATTATAGGAATTGAACTTTTCGTCGAAAGTGTTGGCTTAGTCGGATCCGATTACCAGCCGTTGTTGAGATTAGTCATGAGAAAAAGCAGATAATCCAATTACGCTTAGACGTGGAAAAAGAAAAGGGTGTCCTGAAAGCAAGCTTTTGGGGCACCTTTTTTTATCAATAAATGGGTTAGAAATACTCTTGATATCGGTGTAATCAAGTAGCTTGGCTTTGGCTTTGCGAAGTATAAATAGCGCGGCAGAGCGTGAGCGTGGTCGCGGTGAATTTTACCGATATCATACGTTGTTTTTGTACGATTTTGTATGAGATGCATAAAACGAGTCGTAAGCTGATCTTCCCATAAAGGGGATTGATCAACCTTAGGAAAAAGGAGAAGGAACGGTGGCTGCTTTTTTTATAAAGGAAATTCCGTTGTTCTTTCTAACGGTCATTGGCAATGTTCAGTTAATGACTGGAAATGGGATTGGAAAATTGAAAAGGAAAAGCAGATAAAAAACTGTCGCAAAAGGCTCCATTGAGGGCCTTCACGACAGTCTTTTTTAGTTAATACCTAATTGACGTTTTAAAATTCGTTTTGTCACTTCCAGTTCAACATCATCTAGCTTATAAATATAAGCACCGTTATTCGGATCATGACCGTCCGTTCCCTTTAAGGTTAAATGGTCTATTTTTAAGTCGCCGGATGTACCGAAGCTAACGAGCGACTTCATCTGAGAGAACGAAAGGTTTGTTTTCATATTTTGTCCGACTGCTTCAATTACGTCCGGATACTTAGTGACTGCATTGACGGATTTGGCTTTTTTGACAATCGCCTCTAAAATCATCTGCTGACGTTCGCCGCGCATAACATCGTTGTCATGTTTTCTTGTTCGGGCCAACGCCAAGGCTTCTTCTCCGCTGAGATTATGAACTCCGGGCGTTAAATGGACGGGTTCTGAGTCGGTTGAATTTTTTTCAGTGAATTCATACGGTACTTTTACTTTCACTCCGCCTAGAGCATTTACCACATCCACAAAACCTTTGAAATTCATTTTGACATAAAAGTCTACCGGAACATCAAGCAAGTGTTCTACTGTATCGATAGTTGCCTGAGTTCCTCCATAGGCATGAGCATGGGTAATTTTTTGCTTTTCTCCAATAATGGGAATATACACATAAGAATCACGAGGGATGCTTAACAGTTTTACACTATGATTCTTTCTATTTAGTGTTGCGAGAATCAGAGCATCTGATCTTGTCTTTTGTTTGAAATCGGGACTTCTGTCATCCACTCCTATAAATAAAATGCTGATATTGTCCTTGCTAGGATCCACAGCTTTATCTCTCAAATCAGATTTTTCAACAGCTGGGTCATAAGAATCGGTAAAAACCGTTTCTGCTTTTTTATATAAATAGGCTCCATAACCTGCTGCTGTAGATGCCACTAGAATGAAGGGGAGTAGTAGAAAGAACATGATTCTTCTTCGTCGTTTTCTCCGTTTTCTCCGTTCTCTGATCTGCTGTCTCTGTTCAGCCATACCATTGCTCCTTTTGCGAATAATGAAATAAAGCGAAATCAACAAATTTTTTCAAATTTCAACAAGTCTTCTAAACTCCATTTTACTATGAAGAAGCATTGTTCGTAAATTATTTTATGGAAATCGCTTAATAGACTTTGTTTATTTTCAAAAATTCTGCAGAAAAAATAGGTCTTCTTTTTGAAGGAAACCTCTCCATACAGATCGGAAAAACAAGCGGCATGGTCGGAAGCTCATAAATAAGATTAAATGAAATAGGACTTTTACCGGTGTTAAAAAAGGAAACAGGGATTTTCTTTGATGAAGAATTTGACGTACAGACCGGGCACCTGGAAGTTCATGATTGGCATGTTTAAGCTGAGTTTCCGGAGAAAGTTTTTAAACTGAATGTAAAGAGCTTCAGCTTTGTTACAGTTCGATATCCTTTTCTAAATAAAGCATATCGCCTTCCGTAATGGCTGCCTGTCCATTCGTCAACTCAGTCATCCACTTTTTGAACGTTTCTTTATCTCCTTCTTCGACAAATGTTTCAATGGTGACTCGGTCCAAGTAATGAATATCTTTTATATCATAAACTGAAGACCTTAACTCATTTTCTACTTTTCCGAGAAGATGGTAATCCAATGTAGTATGCATGACCCTCGTCAATCTTCGTTCGACAATACCGGTATGGTTAAGCCCCTCGGAGACCGATTTGCTGTAGGCGCGAATTAATCCACCGGCCCCTAGCTTGATTCCTCCGAAGTATCTGGTAACCACTACGACTGTATCTTTTAAATTTCGTTTTTTAAGCACTTCCAGCATCGGAACACCTGCGGTACCACTCGGCTCACCGTCATCATTTGCTTTTTGAATCTGATCATGCTCGCCGATCATGTAGCAAGAGCAATTGTGAGTGGCGTTCCAATGCTTTTTTTTGATTTCCGCGATAAAATTTATTGCCTCTTCTTCTGTTTCCGCTCGATTGACGTGGGCGATAAACCGTGACTTTTGTATAACAATTTCGTGTTCTCCATATCCTTTTACTGTATAGTAATTAGGAAGCAAAGCTCTCACTCCATCATGTTTCATTTTCAAAATAAACGGGTATAGACATCCTTATGATATAGAAAAATCTTCTTTGTGCAAACGAAAAGCCTCTGAAATACAAATATAGAAAAAAACATTTAATCTATTGGTAACCAAACTTTAATCCTATGCAAAATATGACATGATATAATGGAATTGTCTGTAAAAGTGATTGTATTTTTACTAGGAGATTTTGCTTACTTTTATTCAGCAGTTCAAAGGTTGCAGATGAACAAATATCATTTGTTTTAAAATCAGTAACCACGAGGAAGGTCTTCTCTATGTCATTAAGAGGTATCAAAACGGAAAAGCTAGATGAGATATTAGATAAAATGATTTCTACAGTCAATCAAAGTAAAGATGAAATCTTTGAAATCGGCGAACGATGCCGGCAAGATTTAGAATCGGGATTGATGGAACTAAAAGCGATCAAAGATGAAGTAAAGCAAGCTCTTCAACAAGAAGAAGAACTTGATTATCAAACTAAACAAGCGAGAAGAAGGCTTTCGGAAGTAAGCAAATTTTTTCATACATATTCTGAAAAAGATATCCGAAAAGCTTATCAGTATGCCCATGATTTACAGACGAAATTAATCCTGACGAAACAAAAGGCAAAACAGCTGATGGAGCGTCGCGATGATTTGGAACGGCGTCTTAAAAATTTGAAAAATACGATTGAGAGAGCGGACAATCTTGTGGCTCAAATATCAGTTGTTTTGAAATATATGACCAGCGACATGAAGCAAATTGGCCAAGCGCTTGAAGATGCGAAGTTGAAGCAGGAGTTTGGCCTTAGGATATTAGAGGCTCAAGAGGAAGAAAAAAAGCGGCTTTCACGCGAAATCCATGATGGTCCGGCCCAGATGATGGCCAATGTCTTGATGCGCTCGGATTTGATCGAGAAAGTGTACAAAGAAAGAGGAGTGGAAGAAGCTCTTGTAGAAATCCGCAACTTAAAGAACATGGTTCGCAGTGCGCTATATGAAGTCCGACGCATTATATACGATTTGCGGCCAATGGCGCTTGATGATCTGGGCCTGGTCCCGGCTCTGAATAAATTTTTAAGCACTCTTGAGGAGTATAATCGATCCATTCAAAGAAATACGACTATTCGCTTTCGAAACATTGGGCTGGAAGTACGGCTCCCTTCAAAGTTGGAAATTGCTCTTTTTCGCCTGATTCAAGAATCCGTTCAAAATGCGTTAAAGCATTCAAATGCCAGCGAAATTGTTGTGAAACTGGAAATTGGGAAAGAGAAGGTATTGGCGGTCATTAAAGACAATGGCCAAGGGTTTGACATTCATAAACGCAAATCAAATTCGTTTGGGATTCTTGGCATGAAAGAGAGAATAGAACTTTTGGAAGGTGAGTTGAACATTGATTCGAAACCAGGAAAGGGGACCGTTGTAAGGTTAAGCGTCCCGATTCATGTTCATGGAAAGGATTAAGCTATACTTTAAGTAAAACATTTGAAAAGAATTTATAAAAATAAATGATGAAAAGGTAATATGAACAAGGAAATAATTGGTCCAAATAGAAATTATATTAAGAAGCAGAAAGTGCTGACATAATAAGGGAGGAGAAACAATGGCAACGAAGATTGTCATAATCGATGACCATCAATTATTCCGTGAAGGAGTAAAACGAATATTAGAGTTTGAAAAATCTTTTAAGATCGTTGCTGAAGGAGACGACGGATCAGATGTGCTTGAGCTTGTCGAAAGACACAGACCCGATGTGGTCTTAATGGATATTAATATGCCTGGCGTAAACGGTGTAGAGGCAACGAAACAATTGGTGGATGCCTATCCGAAAACGAAAGTGATCATTTTATCCATTCATGATGATGAAAATTATGTGGCGCACGCTTTAACATCAGGAGCGCGCGGCTATCTTTTGAAAGAAATGGATGCGGATGCTCTGATTGAAGCCGTCAAAGTCGTGGCAGAGGGTGGATCGTATTTGCATCCAAAAGTTACTCATAATTTGATCGCCGACTATCGTCGACTCACTTCCAGCGATCGAAAAAAAGGCTTTCAGCAAGGCGAAGTGCGGCGCCCCTATCATTTATTAACGAAACGCGAATGTGAAGTTCTCCAGCTGCTGGCGGACGGAAAAAGCAACAGGGCAATAGGCGAAGCGCTGTATATCAGCGAAAAAACAGTAAAAAACCATGTAAGTAATATTTTGCAAAAAATGAATGTGAACGACCGCACACAAGCAGTCGTAACCGCCATTAAAAGAGGTTGGGTAGAAGTACGCTAGGGGGGGTCTGACCCCTTTAGCATTTTAAAGCGGTACATAATGATTCATCCATGCTTGTTTCGGCGGGCGAAATCGACGAAACGAAATTTGTCTAATCGGTGACGCGATTCGGTATATTGGAAGAGAGTCGCATCTTCCAAATAGACATAGTTTTTCACCACCACAATGTGATTGTAATCTTTCATATCCAAAAAGCGGATATCTTCCTCAGTGCACGGCTCTACCACAATTTCTTTTTTGGCAAAACTGATGGCCAACCCCAATTCATTTTCTAAATATTCGTATATGGAGTGTTCACAAATTTCTTTCGTAAGCAGCGGGACATATTGTTTGATGAAAAAGTCGCGATCCAATATCACCCGTTCGCCTTTAATTTCACGAGCTCGAATGACTTTCCATACTTCTGTTTTGTCGGAAACATTCAATTGTCTTGAAAGCCATGGATCTGGATGAATAAGTCCGAGATCGTACACAATCGTTCGGGAGTTCCCCCAAAGAGAATCTTGAAGTTCTTTGAAGCTCACTAGGCCGGAAATCGGGAAGCTCATTTTTGGTGTATCCAACACAATGGATCCTTTGCCGCGGATTTTTTGGATTAATCCGTTCTGTGCCAACAAATTGAGGGCTTTTCGAATGGTTTCTCTCGAAGTGTCGTACAATTCGCAAAGTTCGTTTTCCGATGGCAACGTTTCCATTGGTTTATAAACCCCGTTTTGAATTTTATCTTCCAATTCTTGATAAATTTGCCTATATTTATTATTTCTCATAGTATCACCTGATGATCATTGTATCATATCAGGACCAGTGTGATCATCCTCTGAAAAGGATGGAACAACCAAAAAACGCCCACGGATCAAAGCAGAACTTTTAAAAAGAAAAATAAAACGGAGTTCAAAAAAGCTTTTCATCATTTAGCGAATGAAGAAAAGGAAAAAGCGATTCGTTTGGCTATTCTATTCTGCCAATCTTCCAAAAAGGTGCAAAAAAATCTTTGCGGCTACAATATTTCATCGAAATACAAGCATGCAATCGAGTAAGAATTGACAGCCCTTTCTTTTTTGTCATAAAAGATCTAGGCTCTCTGTTCCTTTTGGATCCAAGAGGTTTTCTATTTTACAAGAAGAAGAATCAGCGGCTGTCTTGCATCAGTTTGAGCATGGTGTTGTGAATGAAATGCTGCCGGAAAGCTCCGGCAGCAAATGGAAGAAACACGATGTTTTAGCGGATATAGTATACGACAGACTCGTACGGACGCAGGACGAGCTGGCGGAAATGCTCCGGTGTGTCTTTGTAGTTAGAAATCAGTACTTTACCGGAGTCTTCCTCCAGAAATTCCGGTTTTTCAAATGTCGCTTCCTCTGCAAAAAAGTTGTTCACAACAAGCAGCTTCTCTCCACTTTTTCCTGTCCGCAGATAAGCGAAAATTTGAGGGTGATCTTTTAAGATCAACCGGTAATCCCCTTCTGTTACGATATCATATTCTTTTCGAAGCTTAATTAATTTTTGATAGTGATAGAAAATAGAATCGGGGTCTTTAAGCGCCTTTTCTACATTAATTTCTTTATAATTTTTAGCCAGTCCGATCCAAGGAGTTCCGGTTGTAAACCCGGCGTTTTCCTTATCGTTCCATTGAACAGGCGTCCGGGAGTTATCACGTGACTTTTGCATGAGAATGTCCATTACTTCGGCTTCGCTTTTTCCTTGTTCAAGCAAAATTTTGTGCATATTCAGCGATTCCACATCCCGATATTCTTCAATAGAGGAGAAATAAGGATTGGTCATCCCGATTTCTTCTCCTTGATAAATATAAGGAGTTCCTTGCATCATATGGATCGTGGTAGCAAGCATTTTGGCCGATTCCACCCGATAGCGTCCGTCGTCTCCATAACGGGAGACAATTCTGGGCTGGTCGTGATTGCACCAAAAGAGAGCATTCCATCCTCCGCCTTCCTGCATTTTCGTTTGCCAGGTAGACAGAATCGATTTTAATTGTGGAAAATCAAACTCTGCTTTTGTCCACTTTTCGCCGTTTGGATAATCCACTTTCAAATGATGAAAATTGAACGTCATATTTAATTCCCGGCGATCTGGACGTGTATAAAGAATGCAATTTTCTATCGTGGTGGAGGACATTTCACCCACTGTCATGATGTCGTATTGGGAAAACACTTCACGGTTCATTTCTTGCAAATATTCATGAATGCGAGGTCCGTCGGTATAAAATTTTCGACCGTCTCCTTCTGGATCGTCCGGAAAGCGCCGGTCTTTGGAAATCAAGTTAATGACATCGAGACGGAAGCCATCGACTCCTTTTTGGAGCCAAAAATGCATCATTTTGTACAGTTTTTTGCGCAATGTTTCGTTTTCCCAGTTTAAGTCCGCTTGTGTCACGTCAAATAGATGCAAATAATATTGACCTGTCTCATCGTCATATTGCCAAGCGGATCCTCCGAATTTTGACTCCCAATTGGTAGGGGGCTCTCCAGTTTCTTTTGCGTCTTTCCAAATATAAAAATCACGGTACGGACTTTCTTTCGATTTTCGAGCTTCAATAAACCATGAATGTTTTGTAGAAGTATGGTTTACAACTATATCCATGATCACCTTAATGCCCCGTTTATGGGCTTCATTTAAAAGCTCGTCAAAGTCATCCATCGTTCCGTACGTTTCATCGATGGAATAATAATCGCTTATGTCATAGCCATTATCCCTTTGGGGGGATTGATAAATAGGCGTAATCCAAATACAGTCGATCCCCAGAGTTTTTAAATAGTCGAGTTTGGCCGTGATTCCTTTAATATCGCCAATTCCGTCACCGGAAGCGTCATAAAAGCTTTTTGGATAAATTTGATATACTACGGCTTTTTTCCACCATGGCTGTTTCATCTTCGTTGCACAGGAAACATTTTTCGAAAATAGACGCGGGATACGGTCCGCATCTGTCAAAATTGCTTCCTGTGTTTCCTCCTTTCTTGGTGTAATGGAATTGATAATAATCAGCATGATTAAGAATGCTCTTAAGCTAGTAACCATTTTGCTTGATCAAGTGAAAAAATCCATGCAGCAAAATATTAGCTAAAACAGGCATCTATACCATTGAGTTCATTGCAGTAAGATCCATATCTCCCAAAAATCAAGTGAAGAAAGAGGGGGAGCGCGGCGGTCGAAATTGAATGCCTGTTGAAGCAGAGCGGCCCCTTATGATGTTCGCTTATGCTGTCGCCATAAGGGAAGTTGCTGAAGACATATTTCCATTTGATTAACTAGTCCATTTTCAGTGCTGAAAACAGAGAGGGGTCAAGGCTAAAAGCGTCTGACCCCTAATGTTTCCATTAAATTTCTTCTTTGGAAAATTTACTGAAAATGACGGTGAGAATAAATGGAACTACAAGCACGATTCCGATTCCAAGGAAAAATGTCCCCCAATATTCATGTTTAATGGAAAGGAACCCCGGTAAACCACCAACTCCGACGGAAAAAGCATTCACTTTGCCGATGGAGAGAATCATACCCGCAATAGCTGATCCAATCAAGGCGCTAATAAATGGATAGCGATACCGTAAGTTCACACCAAACATCGCTGGTTCAGTAATTCCTAAATAAGCGGATAGCGCTGCGGTTCCGGAAAGACCGCGCAGTTTTTGGCTTTTCTTAGCCAGAAACATCATCGCCAACGCAGCTGATCCTTGGGAAATATTGGAAAGGGCGAGGATTGGCCAGAGGAAAGTTCCTCCGGTAGTTCCGATCAACTGCAAGTCAACGGCTAAGAAGGTGTGATGCATTCCCGTTATGACTAGCACTGCGTATAATCCTCCGTAAATCAGTCCGCCTAGCCATGCAAAGTGGTCAAAGATCCATACAATCCCTGACGTAATTTCATTACCAAGCCAGAAGGTGGTTGGACCGATGATGATAAATGAGGCGAACCCAGTAATCAGCAAAGCGACCGGTGCCACAACCAGCAACTTTATGGAATCATGAACACGCTTGTTTAAAAATACTTCGATTTTTGCCAGTAAATAGGAAGCAAACAAAATCGGCAATACTTGTCCTTGATAACCGACTTGCTGAACTTTCAATCCGAATAAATCCCAATACTTGATGGCTCCTTTAGCTTTCGCTTCAGCATAGCCCCAGGCATTAAGCAAATCCGGGTGAACAAGCATTAAACCTAGTACGATCCCGAGCAAAGGGCTGCCTCCAAACCGCTTTACGGCTGACCAACCGATTAATGCAGGCAAGAATGTAAATGCCGTATTGGCAATCAGATTAATCATGCTGGCGATATCGGCCCAATTTTGGTGAACCTCTATAAAGGATTTCCCTTTGTAAAAAATATCTTGTCCTGTTAAAATATTGTTAATCCCCATCAAGAGACCGGCCGTAACGATCGCTGGAAGGATCGGTATAAAAATATCCGCCAATACTTTAATCGCACGTTGAAGCGGATTCATTTTTTGGGCTGCCGCATTTTTTACCTCTTCTTTAGTGGCAGTTCCGATGCCGGTTTCTTGAACGAATACATCGAATACTTTATCTACAATTCCTTGACCAATTACCACTTGAAATTGGCCGTTTGCCGAAAATGAACCTTTTACAAGATCAATATTTTCCAACTTTTTTTTGTCGACTTTCTCTTCATCATTTAAAACGAGACGAAGACGAGTAACGCAGTGAGTGCCAGTGTTGATATTTTCTTTGCCGCCGACCGCTTCGATGATTTGCCGGACCGAGTCGCGATATTCACTCATTTCTTTCCCCTCCGTAACCGTTTTCAATAGTGGCCAAAATTATAAATTGAAAGAAAGATAACTAAAAATCTAATGAAATGATCGCTTCACCGGGTGAAGAATTTTAATTTGTATATACAAGATTTACTTTTATTGTATTCATGTATATACAAGGTGTCAATAAAAAATATAAAACGTTTTCATGAACGTTTATTGAAAAAAAGATGAAAACTTTTGGCTTTCTGGTAAAATAAAAACCATATTTTACAGTAGTAAAGGGAATGAGTAGGTCAACTGCGGTTCAACTGATAAAACGACAGTCGGAAACGATGGTTTCTACAAGTAATTTGTCTGATGACATCACAGGATGAAGTTCGTCCGTTCAGCATACAAACTAATAGGAGGTGTTCAAATGAAAACTGCGATTATAACAGATAGTACATCGTATATTCCGGAAACGCTGCGAAAAGAATGGAACATTTATATGATTCCTTTAAATGTGGTGATCGGCGGAGAGTCTTTTAAAGAAGAAATGGACATCACGGCGGAACAGTTTTATGAAGAAGTCCAGAATGAACAGAAGCTTCCCACAACTTCTCAGCCCTCCATCGGTCAGTTTGTAGAGTTGTTTGAAGATTTATCAAAAGAGTATGATGCGGCTATTTGCATCCTTCTTTCCAGCGGGATAAGCGGTACTTATCAAACTTCAGTTGCTGCGGGTAAAATGGTCGACGGACTCGAAGTTTTTTCTTATGATTCCGAAATCAGCTGTGCTGCTCAAGGATTTTATGTAATGGCTGCCAGCCGATTGGCAAGGGAAGGAATGGAGCCCCAAAACATACTGAAGAAGCTCGATGAATTGAAAGCTACTCTCCGCGCTTATTTTATGGTGGACGACCTTGACCATTTAAAACGAGGCGGGAGATTGTCGGGTGCTCAAGCGTTTGTGGGAAATTTGCTGCAAGTAAAACCTCTTCTCCACTTTGAAAACAAAGTGATTGTTCCTTTTGAAAAAATCCGTACGAAAAAAAGAGCTTTAAAACGGATCGAACAATTATTTTCCGAAGACTATCAGAAAGGAATTCCGCTTCAAGCTGCTATAATCCATGCCAATCGCCCTCAGGAAGCTTCTGACTGGATGGAAGAATTAAAGAATCAATATCCTGAAACAGAATTCCAGATCAGTTATTTCGGTCCTGTCATCGGCACGCATCTTGGCGAAGGGGCTTTAGGAATGACTTGGGCGAAAAAACTATTCTAGCAAAGCACCATTTTCTATTCGGCCAAAATTGACGGGGGCTGCTGTCTATCTTAGCCCCTTAAGCCGTAAAACGATCTCTTTATACATTTGAATAGAGGTGAAATATGAACCGCTTTTCCTCTTCTGTCCAATCTTTTACATCCGGCCGCCATTTGCTGCTTTCAGAACTTCCCTTTCCTCAAGATTTGATTCAACACCATTTAAACAACGGATATTTGCAATTGGAAGACGGTATTCGCAAAGAAGGCCGATATTATGTTTGCGCCCGCTGCGGAAATCGAGATCCCCAAATGTTTGCCTCATTTCCTTGCGCCCGTTGCCGGAAGTTTTGCCTTTATTGCCGCTGTTGTATAATGATGGGCCGTGTATCAGAATGCACTCCTTTAGTTTCATGGAAAGGACCGCCACCTCGTTCCGTTACCAGTCACGATTTGCTTCAGTGGGACGGCCGATTATCCAAGGGACAATTAACGGCAGCTAGGGCTGTTCAAAACGCGGTAGAAGAGAAGGGAGACTTATTAGTCTGGGCTGTTTGCGGAGCAGGGAAAACGGAAATTCTTTTTGACGGTATAAATGCCGCGCTTCAGAAAGGAGACCGTGTCTGCATCGCTGCTCCGCGGACAGATGTTGTTCTTGAACTGTCGCCAAGACTGAAAAAAGTTTTTCCCACGGTCCCTGTTACAGCGTTGTACGGAGGAAGCCCGCAGCGAAATGAATACGGCTCTCTTGTCATATCCACAACTCATCAATTGTATCGATACAAAGAAGCGTTTGACGTTGTAATCGTAGATGAAGTCGATGCCTTCCCTTATTCCTATGATCCCACGTTGCAATATGCGGTGGAAAAATCGCGTAAGCCTTCCTCGGCCATGATCTATTTAACGGCCACTCCAAATGAAATATGGCAGCGGCAATGCCGGCAAGGAAAAAGAAAATTTGTCTCCATACCCGCCCGTTATCATCGACATCCTCTCCCCGTTCCGAAAATACGCTGGATAGGAAATTGGAAAAAATCCTTTAAAAAAGGTTGTATTCCGAAAGAACTGAAAGATTGGACACAAAAACGTTTGACAAAAAACAAGCAAGCCCTTCTTTTCTTCCCCAGCGTTCGTATGATGAACGATGCTCTCCCCTTATTTAAAAGGCTTCATTCTCGAATTGAAGCTGTCCACGCTGAAGACCCCGCCCGCATCGAAAAGGTGGAAGGCATGCGCCGCAAAGAGATCCCTGTTATGTTGACGACCACTATTTTAGAACGAGGGGTTACGTTTCCGAATCTTGATGTAGCTGTAATAGGAGCAGAAGAGATGATTTTTAATGAAAGCGCACTTGTGCAAATTTCCGGCCGGGTGGGTCGGAGCGCCGATTATCCCGATGGGGAAATCATGTTTTTTCATTACGGGCTTACGAGAGAGATCATCAAAGCTATCCGACATATTGAACGGATGAACCTGGAAGCGAAGAAAAGGGGGTTGATTGATTGAACTGTCTATATTGCGGGAAAGAACAATCTTCTCGATATTCTTGGCTGACGGTGTTCCGATTAAAAGAAGAACCTGCGCTTTGTCTGGATTGCCAAGAACGATTTCAGCGAATCAGTGGGGATTGCTGCTCTATTTGCGGGCGGCCGCTTTCAGAATGGCCTGCTGAATGGCCCCGTTCGCATTGCTGCTTGGATTGCGTTCGCTGGGAGGAAGATGAGAACTGGCGGAGCGTTTTAACAAAAAATGTATCGCTGTTTTATTATAATAAAGGTATGAAAGAGTGGCTGGCTCGTTTTAAATATCGGGGGGATTATCATTTAGCGCGCTGTTTTGCTTCAGAAATACGGAATGAGATCCGGCGGATGGCTCCCGACAAAATCGTTCCCATTCCTTTGAGTGAGGAACGTCTGCAGGAGCGGGGGTTTAACCAAGCAAAAGCACTTGTTGAAGAAGCAGGATTTCATGCGGAAGAGCTATTAGGCCGCTTCCATACGGAAAAACAATCGAAAAAGTCACGGATTGAAAGAATTCATTTGCCGGAAGTATTTTATATGATACACCCGGCATCACTTGCCAACGAGACGGTTTTACTCGTGGACGATATTTATACGACCGGCTCTACTTTACGCCATGCGGCCAAAGTGCTGAAAAAACATGGTGCACAAACTGTGCTCGCCTTGACATTGGCAAGAGGATAGGTCCGAATGGACGATAGAAAAATCATTTTGACGGCAAAAAATCTTCATGAGCGGAAATGAAAGACGATATTAAGAAAAAGGAGATTTAACGGGAGGAAAGAAATAATGGGAGAGATTTCAAACTGCCCCCGCTGCGGGTCGCTGTTTATGAAAACAAGTTTTCGCGACGTTTGTGAAAATTGCTATAAAGAAGAGGAAAATCTTTATGACAAAGTATATAAATTTCTGAGAAAAAGAGAAAATCGGGCCGCCACCATCTCGAGGGTAGTGGAAGCGACGGGAGTGGACGAAGAATTGATTTATAAATGGGTGAGGAAGGGAAGGCTGCAGCCGGCTGTTTTTCCGAACATGGGATATCCGTGCGACAATTGCGGGAAAATTATTACAAAAGGAAAATTATGTTCCGATTGTGCCGATCAATTGCGCCACGATTTAGAGACGTTTGAAAAAGAACAGGAAAGAAAAAAGGAAAGAAATATTACGTACTACTCTTTGAAGGACGATATGAAATAACGGGTATGGAAAACATTCAAGGGTCTGTTTAGAGGGCGGAAAAGAAAAGGATCCTTTGGATAAAAAGATAATGGAAAAAAGGAAAAAGGAACTATGAACGGTTGCTAAACTTTTTCTTAATCAAACCGATATAATGAACATAGGAACAACGGAAAAGAAAAGAGGGATATGGGATGAAGATCCAACCTATCGGCTTATCCGGCGTGAATCTTTATAAAAAGGCTATGAGCAAGTTTGATGAGTCCAAGCAACCGGAACATGACCAGAAGGATAAAGTCGAAATTTCCGCTGCAGCTAAAGAAATGCAGGAAGCCTCCCAGCTGACAGCAGATCGGCAAAAAAAAGTAAATGAGCTTAAGCAAAAGATTGAAAGCGGCGAGTATAAGCCTCATCCGGAAGAGATTGCCAAAGGTATACTTCGTTTTTACCGCAGATAGAAGGATGGGATGAAAATGTCTGCTGCTCAAGTTATCACGATAATGGAAAAATTGTGTGCCCTTCATGAGATCCTGTATGAATTGGAGCAGGAAAAAGAAAAGATTGTAAAAGAGAACGATGTAGACGGGCTAAACAATCTGCTTGCGAAGGAACAGAAATATATTGCCGCCATACAGACAATGGAAAAAGAACGGAAAAAAGAGGTGGCAAACTGGCTGGGACGGGAGAATGCAACCATTTCTGACTGCATAGAGAAAGCCGTGGATGAAGAGAAAGAAAAGCTGGTATATCTTCGAGAAAAGCTTATGGACATCGTGGAATTGTTAAAACAACAAAATAAATTGAACCAGCAATTAATCTATCAATCGCTTCAATTTATCACATTCAGTTTAAACTTGCTTCATCCTCAGCCAAAGGATGCAACGTATTCCCATCCTAATCAAAAAATAAAATATAGGCAAGGGCGCTCTCTTTTCGATTCAAAAGCTTAATGGAAGCAAGGATGAAAGAAACGGAGGAATATTTTATGACTTCCACTTTTCATGGTTTAGAAGTCGCCAAGCGGGGGATGATGGCTCAACAGACAGCTTTATATACAACGAGCCAAAATATCGCCAATGCCAATACCCCGGGCTATTCCCGCCAGCGCGTCAATTTTGTTCAAACAGAGCCTTACCCGGCTGCTTCAATGAACAGACCTCAAATTCCGGGGCAAATGGGGACAGGAGTAGAGGCTGGTTCGATTGAACGCGTTCGCGAACAGTTTTTAGATGTACAATACCGCAGCGAAAATAACAAACTGGGGTATTGGGATTCACGATCGACAGCTTTGAGCCGGTTGGAAGACGTGTTTGCCGAGCCAAGCGATACGGATGGTTTGTCTGCTGTGATGAATGAGTTTTGGCAATCTTTGCAAGATTTGAGCGTCAATCCGGAAAACGAAGGAGCACGTTCTGTCGTCCTTCAACGGGCACAAGGAGTTGTCGATACGTTTCATTATTTATCCAACTCCATAAGCGACATTCAAGGAGACTTAGGCAACCAAATCAGCGTCGGCATTAAAGATGTCAATTCGATCTTGAAGCAAATTGCCGAACTGAACCAACAGATCGGAGAAGTAGAACCAAGCGGCTATTTGCCGAACGACTTGTACGATGAGCGTGACCGTCTTGTCGATCAACTGTCAAGCTATTTGAATGTGAAAGTGGAAAAAATGCCGTCCGGAGGCAATGCTCTGGATATTGCCGAAGGACAGTATAAAATTACGCTTTTGGATGCGAACGGAAACCCTGTTAAAGATTCCGGTGGAAATGATGTAACGCTTGTTAATGGCAATCAATTCAATCAGCTGGGATTTTCGTCCAATCAACCAAATCAATTTACAAGCACGGTGACAGGTCCTATAGACAATTTAGTGGTTTATCAACCGGATGATCCGTCTCGAATGGATAATGATATCGTGTCCGGACAGTCAGTGGCTTCGATTTCTTTTTATCAAAATGGCAATGTAACTTTTTCTCAAGGAAAGTTGCGAGGATTAATTGAATCATACGGTTATAAAGTCGGTGTAGATACGAATGGAGAGCCGATAACAGCGGGCATTTATCCGGACATGGAAGCTAAATTGGATAAGCTTGCTTATACGTTTGGAACTTTGTTTAATACTGTTCATCATTATGGTTATGATCTAAACCAAAATCAAGGTACCGATGCCTTTTTTACTGGTTTACAAAGTATTAGTGATGCGGCTAAAAATATTCAATTAAACTCAAATATAGGAACAAAAGATATCGCAGCTTCTTCCAATAAATTATCAGGAGACGGAAAAAATGCGATTAATTTAGGAAATATTTTTTCGATGGATTTATCACAGCCTTATACGCTTGAAGGTGTAAAAGACAGCACCGGCAATCCGGTTACCTTGACTTTTGGAAGCGGTGCGGAACAAGTGAATGTTCCGATTACGACAAGTACGATTAACTCCTATTATGAAGGAATCATTGGTGGTCTTGGCGTCGCCTCTCAACAGGCGCAGCGGCTATCCAATAACAGCAATTCGCTGGTTCAGTCAGCCGATGAAAGAAGACAGTCTGTCAGCTCCGTGTCATTGGATGAAGAAATGACGAATCTCATAAAATTTCAGCATGCCTATAATGCTGCTGCCCGCAATATTACGGTTATGGATGAAATGCTTGATAAAGTCATCAACGGAATGGGCGTTGTAGGACGGTAGGGAAGGTGAAAAAATATGCGTGTAACTCAATCTATGCTTTCCAATAATATGCTTCGCAATCTAAGCTCCAGCTATGAGCGGCTGTCGAAATATCAGGATCAAATTTCCACTGGTAAAAAGGTCAATCGTCCGTCCGATGACCCGGTGGTGGTCATGAAAGGGATTTCGTATCGCACGGACCTTTCAGAAGTGCAGCAATATAAACGGAATTTTTCCGAAGCGTACAATTGGATAGAAAACTCGGATGCAGCCTTAGATAATGCGGGGCAAGCCTTGCAAAGAATCCGCGAACTTGTAGTTGAAGCCAGCAATGATACGTATGATGCTTCTCAAAGACAGGCCATTTCAGCGGAAATTAAACAACTTCGCGACCATTTGGCGGAGGTTGCAAATACGAAATTTGGAGATAAATATTTGTTTAACGGGGCGAATACGACCAAAAAGCCGGTAGATCTGCAGAATGGAAATTATCCGAGTGAGTCCCAGCCGACCGAGCCGGTTGAAATCGAACTTTCGAAAGGGATTTATTTGCCGGTAAACGTACCGGGAGAAAAAGTATTTGGGGAACAGTTGTTTTCGGATTTAAAGGCGCTTACTGATGATTTGGATCAAGGAAAGAACCCTGCTAGTTATTTGGATCAAATCGACCAACATATTGATGCGATCAATAATGCCCGCGCGGACCTCGGTGCTCGGCAAAACCGACTCGAAATGATGGAATCGCGTGTAGATAACCAAGAGGTCATTGCCACAAAAGTTCTTTCAGACAATGAGGATGTGGACTACGAGAAAGCCATTACGGATTTAACGGCTCAGGAAAGCGTTCACCGCGCGGCATTAGCAGTAGGTGCTAGAGTTCTTCAGCCAACTTTAATGGACTTTTTGACGTAAACGGCTGGGCGTTGGGTCTGACTCCTGTTCGAGTTGGACCTTTTTTGTAAAGAATTTATCAACTATCATCCATAAGATGCTTGGATATAGTTTTGCGAAGCGTTAATTTGCTAATCCGGTTCTTCTCTTTACAATCGGCAGGTAGAACGGCGAGAGGATCACCCCTTTGAAAAATTCCAACGGGTTCATCACGAGGTGATAAGAAGTGGAATTTCCGCAAATTCGAATTCAGTCGCAAAAAGCGCAAATTTCCATTGCCACGACTCCTCCTAAACAAACGATTGAACAGCCTCCTGCCCAGCTGGATCTGAAGCAGGCGAAAGTTGAACTTCACATTGAACGGATAAGAGGCGGTTTAACCATTGATCAAACGAAGGCATGGGAATCGATGGATTTGAAGCCCATTTCCAAACGAATAGAAGAAGCTGCCGAAATCGGGTACCAGGACTGGCTTGAAGGGATTGCAAGACGTGCGGAAGATGGACGTGAATTGATGGAAATTGAACATAAAGGCAATCCGCTGGCCGAACAAGCGAAGCGCAACAGTGAGCCCCCTGAGCACCAATTTAACATCGGTTTTATTCCGCCTTATTTCAGTGTAAAACTTCATTATGAACCCGATCGATTAAAAATCGATTGGGATTTGCATAAGGCAGAAAATCATACAAAAGCGCAAAAACCGATCATAGATTATCGACCTGGAAATGTTTCCATCCAGATGGCCCAGTATCCGGCACTGAAAATTGATTTTGTCCATTTAAAATACAAAGGAATCCACTACGAACAAGAAATTTAGTATAAAGGAAGAGGGCAATGATTATTGAAACGAAGTATCATGGCAAAATGGAAGTGCAAAAAGCCGATATTTGGAGATTTGACAAAGGAATTCCGGGCTTTTTGGAGGAAAAGGAATTCGTCTTGCTGCCGCTTCCAGACAATGAAGTATATTGGATTCTTCAATCGGTTCAAACGCCTGAGCTAGCGTTTGTAGTTTCCGATCCATTTGTCTTTTTTAGCGATTATCAATTTGCACTTGATGATTTGACGTTGGATCAATTGGATCTCAAAAAGAAAGAAGAAGTCCTGGTGCTGGTCATTTTAACGGTGAAAGAGCCGTTTCAAAACACGACGGCTAATCTTCAAGCTCCTCTTGTTTTGAATAAGACGAACCGAAAGGGAAAACAAGTCATTTTAAATGACGGAAAATACAATGTGCGAACCCCCCTATTTGCGCTCCAGAGAGGTTGAATCAAGATGCTGGTACTGACAAGAAAAAAGGGCGAGACGATCCAAATTGGTGATGATATAGAAATCACGGTCTTGGCCGTCAAAGGAGATCAAGTGAAAATCGGAATCCAAGCGCCGAAACATGTCGATATCCACAGAAAAGAAGTCTATTTGGAAATTCAAGCGGAAAACGCGAAAGCTTCGCAAGGCCTTGCCGATCTATTTTCCATCATTACCCCGCCGAAAAACGAATAAATCAAAATAGTGTATTTTTCTTTTATGCTTTTCTGGTTTTCCAGGAGGAGCAAATGCAGATTTGCGCTGGCAGCGACCTTTGCAAAAACGGAAATACATTTATTGGCTATAAACCCGAGTGTTTTGACGCAGAAACGAATTTGTTTTTCTTCAAAAGACTCTTTAACTTAAAACAAAACCAACCATTTCTCTGAGTAAACCGAAATGAATGGGAGCATCTTCACAGTATTCTGGGTAGATATATGTAATGATTCACATTTAAAAGTAGACGGTTCATAGGCAAATTTGGATTGCCGTTATCACTTGTTTTGAAGCAAAAGATAGTCTCTCGATCCGTTTTTAACCTTGTTTCTCTTAATAAAAGGAGTAAGATAGCGGATCAGGCTTTCGAGGGTTACTCGACGACCTGATCGCGCAAAATGGATGCCATCCAATTATTAAACGACGGTTGAAACGTTTTTGTTGAAATCTTTCATTCTACTGCTACCATCCGCCTCCGCCATGTCCTCCATATCCGCCATGTCCTCCATATCCGCCGTACCATCCGCCTCCGTAATGATGGTGCGGATGATAATGATGATAAGGGTAATGATGTCCATATCCGTGAGGGTATCCGTAATGTCCATAGTGACCATGTCCAGGATAATATCCGCCGTGTCCGTATCCATGACCATAAGGATACCCTACTCCGGGATAGCCGCCATAGGGATCTACTCGTTCTTCCTCATAAGGATTTTCGGCCAAGTAACCATTCATTTCATTGTTGATAAAAGACATACCTTTTCCTCCTTAGAATTTTGTTATAATTTTGTAAGCTCAATCAATCATATGCAAATGCGGATAGAAATGCTGGGCGATTATCTTGCAAACAAAAGAAATAGGCGTTTTACCTACTTAAAAATAAAGGGAATTTTATTGGATAGATGGCATGTTGCATGGGGGGATTAACAGTGCTTGACCAAATTCGAGGAGGATTGTTTGGAGCGGCAGTCGGCGATGCGCTCGGAGCGACTACCGAATGTATGAATAAAGAAGAAATTCAAGAAAAGTACGGGAAAATCAAAACGATTATCGGAGGCGGCTGGCTGACACTAGATCCGGGGGAGGTAACGGATGATACGGACATGATGATTGCCGTTGCCAACGGAATCACCCAAAGTCCGGAAAACCCGATTCCGGCTATTGGAGAGGAGTTTTTAAAATGGTATCGTCGGAATCCACGGGGAGTTGGCCGAACGATAAGCCTTGTTCTTTCTCAGTATCAGGGGGATTGGTTTCAAACGGCGTTTCACGTTCATTGTGCGCAGCAAGGAAAAAGCAGCGGCAACGGATCTTTAATGAGATGCCTCCCGGTGGCGCTTGCTTATTCCGATCAAGAGATGATGGAGAAGATTACCTTTCTGCAGTCAAAGATGACCCATTACGCCGATGAAGCGGCAGAAGCTTGCTTGATCTATAACAGAATAGCGTTTCGTTTGTTAAAAGGAGAAAATCTTAAAACGTCCCTGAAAGAAGAAATAATGAATACGTGCTATTCTTCTGTTTGCTTTCGTAAAGAGCCGGATTGTCCTCCTGATGGCTATGTTGTCCATACGTTGATATGGGTATTGCATTGGCTTTGGAATTGCCATACGTTTGAAGAAGTAGTGATCGAAGCGGCTAACAGGGGCGGGGACAGCGATACCATTGCTTCCATTGCCGGTGGACTGAAAGGGCTGGAAGCGGGGTTTCATCGTTTACCTCGCAGGTTTACAGAGATATTGCGGGTCAAGCAAGAATTAGAATTATTATCAGAAAAACTGTACGCTGTTAGACAGCGGATATAGGTCTTTTTTAGAGATCTCAATCTGTACTGTTTTGTTTTTGAGAGGGCAAAATTCCAGTATGATTATGATTCTTTTAAAAGATATGGTTTCATAAATAAAAAGAGCCAAGGCTTCGCGATTCTAAAAAGTCGAGAAGCCGATGGCCTTTTTTATACAATGTCTGTGATTACCAGCCAAAGCCGCCCCCAAACGGGTAACCGAATCCTCCGTATCCTCCGTATCCGTAGGGGTACCCATAACCAAAGCCTGGACCGTATAAGAAAGGAGAAAGTAAAGCTGCTGAAGTCAAACCTCCTAAAAATCCACCGAAAAATGGTCTTCCGAACCCAAACCCAAACGGTCTACCAAATCCAAACCCAAATGGTCTACCAAACCCAAATGGTCTTCCAATTATTCTTTCGTCACTTGTCACATCAGGGTGCATTTTCATTCCTCCTCATTTTACTTAGCTTAACAGCTCACTTTAAAATATGCGTTTGTTCTAATATTGTTTTAGGCAAACAACTTATTTTAGGTAAGAGTTTAATGAACAGAACATCATTTTCTCATTTTGGGAGTCTTAAATTAAAAAATATCAGACATGGTGATTCGTCCAAAATTATTTACCTTAAGCATGAATTATAAGAGAGAAAGATAAAAAAAAGCCAGCCGCTGACGATAAAAAGAATAGGATGTGGAGTTATCAGAGGGGAGTGGTTCGGAAAATGGTTGAGAAAGTAGCCAATTCGGAATTGATTTATCAGGCAGTGACGTTGCAGCAAGACGTACTGAAACGGACAGCTGAAGATCAAACAACGATGACTCAACAGCCAGCTTTCCCTCAACTAAGTCACTCAAAAGAGCAAGTTCATGAGATTGTCGAGAGCATGAATCATTTTTTAAAATCATCCAACACGCATTTGAAATTTGTGTTTCATGATCAATTGAAAGAATATTATGTGAAGATTGTGAACGATGAAACGAACGAAGTGGTGAAAGAAATCCCGCCAAAGAAATTGTTGGATATTTATGCAGCAATGGCCAATTATTTAGGTATATTAGTAGATAAGAAAATTTAGGGGAGTGAAAAATATGGTAACGAGAATCACAGGACTCGCCAGCGGCATGGACATTGATTCCATGGTGAAACAGTTGATGACAGCGGCAAAAGTGCCGTTAGATAAGTTAAAGCAGCAAAAACAAATTCTCGAATGGCAGAGAGATGATTACCGTGATATGAATTCTGCCCTTCTTGATTTCAGAAGTCTCCTCACACAAATGAAGCTGACGACGAATTATCGTGCCCGTCAAGTAGCATCATCAGACGATTCAAAAGTGACAGCGACTGCTTCCAGTGCTGCGGGACTCACCTCTTACAGCATTTCCAACGTGACACAATTGGCCAGTGCGGAAACGATTGCGGCGAAAAATAGTATTACAAATGATGCAGCTAATTTTGATCCGACTAAAAGTCTGCAAACACAATCGTTTGTTACCAATCCGAACTGGAAAACAGGAGTTGTTGAAACGCAAACATTTAATGTTACTTCAGATAATCAAACAATTTCGTTAACTAATATCGACCTAAGTACAGTCGATCAATGGAGCGTTAAGGTAAATGGAAAAACGTATAAAATTGTAGCAAGTGATCAGGCTCCTGGTACAAATGAAGTTCAAGTTGCTACGGATGGTACGCTAAAATTTGGAACACCATTAGTAACTGGAGATACTGTCAAAGTAGATTATATTGCACCGAATAGAACGGAATCCTTTACAAGTGACGGCAGTACTACGACTTATCAGCTTTCAAGAAGTCTGGTAGGAAACGTTTCTATCACCACGACTGATACAAATAATAATGTAACAACCTATACAGTCAGTTCTGATGGTTCTATATTAGACAGCACTAATGCGGTTATTGGAAATATTGATTATACAACGGGCAAAATCACGTTTAATAACCCGCTGGCAAAAGATACAAAATTAAATGTAACTTTTACTCAACAATACAGCAGCTTTTCGATAGATTCTTGGACATCCAAAGGGGAAGTAAAGGAAAATTTCCTCGTTCAAGGGAGCGATTCATTGAATACCGTCATCAGTAAAGTGAATTCTTCCGGCGTCGGTGTCAACATGTTCTATGATTCTTTTTCGGGGAAAATGTCCGTTGTACGTACGGAAACGGGAGATTTTAACAGCGCCGGATTGGATCTTCAAATCACCGGAGATTTTGCCAAAGCGATTAGTTTAGAAACAAATGAAAATGACAGTAGCGGGAATAGTTATGTAAACGTTCAAGAAGGAAAAAACGCGAAGTTCACTTTAAACGGCTTAGAAACAGAGCGCACGTCCAATACATTTACTGTCAATGGAGTCAACTTTACTCTTAAACAAACATTTGATAGTCCGGTCACCGTGACCGTAACTAATGACAGTGATACCGTGTATCAGAATATAAAAAACTTTATAGATAAATATAATGACTTGATCGACAAGATTAGCAAGAAAACGTCGGAAGAACGTTATCGCGATTACCCGCCTTTGACGGATGACCAGCGCGAGCAATTAACGGACAAGCAGCAGGAACAATGGGAAGAAAAGGCAAAAAGCGGTCTTTTGCGCAATGATCCGATTTTAACGGGCCTTTTAAGCAAGATGCGCACCAATTTTTACAGTACGGTCCAAAATGATTCCGTTTCCGCAAACTATAACCAAATCGCCAAAATCGGCATTACCACTTCGAGCAACTTTTTAGACGGCGGAAAATTAATCATCGACGACGCGAAGTTAAAACAAGCGATCCAAGATGATCCGACATCGGTTGAAAATCTTTTCCGCGGGGATGGAGGCATTATTCAGCAGCTGTATGATACGGTCAATAATGCAATGAGTCAATTAAAGGATAAAGCCGGAAATTCGTATTCGACGAATCAGCAGTTTTCGATTGGCCGTCAATTGGATGATATTGATAAACGTGTAACAGATATGCAAAACAGCTTGGATGACTTAGAAAATCGCTATTATAATCAATTCACTGCAATGGAACAAGCGATTCAACAAGCTAATCAGCAATCTTTATATTTAACACAAATGCTTTCCGGCGGTAATTAATTAAGAAAAATGGCGAAAATATTTCCACGTTGATAAACAGGTTTTCCGGTCCCTTAACGGTCATTTCAGAACGGACTATGGATGGAAACTAACAGCTTACTAAAGGAGAGATACGGACATGGCAATCAATAATCCATACCAAGCATACGAAAAAAACGCTGTTTCTACTGCATCGCCTGGCGAGTTGACGTTAATGCTTTATAATGGCTGTCTGAAATTTTTGCTTCAGGCAAAGAAAGCTATCGAAGACAAAAATTTTGAGAAGAAAAATACTTATATTCAAAAAGCGCAAAATATCATTCGTGAATTGATGGTCACTTTAAATATGGATGTAGAGCTGTCCAAAAATTTAATGGCTGTATATGACTATATGAATCGCCGTCTCATTCAAGCAAATGTGAAAAATGATCTCGAGATTTTAGATGAGGTGATGGAATTCATTACGGAACTGCGTGATACGTGGAAGCAGGCGATTCAAGAACAACGGAAACAGCAGTATGGGACAGGCGGTCGAGTGTAATGGGAGACATGCGGACCTGTTTTCACATTACGCAGCAATTGTTTCACCACGTTCAAGCAAAGCCGGCAGTGGCAGATCGAGATGAATGGATTAAGAGATTGCTTGATTTGCTCGATGAGCGGGAGCAGGTCTTAAAAAGCCTTAAGCCGCCATTTACTGCAGAGGAAGAGAAACTTGGCCAAACCATCATGAAATGGAATGATGTGATTCAACAAGCATTAAAGGGAATTCTAGCAGAGATTAAACAAAGCATTCATGGAATTCACAACAAGAAGCAAAACATGAGAAAGTACTTGAATCCGTATGCGTCTTTGCAGACGGATGGCGTGTTTTATGATAGAAGAAAATAGGTGGAAAGATTGCCAAAAGTGAATTTGACAGAAAATCAATTTCAGTTGCTGCGAGACTATCTTCAGCTTTTGGAAACGATTGATGAGGGGTTGGTTTGGATTGTTTCCCATTTTCTTCAAGGACAAAACTCCAACTCCGTTCAAAAAATACTGAAAGACGTGATTCATGCTTTTCATGAAATTCATTTTGCCAATTTAACCGTTTCTGAGTTTTTAAAAGAAGATCAAAAAGCTCTGGAGGCCGTTGGCGGTTTTCAAATTTTGGAAGATCATATGGAACCTGAATCCGTGATGAATTGAAATCGACTTTGATTTTGTTGTAATTTTGATGGA
>ERZ1673759.16-NODE-16-length-42119-cov-26.865348_pt1 | contig 42119 bp, 35 predicted proteins | sample MGYA00580179_ERZ1673759 | MGnify/ENA primary metagenome ERZ1673759 (study PRJEB41219, sample SAMN04549624) | soil metagenome | isolation source: soil | place: USA: Oklahoma, Great Salt Plains NWR | collected 2008-10-09 ... | reverse complement strand
AAGAAACCTATCAAATCAAGGATTATTCATAAATTTTTCACTGCGAAAGTTGAGTAAATAATATAAAAAGAAACGAACTGCGTCCGATAGTTTTTTATACTAAAGTTTGATTTTCTAGATCCAAATAGTAGATTCACAACAACCCATAATACAACGGCTAATATTAATCTACCAGAAATAAAGATAATGGCACTTGAAACAACATTAATAATATAATCATCTACAAAGTAATACATGATAAATTGGGAAGCAATCAAACACACTAAAAAAATACCGATTTGTTTTAATATTTTAACAGTCATTATCTTCACCTCTTCAATCGAGTAGGAGGGAGTGACTAACTCCCGACCTCTCACACCACCGTACGTACGGTTCCGTATACGCCTGTAGAATGAAACAGTCTATCACCGTAGGGATCCCTAGTTTCCGTTTACCGCCGTACGGTTTCGGGATTTCGACTCGTCGGACTGGCTGCGGTTTGTAGGTTCCCTCTAATAGAGACGTGCGGATTTCCTGCCAATGTTCCATCATGTACGGTCGTAGTTCGGATACACTCATTCCGTCCACACCATGACTTCCTTTATTTCGTTCCACTCGGTGAAGTGCCTCTAGTAAGTTTTCACGTGATAAAACCTGTTCCATTCATGAATATGACCCCTTTCCGTGTATTTCCTGCCCTCTTCCATAGACCTGATAGAAGCTCCACCCTCTTGAAGCCCCTCGTGGAATTCACCACTACCTTCTTCAAGCAAGTCCGTTTCGGATTGTCTGTGTCATTGCCCCCTTAGAATGTCCGAGTAGAAAACTCTCTTTGATTGTTCCGTCCTTCCAAATAAGGAGCGACCTTATTTGTACTATGACTTCTGCTGACTTCTGACTGTTCAGCCATCTATCGCTAGATTGGTTGCCAACTTAGTTGGCGTATCAGTCAGACCTCCCCGGGTAAGAGTGCAATCTTTCCTTCCATCTATCTGCTTCATTTACTCTGTATCACCTTCGGCAGAAAGGGCTTTGTTTTGTTTGGCAAACTCACCCAATGATACTTAGCCTTATATGAAGTTCGTGTTCCGAGAGACCCTAAGTTTGCCGCTCGCTTCCTTCAGATTCCGCGTCGCCACGGACACCCTCGCGTTAGGCTAGCCGCTACTTCTGCCTTCACGGTTTGAGACTTTCACCCTAGAGATTGCACCCATGCCGGGCGCACAAAAAGGGATGTCCTAGTTACTTTTAGGACATCCTCATTAGAAATGTTGAGAACCTCACTTTTTCATTTTATCAATCCCACTGAATTATGATTTATAAATGACTAGGATCTTATCATTTGAAAATTGAATGTCTACAACTTGTGTATCACCGCTTTGTTTTAACCATTGATTTGCTTCTGTTTCATTTGTGAAAATTTTTACTTGAAGAGAATCAGCCATAAAATTAAAAAAATTCCTATGAAATCACTTCTCTACTAAAAATTACTAATATTTAGTGTTTACTGACCAGGAAGGAATGCTCCTAAACTGCTAATGCCGGCCACGATGACGAATAAAATAACGAGAAGAATCACCACTTTATTTTTGCTTAATCCTGCTGCTATATGCAGACCTATCCCTAGGACGACATAGTACCAAATGCGAAAAATATCGAAGTTTTGAGCTATGGCATGCAACGTTTTATTTCCCGTAACGAGAGGGGCAAGACTTGTAAAGGAAGTGACTTTGTCTGCACCTACTGCGAGGTTAATGATTTCATTTATAATACCGCCTATGACAGAAATCACGCTTGCATACACTATAATGGCAAATAGTTTTTTATACTTTGTATCATTCCCCATCAACATCATGCAGATTTTGTAAAATAGAGCTGTTAATAAAAAACCGATGATGCCTGAAAACATGCTTCCTATAACAGCTGTTCCAATCGTAAAAGCGGCCGGAACGTGAATATCCAACTCCTTTAAAGCGGTACTGTTTAAACCTATATATCCGCCAATCCCTCCAGCAATCGCAAACAACACCATCATATAAAAAAGAGGGAGCCCTATTGGCGCGTTTGTTTTCATTCTTTCAAACTGAACAACTGGAGAAAAAATCATGCCGCTTAAAGAAGGTTTTTTCATGATCTCTTGATTCACTTCAACTTTTGTTTCCATCTGATCTCTTCCTTTCCATTATTCATAGCGTAAAGCTTCAATGGGTTCCATTTTAGCCGCTTTATTGGCCGGAATTAATCCAAAAATGATGCCTAAAACCATGGAGAATAATACTCCTCCTATGACCACTTGAGGCGATACGAGGGGAGGCCAATGGGCAAAGGCGGATATGATGTAAGCTCCCCCTACTCCTAAACCGATGCCAATTATTCCGCCTAAAAGGGTTAGCATCATCGATTCAATCAAAAACTGTAATAAAATCTTTCCTCTTGAGGCTCCTAACGCTTTTCGGATCCCAATCTCCCTTGTCCTCTCTGTGACGGATACTAACATAATATTCATCACACCTATTCCGCCAACAAGCAAAGAAATGCTCGCAATCCCGGCGATAATCATGGTCATAATGTTCGTTATTTTTGAAATCCCTTGTTTTAACGTTTCCAGATTAAAAATGACATATTTCCCTTTTAGATCAGCTGATTTCGTATGATTGAGCATATTGACTGCTTTTTTACCGGCAAGCTCTAATTGATTCACATTCTTGGTTTGAATGGTAACGGATTGTATATTCTCAGTTCCAAACAGCGCAGGCCAAAGAGATATCGGCAAAAGCACTTCTGGTGAATCCAATCCAAATGATTGATTTCCCGTCGTATAAACGCCAACAACCTGAAACGGCTGCCCCTTGATCGTAATAATGGAACCGACAGAACGTTCTCTTTTAAAGAATTCTTGTTCTGCTTTCTCATTGATCATCACAACATTATTCGACTGAGAAAAATCATGTTCAGACAACATGCGTCCTTTTGTTACTTGTACCGAATGAACCGCAAAATAGTCATGAATGATTCCTGTTATACTGGCATTGATTGGTTTATCTCCAATCATAATCGAATCCATGCTTGTATTGGTAGGAATAACGTGAGAAATCTCAGGTATCTTCCTTAATTGAAATAAGTCCTCTTGTGTAAAAGTAGGAGCGTCATTTATAGATAGATCCGATAGTTCGTCCTCATCCGGTTGAAATTGAATTTCTAACGTATTATTGCCCGAACCCGCCAATTGGGATTTTAATGCTTCAGATCCTCCCTGTCCGATCGCTACTACCGCAATAATGGAACCAACCCCAATAATGATTCCCAACATGGTTAAAATAGAACGCATTTTGTGAGAGAGAATAGAAGTGAGCGCTATTTTAATGCTATCTAACAAATTCATAGACTATACCTCTCGTCTTGTATGATTTTTCCGTCTTTAATATGGATATGGCGTGAAGTATAAGCAGCTACCTCTTTTTCATGTGTGACAATGATAATGGTGATTCCTTCTTTGTTTAATTGAGTAAAAATGTTCATGATTTGCTCACTAGCGGTAGAATCTAAAGCTCCTGTCGGTTCATCGGCCAAAATTAACGTTGGTTTGGTCGCAATCGCTCGAGCAATCGCCACACGCTGTTTTTGTCCTCCCGATAGTTGATTAGGTAAATGATTCATACGATCAGCCAATCCCACTTTTTCTAAGGCTTCTATCGAACGTCTTTGTCTTTCTTTTTTTCTCATTCCGCCATAGAGAAGAGGGAGTTCGACATTGGCTAAAGCTGATAAACGAGGCAGCAAGTGAAATTGTTGAAATACGAATCCGATATATTGATTTCGAATAAGAGCCATTTTGGATTCTTCTGCCTTCAAAACATCGATATGATTAAGGATATAGCTTCCACTAGTGGGACGATCTAAACAACCGATAATATTCATAAGTGTCGATTTTCCTGAACCGGATGGCCCCATGATGGAAACGAATTCCCCTTGTTCAATCTCCAGGTTGATATTTTGAAGAGCAGAAACTTCTAAAGATCCTTGTGAGTAGTTCTTTTGAATATTTTTTAAGCTAATCATTTAATCTCCACTTCCATGCCCGAATCCATCGTGTGAGAAGGATTTTTCACCACTTTTTCTCCTTCTTTTAAACCATCTACTACTTCCGTCCATTCTCCCGTGCTAATCCCAGTAGTAATGTTCCGCTTTTGCACTTTTCCTTTTGACATGACATATACAAAGGTAGAACCACCTTTTTCCTGAACACTGTTTTGCGGAACGGTCAATACTTTTTTAGAGGACAAGACGACCTGAATGGCTACATGATACCCTGGAGATAATCCCTCTTGAGAATGAAGTTTTGCTTTAAAGGTATAATAAGAAAGATTGGACGTCGATTGTCCTGCTTCTCCGGAAAACTGTCCAGTTCCTGGATTAGTTGCTGCCGGAAACTCGCTTACCTCCACAATCTTCCCATCCCAAGATTTATTGGGTACAGCATTAGCGGTTACTTTAATCGGCTGATTAGCTTGTATTTGTGCTTTTTGCAATTCCGTTAAAGTTCCTTGAATTTGAAATGGTTCTTTCGAGACAATATTCATGATAGGCGTTCCTTGAAGACCCATCGTTTCTGATGAAGTTCCTTCTTCTGTCATCCCAGTACTTTCTTCTGGATGCAAATTTTTTACATAACCATTTATAGGACTATGTATCGTTAATTGATTTAATTTGGTTTGTAATTCTTCTTCTTGCAATTGATTTTTTTCCATTTCTAACTCAATGGTTTTTTTCTGACTTTCCAGCTCCTCTAATTGAGATTCTAATGATGAAAGGGAAGCATTGTCGGTAGCAGCCTTTTTTTCTTTTTTCAAAGCTTTAATCTTGTCGTTCACTTGATTGTAATTCAACATCGTTATTTTTTTATCAATGCTTGCTTGTTTTAATTGTAGATTTAAGTCATCATTTTCATAAGTGAACAGCTTTTGGCCTTTTTCTACTTCTTGACCTTCTTTTACATAAATTTCCTTTATTTTCCCTTTGGAAGGATCGAGATAAATTGTTTCTACTTTTCCTGGCACAACTTGGCCGGAAATCAGTTTTGTATTACTAATTGGTCTTTTTGTGACACTCATCAGTTGAACGGACTTTGTCTCGTTCTTTCTTTTTTCCATAAAAATCACATTTATCGCGACCACCAAGAGGATTAAAACAGCAATCCCGGCCACAATCCATTTCTTTTTTGTATTTACTTTTTCTGTTCGTTCTAGTTCCATAATGTTACTCCCTTATTTATGGACTATGCCTCCTTCCATTAAACTTTTAAAAAACGGAAAAAAATTTAAAAAGATCCCCCCTTTTTATCACACAAAATCTCTAACAAATCATAGAAAATATTACCAAATAACCATCTATTTCACAATATTTTTACAGATTATTTATAAAATTTCATAAAATTGTTAGTTTTAACTATAAAAACACAAAATTTTGGATAGAAATTTTTTATACTTCATCGACTTTTACGCTCATTTTCCTGAATATTCGGAACTATACATGCATAACAACTTGGTTATTGCACATCCAAAAGTCCTTGTTCAATCACTTTCCATAAACAAGAAAGGGCAACCTCTCAGGCAGCCCTTCTTTCCACTTTTATAGACGAAGACTCCCCAAAAATATTTTTCGGAAGCAGACTCAATCCCGATCATAGTCCGCTGCTGGTGGGGGTTATAGGATCACTTCTTTTTGTTTTGGCTTTTTGTTAAATAATCCAAGCTTTTAAATTGGTAGCCTTCTTTTTTTAAATCTTGGATGACTTTTTCTAAAGCTTCCGCGTTATCTTTCGATACAGTATGAAGCAATAAAATCGCGCCCGGATGAGCCTGAGTCATGATGTTTTGATAGGCGTATTTCCACCCTTTTTGATTATTGGTCTGCCAGTCGACAAATGCAAGCGACCAAAGAACATGGGTATATCCTTCCTCTTTCGCCAAAGCCAATGTTCTCTCACTTAAAATCCCCCGCGGTGGACGCATATAGTTCATCTCTTTTTGCTTCGTCAATTTGGCTGTTTTCTCTTTTACTTTCTTTAATTCCAGCTTTAGTTTTTCGTCGCTCACTTGCGTTAAGTCAGGGTGGCTCCAAGAATGATTTCCAACGATATGCCCTTCTTTCACCATTCTTTGCACCAGTTCGGGGGCTGTTTTTAAATAGTGTCCTGTTACAAAAAAGGCGGCCGGCACATGTTCTTTTTTGAGCACGTCTAAAATTTGAGCTGTATAGCCATTTTCATATCCATTATCAAACGTTAAATAAAGAATTTTTTTGTTGCTTGGCCCTTTATAATAACTGCCGTACTTAGCCAACAGCTCGTCATATTCCTGTCCCGCTTCTGCCGGTTTTCCGTTTTGAGCTTTTTTAAATCCCCAGTGAATGGGTTGATTAGAAAGCGCCGATGCAGGCGTCGCCATGAAACATGCCAGCAAAAGCGCGCTTATCCATACTATCAGTGTACGTCTTCGCATGTTATCCTTCCTTTACAACGTATTTCTTGTTGCTTTCTTGCCATGAAATGCAGGATCTGTCTTGCCTATTTTTTGTGAAAAAAAAGGATTCATGCCGACTTTTCCATTCCTTTTTCTGTAAGTTGTAAAATAAAAAAGAGGATGACGAAAAGTCATCCTCCCGATAGGATTATTGAAATACAGGTTCTTTCAATTGCACCAATTTTTCTAATGAAGATTTCTCCACATCTTCATGCAGGCTATTTCCGTGGGAATCCATCGTGACAACGGCCGTAAATCCTTTCACTCTTAAATGCCACATGGCTTCAGGAATGCCAAATTCCATTAAATCCACGCCTTCTACTGATTGAATGCAATCCGCATAATATTGCGCAGCACCACCAATAGCATTCAAATATACGCCGCCATGTTCTTTTAACGCCGCCAACGTTTTCGGTCCCATGCCACCTTTTCCGATCACGGCGCGGATGCCAAATTTTTTCATAATGTCTCCTTGATAAGGCTCTTCGCGAATCGAAGTAGTCGGACCAGCCGCTTTGACATGCCAATTTCCTTCGTCATCTTTCAGCATGACCGGACCGCAGTGATAAATGATTTGACCGTTTAAATTAACTGGTGCTTCATGATCCATTAAATATTTATGAATGGCATCACGGCCTGTATAGATCATGCCGTTAATTTGAACAACGTCCCCTACTTTCAGCTGGCGTATTTGTTCTTCCGTAATCGGCGCTTCTAAAGTAACGACATTGGTTTGCGCTGAATCCTCATTGGAAGCTGCCGTTTCTTTTTCCGATTCCGAAGGTTCAAAAGTGACTTTTTCTCCATCTTGATACAACCATTCGGAAATGGCCCCAGTATTCGGATCGATCTTCACACCGAGACGGCGAAATGCCCAGCAATTATAGGCTACTGAAACGAAAAAGCTGGCGGGAATTCGGTTCATAACGCCAATTTTGCAGCCAAGGAGGGTCGTTTCTCCTCCAAATCCCATGGTTCCGATTCCTAACTTGTTAGCGTTTTCCATGATGTATTCTTCCAGCTTGCGCAAATCTTCATTCGGATTGACATCATCCACCGGTCTGAATAATTGCTCTTTGGCCAAATCATATCCGGATGAACGATCTCCTCCGATTCCGACTCCAATAAATCCGGCGCTGCAGCCTTGTCCTTGAGCTTGATAAACGGCATGCAAAATACATTTACGAATGCCGTCCAAATCACGTCCCGCTCTTCCCAATCCTTCCAATTCACAAGGCAAGCTGTATTGAATGTTTTTATTTTCGCATCCGCCGCCTTTTAAAATCAAACGGACATCTATATAATCTTCTTCCCACTGCTCGAATTTAATGACAGGCGTCCCGGCTCCAATATTATTTCCGGAGTTCTTGCCCGTTAAGGAATCGACCGAATTAGGACGCAATTTCCCATCTTTTGTCGCCTGTTCGATCGCCTCATAAATCGCCTGTTTTAACTTGATTTGGTTCACTCCGACTGGTGTTTTGATTTTAAAAGTAGGCAGTCCCGTATCTTGGCAAATAGGCGAAACATTGTCATCGGCCATTTGAATATTTTGGGTAATAGTAGCTAAGCTCATAGCCGCTCTTGTACCGGCATTTTCTTTCCTTTTAGCAGCCAAAATGGCTCGGCGGACATCTTTTGGCAAGTTAGTGGAGGTCTCTACAATCAATTGGTACATACTCTCTTTAAACTTTTCGAAATCCATGTTTTCCCCTCTCCCTTTTACTGCAAAAAATATGTATTGACAAAATAGACAAAAAATTTCCCCTATCATTATACTTTGTGAGCTGAAGGTTGAAAAGACAAATATGGAATCGGTTACAAAAAAGTTTATGGAAACGTCGTGCTTGCAGTCACGAAAGATGCCTTGCAAAGCTCTTCTTTTTTCATGCAACACTAAATGGGTGAAACGTTCATAAGTGGAAAAAACGAGCGAAAAGAACCTATTCCTTAAAATAAATCAAGCAGCCGAAAAAAAAACGGCTGCTATCTGTCACGAAACTGCTTGTATTTTTCTTCTATTTCCTCGACGATTTGAATTAATCGATCGATATCTTCAATATCCGTTGATTCTGGTTCCAATGAATCCAATACCGTCAAAAACACGTTCAGTCTCTCTTTTAAATAGCTCAGCTGTTTATTTGTATCATAAATTGTTTTCCCCACTATTTTCTCTCCCTTCTTTTTTATCATAATCAAGCTTTTTCAAAAAAGCAATTTGCATCGCAAGAAACCCTGTTTCCAACAAAAGACCAGACACCTAACACAAGCGGATGATAATGGTTCATCCTCCTGCTTTGGTTCTGGCCTTCATTATTCTTTCTATTTAGGTTCGCTCGATGTGACGAAGGCAAACGTCACATGGTCCTGAATGGGAATCCACGCTCCAATTCCTTGTGAGGTTACATTCTTGACAACAATCGATCTTTTCATTCCTTTCAGTACAATAAATACTTCTCCATACGTAACTTTTCCTTTTTCATTCACCGCGGGTGCGTATGCATATAAATAGCCAAGCCTTTGTGCCGGGATATTATAAACCTGGCTTTTTTTCGTACCGGCTCCAATAGTTGTTGAAAATGAAAGTGGAAGTTTTGTTTTTTGTGCCGCAGTCAGCATCATCATTTTCTGAACATCATCTGCATGAGGAATTTTAGCGGTTAAACCGCCTTTAATCTGTTTTTGCATTTCCTGTACATAATGGATTTTGTAATTGGCATTACCGCCGCGGTTATCAAAATAATTCGTATTGATTTTTTGATATTCCCAATTGGGAACCGTTTCGCTCGATTCATAATTCAGAGGCCATTCCCCCAAATAAATAGTGGCTCTCAATCCGATAGCAAAGGGTGTTTTGTTAATGGAAGTTTCATTCAACATTCGAATTAAATCGGGATTTTCAATTTTCACTTTAGATGTACTCAGCAAATCCTTCGTAAATTCGCTTGGCTGCAAAGATGGGAGATCTTGCGTCGGGTTCGGATAGGTGTTTTCTTTCGCTATATTCATCACAGATGAAGGCATTTGATAATGCCGATTGTCGCTTTTTTTGGCCGCCTCCGCAGCCGTTACGGTGAACAGGGATAGAAAGAAAGTTATCAGGACAATGCGGTACACTTTCATGAATGCTTTACTCCCTTCTCTTCGATGTCTACTTTTTTATAGAGTTTCCCATATTCTTTTTCCTATCCCTTTTTCAAGAAAAAAGAGAACGGCTATGATAGGTAAAAAAGCTTATGAAAATGAAAAACGCTGACTAATTGTCAGCGTTTAAGAATAGACCAATCTCTTTCATTAAAATAGAATTTTTAATCACTGCTTATTCTTCCATACCAGATTTTGTTTGCTACAGCAAATAAAATCCTATTCCCATTATGAAATAGGCGGCTATTAATGTCAGCCCTTCAAACCAGTTCGACTCTCCGTCGTTTTGGATGACAATCGTCAACAAGACGGCCGTGACCATGGAAATTAATTCTGGCAACGTAAAGATTAACGGCATAGAATGTTCAAAAAACATCGATGCAAGCACCAATATCGGCGCTACAAACATAGCTACTTGAAGTGTAGAGCCGATGGCAATTTCCACTGCGATATCCATTTTATTTTTCATGGACATAAGAACGGCAGAAGCATGCTCCGCTGCATTTCCGACTATGGCGACTATAATGACCCCGATAAACAATTCACTCCAGCCGAATTTGTCCGCCACAACTTCAAATGTATGTACCAGATTTTCAGAAACGTAAGCCACTGCAATCGTCGCCAACGCCAATATAACCATGGCTTTCCCTTTTTTCCATTCCGGCTCTTCATGCTCTTCCTGACTTTCTTGTGTGGAATGATACACTCCGCGATGAGTAACCAATTTAAAGAACAAGGCAGCCAAGTACAAGAGAATCATGATTACTGCAATCCCAATGCTTAATGAAAAAGTTTTGTCTCCAGTCATCTTTAATGAAAAAATTTCCGGGATAACAAAGGCCACTATGACAGCAAACATTAACAGCCCGGAATTATGTCTGGCGTCATACACATTAAACTTTTGCCTTTTAAATTTCAGTCCCCCTAAAAAAAAGGAAAGCCCGGCAACTAAAAGCAGATTTCCTAAAACCGAACCAGTCAAAGAAGCCAATACAACTTCAACAAGACCCGCTTTTAAAGAAAAAATAGAAATAATTAATTCAACGGCATTTCCAAATGTCGCATTTAAAAGTCCGCCAATTCTGGGCCCGGCAATAATGGCCAAACTTTCTGTCGCTCTGCCCATATAACTGGCCAATGCAATAATGGTGAAACAATAAACGACAAACATCATGACAGCTGGCCAATGAAGCAGAGCCCCTATAACGGACAAAGGAACCCCGGCAAATACCATAATGGCAAAAATCTTATTCATAAACAAACCTCATTTCTTTCTAAATTATTTCACGAGTAAAAGAATCCGGTATTGAATTTTTCCAATAATTGGTCTTAAGCATTATCTAAAATGCTAAAAGGCTTGTCAGATGTTTTTCCAAGTTTCTATTATAAATTTTTTCACTTCTTATGAAAGCCGTTAACCTTTTAGTCCCTTTTTCATAACATTTTTGAATATACCATTTTTATACATTATACATCAAATTTTTTTGTCTTGCCTTTTTATCACTATTCATTATTTTCAATTTCATTGCTTGTAAAGAAGATGCAACCCCTTTTTCCGAATCGAAAGTTCTTTTTCTGGAATGAGTTCTATCCCGCTTTTTCAATATAAGAAATCTTTCTGGTTTTTATTCTTCACATCTGAAACAATATATGTTAATATATAGCTACATTATAATAATTTTAATTTAAAAAATATATTAATCACCTTATATTACTTATTTTAATGCTATTATCAATATAATGAAGGTGATTATTATTCTCAATTAAAAAGAGTTTATTTTCAATTAAACAAGGAGGGTCACGATGAGCGCAGATGCGAATGCTTTGACAAATAAAAAAATCGTTCAAACGAAAATGGCGAAGTTGGAGAAACTGAAACCGCATCTTGAATTAATGGCAGCTTTATTAAGCGGTTTGCTTATTTTAGCAGCTTGGATAACGGAAAAAAATCATGCCGGACTGGTTCCAAGTGTGCTCTACCTGCTGGCGTTTGCTATCGGCGGTTTTGCCAAAGCAAAAGAAGGCATTGAAGAAACCATAAAAAATAAAGAATTAAATGTAGAAATATTAATGATTGTTGCAGCCATCGGATCGGCGAGCATCGGGTACTGGACAGAAGGAGCTGTTTTAATTTTTATTTTTTCTGTCAGCGGAGCTTTAGAAACGTATACCATGAATAAAAGCCAAAAAGAAATCTCTTCCTTAATGGATCTGCAGCCAGAAGAAGCGTGGCGAATCACCAACGGAAATTTAGAAAGAGTTCCCGTTTCCAGTCTTAATATCGGCGACTTGATTATCGTGAAACCTGGTGAACGTATCCCTTCTGACGGCCGGATCGTAAAGGGAAGCTCTTCTGTAGATGAATCGGCGATTACTGGGGAATCCATGCCCGTAACGAAACAACTGGGTGAAGAAGTTTTTGCCGGAACCGTCAATATCAATGGCTCCATTACTGTTGAAATTACGAAACGATCGAATGAAACTCTATTCCAAAAAATCATTGAGCTTGTCCAATCTGCTCAAAGCGAAAAATCACCTTCACAGCTTTTTATTGAAAAATTCGAAGGGCGCTATGTCAAAGTCGTGTTGGCGGTTGTCTTGCTGATGATGTTTCTACCGCATTATTTGTTTGGATGGAGTTGGAATGAAACGTTCTATCGTGCAATGGTCCTTTTAGTTGTCTCTTCTCCGTGCGCCCTAGTCGCATCCATTATGCCCGCTACTCTAGCGGCGATTTCCAATGGCGCCCGGAACGGAATCTTAGTAAAAGGCGGCGTTCACTTAGAAAATTTAAGCCATTTAAAAGCAATCGCGTTTGACAAGACCGGTACGCTGACAAAAGGAAAACCGGAAGTAACAGACATCATTGTCCGGAACGGCTTAGAAGAAGCGCATCTTATTCAAATGGCCGCTTCAATTGAAAATCAATCGAATCATCCGCTTGCACAGGCTATCGTAAAATTTGCCGAAGATAAGAAAATTCCGCTTTTAGAAGTAGACCAATTGGAAGACGTGGCCGGTTCTGGTGTAAAGGCAGCGATGGGAGGCGAAGAATGGAAAATCGGCAAAGCGGAATTCGTCGGTAAGGATGAGGCGCTTTCTTTCGCAAATGGAAAAGCAAAAGAGTTGGCGTCAGAAGGAAAAACCGTCGTTTTTGTACGCGATTCGAACGGAATTGCTGCTCTCTTTGCTTTGAAAGACAGCATTCGGCCCGATGCGAAAAAAGCCATTGATCTTCTGCGCCAAGAAGGAATTTATACGATCATGTTGACCGGAGATAGCGATAAAACAGCGTACACCATCGGGAAAGAAGCTCACTTAGACGGTTATATTGCCGAATGCCTGCCCCAGCACAAAGCGGACTATGTGAAAAAAATTATGGAAAAATACGGGACGGTCGCAATGGTCGGCGACGGCATTAATGACGCCCCTGCCTTAGCGACCGCAAACGTTGGAATTGCCATGGGAGAAGGAACAGACGCAGCGCTTGAAACGGCTGATATTATTTTGATGAAAAATGATTTAGCCAAAATTGCCAATGCGATTCAGCTTTCCAAAAGAATGAATAAAATCGTAAAACAAAATATCGTCTTTTCGATCGCAGTCATTATGTTGTTAATTTGCTCCAACTTCCTTCAAATTCTCGATCTTCCTTTCGGAGTGATCGGTCACGAAGGAAGCACGATCTTAGTGATTTTAAACGGGCTTCGGCTTTTGAAATCTCCAAAAGAAAAAGCGTTCGAAGCGCAAGAATTAAAAGCTTATTAAAAAACGAGAAAAGGGGAGCGGCTAAAACGCTCCCCCTTTTTTATGAGTTGCTGCATAAAACGTATTGAAGTTATGGAATCGATCAAGCGGATTTTCAGGTTCAGCAGCTCCGGCTTTATCATTCTGTTCGCTTATTGCTCTCTGTTATCTTTTTGGCCGTTCAAGAGCCTTTCATGACCTTTCCATCCAAACACCCTTCAGAGCACACCGATTCCATACCATAGTCCACTACTTTCCGTTTTCCGTCGTTTCCTTTTCGTTATGGATGTCTTGATAGGATGCATCCTTTTTTTCAGGCAAAAAGGTATCTTTTGCTTCCGTCAGCAATTCCTTCACTTGCGGTGTTAAATCACGAAGATCCTCCACTTTTTCACGGATAAAGCCAACATCTTCATTCACTTGTTTGACCGTTTCTTTAGCTTTTTCTACTATCTCCTTAGTGGAAGAAATGATGCGATTTGGATCTTTTGCGATTTGGACAACATATTGGCACACTTTAGACATTTTAGAGCGTGTGGACTTGTCCAATAAACTGACAGCAGCCCCTGCGGCAGCACCGATGAACATTCCTGCAAAGAATTTATTTCTCCCCATTTTTTTACCCCCTTAAAGGTTATGTTCCTTTTTAATTAGCGCAAGCAGACGGTCGCAGCCTTTTTTGATCAGCTCATAAACCTCTTCAAAATTACCGGTGAAATAAGGATCAGGTACATCCTTTTGCTCAGATTCTTCCACTAAGTCAAGCAAACGAATGATGTGTGTAGTGGAAGCATCTCCAGCAAGCTTATGTAAATCATCCACGTTGCTTTGATCCATCGCCACAATATAATCGAATTTGTTTAAGTCTTCTCGCTGTACTTGGCGGGCGACAAGCCCTTCATGGTTAATTTGATATTTTTTTAATATGGACAACGTTCCATGATGAGGAGATTCTCCGATATGCCAGCCGCCGATGCCGGCTGAGTCAACCGCAATTTTTTGATCTAACTTTTCTCGTTTTACCATGTCGCGAAACATCGCCTCAGCCATGGGAGAACGACAAATATTTCCTAAGCAGACAAACAAGACGTGAATCAATCCAACCCTTCCTTTCTTTAAAGCAAATGGTATTATCATTATTCTACAAAATTTTTCATTGAAAAACGACAAAGAAATAGTGGTATTTCTTTGTCATTGTTCATAGAACACGAACGAAAGCGACCTTTCGGCTTTCAAACCATAGATCCTGTCTCTTCTCGCTCGGTTTGACAGGAATGAAAAAACATGAAAATATATGAATAAGTACTAGCCGAAAAGGGAAAGGATGGATCAAGTGGATCTCTCAAAAAACACATTAGAAAATATTGAGTTTATGGTGGAAAAGATTAAAGAAAAGCTAAAAATGGTCAACGGTGATGCTTTAAAATCTACTAATTTTAGTTCCGACAAATATGAAGAACTAAAAGAAATTTATGAACTAGTACAGAGAAAAAATCATTTCAGCCCTAATGAAATGCAAGCGATTGTGGAAGAACTCGGATATTTGAGAAAGTAAGGAAAAACTGCCGGTTTAGTGGGAGCCGGCAGTTTTTTCTTCCTCTTGATCGGTTAGTATGAGAATTCCGTCCTTTGTAACAGCGATCGTATGCTCATATTGAGCAGACAGCGATCCATCCATTGTTCTAGCCGTCCAGCCATTAGCGTCCATTTTCGTTGCCCAATGGCCTATGTTCACCATCGGTTCAATCGTAAAGACCATCCCTTCTTTTATGCGCGGACCTTTTCCAGGGAGGCCGAAATGAGGAACATCCGGTTTCTCATGAATGACCGCACCTATTCCATGGCCGATAAAATCTCGAACGACAGAAAAACCTTCCGCCTCCACATAAGTTTGAATAGCGTGGCCAATATCTCCAATTCTATTTCCTATTTTCACCTGTTCGATTCCTTTATATAACGCTGTCTTCGTTACATCTAATAATTTTTGGGTTTGTGGATCGACTTCTCCAACAGCATAAGACCAAGCCGAATCTGCCAGCCCGCCGTTTAACCGGACCACCATATCAATCGTGACAATATCTCCTTCTTTCAACGCTTGTTTCCGGGGAAATCCATGACATACTTCATCGTTGACGCTCGCGCAAGTTGCATATTCGTAGCCACGATATCCTTTTTGTTCCGGTGTCGCTCCGTGTTTTTTCAAATATTCGTCCACGAAAACTTCAATGTCCCAAGTTGTCACTCCCGGCTTAATCAGTTTAGCTATTTCTTTATGGGTGGAAGCAAGAAGCTTTCCCGCTTCATGCATTTTTTCAATCTCACGTGGAGATTTCAATACGATCATGAAAATCCTACCTTTCTTTTTTGCTCCGTTTCATTTCTCAAGTTTAAGGAAACGCACAATGATATGTTTCAATATTCTATGTTTATTATATGTTTTTTTTCTTTACTTTTACAAAAAAAATGAAGGGTTTGACTCGCTGACACAATCATTTCTCGTCGTGTCAGCAAGTCAAACCCTTGACTAATGCCTTCTTCAGTCGTAAAAATGTTCTATTGCAAAAGTTTCAAGGATTCGCGATTAAACGCCGGAATATCGTCTGGTGTCCGGCTCGTTACTAATTGGTTGTCGCTTACAACCACTTCTTCATCTTTATAATGAGCGCCGGCGTATTCCATATCAACACGAATGGATTTATAGCCAGTAGCCGTTTTTCCTTCCAGAGCTTTCGCCGTGATGAGGAGCTGTGGACCATGGCAAATCGCAAATACCGGTTTTTTAGAATCCATAAAATCTTTAACAAATTGAACAAACCGGTCATCGGCACGTAATATGTCTGGTGAAAATCCTCCCGGGATCAACAAAGCATCGTAATTTTCCACTTTCGCGTTATCGATGCTTTCATCGATCGTAATAACAGCGTCGCCATGTTTGCCTTTTACCGTTTTCCCTTTTTCTTTTTCAATATTGACAATTTCATGGCCTGCTTCTTTATAGGCTTTTACAGGTTCAGTGTACTCAGAGTCTTCCACCATATCTGTTACCAATACGGCAATTTTTTTACCCATCGTTTGTTCTCCTCCTTTACAACTTTATCCGATATTTATTGTACCCCTTCTTTTGTTTATTAAACAAACATTATGCTTATTGCTGTACGTTCTTCTGTTGATTGATCGGCATAATGAGTACTTCGACGCGTCGGTTTTTAGCCCTTCCTTCCGGGGTAGAGTTGTCTGCAACCGGCTGGTATTCGCCGTATCCTTTGGCACTAAATTGGCTCGGGTCCAATTTCGGATTTTCCAAAAGAATTTTCATAAAATTGATGGCCCTCATAGCGCTTAATTCCCAGTTGGATTCAAATGAAGCCGTTTTAATCGGAACGTTATCGGTGTGTCCGCTGATAATGATTTGATGAGGAGGATTCATGACAAGTAAATTTGACAGTTCTCTAGCCATTTGAACGTCCTCTTTCCGAATGGTCGCTTTTCCGGAGTCGAATAATACATTATCTCGAATTCTCAACAAAAGTCCCTCGCTTGTCAAGGACGTGGTAATTTTATTCGTCAAATGTTTTTTTTCGATATATTGATTGATTCTTCCCTCTACTTGTTTTAATTCTTTTTCATCTTTTTTGTTCAGAATGTCATCTTTATTCGCCTTACCGTCGGGGGACGGAACCGGAGTTTGAATCGTATCGGAAAAATCCATGACCCCTGTGCTGCCTTGAAATATATCATTAAAAGTCTGAGCAAATTTTTGAAACTTTTTCGCATCGACCGCGCTCATGGAAAAAAGGACAATGAATAGAGCCAAAAGCAAAGTTAATAAGTCCGAATAAGGAAGCAGCCAAGATTCGCTCATATGCTCATCGTCATTCTTTTTTTTACGCTTCGCCATTTTGACCGACACCTTCCGCTTCCATCATCATATTCTTTCGTTCCTCTTGAGGCAAAAAAGAAGACAATTTTTGTTCAATAGTGCGAGGGGCCTCTCCTTCGATGATCGATAAAATTCCTTCTATCATCATTTCTTTTAATTGAACTTCTTGCTGCGATTTTCGTCTTAATTTATTGGCAAATGGATTCCACAATACATATCCGGTAAAAATCCCTAACATGGTAGCCACGAATGCTGCCGAAATGGCATGCCCTAATGCATCCGTATCCGACATATTTCCGAGGGCAGCTATTAATCCGATTACCGCTCCAAGCACCCCAAGCGAAGGAGCATATGTACCCGCCTGCAAAAAAATGGAAATTCCAACTTTGTGGCGTTCCTCCATTGCTTCAATCTCTTCTGTTAAGACATCGCGGATATAGTCGGCATTTTGGCCGTCGACGGCCAGACTCAAACCGTTTTTCAAAAAAGGGTCTTCTATCTCGTCCAGTCTTGCTTCCAAGGCAAGAAGACCTTCTCTGCGGGCAATTTCCGCCCACTCCGAAAACAAACGAATCACCTCAAGCCGACTCATTAATTTTTGCTCTTTAAAAATAATCGCAAACAATTTTGGAACTTTTTTTATTTCGTTCGTTGGAAAAGCGATGGTCACAGCAGCTATAGTCCCTGCAATAATGATCAAAAAAGCGGCAGGATTCGCTAATACCGAAACGTTGACCCCCTTAAGCACCATACCGACTCCGATGGCAATAATTCCGAGTATTACTCCAATAATTGTTGTCTTATCCATTATTCTCACCCTATTTACTAAATTTCTAGTGTCATGGACTGCATAATAATATATTGCTACTTTCGAGGTTTCATTTACTATATCGACTAAATTTGACAAACCTTAACGCAAAAAGGACAATTCATTGAAATCACGATGGTTTTTTCCTACGTTTAAACCAAAGTTATGACTTCTTTACATCAAGAATTACCGTTTGATCCGATGATCCTTTTTTCGATCTTCTGCTCATATCTTTTAAATAGAGACGAATTCGTTTTTATTTTTCTTTTAGAAAGCAGTTGATTGTATTGAATGAGCCGCTGGGACCATTGTTTTTCCAGTCTTTTTCTTTCCTGTTCATCATGGCATTGCCGGATCAGTTCTTCGATTGTCAAAAACTCTTTTCGAATCTCCTTTTCTTCCTCCATATATCCTGCGTTTTTCATGATTCGATAAGCCATTCTCAAGTCTTCCGGAATTTCCACCATGCTGTCCATTTTCAACGGCTTCCCTTTCCCCGAAAGATCATCGAACTCTCCTTTTTCGTAAGCTGCCTTGATTTTTTCTTCCTCCAGTAAAGTAAAATAATCCACTAAAACTCCCCCGTGTTAAATTTGTACTATATTTTCCATTCCGAAGAACGAGCTCTGTCACAGCAATATCCTTTTTTACCATTAAAGAAATTCCAAAAAAACCAAGCCTATACCTCCGATAATAAATATTAAGGAAAGAAAAAGCAGAGAAGTTGAACCACCAATGGGTGCAGTGAATAAATCCAGTATTTCCAAAAATATTGCGGTTTTTTTGGCGCTTGGAGATAACTCTTTTATTTCCTTCCAGCTATCTTTAAAATAAATCACTCCAAACGGTAAAAGAGCAATTCCTACTACTAATAATGTAATACCTACTGCCGTTGTCAAATCACTTCCCTCACTATCTATGAAATAGGTCTTTTACTGCCATTGATTACACGTCATAACGAAAAACATCGCCCAATCCCCTCCATCTGCATTCTTGCATGTTGCATAAAAGTTTTAAAAATAAAATAAACTCGTCGAAAGTCCAAATTTTTTAAATATAGGGGATCAATATGGTATACTTATGTTAACGAGCACGTAATTCATGTTTTATCTGTTCGATCCCTATCATTGTCCACAAGTTTTGCACATTTATTTTCCTCATGAAAAAAAGGTTTCATATTTTTCACTTTTAATTTATCACATTTAGAATGAGCAGCACTTGGAAGACGATCAAATCATCATTTTTGTATATATAGTGGCAGCATGATGGAAAAGTTGTCCCTTTTATAGAAAAGGATACTGTTTCCCCATTAAAAATCTTCTGTCCTACCGAATGATTTCGGTGTTCATTCAAACTTCCTTTATTCCCGCTTTTCTCTGCTGTCTGCCTATTTCGGAGATGATTCTTGATTCGAAGCAACGTTCCAATATATTGGTGACGTGCATGAATAAAGTTTCAAAACAACCTATAAAAATAAATGTTATAGAAAGGAAAGATGCGAATGGAGAATGTGGAATACCAAAAGTTATCCAAAAAATCTATTTTGATTAACGGCATTTTTATTACATTAGGCGCCATTTTAATGGCAGTGGGATTGGAAATCTTTTTAGTTCCTAATCACATCATCGACGGCGGCATTACAGGCATTTCCATTATTTTGTCCCACCTATTAGATGTAAAACTGGGTATTTTCCTGTTTGTTCTCAATATTCCTTTTTTTATCATCGGGTACAAACAATTAGGAAAAAGGTTTACGATTTCCATATTATACGGGATTATCGTTCTATCCGTTTTTACTTCGCTGCTTACTCCTGTTGCCGGTATTACTGACGATATCCTTTTAGCAGCCGTTTTTGGGGGAATTACGATCGGAGTAGGGGTCGGTCTTGTCATCCGGTTCGGGGGCGCCCTCGATGGAACAGAAATATTAGCGATTTTAATCAGCAGCAAATCGGCATTATCTGTCGGACAAATTGTCTTGTTCTTTAATATTTTTATCCTTGGAAGCGCCGGATTTGTTTTCGGCTGGGATCATGCCATGTATTCCCTTATTGCTTACTTTATCGCATTCAAAATGATCGATATCGTGGTAGAAGGATTGGAGCAATCACGTTCTGTCTGGATCATCAGTGATCGTGATACCGAAATTGGAGAAGCGCTCTTAACCAATTTAGGACGAGGCGTCACCTACTTGAACGGGGAAGGCGGATATAAAGGAACGGGCAAAAAAGTCATCTTTTGCGTCATCAACCGCTTGGAAGAGGCGCAATTAAAATCAATCGTTGACCGAATTGATCCGAACGCCTTTCTCGCCATCGGTGAAGTGGCGGAAGTAAAAGGCGGACAATTTAAAAAAAGAGGGGTCAACTAACATCTAGCGGGATGCCCAATCAAGGCAAGAAGCGGAGTCCACGCAAGAACTCCGCTTTTTTTCTGCGTATACTCCGTTTAATGGCTTTTTCTCAAAGCCTGTTCAGGGAAGACGTTACATAGCTTTTACTTCCAGCTGAAGCGCCGGACCGAAAAATTCATAACGGACGTTTTCCGCAGAAATCCCGATATCCGCTAAATGCTGAATAACGGACTGCATAAATGGAACCGGACCGCATACGTAACAGATACTGTTTTTTGGAAGCACTCTTTGCAAAAACTCTTTGTCGATATGTCCAAGGTGATCGCATACAGTGCTTTCATTTTCTTTCGATGAATAAGCGATATAAGATTTCCCATTCTTGAGTCGGCTTATATGACGATCGACTTCGTCTGAAAAAGCTCGGGCCTTTTCGTTGCGTGCAGCATGAATAAATACGACTTCCCGACTGCTGTTTCCTTCTGCCAAAGTTTCCAGCATGCTCATCATTGGAGTAATTCCAACTCCGCCGCTAATCAATGCGACCGGATTGGTTTCTTCTTGATTCAACACAAAATCCCCCGCAGGAACACTAACCTCGATTGTATCGCCTTCTTTTGCCTGTTCATGCAAATAAACGGATACTTTTCCATACGGCTCATGATCCGCTTCTTTTTTCACGGAAATGCGGAAATAGTCATGAAACGGCCCGCACGATAAGCTGTATTGACGGTTCGACAAATATTGGTCTCCCGGTATTCTCAATCGAACGGTAATATATTGCCCCGGTAAATAGGAAGGAACCGGAACGCCGTCTTTCGGTTTTAAATAAAAAGAAGTGATCAGGGAACTTTCAGGCACCTTTTTTATAATTTCAAATTCTTTGAAATCTCTAAAACCGCCTTTTTGATTTTCTGCTTCTTCATAAAGTTCCTTCTCTACTTTTATAAAGACATTCGCAATTTCTTGATATGCCTCTTCCCAGGCAGACAAAATTTCATCGGTTGCAGCGTCCCCCAGCACTTCCTTTATCGCTGCCAACAAGTTTTCGCCTACAATCGGATATTGCTCCGGTTTGATCCCCAAGCTGCGGTGTTTATGAGCAATCAGCTTCACGGCCGGAAGTATCGCTTCCAATTCGTCAATATGCTTGGCAGCGGCAAGTACCGCATTCGCCAGCGCGGTTTGCTGCCGGCCTTTCTGTTGATTCGCATGATTGAAAATATTGAGCAGCTCCGGATGGTTGGAAAACATTCTTTTGTAAAAATGAGAAGTAATCTCTGTTCCTCTTTTTTCCAAAATCGGGACAGTGGATTTCACAATGTCAATTGTTTCTTGAGATAACATATTTTTCATCTCCTGAAAAGAAGTATTTTATTTGCATCTTTAAAATAGAGGAAATTAGTGCTGAAAGCAATATCAAAAATACATCTTTAATAGAACGTTCACATTTAGTGTTTTTTATTCAAATGGGGTATAATATAGTGATACTAAGAGTTGCCTTGAAATAGGGAATTTAGAAATGAAAATGTTTAGGTGATGTCATTGAGACTTACTTCTTATACAGATTACGCATTAAGAGTTCTGATATTTTTAGCAGCCAAAGGCAATGATGAACTGTCCAGCATTCGAGAAATTTCCGAAGTATATGGAATTTCCAAAAATCATTTAATGAAAATCATTTACGGACTTGGGAAAATGGGGATTATCAAAACGATCCGCGGACGAAATGGCGGAATACGGCTTGCAAAGGAACCAAAGGATATTAATATCGGAGCCGTTGTGAGACAAACAGAAGAAGATTTTCGTATTGTTGAATGTTTTGATTCCGACCATAATGTTTGTGTGATATCCCCTGTCTGTACTTTGCGGCACATATTGCACGAAGCCCTGGCCGCCTATCTTCACGTTTTAGATCAGTATACACTGGCTGATTTGGTCGCTGACCCTAAAAGCTATCGAATACACTTTATGAAACAGAGCGAAACGTAATTACGTTTCGCTCTGTTTTTCCAAAAACTCTTTCAGTACAACTGCATGATTGCGAACCGGTTCTTTTGCAGCGTATAATAATGTGACAGTATTATTTTCACCCATTTTCACGAGTTTTAAAATCGAGTTTTGCCGATCTTCGCTTTGAAGTTCATTCCAATACATTTCTTTAAAATCCAAAAATTTGCTTCGATGTTGATGAAACCATTTCCGCAATTCATGGCTTGGTGCTACTTCCTTCATCCATTCATCGATTTGTGCTTTCTCCTTTGATAACCCCCGCGGCCACAGCCGGTCAATCAATATTCTTTTCCCATCTTGTTTTGAAGCCGCTTCGTAAACACGTTTCAATTGAAACAAAAATATTCCCCCTTTCCATTGGCATTATGGCACAGTTTCTTCTCAACCGAAAGCGAGAAACGAGGGTTGCTTTGATTCAACTGAAAGTCTTGATACAATAAAGAGGACACTTTAGCAAAGAAGGGGATTAGATGGAACTATTTCAAACAAAATTAGAAAAATATGCAGAATTGGCAGTAAAGGTTGGCGTCAATATTCAAAAAGGACAAACACTCGTCATTAATGCTGGTCTAGAAGCGGCTGACTTCGTACGGCTTATTACCAAAAAAGCTTATGAAGCCGGCGCCAAACATGTCTATGTCGATTGGCACGATGACGCCATCTCCCGAATGAAATATGAGCTGGCGCCAGATGAAGCGTTCGACGATTATCCGATTTGGCGGGCAAAAGAAAAAGAAGAACTGGCTGAACAAGGAGCGGCGTTTATTTCCGTACTTTCTTCCAGTCCCGACCTTTTAAAAGGCGTGAATCCGGAACGAATCAGCCGCTATCAAAAGGCAGCTGGACAAGCGTTGACTAAGTTCCGCCAATACATTCAATCGGACAAAGTCAGTTGGACGATCATCGCTGCCGCTTCACAAGCATGGGCCAAAAAAGTTTTTCCAAACGAAGAAAAACCTGTGGAAAAATTATGGGAAGCCATTTTTGATGCAGTAAGAATTGGACAAGCGGATCCCATTGCGGCTTGGCAAAAACATGATAAGATTCTTCATGAAAAAGTTGAATATTTAAATCAAAAAAGGTTTCATAAGCTTCATTACAAAGCACCCGGCACCGATTTGACCATTGAGCTCCCTGAAAACCATATTTGGGTGGGAGCTGGAAGCATCAATGAAAACGGTGTGGCATTTATGGCCAATATGCCGACGGAAGAAGTATTTACCGCGCCCAAAAAAACGGGAGTCAATGGATATGTATCTAATACCAAGCCGTTGAGCTATGGAGGAAATATTATCGATGGCTTTACCATTACATTCAAAAACGGAAGAATTGTCGATGTGAAAGCGAAAGAAGGAGAAGAAATACTAAAGAAACTGGTAGAAACAGATGAAGGATCTCATTTTTTAGGAGAAGTAGCGCTTGTACCCCACCACTCACCTATCTCTGAATCGGGAATTCTTTTTTACAATACATTATTTGACGAAAATGCCTCCAATCACCTCGCGATCGGAAGCGCTTATGCTTTTTGCATCGAAGGCGGAAAGCAAATGTCGAAAGAGGAATTGGAAGAAAACGGACTGAATACAAGCATCACCCACGTGGACTTTATGATCGGATCAGAATCCATGGATATTGACGGCATCACCAAAGACGGAAAAACCGAACCGATTTTCCGCAATGGAAATTGGGCATTTTAAAAAAATTCCTTTATTGGAACGTTCCATTATTAAAAATAACTTTGATTCCATTCAATCTGAATCTAAGTGGAATGAACTTGCTCCACTTTAATAGGATTTAAAAGGCTCTGTTCGAATCCAAAATTTTCGTCCTTCCTAAACAAATCGGCGATCAGCCTTTCAGAAAGGCGCTTGATTAAAAGGAACCAAGAACAGAGCCTTTCTCTTTTTCCCCCTTCATCCTAAAAACTAAATTGATTCAACCGTTCATAATATTGTTTGAGAAAATCAAAAAAGAGTTTTTCCGTCGGCGGAAGATCTCGGCTTTTCGGGTAAATAACCCCGACCGTCCTGGTTATGATCGGATCGCTCACCGTGATGCTCACGGTTTCAGGGCTGGATTGCTCATCAAGCGTTGATTCCGGAAGAAGACTAATCCCAAGTCCCGCTTCCACTAAGCCTTTTATCGTATAGATATCTTCGCTTTCGAATGCGACATCAGGCTCAAATCCCACTTGCCGACAAGCATCCATCACCATTTTTCTCATATCGTAACCTGTTTGAAAAAGTACGAATGGCTCTTTTCTCAATTCATAAAGCCGAATTTCTTTTTTTTGGGCCAAAGGGTGATGAAACGGAAGTAGAGCTCTCATCCTTTCAGAAAAGAAAATATGGGTGTTTATTTTGGAATCCGTCGGAACCGGTGAAACAAACGCCAAATCAATTTCCCCGTTTTCCACCAGTCCTCGCAATTCCTTATTGGATCCTTGCCAAAATTTAAATCCAATCTCCGGATATTGTTTTCTAAATGCGGATATTACTCTCGGCAGCGTTTTAGCGGCCAATGAATTAGGAAAACCAATTCGGATCATTCCCTGTTTTGGATTTAAGTAGTCTTTGACTGCTTTAACCGATTTGTCGATCTCCTCCATTGCATTTTCAATATGTTCTAAAAAAATTTTGCCTATATGAGTTAACTTGACATTTCGACCATCTCTGGCAAACAAAACGACTCCGAGCTCATCTTCCAGCCGAGCGATCTGTCTGCTCACCGCCGACTGAGCAACATGAAGCTGATTGGCTGCCTCAGTCACATGTTCTTGCTTGGCCACTTCTATAAAATATTTAATTTGGCGCAGTTCCAATCTTCTTCTCCCCTTTTCTTTTTTTCATGATCTGTCGTAAAATTACCGTCTATCAAGCAAAAACTATATTAATATCAAAATTAGATTGTTTTATTCTTAATTATATATTGTTAGCATTAATAAAGAAATATACAATATAAGTACTGTTATCTGAAAAATAGAAACAATTCAAATTTACCTGCTTTTAACCGTCCGCAAAATTTCCACCTTCAAAGCTCAAAATCCGCGGGTGACGAAAAATCAAACTTTTTAAAAAAATCATCCGCAAAAGCCCACCGATGGAAATTTTTTAAGACCTGCTCAGTAAATCTTTTCACAAAATGGGGGTGCAGCCGATGAAACACTATGGCTATCCAAAAGAACAAGGTCTGTACAATCCGCAAAACGAACATGACGCTTGCGGAATCGGATTTATAGCAAATATAAAAGGAAAACCTGCTCATTCCATTGTAAAGCAGGGTATATACATGCTGTGCCAATTGGAACACCGCGGTGGCCACGTGAATGAAAAAACGGGAGATGGAGCGGGAATTATGCTTCAAATCTCGGATTCATTCTTTAGAAAAGAATGCGAAAAGCTTAATATTCATTTACCAGAAATGCATAAGTATGCAGTAGGAATGTTATTTATGCCACAAAACCAATCCGAACGGGAACGCGCTAAATCGCACATTGAACGGATTGTTGGCGAAGAAGGACAGTCGCTGCTCGGATGGCGTGAAGTTCCAACCGATTCTTCCGTCATTGGTGAAGGCGCTTTAAAAACGGAGCCTTTCATCATGCAATTGTTTATCGGGCAAAACGAAGAGATCCAATCGGAACGAGATTTTGAATTAAAATTATACATCATTCGAAAACGTATTGAACGAGCGATCGCAGAGGATCCGGCAATTAACGGCAGCTTTTATGTTCCGAGCCTGTCGACAAGAACGATCATATATAAAGGAATGCTTCTTCCGGAGCAGATCGATCAATACTATCTGGATCTTTCCGACGAAGCCTATACTTCTGCTTTCTCCCTTGTTCATTCTCGATTCAGCACCAACACATTCCCCAGCTGGGAGCGTGCTCATCCATACCGTTATTTAATTCATAATGGAGAAATCAATACCCTGAGAGGAAATGTGAACTGGATGCGTGCCCGCGAAAAGGCAAGTTACTCTAAAGTGTTCGGGGACAACTACGAAAAGATTTTGCCTATTATCGACGAAAGCGGAAGCGATTCCGCCATGTTGGACAATACACTTGAATTCTTGACATTATCGGGCCGTTCGCTTCCTCACGCTGCGATGATGCTGATTCCGGAACCATGGGATCATGATAGGCAAATGGAAGATCCAAAGCTTGCTTTCTATGAATACCACAGTTGCCTAATGGAGCCTTGGGATGGGCCTACTTCGATCTCCTTTACGGACGGTCGAAAAATCGGAACCATTTTGGACCGCAATGGACTGCGTCCTGCCCGCTATTATATAACGGAAGACGATTTAATCATCTATTCTTCTGAAACAGGAGTCGTACCTGTCGAAGAGGAAAAAATCATTTCCAAACAAAGCTTAGACGCGGGGAAAATGCTTTTGATTGATCTTGAAGAAGGCCGCATCATTTCCGACGAAGAGATCAAAGCAAAAATTGCTTCTGAAAAACCTTACCGCAAATGGCTCGACGAAAATCTTGTCCACCTATCCGATCTAAATGATTTCGAACCGGTGGAAACGCGTTTAGAATCCGAAAAAATTGTAAAATGGCAAAAAGCCTTTGGCTACACGTATGAGGAACTGACGAAAAATCTTAAATCAATGGCGACGGAAAAAAAGGACCCGATCGGATCCATGGGATATGATGCCCCGCTCGCCGTTTTGTCGGAACGTCCTCAGCTTCTCTACAATTATTTTAAACAACTGTTTGCACAAGTGACGAACCCTCCGATTGATGCCATTCGGGAAGATATTGTGACTTCAACTATGACGCTCCTTGGCAGAGAAGGAAATCTTCTCGAGCCTTCCGAACAGAGCTGCCGGAGAATTCGGCTTGAATCACCTATTCTTTCTGAGAAAGATTTAGCTGCTTTAATCGGCAATCGGTTTAAAGAATTTCGTGCGAAAACTCTGTCTATTTTATTTGACGCTTCTTCCCCTCAAGCCCTTGAACCGGCTTTAGACAGGCTGTTCCAAGAAGCGGAAGAGGCAATTGAGGAAGGGTATTCGTTGTTAATTTTATCCGATCATGGAGTGAACGAAGATTTCGCTGCCATCCCTGCTTTGCTCGCAGTCAGCGGTCTTCATCATCACTTAGTGCGAAAAGGGCTTAGAACGAAAGTAAGCCTTATTGTGGAAACGGCTGAAGCCAGAGACACTCATCACTTTGCTTGTTTAATCGGATACGGAGCAGATGCAGTTCATCCATACCTTGCCATTTCGTCTATTGAAGACATGGTGGAAAAAGGCATTATTAAAGAAATAAACGCTGAACAAGCCATCAGCAACTATTTGCAAGCGAGCATCGACGGGGTTGTCAAAATCATGTCGAAAATGGGTATCTCCACTATTCAAAGCTATAGAGGCGCCCAGATTTTTGAAACGGTTGGCATCGGAAAAGAAGTAGTGGACCGCTATTTTACCGGTACCGCTTCCCCATTAAGCGGGATTACGCTTCATGTGATTGCCGAAGAAACCCTGCTCCGCCACCGCCAAGCATTTCATAAAAGTGAATTCCAGGATACTTCCCTTGATTCCGGCGGAGAATTTCAATGGAGAAGAACGGGAGAAGCTCATGCTTTTAATCCGAAAACCATTCATACTTTACAACAAGCAGCACGGCAAAATAGCTATGAACTATATAAAAAATACTCAAAAATGATTTCAGAAGAACAAACATTTTTCCTTAGGGGTCTTCTTGATTTCAACTTTGGCAAAAGACCCGCAGTTCCTTTAGACGAAGTGGAACCTGTCGAATCCATTCTCAAACGCTTTAAAAGCGGTGCCATGTCGTACGGTTCCATCAGTAAAGAAGCTCACGAAACGCTGGCGATTGCGATGAACCGCATTGGAGGTAAAAGCAACAGCGGCGAGGGCGGCGAAGACCCTTCTCGTTACACGCCGGATGAAAACGGAGATTTGCGCCGGAGTGCCATCAAACAAGTGGCATCTGGACGATTTGGCGTAACGAGTCATTATTTAGTGAACGCCGAAGAAATTCAAATCAAAATGGCACAAGGCGCTAAACCGGGTGAAGGAGGTCATTTGCCGGGAAAAAAAGTATACCCTTGGATTGGGGACGTTCGTGGTGCCACACCCGGAGTCGGACTTATTTCTCCTCCTCCTCACCATGATATTTATTCTATCGAAGATTTAGCCCAATTGATTTACGATTTAAAAAATGCAAATCCGAAAGCTCGCATCAACGTGAAATTAGTTTCCAAGAGCGGTGTAGGAACAATCGCAACCGGCGTGGCCAAGGGGCTTGCCGATGTCATTTTGATTAGCGGATATGAAGGCGGCACAGGCGCATCGCCGAAATCAAGCATTAAAAATGCCGGAATTCCTTGGGAAATCGGCCTTGCCGAAACACATCAAACCTTGCTGATGAACGGTCTCCGTGATCGCGTAACCCTTGAAACAGACGGCAAAATGATGACAGGCCGAGATGTCGTCATCGCTGCTCTTTTAGGCGCTGAAGAATACGGATTTGCCACTGCACCTCTTGTCGTGCTTGGGTGCATTATGATGCGGGTTTGCCATATGGATACTTGCCCTGTAGGAGTCGCAACCCAAAATCCAGAACTTCGGAAGCGATTTGCCGGTTCGCCTGATCATATCGTGAATTACATGCACTTTGTCGCCCAGGAAATCCGCGAAATTATGGCACAATTGGGATTCCGGACGATGGACGAAATGATTGGACAAAAACAATTCTTAAAAGTTCATGAACGGGCCAAACGTCATTGGAAAGCCAAATATCTAGATTTGTCACCGCTTCTGTATGTACCGGAAGAAGCAAAGCATCAATCCCAGCACAAAACGCAGAACCAAAATCATCAACTTGAAAAAACGCTTGATCTTCAAAAGTTGGTTCCCGCTGCTCAACCTGCAATCGAATGGAAAAAACCTGTAAAAGGAAGTTTTCCAATCCGCAATATCAATCGGGCTACCGGAACCATTTTGGGATCTTTGATTACCCAAAAATACGGAGCTGAAGGTCTTCCTGAAGATACGATCCAATTTACATTCAAAGGTTCGGCCGGACAAAGTTTCGGTGCTTTTGCTCCTAAAGGGTTGACATTAGCGGTAGACGGAGATGCCAACGATTACTTTGGAAAAGGCTTATCGGGAGGAAAACTGATTGTTCGCCCTGATTCATCTTCCAGCCTAGTTCCGGAAGAACAGACTATCGCAGGAAATGTTTGCCTGTATGGAGCGACCGGCGGTGAAGCTTATATCAACGGAAAAGCCGGAGCCCGTTTTGCCGTTCGAAATTCCGGAGTCGACGTAGTGGTCGAAGGTGTAGGAGACCATGGCTGTGAATATATGACCGGCGGCAATGTCGTCATACTCGGCGATGTTGGGAAAAACTTTGCAGCCGGAATGTCCGGCGGCGTCGTATATATCTATGAAAAAATGTCTGGATTGACGAAACGTCAATGCCGAGAATCATCTCTTCTGTTTGAATCGTTGTCAAAAGAAGATGAGGACTTAGTGAAATCTCTTATAAAAAAACACGTTGACTACACAAACAGCCCGTTGGCCAAACGAATTCTCGACAATTGGAGCAAAACATCCGGCCGCTTTATAAAAATAATTCCTAAAGAATATAAAGAAATGAAACAAAAAATCCAACATTTCCTTTTGGAAGGAAAGACGCAGTCTGAAGCTGAATACGCCGCTTTTCTTGAAAGTACTGTCGAAAAAAAGACCATATCTGACGATCAGCGAATGATAGAAGCCATCAATTAGTAGAGAAAGGGGTTAGAAGCATGGGAAAAGCAACAGGTTTTTTGGAATATAAAAGAAAAAAAGCACCGGAACGTGATCCAAAAGTTCGCATCAAGGACTGGAATGAGTATCAGCTCCCTTTCTCCGAGAACGAATTAAAGATTCAAGCCGCCCGCTGCATGGATTGCGGAACCCCCTTCTGTCATACGGGAATGGAATTAAGAGGGATGCCTTCCGGCTGCCCTCTTTATAACTTAATCCCCGAATGGAATGATTTGGTATATCAAAACCGTTGGCAGGAAGCATTAGAACGGCTTTTGAAAACAAACAACTTCCCTGAATTTACCGGACGCGTTTGTCCTGCACCTTGCGAAGGATCATGTACTGTCGCCCTTTCCGATGATCCGGTGGCAATCAAATCTATTGAAAAAGCGATCATTGACAAAGGATTCCAGGAAGGATGGATTAAGCCAAACCCTCCCAAAGTGCGTACGGGGAAAAAAGTGGCCGTAGTCGGATCAGGTCCTGCCGGTCTTGCGGCTGCCGATCAGCTGAATAAAGCTGGTCATACGGTTACCGTATTTGAAAAAGACGATCGTGTCGGAGGACTGCTGACATACGGGATTCCTTCGATGAAGCTTGAAAAATCTACCGTAGACAGACGCGTGAATTTACTGAAACAAGAAGGCATTACGTTTGTGACAAACACGGAAATCGGAAAAGATATCAGCGCCGAAGAACTAAAGGAATCGTTTGACGCAGTCCTTTTATGCGCCGGCTCTCAAAAACATCGCGACATATTAATAGAGGGCCGTGAATCAAAAGGCATTTATTTTGCCATGGATTATTTAACGAAAAGCATTAAAGGATTGTTGGACGGAACAGAAGTGATTTCTGCGGAAGGAAAAGATGTTATTGTCATCGGCGGCGGAGATACGGGAGCTGACTGTGTAGCAACGGCTTTGCGTCAAGGAGCCAAAAGCGTCGTCCAATTTGGAAAGCATGAAAAAATGCCTGATTCACGATTGGAACGCAATCCATGGCCGGAATATCCGAATACTTTTAAATTAGATTATGCCTATGAAGAAGCCGCTGCGATTTTCGGAGAAGACCCACGCGAATATTTAATTCAAACGAAAAAATTTGTGGCTGATGAAAATGGCCATGTGAAAGAATTGCATACGGTTCAAATGGAAAAAACCTATCATGAAGACGGAACCTATACAATGAAAGAAATTCCGGGAACGGAAAAAGTATGGCCGGCTCAACTAGTATTAATTGCCATTGGATTCACCGGAACTGAACCAAAACTTCTTGATGCCTTTCAAGTAGAAAAAACAAGCCGGAATACTGCGAAAGCAAAATACGGCCAATATACAACGAACGTGGAGGGCGTGTTCGCTGCCGGAGATATGCGCCGCGGGCAAAGTTTGGTCGTTTGGGCCATTCACGAAGGCCGTGAAGCAGCTCGAGAAATCGACCGTTATTTAATGGGAGAGACCTTTTTGCCATAACCTGAAATACGCACAAAAAAGAGGCCGACCTTTAAGTTCGCCTCTTTTTTTGTACTTTTTAATCTTGCAACAAACTATAGAGAACGGCTTTCTGAGCATGCAAACGATTTTCCGCTTCTTGGAAAACGATGGATGACGGCCCATCCATAATGTCCGCTGCTACTTCCTCTCCTCTGTGAGCCGGTAAGCAGTGCATAAATTTACAGTCCGGCTTAGCATATTGGAAAAGTCCTTGATTTACCTGATAAGGAATAAATATCTTCTTTCGTTCTTCCTGTTCTTTTTCCTGTCCCATACTGACCCACACATCTGTGTAAATAAAATCAGCCTCTTTCACTGCTTCTTTCGGATTTTCCAAATAGGTTATACAAGCTCCCGTTTTTTCTGCCAATGCTTGTGCTTTTGTCATGACTTGCGGGTCAGGCTCGAATCCCTTTGGAGTCGCCACAACACATTCCATTCCTGTCAAAGCCGCCCCTATCATTAAAGAGTGGGCAACATTGTTTCCATCTCCTACATATACTAACTTGACCCCTTTCCACTCTCCTTTCCATTCGTAAATCGTCAACAAATCTGCAAGCGCTTGACAAGGATGTGATAAATCCGTCAATCCGTTGATGACAGGAATGTCGGCTGCTTTCGCCAGCGCCTCGATTTTGTCATGTCCGAACGTCCGGATCATGATCCCATCCAGATATCTCGACAATACTTTTCCTGTATCCTCGATTGTTTCTCCTCGTCCTATTTGAGTATGCTGCGAATCCAAAAACATTCCATGCCCCCCGAGCTGGATCATGGCAGCTTCAAAAGAGACTCTCGTACGGGTCGAATTTTTTTCAAAAATCATCCCGAGAATTTTCCCTTTTAAACTTTCAGAATAAGCGGAAGGATTTTTTTTCATATCAGCTGCTAATTCTATAAAATAAGAAATTTCATTCGGAGTAAAATCAGCAAGAGTCAGTAAATCTTTTCCTTTCAATTGTTCGGCTGTCACCGTATGAACGATTGCCATTTATAAACACTCCCTTTCCAATGTACTATCCTTTTTTGAAACTTTTTTAATTGATCATGTCAATATTAAAAACTTTCGTAAAATAAAAACCTTTATAATTAATATTTATACACAATAAAGAATTAAAATACAATCATAAATATCGCTATTGCAAAAAATTTATTTATATAATAAAATCAAAATGCATTGTTCGTAAGTTTCATGTTAAGATTATAAGTGAACGTAACATTTTATTAGCAACTCAATAGTCCACGAGGTGAAAGATTCATGAAAAAGAAAATACCAATGCGTGATACTCTAACAGTCAAAACAAGTTTTGTCCTTCCACCGGATACAAACCAACATGGTACTTTATTCGGCGGAAAGTTGATGGCATACATAGACGATATCGCCTCTATAACCGCAACTAAATTTGCAAGAAGACCGGTTGTAACTGCTTCAACGGACTCCGTAGATTTCCTTAAACCAATTAACAGCGGTGACTCTGTGACATTAGAAGCTCGAATCACATATACTGGTCGGACAAGCATGGAAGTATTCGTAAAAGTAACATCCGAAAATTTATTAACGGGTGAAAAAGCAGTTGCGGCTCTCTCTTTCTTAACTTTTGTTGCCCTTGATGAAAACGGAAAACCGACAGAAGTGCCTGAAGTGGTTCCGGAATCTGAAGAAGAAAAATGGCTGAATGAAACAGCTCTCAATCGGGCAGAACATCGGAAAGCACGGAAACTTCACAGCCAAGAACTAGCTGAATTTTTCTCCAAAATGGAATAAGTAATTTTTCAAAAGGCCGGAATTCTCCAATCCTTCAATCTTGATACTATACTACACTTGCTCTCCGCTCACATTTCTACGAGGAACTCCGGCCCTTTCCTTTTTTTTTTCGGCTCCTCCAAAACCGTGAAACATAGTCCTACAATCCTCCTAAGTCGGAATAAGCTCATTAGATTTATAGAATAGTCCGATTTTCATTCTTTAAAAATGGCATTTCAAAATGATAAATGCCTCTATTAACGTAAACACGTCCTGAAGAAAACTTGAATGGCGAAATTCTGCTGCGACATTCTTTTACATAAAGTTACAAAGATTAAGTTTTATAAACAACAGCAAGCACATTCCCCCCTCCCCTTATGTCGAAAATGCTGATAGATTCGTTCATCCCGCCATTGTTACAAATCTTCTACATTTGTAACAACATATTTTGACAATAAAACCCATATACTTTTCAACAAAAAAACTTGTATACTTTTATAGGATAAAGACGATATGATTCTTCTGAACATGCGTCAAATTTGTTTGGCTTATTCGAAATGGAGGTATAAAAGGTGCTTTCTCAAGATATTGGAATTGACTTAGGCACGGCCAATACCCTTGTATATAGTAAAAATAAAGGAATTATTATAAACGAACCCTCTGTAGCAGCGATTGATATACATACGAAACAATTATTGGCAATAGGTTCAGAAGCAAAAAAAATGATCGGAAAAACCCCCGCCAACATTTCCGTTATTCGTCCATTAAAAAATGGGGTTATTGCTGATTTTGAAGTGACAACGGAAATGCTAAAAAGCATCATGAAAAAAGTGAACAAAGCGCTTGGAATCACCTTGCGAAAGCCGAATGTCGTGATCTGCGCCCCATCTGGAGCGACAACAGTCGAAAAAAGAGCGATTGAAGACTCTATTCGAAGCTGCGGAGCGAAAACCGTCCATTTGATTGAAGAACCGATTGCAGCGGCCATCGGAGCAGATTTGGCGGTAGATGAACCGATTGCTAATATGATTGTCGACATCGGTGGAGGCACTACTGAAGCGGCCATTATTTCCTATGGCGGAGTGGTGTGCAGCAATTCGATTCGAATTGGCGGAGACAAAATGGACGAAGATATCATTCAATATGTACGGAAAGAGTACAACCTGCTAATCGGCGAACCGACCGCAGAAATGCTGAAAAAAGAAATTGGATATGCGCCCATCGATCATAATATCCAAGAAATGGAGATTCGCGGAAGGGATTTAGTAACGGGACTCCCCAAAACGATTACTATTACTTCCTTAGAAATTCAGAAAGCGATAAAGGAAACCGTTTTACAAATATTAGAAACAGTTCGTGCTACGCTGGAAAATTCACCACCGGAACTTAGCGGTGACATTGTTGACAGAGGAATTATTTTAACAGGAGGAGCTTCCCTGCTGAACGGTTTAAAAGAATGGTTGGCAAGCCAGATGATTGTCCCCGTAAACCTCGCACCAAGTCCGCTCGAATCAGTCGCCATTGGTACAGGCCGGTCTTTGCATGTCATCCCTCAGTTAAAAAAAGTAAAAAATTAACGCTTGTTAAAGAAGTCTGTCTCTCCGATTAAAAAAAAGCAGGCCCTCATCCCTCCTGCTTTTTCGGAGGCAGACTTTTTTTCGATCTTATTAAGCCCCTCATATAAACCTTCTTTAGACCGCCGGAGATAAGACTTTTCTGATTTCTTTTCTTCAGGATGAATGATTTCAGCTAGCTTTTGAACACGCGATCTGCCAAAAATTCTCTTGACCGCTGCCTGAAGAAAAGCTATTATTAATTTAATAAATCTGAAAATACGAAAAAAATTTCATAGATTTCTTATCAAGAGAGGTGGAGGGACTGGCCCGATGAATCCTCAGCAACCAGCCGAATTGGCCAGGTGCTAAATCCAGCAAACTTTCGAGTTTGGAAGATAAGAAGGATCATTTTGGACATCATCCATCAAAAGCCTTCTTACGGAAGGCTTTTTTCATTTTATCCGTAATGAGAGGAGGAATACGCATGGGATTTTTGGATCGATTGAAAACAGAGATTTTAACAGCCGATGGCGCAATGGGCACGCTCCTCTATTCATATGGAATTGACTATTGTTATGAAGAATTGAATATTGCCAAGCCAGAAATCATTTCAAAAATACATGAAGAGTATATTCTTGCCGGGGCCGATGTCATCCAAACCAATACTTACAGTGCCAACGCTGTAAAACTGCGTCGTTACGGACTGGAAGAAAACGTCAAACAAATAAATAAAGCGGCTGTCCGTCTTGCCAAACAAGCAGCAGCTGATCATGGAACGTTTGTTTTCGGTACAATTGGGGGCATTCGCGGCTTCCGTAAAGATACCTGCTCACTGGCTGATATAAAAGAGGCCTTCCTAGAACAGGCAGAAAGTTTATTGAATGAAAATCCAGACGGACTGCTTCTCGAAACTTACTATGACTTTGAAGAATTGACAACCGTCTTAAAAATAGCTCGAAAATTAACAAACATTCCAATTATCGCTCAAGTGTCCATGCATGAACCCGGTGTCCTTCAAAACGGTCTATCTCTGAATGAAGCTCTCCACCGTTTGGAAGATCACGGGGCAGATCTGGTGGGTGTGAACTGTCGACTTGGACCTTACCATATGATACAAGCACTTGAAAAAGCTACATTGCCCAAAAAAGCGTATCTTTCCGCTTATCCTAACGCCAGCCTGCTGGATGTGAAAGACGGCCGAGTGATCTACGAATCGGAAGCCGAGTATTTCGGAAGAGCGGCGGTAAAATTGCGCAATCAAGGAGTCCGTCTTATCGGGGGATGCTGCGGCACAACGCCGAAACATATTGAAGCCGTCAAAAAAGCATTATCAGGTCTTTCTCCCATTCATCAAAAATCGGTGAAACCCGAAAAACCGATCATTGTAAAAGAACCACCGGCACCGCTCGATCCCCCTCTTCACGAACTAGCGAAGAAAAAACGGACGATTATCGTAGAATTGGATACTCCGAAACATTTGGATACTTTTCAATATTTTCAAGGGACTCAAGTACTTAAAGAAGTCGGAATCGACGCGATTACAATGGCCGATAATTCGTTGGCTTCACCGCGGATCAGCAACATGGCAATGGCAGCTTTAGTAAAGGCCAACCAGCGTATTCGCCCGCTCGTACATATAACCTGCCGAGATCGCAATTTAATAGGACTGCAATCGCATTTGATGGGCCTCCACACCCTAGGTATTCATGATATTCTTGTCATTACAGGCGATCCGACAAAAGTGGGTGACTTTCCCGGTGCCACAAGCGTATACGACGTTTCCAGTTTGGAACTGATTTCATTAATTAAGCAATTGAACAACGGGATTTCTTTTTCCGGGAAACCATTAAAACAAAAAACTCATTTTTCCGTTTCCGCTGCTTTTAATCCGAATGTCCGCGTACTGGAAAAAGCAGTCAAACGGATGGAAAGAAAAATAGAATGCGGAGCCGATTCGTTTATCACACAGCCGGTTTTTACAAAGGAAAAAATAAAAGAAATTTACGAAGCAACGAAACATTTAAATGTCCCTATTTTCATCGGAATTATGCCATTAACAAGCCTCAAAAACGCAGAATTTTTGCATAATGAAGTGCCAGGCATAAAATTATCCGATGAAATTATAGAACGAATGAGAGCATTCGACGGAGATAAAGAAAAATCCCAGCAAACGGGGATTGAGATCGCAAAAGAATTAATCGATACTGCTCTTCGGTATTTTAACGGAATTTATCTCATTACTCCTTTCCTTCGTTATGAAATGACAGCCGATTTGGCTCGCTATATTCGGGAACAAGATGCAAAAAAGGGAGAGACTGTACATGCCGAAATTACAACATCCAATTGAACACGAACTAGAAAAAAGAATCCTCATCATCGATGGAGCAATGGGAACTATGATTCAGCAAGCCGGCCTTACACCGAACGATTTCGGAGGCGAGCAGTATGATGGCTGTAATGAATATTTAAACATCACAGCCCCTCACGTGGTTGAATGGATTCACCGCTCTTATTTGGAAGCCGGTGCCGATGTTATTGAAACCAACTCATTTGGCGGAACACCGCTTGTTCTGAATGAATACAATCTCGGCGATAGAGCTTATGAAATTAACCGCCGGGCAGCCGAAATCGCCAAAAAAGCTGCCGCCGAATTTTCAACACCGGAAAAGCCGCGTTTTGTGGCTGGTGCTATGGGGCCTACGACCAAAACGTTATCTGTAACCGGCGGCATCGATTTTGAATCGCTCAGCCATCATTTTGAAATCCAAGCAAGAGGTCTGATTGACGGCGGCTGCGACCTTCTCCTTCTTGAAACCAGCCAAGATATGCTCAACGTGAAAGCCGGTTTTCTCGGCATCCAAAGAGCTTTTAAAGCAACGGGGAAAACTCTTCCTTTGATGATTTCAGGCACGATAGAACCAATGGGGACTACATTGGCCGGCCAAAACATCGAAGCTTTTTATCTCTCTTTAGAGCATATGAACCCTTTGTCTGTTGGATTGAACTGTGCAACAGGACCGGAATTTATGACGGACCATATCCGTTCGCTCTCCGGGCTGGCTCAATCATTTGTCAGCTGTTATCCAAATGCGGGATTGCCGGATGAAGAAGGAAAATATCACGAAACTCCAGAATCCTTATCCAAAAAAATTGCCGGTTTTGCTGAGAAAGGATGGCTAAATCTAGTGGGCGGCTGCTGTGGAACGACACCAGAGCATATTCGAGCGATCAGCGAAGCCGTCAAACCATACCCGCCCCGAAAACGGCCGAATCAGCCCCACGGCCATGCCGTATCAGGCATCGAACCACTTATTTATGATGATTCGATGAGGCCTCTTTTTATCGGTGAAAGAACGAATGTCATTGGTTCTAGAAAGTTCAAGCGGCTGATTATCGAAGGAAAATATGAAGAAGCGTCCGAAATTGCCCGCGCCCAAGTCAAAGGCGGCGCCCACGTAATCGATATCTGTCTTGCCAATCCGGATCGAGACGAACTAAGCGATATGGAAAATTTTATAAAAGAAGTAGTTAAAAAAGTAAAAGTCCCGCTTGTCATCGATTCCACAGATGAAAAAGTCATCGAAAAAGCCCTTACCTATTCACAAGGCAAAGCGATCATCAACTCGATCAATTTGGAAGACGGCGAAGAACGATTTGAAAAAGTCGTTCCTCTGATCAAAAAATACGGTGCAGCGGTGGTGGTCGGCACCATTGACGAAAAAGGAATGGCCGTGACAAGAGAACGAAAATTAGAAATCGCTGAACGATCTTATGATTTATTAGTTCATAAATGGGGACTTCAACCGGAAGATCTCATTTTTGATCCGTTAGTTTTTCCCGTGGGAACCGGGGATGAACAATATATAGGATCAGCACAGGAAACGATCGAAGGAATCAGGCTAATCAAGGAAAAACTGCCGCGCTGCTTGACCGTTCTTGGCATCAGCAACGTCTCTTTCGGCCTTCCTCCCGTCGGACGAGAAGTATTAAACGCCGTTTTTCTCTACCATTGCACCCAGGCGGGGTTAGATTACGCCATCGTCAATACCGAAAAGCTGGAGCGCTATGCATCTATTCCGGAAGATGAAAGACATCTGGCCGAAAAACTGCTGTTTGAAACCAATGATGACACACTGGCTGCTTTTACCGCATTTTACCGTGACAAAAAGAAGGAACATAAAGTTCAAGAACTTCCGAAAACAGTAGAAGAACGTCTTCGCTATTATATAGTCGAAGGTACAAAGGAAGGTCTTATTCCTGATTTACAAAAAGCGCTTGAAATCTTTGAAACGCCTCTGGACATCATCAACGGACCATTGATGGACGGAATGGCGGAAGTCGGCCGTCTTTTTAATGACAACCAGTTGATTGTCGCTGAAGTATTGCAAAGCGCTGAAGTAATGAAAGCAGCCGTTGCCTTTTTAGAACCGTTCATGGAGAAATCAGACAATGACAGCGGAAAAGGAAAAGTCTTGCTGGCCACCGTTAAAGGCGATGTCCATGACATCGGCAAAAATTTAGTCGACATCATCTTAAGCAACAACGGTTTTAAAGTCATCGACTTAGGTATTAAAGTAGCTCCTTCTGAACTCATTCAAGCTGTTCAAAAAGAACAACCCGACATTGTCGGTCTTTCCGGTTTGCTCGTAAAATCTGCCCAACAAATGGTGATGACCGTTCAGGATATGAAGCAAGCTGGAATCAACGTACCGGTGCTAGTCGGCGGTGCAGCACTTTCCAGACGTTTTACCGAAACGAAAATATCGCCTGAATACGAAGGACCCGTTTTATACGCGAAAGATGCCATGGAAGGCCTTTCTCTTGCCAACCGTCTGCAAAATGAAGAAGAAAAGCAAGATCTTTTATTGGAGCTTGAAGCCCAGCAAGTCAAAAGAGCAGAAACGGAACGGAAAAAAACATCCATTCAATCAGCCGCTGTTGCGGTCATGGAAAAGACAAATAAAACGGTGCGTCAAGATGTACCGGTCTTTGTGCCAAGAGACACGAAAAAACATCTTTTCGTTGATTATCCCATTGCGTATTTGAAGCCTTACATTAACTTGCAAACATTGATCGGCCACCATCTTGGTTTGAAAGGAAAAGTAGACAAAATGCTTGCGCAAGGCGACGAAAAAGCAACGGCGTTAATGGAAATGATCGATGATTTTCTTTTCTCAGGTATTTTAAAACCTAAGGGAATGTATCAGTTTTTCCCGGCCCAATCGGATGGAAATGATGTGATCATTTATGATCCCGCCGATCAAAAGACGGTGATAGAACGTTTTTCCTTCCCTCGTCAAAAGAAAGAACCGTATCTTTGTCTTGCCGATTATTTAAAACCAAAAGAAAGCGGATTGATGGATTATGTCGGTTTGTTCGTCGTCAGCGCCGGATTTGGTGTTCGTGATAAAGCGAATGAATGGAAAGCAAAAGGAAAATTTTTAGCAAGCCATGCGCTGCAGGCGACAGCGTTGGAACTGGCAGAAGCGTTTGCCGAACGCCTTCACCAAGAAATGCGTGATTTCTGGGGATTTCCGGATCCAACTGATTTTACTATGAGAGACAGATTTGCGGCCAAATATCAAGGACAACGTTATTCTTTTGGTTATCCGGCCTGTCCGAATTTAGAAGATCAAAAGAAATTATTTAGCCTACTTCAACCGGAAGAAATAGGAATACGTTTAACCGACGGCTATATGATGGAACCGGAAGCTTCCGTGTCTGCGATTGTTTTCGCCCATCCGGATGCCCGCTACTTTAATGTAGAATCATGAATATTTCCCGCCTCTTTTCTCCATATTAAAAAGAAAAGGAGTTGGGAATAAATGGCGAAAGGCAAGGCGCAAGGATCATCCTCTTATCCCTAAACAGCCGGCAAATGGCATCCATTCTGATATCAATGAATACGCTCCGGGAGACTCCGTCAATGAGCATTCGGATCAAGAAGCTGCCAATGAACTAATCGGCAGATCAGAAATCGGCCAGCAAAATGAAAATTTGTAAAAGAAACAGCTTCCGGTAGTTTCCGGAGCTGTTTTCTTAATGAACATGGCCGCATATTCGTCTTTTTTTCACAAACCCAAAACTTCTTTTCCGCTTCCCTACCTTAGGAACATTCCCCCCTTTTTTCCCGTTCATTCACGAAAACTATTCATTCCTTTTTATTTCCGCTAAAATAAAAGAGTATCAAATCATAACCGGGAGGGGTTCATTATGTCATTATTGGATGACATTCTATCATTTAACGAGAAGTTTGTTGAAAATAAAGAATACAAAAAATACGAAACATCCAAATTCCCAAATAAGCGGTGCGTCATTTTAACTTGTATGGATACACGTTTAGTAGAACTGCTTCCGAAAGCGCTGAACATAAAAAACGGCGATGTCAAAATGGTGCGCAGTGCCGGCGCTCTTGTAGACGAACCTTTCGGAATGGTCATGAAAAGCTTACTAGTAGCTGTTTACGAACTGCAAGCGGATGAAGTATTCGTGATCGGCCATTACGATTGTGGAATGGGTGCATTAAAAAGCAAAACCATCTTGGCGGATATGAAAGAACGCGGCATTAAAGAAGAAACGTTCTCGACATTAAAACACGCTGGAATCGATCTTGATCACTGGTTGAACGGGTTTGAAAGCGTAGAAAAAAGCGTATCGGAAAGCGTACATATGATTAAACGGCACCCGTTGTTTGCAAATGATATTCCTGTTCACGGACTAGCCATTGATCCATCAACAGGAAAACTAGATTTGATTATTAACGGCTACGAAAATGTTTGAACAGAAGCAGCTCTTTTATTCGAATAACCATTTGCCTCAGCGTTTTTCAAAATAAATGGTTGGCAGTCGGGGATCTTTCTCCGGCTGTTTAGGATTCAATCCGCTCTCTTACAGATCAACCATTTCGATCCATTTGTTCACCAAAATATGTTAACCTAAAAGGAAAGAAGCGCAAGAAAAAGTCTTAATCAGTCAGCTCCATGTTTGGAGACATTGTGTTTATGGAAATCCAAGGACAGCTATAAATTGAAGGCTTAAACAGTTTTAAATAACTTATAAAAAGTTATAAAATTTTTATTGACTTTATAAT
>ERZ1673759.13-NODE-13-length-45436-cov-25.544016_pt1 | contig 45436 bp, 50 predicted proteins | sample MGYA00580179_ERZ1673759 | MGnify/ENA primary metagenome ERZ1673759 (study PRJEB41219, sample SAMN04549624) | soil metagenome | isolation source: soil | place: USA: Oklahoma, Great Salt Plains NWR | collected 2008-10-09 ... | reverse complement strand
AAAGAAACCTATCAAATCAAGGATTATTCATAAATTTTTCACTGCGAAAGTTGAGAAAGTTACTTTTGCGGGAGAATTAAATGTGGTTAGATTAGCTAAGGATTTAATTGAATTAGTAATAATATGAGTGAAACAGACAGTTTAGGGGAAATTTCAAGAGACTGGAAAGTCTCTTTTTTTTGTACCAAGATTCTCTTTGTTTCGACATCACTTATTAATTTATCAAAGGATTCTAGATACTTTTGTGGAAATAAGTATGAAAATGAAGAAAAATAGGTGAGATTTTAATGGCCATAAACATCAACTCTTCTCAAACATCGGACAATATTAATCAGTATGTGATACTTTGTAAAATTGGTTATTGGGAGTATTTTGAAAATGTGTGTCAAAATTATAAGCCATACATTAATTATCTAGCTAATAAATATTTTTATAAAGATGGCGATAACGAGGATTTAATTCAGCAAGGTTTGATTGGACTATACTATGCTATACAAAGGTTTGACCCGAATAAAAATAAACAATTTGATTCCTTTGCTAGATTGTGTATAAGAAAAAGTATATTTCAGATAATAAGAGGGAGTAATGCAAAAAAACAAACTGTTCATACAAATAGTGTTTTTCTTTTTGATTTAATTGAAGATGATTTTATTATTTTAGATACTATAATAAATAAGGATGCTATGTTGCCAGAGGATATATTGATTAGGAAAGAAGAAAAAACAGAAATACAAAATTTGATTAAAAAGAACCTTAGTGTTTTGGAAAGAAATGTATTCAATTTGTATATTAAAGGATACTCATCAAAAGATATAGCAAAAGAACTAGAGGTTAGTTACAAGTCTGTTGATAATGCGCTAGCCAGGATAAGAAGAAAAATGAAAAGTAAAAAGAAATTACTTAGGCGTTAATTGGGGAAGAGACATCTTTGTTTTATTTTTTCAATTGGAGTGTTAAAATTATTGAAGTCTATATGAATTTATAAAAAAGGAGTATTTAAATGGTTAGTAATGATGTAAAAAGCCTTTTTTATAAAATGGGAACCAACTTAGAGCCAAAGGCTTGTAAAATCCTTATGATTATGTATGGAATATCAGATGAAAATGGAAATGTTAATACATCTTTAACTGACTTACAACAAAGATCAAATATGTCTATAAGCACAATTAGAAGTGCCCTAAAAGAGCTTGAGCAAAAAGGAATTTTAGAAATAAACCACAAAATTGGGCTAGAGACTGACTATATTCTTTTGTTCTTAAAAAAAAGAAAAGATTAAAATAAGAATAGACAAGTATGATTATTTTTAGTATACTAATTTTTGATATGATATGAGCTTTTTTTATCACCGGAATTGGAGGATTAGAGGAAGTGGAGCAACTAACAATCTTTGATGAATTAGAGGAAGATATCATTGATGAAGAGGTTTTTGATTTTCAAAAATTTAATGAGCAACACCAACTAACAGACAAAATTGATACAATTAATACACCAATAACATCTACAACAAGATTTTCTATATTGTCATTATTTGCGGGTTGTGGTGGTTTAGATTTAGGATTTAAAGGTGGATTTACCTTTTTAGGAAAAGAATATTCCGCAAATAACTTTGATATTATTTGGGCTAATGAAATTAATAAACAAGCAGTAGAGACATATAGAAGTTACTTTGGAGACCATATTGTTTGTGAGGACATCAAGAATATTGATGATAGTGAATTTCCTCAAGCGGATATAGTCCTAGGAGGTTTTCCATGCCAAGACTTTAGTTTGGCAGGTAAAAAAAGAGGTCTGAGTGTTGAGCGAGGTAGACTTTACCTGCAAATGAAAAGGGTCATTGATGCTGTTAGACCAAAAGCGTTTGTGGCTGAGAATGTAAAAAATCTAATGATGATGGAAAATGGATTGATACTTAAAACAATAATAGATGATTTTAAAGATAGTGGATATAATGTTTATTATCATCTTTTCCATGCGGCTAATTATGGAGTTCCTCAAAATAGAGAGAGGGTAATAATTTATGGTATTAGAGAAGATATTGATATAGTACCTAAACTACCATTAGAAACTTATTCACCTGAAAATTGGGTAACTGCAAAAGAGGCTATTGATGATTTATGGGATAAGTTAGGTGATCCCAATGTACCTAATCATTCAGAAAAAGATTATTCTAAGGCAAAGTTTTACGAAGGTAAAAAGACACAAGGAAATACGAGGATTCAAGCTGATAAAATAGCTCCAACGATAAGGGCTGAGCATCATGGTAACATTGAAGGTCATTATAGGACTTTGGGTGATGAAAATGACCTTACTAATTGGAGAAGGTTATCAGTTAGAGAATGTGCTAGGATACAGTCATTTCCTGATGATTTTGTTTTCAAATCAGCTGCATCTGCTGCTTATAAACAAGTGGGAAATGCTGTGCCTCCTGTGTTAGCATGGCATATTGCAAGAGCTTTGTATTTGTCGTTAACACAAGTATAAAAATAAGGGAGGTGAAGCTCCTCCCGATTGTTTATTATTTCCCATTATTGCTATTAGAGATTTGACTATAGAGTTCTACAGCCTTTTCCATTTTGGATTTAAGTTCTGCCTTCTCGGTATCATTCATTTTTTCATACATGGAAAGAAATTCTAAAGTATATCTTCTAATGGTATTGTTAAACCAAGCTTCATTTTTCTTTATCTTCTCGTTTTGTATTACATCAAGCCATCTATCAACCAAAATACCTTGCCAATCGTTTAACAGCTTAGACTTTTTAGCTAAAGAATCTTTATCAATATAATAAATCAGCTCATTACCTTCTTTTTTTCTGTGCTTTACGTTGTGTTCTGATAATGTCTTAAATGACACCTGAGGTCTAGGGCTTCTATCGGGAAACTGCATTGTTTGTGTAATTGAGTTAACATATTGTCCTACTGTTATGTTGACGGATTTATTAGTATGCTTAACAAACAATACCCATTCATTAGGGGTTACTTGTTGTACACTTGAGCCAGGAATTTTATCATCTTTTGTAGATTTTAACTCAATAGGAATAAACGTGATATTTTCTGTGTCGATTTCCTTTATTTCTAGTAATAAATCAGGATTAACAAATACCCTTCCCTCTTTTCTTACAGCCTCTTTTAAATTATTTGTCAACTCATTAGGAAGGTATACCTCGCTTATGTATAAATTTTTAAAAGTACTATAAGATATAGATTCTTGCTGATTTATTCTTCCATCAGTGTAAACAAGACTTAAATTACTACCCCATTTTTCATCGGGTATTCTATTAAATTCTTTTTTTATAAATTGCTTAAGGAATGATTTAAGCTCAGTATCTACATTTGCCTCATCTGCATGGAAATTTATTTCTTTTAATTTGTTAATATTGTTTTGCAACGCTTGTTCCAACTCAAACATAAAAGCATATATAAATAAATCAGTTTTCTTCTTGAATTCCAAACTCCAATCCTCCTTGTTTACAGAAACCATTTCCATTATATTATTTTCTGTTAATTGTCTCAATATTTTTAGACTAATGTTTTGTTGGGCTATAAATGGAGTTTTTTGTATTAGATTAGGTATTATGAAATCTCCACAGGCGATTGGGATTGGCTTAGAATACTCCTTTATTTAGTATTCTATGTCTGTATGTGCACAACTAATTTACAGCTTGTCTACTTGCTAATGCCTATTGTGGATTGATTTATTCTGTGTTTGCAGCTATTGTTTACCAGGATGTCTACAAGATATTTTTTTGTATTCCAGCCTATGTTTTGCTATCTCACCTGATACATAATTCTAGAAATATATATTTTTACACTCTAGCCTCCTTCTTTTGCTGTAGAGTAGTAGGCAGGATATAGGGAATTGACAACCTTAAGTTTTTTTGGAGCGGGAGAAGGGGGATGGGTTTTAAAAGCTTATCCTCACAGTTATCTATACTATTAAGTCATTTTTCACTTTTACTATTTAATTTTAAATTATTTTTTGCTTTATCAATAAAATCAATAATGTCATTTACTGTTTGGTCAAAATTTTTTTTAATTTCATGCTCCCAGACCCTTTTTAAATGCCACTTTCTTTTTAAATAATATTCTTGCACCTCTTTATCTCTTTGTTTGTTTCGATCCAATTTTTTTTCCAAAATTCTTGATTACTTTTTGGTAGTCTACCATGTAATTCACAAGCATGCCAAAAACAAGAATCTATAAAAATAACTATTTTGTATTTTTTTATAGCAATATCAGGTGTTCCAAATAATGACCTAACATTTTTTCTAAATCTTATCCCTCTTCTCCAAAGTTCTCTAGAGACAAGGTTTTCCAAGGAAGACTGTGAACGAACTGATTGCATTATCTCTCTTCGCCTTTCTTTTGAAACAGTATCTACCATAAATATACCTCCACTTACAACATTTTAATTACTTTCATAAGCAATAGTTAGCTAATGCACATATTTCTTAATAAATACCTTTTTTACTTAATATATCCAATTCCATTGTACTTGAGTCTAAATTATATTCATACAGCTAGATATATCTGCTTTTGGAGGAGAAAAGAAATAAAATATACAGCCTACAGACACTTTAATTATTGTCTCTTTTTTCGTTGATACTTTGGGCTCATTATTTGTCAGTCAAAAAATATTTTTCGCATTGCATAGTCTCTAATTTTCTTAAAATTTGTAAAGTTAAAAACTTTAACGGCATGACATTTCTCTTGTCTGAAATATCCAAGTTCAAGCCAAGATTTGCGGAGATTGTTATAAGTACCTATCAACATTATAACAGCTTCCGATGACTTCATGAGCTTCTTAGAAGCTTCTAGATTATAACATGGCAATCAAGCTGGAAAGCGGTTCGAAAGAAGGGACAGGGATGAGACTTTTGTACGAAGAGTTGCAGGAACATTTCGTCCAAATAAACGGGAATGCCCAAAGAAAGGAGGGGAATACCGATTATCAGCTCTATTGGGGAGAAAACGAAAAAAGTAAACAATTTGCTTGTGTACAAACGAGCGAAACGAAAAGGTGTCTGGAAGAACAGTAACGGTTTTACCATGATTGAAACATTACTTGCTTTTACTGTCTTTTTAGGGGTTGCCTCGCTGTTTCCTCTTTTTTATCAATCTTTGTATGAGTTTGACCGAACGATTCAACAAGGAAATAAAGAAGAATGGGATCTTTTCCTTATTCAATTGCGTCGAGAATTGCAATCCTCTTCTCAATGGAAACCGGATGAATCGCGACTGACCTTTTCAAACGCCGAAGGGACGGTGTTGATTGAAAAATATCAAACGGTTTTGCGAAGGAGAGTGAATCAAACGGGACATGAAGTGATGCTTCAAAATGTGGATAATGCTCGTTTTTATTGGAAAGAAGGGTGTCTGAGACTCGACGTTCAATTTACGGATGGCGAGAGGAGAGAGGCGCGATTTTTCCCGCTATCGGCGCTCGCTGTAAAAAAAGGGGAGGAGAATGATGAATGAAAAAGGAGCTGTTTATCCGTATGTGCTTGTGTTTTTCATCATCTTACAGGCAGCCGTTGTATGGGGCACCGGTATTTATTTGTCCCGCTATCAAACATCGAAGGAATTGGCCAATTATTATGAGACAAAGGTGATGGAAACACTTGCTTTAAAGAAAATTTTAGCCAACGCCCCGGATATCGAGAGCGGTCCAAAGACGTATCCATATTCTGCAGGGAAAGTCGAATATACGACTAAGCCGTACGAGGATCCGCAATATGTGATTTTGCAATTGACCACGATCAAAGGAAATGGGGCTAGTTTTACATCCAGCTTCCTATATAATAAAAATAACGGAAAAATAGAGAAAGCGTTGAATTAAAGGGGAAGATAAAGATGAAACCGGTATTTCTCATCGGGTTTATGGGAGCAGGGAAAACGACCATCGGTAAAGCACTAAGTGCCCGCCTAAACAAGCCCGTTTACGATACGGACCAAATGATAGAAAGAAAATACGGCAAAAGTATATCCCAAATATTTGAATTATACGGAGAACAAGAGTTTCGAAAAATGGAAACCGCTCTGCTCAAAGAAATAACAGAGAAAAGCGGCATTATAACGACAGGGGGCGGCATTATTTTAACGAATGAAAACCGGGAATGGATGAAAAAAACCGGTGATGTCATTTTTCTTCAATGCGATTTTTCTTCTTTGTGGGAGAGGCTGGAAGGAGATCATACTCGTCCTCTAGTTTATCATCGAAAAAAAGATGAAGTGGAGTCATTGTACAAAAACCGCCTGCCTCTCTATCTGGAGAGCGCGACAATAACGATTGATACCACCGATAAAACGGTGGAAGAAACGGTCGATGAAATTATCCGTCGTTTAAATGGTTGATGGATTGGGCAAAATGAAGCCAAAAGGGAAAAGGCAGGTGTTTTGAATGACGGCGAATGATTTGGTGAAAGATATCGTCAAAACTTTCGTTGCTTACTTGAACCAGCCTCCATCAAAAAGAACTGAACGGCGCCGAACCAAAAAGCAATATCGCCCTCCGTTTCTATACCGATGGTTTGGGCAGATTCCATACGAACTCCTTTCTATATTAAAAAGGAAATAGAAAAGGAAAAATGAAAGCTGGTTTCCGGTAAGGGGACCGGCTTGATTGTTTTTCTTTACAAGAAACAACCTGTCAGCGCTGCCTTAAATAAAATATTCCTCCGTTAATGATATCAATGTTAATGCGCGGTTCGTATTGTTCGCGAAGCGCTTCTTTTTCAATCTGATAAGCATCCGGTTTTTCTTCTGTTTCTTCATAAAAATGATCGAGCAGCGCTAAATCCTCTTCCCATCTCTCAATAGCTCGAGCAGCCCATTCATGGCTCTCTTTCGATATTTTTTGCTCAATAAATCTTCTAATCCGATGGATTCCGCTCACTGGACTGATCATAGGGGTTAGGGTGAATGAGAAATCCGGGATTTTCGGTGTCATGGACAATGTTTTGACATAGTCGAAAAAATGTTCTTGTATTTGGCCATAAATTAAATTGATTCCGTACGATCCAAAAATCTCCTTTTTCCGGTCTGCCTGATAAGAAATTTTTACATTTAAGCAAACCCATGGATGAAGGGGAATATGGCCGTGTGGTTTCTCTTCAGATTGTTCATATAAGCGAATAAATCCAGCTAATTTTTTCGTACATTGAAAAATTTGATGCAGTCGGGGGGAGCCGTAATGAATGATTTCTCCCTTTTCATTCGGCGCTTCGTTTTGATCCGTAATAAGCGCCAATTTCATTGGATTGGGGGCACCGCCGGTTTTTTCAATATAATGCCAATAAAAAGGCCGATTCATTAATTCTTTATCCATTTCTTTCGTTAATTGAACATGGAGGAATCCTTTTTTGTTTTCTAATATCGGGCATTTATTTGCTGTGAAAAAACGTTCAAGATATTGATGGATTTGCTTGTTTTCCATGCTTCCACTCCTCTTTTCCCATCGTTTGGGCCCATTGAATCATAGATGATAAATTGTCCATTTTTATTTTCATTTCCCCTTCGGATTTGGAATGGAGGAAGATGTCAGCGAATAATTCTTCTAGATTTCCCGCTTCAAAATGGGTCAAAATTTCATCTAACTCACCGACAACTTGTTCAAACAAACGGATTTTTTCGTATAGCAATTTTAAAATATGCTCTTCGACCGTTCCTTTAATGGCAAAATTATAAATATGGACATCTTTGGTCTGTCCCAGCCGATGAACCCGGCCGATCCGCTGTTCCAAACGCATCGGATTCCATGGCAAATCAAAATTTATAATGTGATGGCAAAATTGCAAGTTGATTCCTTCCCCGCCTGCTTCCGTGGCGATCAATACTTGAGCGTGGTTTTGAAATAATTCTTTCATCCAATCTTTTTTGCCCCTTTTAAACCCGCCTCGAAAAGGAACAGAGGTGATACCGTGCTGTTTTAAAAACCATTGAAGATACATTTGAGTGGCTCTGTATTCCGTAAAAATAATGACTTTGTCATTGATGTTTTGTATGAGTTCAAGTGCTTTCTCTGCTTTGGCATTCGATTGGACTTCGTTGACAGCTTGAAGCAGCTCATTCATTTTTTCTGCGAAATAAGGAGAGAGGCCTTCATTTTTCTCCAGCATGTTTTTGATTGTGAAAAAGACCGCTTCTCTGCTGCTGCAAGCTTCTCTTTGAAGCGTCAATATGGAAATGGCGCTTTGCACAAAGTGGTCGTATTCTTCTTTTATGGTGGACAGCTGATCGTACAGCTTTCTTTCTGAATCAGAAAACTCAATCAAGATCGTTTGCACCTTACGTTTTGTCCATTCTATCCCTGTATCTTTTCTTCTGTTTCGGATCATGACCTTTTTCACCAATTCTCGTAAATGCACGCTGTTCTGTACAGAACGTTTATCTTTTTTAAAGCGCTCGAAAAAGGCGCTTTCATTCCCTAAATGTCCCGGTTTCAACAAAGATACGAGATGAAAGAGTTCATCGATTCGATTTTGAACGGGGGTTGCCGTTAGCAGCAGGCAAAATTTTTTCTTTAAGTTTTGTACAAATTCATAGTTTTTGGTCTTGGGATTTTTAAGTTTATGGGCTTCATCGATAATGACGAAATCATAGTTTTGTTCGTAAATGATCGATCGATGCGGATCGCGTTTGGCCGTATCAATGGAGGTCACAACGACATCGCACTGTTCCCATACATAACTTTTTTTTTTGAGCAACGGCCGGAATCAGAAATTTGGTGTTCAATTCATGTGTCCACTGCGATACGAGTGAAGCGGGAACGAGAATAAGCACTTTTTTGGCGAGACCTCGAATCATATACTCTTTTAAAACCAGACCGGCCTCAATCGTTTTCCCCAGACCCACTTCATCTGCCAATATAGCTTTTCCGTTCATTTCTTCAATTACTTGCTGCGCTGCCTCAAGTTGATGAGGAAGAGGGGTAAGATGAGGCAAAAATTTAGGAGCGACCAAGCCTGTAAAGTCAGGAATAATCATATCTTTTTCCATTTCAACGGCTAATTGAAATAGATCCCAATGTCCCCATGGACCGTCCTGTTCGAGTTTGGATGCAAATTCTTGCGACCATCGTTCATCAAATAGAATTTTTAATTCCATATAAGTCATCTCCTTTCAAAAAAAGATTGCTGGAATGGCCTCCTTAATGGTAGGATAAAACCAAAGAAAGTTTAGAAAGTTTTTTATTACAAAATTAGTCCGACAAGTGTGCTAGGGATCATTTCCGTTTTGATTTTCCTAGTATGCCCAAATTTCAATTAAATATCGGCGAATGAAAACAGGGGGAGAGACTGCTTTATGCAGCGCCGAAGGAGCAAGCAAAAGTGCGAATCTCTCAGGCAAAAGAACTCCTGTTGGACGCACCTCTGGAGAGTGTTCCATTTGGAGCCACCAAAGAAGACAACATTTTTGGAAACTTTCAGGTTTAAGGACAGAGAACTCAACTAAACGGGAGTTCTCTGTCTTTTTCTGTTTCACGATCTATGAAATAGGGGGAGAGATATGGAACGTTTAAAAAGGACGGCCCTTTTCCACTTGTACAAAGAATATGGGGCTAAAACGATTGATTTTGGCGGATGGGAGATGCCTGTGCAGTTTACAAGTATAAAGGAAGAACATAGTGCGGTAAGGGAAAGAGCCGGATTATTCGATGTATCCCATATGGGGGAAATTGTCGTAAAAGGGGATGACAGCGAAAAGTTTCTTCAAAAAATGGTAACGAACGATGTTTCCCGTTTAAAGTCAGGCAGGGCCATGTATACAGCCATGTGTTACGAGAACGGCGGGACAGTAGATGATCTTCTGATTTACAAGCTGGATGAAAAAGAATATTTGCTGGTTGTCAATGCTGCCAATACGGAAAGTGATTTTCAATGGCTGAAGGGCCATCTGGAAGGAGACGTAATGGTCGAAAATGAATCGGAGCATTGGGGACAGCTGGCGATTCAAGGACCGTTGGCGGAAAAAGTTTTACAAAAATTAGTGGATATCGATCTTTCTAAGCTAAAAGCTTTTACGTTTCAAACGAATGTGGATATCCAAGGTTCAAAGGCGCTGGTTTCCCGGACAGGATATACGGGAGAAGACGGGTTTGAAATTTATTGCCGCGCCAGCGATTCCCCTGATATTTGGAATCATCTTTTAGAGGCAGGAAAAAAAGAAAAGGTGCTTCCTTGTGGATTAGGCGCAAGAGATACGCTCCGATTTGAAGCTTGCTTGCCGTTGTATGGTCAGGAGCTGTCGGCTGATATCACTCCGATTGAGGCCGGCATCGGGTTTGTTGTAAAACTCCATAAAGACGAGTTTATCGGAAAAGAAGCGTTAAACATTCAAAAAGAAAGAGGGACACAACGAAAAATAGTCGGTTTGGAAATGATCGATAGAGGAATCCCTCGAAATGGATATCCTGTTTTTTCGGATGATCAGCCAATAGGATATATCACATCCGGCACGCAATCGCCGACATTAAAGAAAAATATCGGGCTTGCTCTTCTAAAGAGTGAATTTGCCTATCTTGGCAGCGAGGTTCAAGTGGAAATTCGCCAACAAAAGCTGGCGGCCAAGGTAGTCGAAACACCTTTTTATAAGCGTTCGAAATAGAGAAGGGGGAGGAGAATGGAATGAAGCATCGTTATTTGCCTATGACAGAAACGGATCAACAAGAAATGCTGAAAGCCATTGGTGTGGAGTCGGTGGAGGAACTTTTTCGTGATATACCGGAAAAAGTGCGATTCCAAGGAGAGTACAATATAAAAAAAGCGTCACCGGAATCGACGTTGAAAAAGGAATTGACCCAGCTTTCCCGTAGAAATGCGAACACAAAAGAGTATATATCCTTCTTAGGAGCGGGTGTGTACGATCATTACATTCCCGCGATTGTCGATCATGTTCTTTCACGCTCTGAATTTTATACCGCCTATACACCTTATCAGCCGGAAATTTCTCAAGGGGAATTGCAGGCCATTTTCGAGTTTCAAACAATGATCTGTGAATTAACTGGAATGGATGTAGCCAATTCTTCGATGTATGACGGGGCGACGGCTCTTGCTGAGGCGGCGCTGCTTTCCGCTGCCCAAACGAGACGCAATAAAGTGCTGATTTCTTCCGCCGTTCATCCGGAATCAAAAGAAGTTCTGAAAACGTATGCGAAAGGACGACGGCTTGAAGTGGTGGAAATCGCGGCGACTGAAGGTACGACGGACGTACAAGAGTTAGCCAATCGAATCGATTCGAATACTGCGGCGGTCATTGTTCAGTATCCGAATTTCTTGGGCAGAGTCGAACCGCTCGCTGAACTGGCGGATATCGCTCATTCCGAAAAGGCGATGTTTGTTGTTTCCGCCAATCCGCTTGCTCTTGGGGTTTTAGAGCCGCCTGGAAAATTCGGGGCAGACATTGTGGTCGGCGACTGCCAGCCCTTCGGAATTCCTGCAGCATTTGGGGGACCGCATTGCGGCTATTTTGCCGTCACAGAAAAATTGATGCGAAAAATCCCCGGAAGGTTAGTGGGGCAAACGGTAGATGAAGATGGCAAAAGAGGATTTGTATTAACTCTCCAAGCACGGGAACAGCATATCCGCCGCGATAAAGCGACATCCAATATTTGTTCCAACCAAGCTTTAAACGCTTTAGCAGCTAGCGTAGCGATGACGGCTCTTGGCAAAAAAGGATTAAGAGAAATGGCGGAACAAAACGTGCAAAAAGCTTATTATGCGAAAAAACAGCTTCAGAAAAATGGCGCCATCGTCGCTTTTGACGGACCCTCTTTCAATGAATTTGTCATTCGTTTAAATAAACCGGTGAAGGACGTAAATAAGCGGCTTTTTCAAAAAAAGATAATCGGCGGGTACGATTTAGGAAAAATGGATCCAATGCTTCAAAATCATATGCTGATTGCGGTAACGGAACTTCGCACAAAAGAAGAAATTGATTTATTGGTCAAAGAATTGGGGGGATTATGATGAACAAAACGGATCAGCCTCTTATTTTTGAAATTTCCAAGTCTGGCCGCATCGGATACAGTTTGCCGGAGCTGGATGTCCCTAAGGTTGACGTGGCGGACATTCTTCCAACGCAATATATAAGGCAGGAAGAGCCGGATTTGCCGGAAGTATCTGAGTTGGAAATTATGCGTCACTACACGGCTCTTTCCAAACGGAACCACGGTGTTGATTCCGGGTTTTATCCGCTCGGTTCCTGTACGATGAAATATAATCCCAAAATAAATGAAGATGTCGCCCGTTTGGAAGGCTTTCGTCATATTCATCCGCTGCAGGACGAAGAAACCGTTCAAGGTTCATTGGAGTTGATGTACGATCTCCAGGAACATTTAAAAGAAATAACAGGAATGGATGAAGTGACTTTGCAGCCGGCTGCCGGAGCACACGGCGAATGGACAGGTCTTATGATGATTCGCGCCTATCACGAAGCGCGAGGCGATGACAAACGGACGAAAGTGATCATCCCTGATTCCGCTCACGGTACCAATCCCGCATCGGCGACCATTGCCGGATTTGATACCATTACGGTAAAATCGAACGAACAAGGTCTTGTCGATTTGGAAGATCTACGGAGAGTAGCGGGGGAAGATACAGCGGCCTTAATGCTGACGAATCCGAATACGTTAGGGCTCTTTGAGGAGAATATTCTTGAAATCGCTGAAATCATCCATCAAGTCGGAGGAAAGCTTTATTATGACGGCGCTAATTTAAATGCCGTTCTTTCAAAGGCGCGTCCGGGTGATATGGGCTTTGATGTAGTCCATTTGAATCTTCACAAAACTTTCACAGGACCGCATGGGGGAGGCGGCCCCGGTTCTGGACCTGTCGGTGTGAAAAAGGAATTAATCCCTTATTTGCCGAAGCCCGTATTAACAAAAAAAGATGGGATCTTTGTTTGGGATGAGGACCGTCCACATTCTATCGGCAGAGTGAAACCGTATTATGGCAATTTCGGTATTCTTGTTCGCGCTTATACGTATATTCGTTCCATGGGGCCGGACGGTTTAAAAGCGGTAAGCGAAAATGCCGTCATTAATGCCAACTATATGATGAGAAAGCTGGCTCCATATTACGAACTGCCATATGACCGGCATTGTAAACATGAGTTTGTGCTAAGCGGAAAACGCCAGAAAAAATTGGGCGTTCGGACATTGGACATTGCGAAACGGCTGCTGGATTTTGGCTTTCATCCCCCGACCATTTATTTTCCGCTCAATGTGGAAGAATGTCTGATGATCGAACCGACGGAAACGGAATCGAAGGAAACGCTGGACTCTTTTATTGAAGCGATGATTCAAATTGCGAAAGAAGCGGAAGAACAGCCGGAAATCGTTCAAGAAGCTCCTCATACCACTGTGATCCGCCGCTTGGATGAAACGGCCGCTGCCCGAAAGCCGATTTTGCGATTTAAACGATCATAACGGTTGATGGAGTTTTCGCATTTCCATCCTTCCTTATCAAGGAAGGATGGAAATCAGGAAGACTGCCTACAAGCGACGAATGGACAGAAAAAAGAACGAAACCATGGAAAATGGTTGAACATAAAATAAGTCCGATCGTTTGCAGAAAAAAAGAGACTGGTTCAAGAAAAAGGAATATTCGGCCTATTTGCTGCGAACTCCCTTTTCCCGTCCAGTCTTTTTCATGATGTTCGTTTAAAATGACGAAATTTCGTTATTTTCCGGTTTTGATTTTCCCCGTCCATTTTTTGAAGCCGCCTTCTAACTGATAAAGTTGACGGTAACCGTGCCGGTATAAATATTGTGCAGCTCGTCCGCTTCTTAAACCGCTTTGACAATAAAGATACACCGGTTTGTCCGGACGGATTTCCTTCATTCTCATTTTGATTTGTGTGAGAGGAATGTTGCGGGCTCCCAGGATGTGACCGGCTTCAAATTCATTCGGTTCCCTGACGTCGATCAGTTGCGCTTTTCTGTAGCCGGCTTTAAATTCATCTTCTTTTAATGTTTTGACAACTCTTTTTTGTGTAAAATACACGAAGAGAAAATAAATAAGAACAACTACGATAATCGTGGCTAGCGTATACAGCAAGTTTATAGCTCCTTTCCCTTAAGATGCACTAATATTTATTATAGTCATCGCTGTTCTTTTAATCAAAATCTTTTCTATGATTTTTTGTGCAGAATTCTTTCTTTGTGTTTTCCCGGATCCTTTGATAGACTAGAGAAGGAAATTTTCAAGTTAAAGAGGGTGAATGGAATGGAAAAAAAAGAAGTGTGGAAATTTATTGATTCCGGTAAATGTTCGCCTTCTTTCAATATGGCCCTTGATGAAGCTCTTTTGGATTGGCACAGCAAAGGAGACATTCCTCCTGTGATCCGATTTTACGGCTGGAATCCACCGACATTATCGATCGGTTATTTCCAAAAAGTGGAAAAAGAAATCGATCTGGAAGCTGTTAAAAAACACGGCTTAGGATTTGTACGTCGCCCCACAGGCGGAAGAGGTGTTTTGCATGAACATGAACTTACATACAGTGTCATTGTAACGGAAGAGCATCCGCGCATGCCGAAAACCGTAACGGAAGCTTACAGGGTGATTTCCGAAGGAATCCTTAAAGGGTTCCAATACCTTGGTTTAGACGCTTATTTTGCCATCCCCCATACGGAAGAAGAAAAAAACAAATTAAAGGATCCGCGTTCTTCTGTTTGTTTTGATGCCCCAAGTTGGTATGAACTAGTAGTGGAAGGACGGAAAGTGGCAGGAAGTGCTCAAACAAGGCAAAAAGGAGTCATTCTGCAGCACGGTTCCATTTTGCTTGATTTGGATGAAGAGAAACTTTTCAGTTTGTTTCGCTATCCGAGTGAAAGAGTAAAAGAACGGATGATGAAATCATTCAAAAACAAAGCGGTGGCCATTAATGAAATCAGTGCAAATCCTGTTACCATTGAAATGGCAAAGGAAGCTTTTAAAAAAGGATTTGAAGATGGCTTAAATATCCAATTGGAACCATACGAGCTGTCCGAACAGGAAAAGACGTTTGTGGAAAAATTAGCCAAAGAAAAATACGAATCGGATGAATGGAATTTCAGACGTTAGCTACTGGGGAGAAAGCGGAGACCGCATCCGCTTTTTCTCTTTTTTCGTTGCCGTGCCTTCTTTTTGCTGAGGGCAGTGGTGATACATGTTGCCTTTCATTCTGCAAGTTTCAGAAATGATCATTTTTCGGCAATTATGGTCGTTTTCCCCTAAATATCTCTATTCTCCCAACGAAACCATCTTTTTTTTTCGCTTGACAAAAAAGCGAATATAAATCAATATATAGTAATAGTGAAAGGGATAATGGCACAATATATTGTGCGGTTCGTTTTTGTGAGTATAATATATGGCTTGGGTTTGTCCAAATGAAGAAACGTTTAAAGCTAGAAAAGGAGTTGTCGATATGTCTGTTGCGTTGAATAAAAACATGACGATTAACAAGGAACGGTTAAACAAGGATATACAGCTTTTCCCTCAGGTTCATCCCATTACGGATGACATGAAAATCACCTTTAAAGGTGTATCCCGGCTGGTGATGATCGATCGATATTCGTTTAAAGATACAGAGAAAATTACTTTGGCAGAAGGGGATTTTGTCGTTTTAACGGTGAAAGAGGATCCAAAATTTCCGGCCCGCGGATTAGGGTATATCGTCGGGATTGATTGGGAAGCCAAAAAGGCAGATGTATGGATTGAAGAGGAATACCGAAGTGCCATTGACGATCCGAAAGAATTGGAAACAGGTATCGTTCGTCGGCCGCTCAACGTCATTGAAAAACCTCTGGAAGTCTATTATGAACAAATCGCAAAGAGAAACGCAACAGGCCTAGCCTCCGTTGAAAAAACGGAAGAAAAAAGAAAAGAATGGTTTGAAAAATTTTATCGCGAGCTCGTCAGTTTGAATTTTGTTCCGGCTGGACGTGTGCTGTACGGAGCGGGATCCGGAAAGGATGTTACTTATTTCAACTGCTATGTGATGCCGTTTGTAAAGGACTCCCGTGAAGGCATCTCCGAACATCGCAAACAAGTAATGGAAATTATGTCGCGAGGCGGTGGGGTCGGAACGAACGGATCAACGCTTCGTCCTCGTCATGCATTGGCAAGAGGGGTAAATGGAAAATCATCAGGATCCGTTTCTTGGCTGGATGATATTGCTAAATTAACCCACCTGGTGGAACAAGGCGGTTCAAGACGTGGAGCTCAAATGATAATGCTGGCAGACTGGCATCCTGATATTGTGGAATTTATTATATCCAAAATGCAAAATCCGCGTATTTTGCGTTTCTTAATTGAAAATTCAAACGACGAACAAATTAAAAAGGCTGCGAGCGACAAACTGAAATTCACACCGCTTACTGAACTGGAAAAAGCGATGTATCAAGGGATTCTCAATTATAAAAACATTCCGGGACAAGGCGGATTTGGCGAAAAAATTATTCAAGAAGCCGAAGAAAAGCTTCGTACAGGTGGAGTATATTCTGTCCATAATCCGGACTTTTTGACGGGAGCGAATATTTCGGTCTGCTTAACGAAGGAATTTATGGAAGCAGTCGAAAAAGATGAAGAATATGAACTCCGTTTTCCGGCTGTGGAATCTTACGATGAAAAAGAAATGGAAATTTACAATAACGAATGGCACAAAGTCGGAGATGTGCGCGAATGGGAGAAAATGGGCCACAAAGTGAAAACATACCGTAAAATTCGTGCACGTGAATTATGGAACTTAATCAACATTTGCGCTACATACTCTGCAGAGCCGGGCATTTTCTTTATTGACAATGCTAATGAAATGACGAACGCGGTAAGCTACGGACAAAAAATAGTGGCAACCAATCCATGTGGTGAACAGCCGCTGGCTCCGTATTCTGTGTGCAACTTAGCAGCAGTCAACCTTGCCGAAATGGTGGATAAAGAAAATAAGACGGTTGATTTTGAAAAATTAAAACAGACGGTGGAAGTGGGCGTTCGCATGCAAGACAATGTCATCGATGCCACTCCTTACTTCCTGGAAGAGAACCGAAAACAAGCCCTCGGCGAACGTCGTATCGGTTTAGGCGTGATGGGCCTGGCGGATTTGCTGATCTACTGCGAGAAAGAGTACGGTTCGGAAGAAGGCAACAAGCTGGTTGACCGAGTATTTGAAACGATTGCAACGACGGCTTACAGAACATCGATTGAATTGGCGAAAGAAAAAGGAAGCTTCCCATATTTGGTCGGGGAAACGGAAGAAGAAACGAATAAGCTTCGCGAGTCCTTTATTCAATCCGGTTATATGAAAAAAATGCCGGAAGATATCCGTCAAGATATTTTGAAATACGGAATTCGCAATTCCCATTTATTAACGGTGGCGCCGACTGGATCCACAGGAACGATGGTGGGCGTATCCACAGGATTGGAACCGTATTTCTCCTTTACTTACTACCGCAGCGGCCGGTTAGGAAAATTTATCGAGGTAAAAGCGGATATCGTACAAGAATATTTGGATCAACATCCAGAAGCTGATCCGGATCATCTGCCGCACTGGTTTGTAACGGCGATGGATCTATCTCCGGAAGCTCATGCCGATGTACAATGTGTGATTCAACGCTGGGTAGACAGCTCGATTTCCAAAACGGTCAACGCTCCTCGCGGTTATACGGTTGAACAAGTGCAGAAAGTGTACGAGCGTCTCTATAAAGGCGGGGCAAAAGGCGGAACCGTTTATGTTGACGGAAGCCGTGATTCACAAGTATTAACGTTAAAAGCAGAAGAAAACCATCCAGAGGAAGAGCCGATTGTGAATGATGCGGAAAAATCGGAACAACATGTCGTCATACTAGATACGATTCAAGATGTTCGTTCAACATCTGTGAAAATAGGCAACGAAGTCGGCGATACATGCCCTATCTGCCGCAAAGGGACGATTGAAGAAATCGGCGGCTGCAATACTTGTACAAACTGCGGTGCACAATTAAAATGTGGACTATAAAATAAAACTTCTGCTGTTTTTCAGAGAAATCTCTTTCTAAGAGGCTGATTCGCATTTAGAGTCAGCCTCGTTTTTTGTATCCGGAAGTTCTAATTGTCGTGCCCCATTCTTAAACATATAAAAGAAAGTTTGCATCGAAGGAGGGGCCGTATGAAAATCGATGGAGTTTTTTCCGGAGGGGGAATAAGAGGTTTTGCGTTAATTGGCGCTTATCAAGAACTGGAAGAGAAAGGATATCAATTTATCAGACTTGCGGGTACAAGTGCCGGTTCGATCATTGCCGGTTTTATAGCGGCCGGTTATAGAAGCAGCGAAATTTACCATTTAATAGATGAAGTGGATTTGAAGGATTTATTGGACGATTCTCCACGATATTTTCCGGCATTTTTAAATTGGCTAAAAGTGTATTGGAAACTAGGACTTTATAAAGGAGATTCGTTAGAAGCATGGTTAAGCGAAAAATTGGCGCAAAAAGGTGTTCGGACATTTGCTGATTTACCTCCCGAAACATTGAGAGTCGTCGCTTCCGATTTGACGAACGGCCGGCTAATCGTTTTGCCGGATGATCTTCAGCCCTACGGCATTTCGCCTGAGAATTTTTCCGTCGCTCGAGCGATTCGCATGAGCTGTTCGCTCCCTTATTTTTTTCAGCCGGTAAAGCTTAAAACAGCTAAGGGAACAGCGTTGATAGCGGATGGTGGCATTTTGAGCAACTTTCCGATGTGGATTTTCGGCCAGGAGGGTAGAAAACGTCCGGTGATCGGCATTAAGCTGGTTCCGCGAGATTCCGATATTCAGGAAAAAAACATTCATAATGCCATTGAGTTGTTTAGCGCCCTTTTTAAAACGATGAAAGATGCTCACGATGCCCGTTATATATCCCGTAAACTGGAGAAAAATATTGTATTTATTAAAACGAATGGAATTAGTTTGACGGAGTTTGAATTAAATGATAATGAAAAACGCGTCCTAGTGGAATTAGGACGCGAACAAACTCGGCGGTTTTTAAAAAACTGGAGCTATGGTTAATGGAAGCGAGCCAAGGGTTAAGCTCGTTTTTTCTTTTTCCCTTTTTTTCCTTCGATGACGGTCAGATGGACGTCGTTTCTTCTGCGAATCGGTTTTCTTTTTTGGGTAGAAAGTCGGGATGATTGACGTTTCCTGATTCTTTTCTTGGATTTTTTAGCTGCTCTTAAAAATGCCTGCTGGTCTTTGCGTACCGGCTTTTTGATTCCCATTCTGTAGACGATATACAGAAGACTTGCAACAAAGATTAAAAACAGGATTCGCTTTCCCAGTGCATTAGGAGAGCCTGCAAAGAAAGACAATAACCCGATGGCGGCAAGACCCGTGATTAAAAAGAAAACGAAAGTGCGAATCTTCAAGAAACCCACCTCCCTGCCAGGCATGAAATTCATTGTCGATGGATGATCTATTAATAGTTTAGACAATTTTCTGTTCTTTTAATCTTTTTTCTTCCATCATTTCCAAACGGAGTAGTTCGTTAAAGGAAGCGATGGCCACTTCTACTTGATCATCACTCGGTTCTTTTGTCGTCAGCAATTGAAGCCATAAGCCAGGATAGCCTAAATATTTTAATATCGGCACTGTTCGCAGTTTGTTGGTGATCTGCAGCATTTCAAAAGACAGACCCAGCACAACAGGTATCAGAGCAATCCGGTTTACTACTCTCAGCCAAAGAGGGTGAACCGGAACAAACATATATACAAATATTCCGACAATGACGGTAAAAAGAAGAAAACTGCTGCCGCAGCGATAATGCAAGCGCGACTGAGATTGAACATTTTCAACGGTTAAATCGAGACCATTTTCAAAGGCATTGATCACTTTATGCTCTGCTCCGTGATATTGCAACACTTTTTTTACAAGGGGAGTCAACGAAATAAAATGAATATATGCCAGAAGCAGTAGAAGTTTAAACATACCTTCTATGAAAATTTGAGTCAAATCTCCGGGAAAAATGGGACGGGTGAATTCTGCCAAAAACACGGGCACAAAGGTGAAGACAAATTTGGCAAACAGAAAAGACAGAATACCGACGATCGCTGCATTTAAGGCCATCGTCCATTTTTTTGTTTCTTTTTTTGGAGCTTCATCATCCATGTCTTTTTCCCAATTGGATTCATACAGATCGGAAGAAAATTGAAGATGTTTTGAGCCGGTGGTGGTTGCGATGATGATGGCCGCGATCCCCCGCAGCAATGGGATGTGTTTGATTTTTTGAAAGATCGGTTTTTGTTCTCGAGAAAGGCGGTAAAACTCCATTTCACCGTCTTTTTTCCTGACAGCGGTGACCGTAAAGTGTCTACCCCCAAACATCACTCCTTCGATTACGGCTTGGCCTCCATATAAAGGCTTTGTTTGTTTCAATGGAATCCCTCGCTCATCGTAAACTTTTATTATCCCTATTTTAACTTTCTTTTCTGAATAAGGAAAGGTCTGCACGAAAGGACGAAAAAGTTTTTTTAGATAGGGCATATTAAAAGAGGACTTCAATAGAAGAGGCTTCGTGGTGAAGGAGGAAATAGCTTTGGTCTTGAATCATGCGTGTTTAGGAACTTCACGATGATAAATAATCCTTCCAACGACTTACAGATAGGTTAGCGAATTCATTTTGGTCATTTTTCACAAAATATCAAAGGGAATATGTCAGATGCAAGTCAGGAGAGAATCTTTATGATGAAGCGATATGTTCACGTCAAGAACCGTCAGATGGAGGTGGGCAACATGGACGGAAATGAAAACGGAAAGAATCAATCAGAACACAGTCAGCAAACGATGTCAATGTTTGCATATGTGGCCGTTACAGGCTTTTTTGGAGGATTGTTATGGAGTTTTGTGGCTTATTTTGCCTACTGGTTTCATTTTACCACGATTGAACCGAACGTTTTGTTGGAACCGTTTACTGTAGGAAAATGGCGGGAAACATGGATTGGTTTTTTCATGACATTGTTCGCTTATGGAATCGTTTCGATCCTTGCAGCCTTTATCTACTATCTTTGTTTCAAAAAAGTAAAATCTATGTGGATGGGAGTAGGGTATGGGATTGCCTTGTTTTTGGTTGTCATATTTATTTTCAATCCGATTTTTCCCGGCATAAAACATTGGAAACACATTTCTTTTCATACTTATGTGACAAGTCTTTGTCTCTATTCGCTTTATGGCTTATTTGTCGGATTTTCCATTTCTTATCAATATGGAGAAGTATATGGTCAATATTATAAAAAGCTTCAAAAACAAGAAAATAAATAATAGGTCATAGTTAAAAGCTTCCTGTTTATTATACGCTCTCCCCCAACGGAAAAGTACGGTCTTTCCGAGAAGGCTAATGAAAGATATGGGATATTTGTGATAAAATGTTTTAAAGAAATCTTTTTCAATAAGGTGGTCGCTGTGCATATACTTTTATTAAACGGCCCGAACTTAAATCGTTTAGGAAAACGAGAACCGGCGATTTATGGAACCGAAACATTGGATTCCATCGAGAAAAGAGTTCGGGAAAAAGGAAAAGAGTTTGGAGCAGAGGTGGTTTGTTTCCAATCTAACTATGAAGGGGCCCTGATTGACCGCATTCATCAAGCAGAAGACGAAGGGATAGAAGGCATCATTTTCAATCCAGGGGCTTTTACGCATTACAGCTATGCGCTAAGAGATGCAATAGCTTCCGTTCAAGTCCCGGTGATAGAAGTTCATTTGTCAAACATACATCGACGTGAATCCTTTCGACACCATTCTGTCATCGCTCCCGAAGCCATTGGTCAAATTGTCGGATTGGGGGCACTGGGTTATGAGTTGGCGCTTCAAGCCATTATTCAGTACATACAGGGGAGAGAATCTTAATGGAAAAAATCAAAAGACTTCGTGAACAATTTGCTCAAGCCGGTATTGATGGGATGCTAGTGACAAGCCCCTTTAATCGACGCTATATGACAAATTTCACCGGAACGAGTGGAGTAGCGCTTATTTCTGAGGAAAAAGCTTTATTTATTACCGATTTTCGCTACGTGGAACAAGCAGGGAATCAGGCAAAAGGATATGAAATTGTCCAACATGCCGTTCCCATTCATGAAGAAGTGGCGAAACAGGCTGAAAAGCTAGGCATTCAAAAATTAGGCTTTGAAAAAGATCACTTAACCTTTTCCAATTATCAAGACTATCAGAAAGCTTTTAAAGGCGAGCTAGTTCCTGTCGGTGATATCATCGAAAACTTGCGCTTGATTAAGAGCGAATCAGAGATTAAGATATTAAAGGAAGCTGCCGATATTGCCGATGCTGCGTTTAAACATATTTTGGACTTTATCAAACCGGGAATCACTGAGCTTGAAGTCGCCAATGAACTTGAGTTCTTTATGAGAAAGTGCGGGGCAACTTCTTCTTCGTTTGATACGATCGTTGCTTCAGGAAAAAGATCCGCTTTGCCACACGGAGTGGCCAGCGATAAAATCATCGAAAAAGGGGACTTAGTCACTCTTGACTATGGAGCCCTTTACAAAGGATATGTTTCCGATATTACTCGCACGGTAGCCGTTGGCGAGCCTTCCGACGATTTGAAAAACATTTATCAAATTGTTCTCGAGGCTCAATTGTTGGCGGTGGAAAAAATAAAACCGGGAATGACCGGGAAAGAAGCAGACGCGATTGCGAGAAACTACATAGCAGAAAAAGGTTTCGGCGATCGATTTGGCCATTCTCTTGGTCATGGAATTGGATTGGAAGTTCATGAAAAGCCTTTATTGTCTATGCGTTCGGATATTGTGCTGCAGCCGGGAATGGTTGTAACGGTTGAACCGGGGATCTATGTGCCCGGTCTTGGCGGAGTACGCATTGAAGACGATACGATTATCACGAGCAGCGGCAATGAAACGATCACGCATTCAACAAAAGAATTGATTATTTTGTAAATTACAGGAGGAAGCCATACATGATTTCAGTAAATGATTTTCGAACAGGTTTGACGATTGAAGTTGATGGAGAAATTTGGCGCGTACTGGATTTCCAGCACGTGAAACCGGGTAAAGGAGCGGCATTCGTTCGTTCGAAGCTGCGCAACTTGCGCACAGGCGCCATTCAAGAAAAAACGTTTCGCGCCGGCGAAAAAGTAGAAAGAGCACAAATTGATAATCGAAAAATGCAATACTTGTATGCAAACGGCGATCAACACGTTTTCATGGATAATGAAACATACGAACAAATCGAATTAAGCAGCTCCCAAATCGAGTACGAATTAAAATTCTTAAAAGAAAATATGGAAGTTTTCATTATGATGTATCAAGGAGAAACAATCGGTGTGGAACTTCCGAATACAGTGGAATTGACGGTCGTGGAAACGGAACCAGGAGTTAAAGGAGATACAGCATCAGGCGGTACAAAACCAGCAACGCTTGAAACAGGGCTTGTCGTACAAGTTCCGTTCTTTGTAAATGAAGGCGACAAACTCGTTATTAACACATCAGACGGCTCATACGTTTCAAGAGCGTAATCATACTACATTTTAAGTTGAAGGAAGCCAGATCAAGATCCTTTTATGGATTTTGATCTGGCTTCTTTTTTTCCTGCTTTTGGATTTGGGTGAAATGAAGTCATACTTCCTTCGATCGAAAATATATTTGTAGTAGAGGGGGCTTGTACTAGGAGGAATGAATGTGGAAGAAATTTTTGATTATTTGCCAAAGACAATTGCGGATGAAATGAAGCGACTGCCCGACAACTATTGGATGAAAGTGGAAGAAATCCGTATGAGAATTGGTCGTCCGCTTGAGATCGCTGTCAAGGGACGCCCCCTGTTTCTTTCTCATGTTGTCACGAAAGAGGACGGGGAAACGTTTATGAGTAAAATAAGCCACCATTCTTTTTATACGCTGGAAGAAGAATTGAAACGGGGGTACATTACCATCGAAGGAGGGCATCGAGTGGGGCTGGCGGGAAAAGTCATCCTTGAAAATGGACAAGTCAAGGGATTGCGCCATTTGTCCTCTTTTAATATAAGAATTGCCCGGGAGATCATAGGGATTTCACGTCCTCTTATCCCTTTTTTATTTGAAAAAGGATGGAAACATACGATGATTATCGGGGCTCCCCAGACAGGAAAAACGACTCTTCTCCGTGATATCGCCAGAGTCGTTTCGACCGGTTGTGACCAATTGAATATTCCACCCTTAAAAGTAGGAATTGTCGATGAACGTTCCGAAATCGCCGGCTGTATGTTTGGGATTCCTCAGCTTTCCTTTGGACCAAGAGTGGATGTGTTGGATGCATGTCCAAAAGCGGAAGGCATGATGATGATGATTCGTTCGATGAGTCCGGATGTTTTAGTAGTAGATGAAATCGGGCGGGAAGAGGATCGAATGGCTGTGCTGGAAGCGGTCAATGCAGGGGTAAAGCTTGTCATGACGACACACGGAGATTCTCTTGAAGAGATTCAAAAACGCCCTCTTCTTGCTGATATTGTCAATCGGCAATTAATCGAAAGGTATGTGGAACTGACACGAGAAAAAGGTCCCGGTACTATTTCCGTCATTAGAGGAGAAAAAGGGCAACGGCTGTCCCGCCAAATGAGGGTGGAAAAAGGATGAAATGGATTGGTGCCATCTTGATTCTGGGGTCCGCTTGCTGGTTCGGATTCGAACAAGCAAAACAATTAGCCGATCGGACGAAGCAATTGAAAATGATGATCGCGGCGTTGCAGTCGTTGGAGGCGGAAATTATGTACGGGCATACCCCTTTGCATGAAGCAGCGAGAAAAATCGGTCATCAGTTCGGATTCCCTGTCTCCCAGTTGTTCCTTACTTTTGCAGAAACGATTTTATCGACAGAAATTTCAGTCGATGAAGCATGGAAAAACAGTCTCCATTTTATCAGAAATAAGGCAGCCTTTAAGCGGCCGGAATATGAAATTATAGAACAATTTGGCGGATCGTTAGGCAAACATGACCTTCTGACCCAGCAGAAGCACATTCTTCTGACCCTTGCCCATTTGCAAAGAGAAGAGGAAGAAGCGCGGGAAAATCAAAAAAAATACGAAAAAATGTACAAAAGTTTAAGCATTTTAGTAGGGCTGCTTTTGGTCCTTTTGCTTTTCTAAAACCAGGGGGAATCGTACATGGGGATAGATGTGGATATTATTTTTAAAATCGCCGGTGTCGGACTCGTTGTCGCCTTCTTGCATACGATTTTGGACCAAGTAGGAAAAAAAGAGTATGCCCAGTGGGTTACATTATTTGGATTTATCTATATTTTGTTTGTTGTTGCCACCATCGTTGGGGACTTGTTTGAAAAAATCAAATCTGTATTTTTGTTTCAGTAGAAAAGGGGGAGAGGAAGATTGACATAATCAAAATTGCGGGGATCGCGCTTATTACAGTATTTTTAACTCTCCTCTTAAAAGAACAAAAGCCCAATTTTGCTGTGTTGCTTGTTCTATTTGTCAGTGTTGGAATTTTTTTGTTTTTAATCGATCAAATTCAATCCATTATTCAAATGATTCGTGAAATTGCTTCCAAAACAGACATCAACATGGTGTATGTGGAGACGATTTTGAAAATTATCGGGATCGCCTATATTGCCGAACTGGCTTCTCAAATATCAAAGGATGCGGGACTTTCGTCTCTGGCATCAAAGGTGGAATTAGCAGGAAAAATCTTGATATTGGCCATGGCTGTTCCTATTTTATCAGTCCTGCTCGAGACGATTATTTCTTTAATTCCGGCAAAATAAAAATCAATATTCATCGTCGACCATTACTCAAGAGGAAAAACGTCATCTTACTTTTAACCTGAATGCGTTATCCGGGACTTTTGTTCCGGTCGAGGAAAGCAGGACAGAGCCCTTTTAGGATGGTGAAAAAGATTGCGTGTCTATTCAATGCTTTTCGTCTTCGCTCTCTATTCTTTTGCCTTTTCTGGAACTGTTGTCCAGGCGGAAGGTTCTTCGGATTCTCGTGAACACCCTTCCCAAAAGGAAATGGTGCAAACCCAGCTGGAAAACCTAGGGGTAGATGAGTTGATGAATTACTGGAAAGAAGTAGTCAATGAATATGGCGGATATCTTCCTGAATCTCAAACAGGATCCCTTATGGATTATTTAAAAGGCGAAAAGCAGTTTTCCATCCAAGCATGGTTTTCGGCCATAGTCAAATTTTCTATTCAAGAAGTGTTAAAGAGTGGAAAACTTTTGGGATCGTTGATCGTGCTCACTGTTTTATGTGCCCTTCTGCAATCGCTTCAAAATGCTTTTGAGCAGGGGACCGTCAGCAAAGTGGCGTATGCCGTTGTTTTTATGGTGCTGATTGTCATTGCATTGAATAGTTTTCACATTGCCATTCAATATTCAAAAGAATCGATTGAACGGATGACTCATTTTTCATTGGCTCTTATTCCTTTGCTTCTTGCGCTTATTGCTGCATCGGGGGGAGCTGTTTCCGCTGCCTTTTTCCATCCCGTTATGATCTTTTTAATGAATACGAGCGGGCTGTTTATTCAAAACATTGTGTTTCCCCTGCTTTTTCTATCTGTCGTAGTCAGCATGGTCAGTTTGTTTTCAAAAGAGTATAAAGCCACTCAGCTTGCCTCCTTATTAAGAAATTGGAGCATCGGTCTTTTAGGGATTTTTATGGCCGTTTTTCTGGGGGTCGTTTCCGTTCAAGGGACCGCCACCGCTGTGACGGATGGCCTGGCTGTGAGGACCGCGAAATTTGTAACGGGTAATTTTGTCCCTGTTATCGGACGGATGCTCACAGAAACGGCCGATACCGTCATCAGCGCATCCGTGTTGTTAAAAAATACGGTCGGTATAGCCGGTATGGCGATCATACTCATTATTGCCGCTTTTCCAGCAGTAAAAATTTTGCTCATTGCCTTGATCTATAAGGTGGCCGCCTCTGTTTTGCAGCCGATTGGAGCAGGCCCCGTCATAACTTGCTTAGATATTATGAGCAAAAGCATTCTTTATGTCTTTGCCGCTTTGGCGATTGTTTCCATCATGTTTTTTCTCTGTATTACGATAATTGTGACAGCCGGAAATATCACGATGATGATGCGCTAGGAGGTTGACATGGATTTTTTTGCGAAATGGATTGCCAACATCATTCTTTTGCTTTTATTTGCTGTTACCATCGAAATGCTGCTTCCCTCTTCGACCTATCAAAAATATTTAAAAATCATCGTTGGACTTATTTTAATCGTTGTCCTGTTAACGCCGCTGCTCTCGGTGTTTTCCAGCCAATTCCAGCAAGAAATCGTTTCGGCGATCAAAACGAGCGGCGGAGAAACCTGGGAAGCAGAAAATCAATTGAATCAAAAGAAAAATGAAATACAAGCGTCTCAGCGTGAATATATTTTAAAACAGATGGCTGTCCAATTAAAACATTCGGTGGAAAAGGAGCTGATGAAGAAGTACAAAAAAGAAATTGTGGATATTCAAGTGGAAATGAAAGATCAACATGGGTATAAGCAGGAGGATATAAATAAAATCAAGGTGGTTTTAAAAGACGCAAAAGACGGAATGACAGAATCTGTTCAAGAGGTCAATATCGACATTCACGATTCTCGAAGTTCAAAGCCGCATGAAGAAGAGAAAAAAATCGCTGCTTTTTTAGCCAAACAGTGGGGAGAGGATCCGGAAAAAATCGTGGTACTGGATGAAGAGGGGACGGATGGGCATGGATTCTAAAAACAGTTCTGATAAAAAATGGCTCCCGCTAAAACTAGGCGATGGGAAGAACGATAAGAAAAAGAACAAATTGCTGTTTTTGGTGGTCGCTGCCGTTATTGGAGCCGCCTTGATGGCCGCAAGTGATATGTGGAACAAGAAAAATCAGGCAGTTACGACAACTGTGCAGCCCCCTTCGCAAAAAGATGTGGAAACCTTTGCGACAGATAAGAAAACAAAGCCGAAAAACATCCAAGATTACGAAACTCAGTATGAAAATCAACTAAAAGAAGCACTTGATGAAATGCTGGGCGTCAATAATGTCACGGTTGTCGTAAATGTAGAAGCAACAGAAAAAAAAGTACTGGAAAAAAACACGAAAACCCAAAAGCAAACAACGGAAGAAAAGGATAAACAAGGAGGGAAAAGAACCATTCAAGATGAAACAAAAGAAGAAAACGTGGTGATGGTGCAAAAAGGTGAAACGGATGAACCGCTCGTCGTAGAAACGATGAAACCGAAAATACGCGGGGTTCTAGTTGTAGCGGAAGGAGCAGAAAACATTGAAGTCAAAAAATGGATTATTGAAGCGGTTACGAGGGTATTGGATGTTCCTAGCTACAGAGTGGCCGTAATGCCTAAAAAATAGAAGGAGGATTCTGAAAAATGCTTTTAAAAAAACAGACTGTATGGCTATTAACCATGCTTAGCCTAGTTGTGGTGCTATCGGTATATTACATTACTTCTCCCGAACAGCCGAAAAACGGCGGCGAATTGGCAGAACAAAAACAAACCAATCCAGCAGCGGATGAATCGGCAAAAGATAAATCGGCCAAAAACCATAATGTGGAAGTCATTACGAAATCTGCGGGGGATGAAGCTTTCGAAGCTCTGCGTCTGGAAATTCAAGATGAACGCAGCAAATTGCGGGAAGAGCTGACCAACAAATTAGCTTCCTCTGATTTGTCTCCTGAAGAAAAAAACAAGGCTTATGACGAGATGGAAAAGCTGACGGAAATGGCAACAAAAGAAAATGTTCTTGAAACGCTGATCAAATCGAAAGGATATAAAGATGCGCTGGTTCGCGATGACGGAAAGCAAATATTAATTACAGTAAAATCGAATGAACATTCCGCTAAAGATGCGAACGAGATCATTCACCTTGTTGAAAAAGAAATGGATAATCAATATTTGCCAATTGCCGTGGAATTCCAGCCTTCTAAATAGCATATAAGAACAGTCTATAGGAATGGAAAACGGCGGACGATAAATCAGTGATATTTCTCAATAGATTTTGAGAGAGGGTATGAGGTTTCACTCACCTGATTCATCTATCTTTGCTTATGAACTTGTTTTTCGGATTGTATGAAAAAGTCCTCAAAGCGAGGAATGAAGAAGAAATCTCATTGAAGTCAAAAGGGATTCAAACAACAAATGTTTTCTGAATATTCCGTGTTATGAAATGGAGCCTTGTCATTCATTTTGAGACAAGGTTTTATTTGTGGGCTGAATGATTTTTCAACGTATTTCTGGTTTTCAAAGAGGGGGACATGATCGCCTTATGAAAAAAAGTATTTGAATTTTTTCTTTTCCGAAAAGCAGGATTGTCATTTGTTTTGGCGAAAACTGAAAAAGTCCGGGAGGAAGAAAAACAATCCTGATCTTTATTATTGCATGAAAAACAGCTAAAATAGGGATATTCATGGAAACATGAATAAAGCTGTTCTTGTCTTTTCACAAATTCTTATCGTATGATGTTATTAATTAGGCTTATTATTTAGTCATTATTTAGGAAAGGGTGCTAAAAATGAAAGTCCAAGAAATTAGGGAGCTAATTAAGCTTGTCGATCAATCAAGCATTGACGAGTTTGTATATGAAGAAGACGGCGCTAAAATCCAAATGAAAAAGCGTGCCGGTGTTACATATGTACAGCAAGAGCCTGTTTCTGTTCAACCTGCTGCATCCCTGCAGCCTGCTGCCGCACAAGCAGCGGCGCCAAAAGAACAGGCGGCTGTGGAAAAAGCTTCGACAGAGGCGGCGCAAGAGAAAGCAGAAACATCCAATACGGATTCAGCATTACATAAAATTACATCTCCAATGGTCGGAACGTTTTATCAATCTCCGTCTCCAGACGCTGATCCTTACGTAAAAGTAGGATCAAAAGTACAGAAGAATACAGTGGTTTGCATTATAGAAGCCATGAAGTTATTTAATGAAATAGAGGCAGAAGTAGACGGAGAAATTGTGGAAGTGCTAGTAAAAGACGGGCAATTGGTGGAATATGGGCAACCGTTGTTTCTAGTGAAAACAGAATAAGGAGAGATCGGCATGATAAAAAAACTACTGGTTGCGAACCGTGGGGAAATTGCGGTCCGAATTATTCGCGCTTGTCGGGAATTAGGTATAGAGACCGTCGCCATTTATTCGGAAGCAGATAAAGAAGCGCTCCATGTCCAGCTTGCGGATGAAGCTTATTGCGTTGGTCCGAAGACATCAAAAGAAAGCTATTTGAACATGACGAATATCATCAGCGTAGCCACCTTGACTAACTGTGATGCGATTCACCCTGGATATGGATTTTTGTCGGAAAACGCCGATTTCGCAGAATTATGCCGTGAATGCAATATCACGTTTGTTGGCCCTTCACCGGAAGCCATTTCTAAAATGGGAACGAAAGACGTAGCGAGAGAAACGATGAAAAAAGCCGGTGTTCCAATCGTTCCGGGATCTCATGGGATTATCAAAAACATCGATGAAGCCCTATCACTGGCTGAGGAAATTGGCTATCCTGTGATTATAAAAGCGACCGCAGGCGGTGGCGGAAAAGGCATTCGCGTTGCCAGAAATCCACAGGATCTGGAAAAAGGAATCAATATTACTCAACAAGAAGCGGCTACTGCTTTTGGCAACCCCGGTGTATACATCGAAAAATACATTGAAGATTTCCGTCATGTAGAAATCCAAATTTTGGCGGACCAATACGGCAACGTCATTCATTTAGGTGAACGGGATTGTTCGATACAAAGACGTCTGCAAAAATTGTTGGAAGAATCTCCATCACCTGCTTTAGACGGTGAAATTCGAAAAGAAATGGGAGAAGCGGCCGTGAAAGCGGCAAAGGCGGTTGATTATACAGGAGCCGGTACGATAGAATTTATTTATGATTATCGTAACCGCCAATTTTATTTCATGGAAATGAATACCCGGATTCAAGTGGAGCATCCTGTAACAGAACTGGTTACTGGCGTTGATCTTGTGAAAGAACAAATTCGTATCGCTTCTGGAGAACAACTTTCCCTTAAACAAGAAGACGTGACTTTTCATGGATGGGCGATTGAATGCCGTATCAATGCAGAGAATCCTGAGAAAAATTTCATGCCTTCCCCGGGCATAATCCAAATGTATTTGCCGCCGGGAGGGCTTGGAGTTCGTGTGGATTCCGCTGCGTATCCAGGCTATATGATTCCTCCTTATTACGATTCTATGATCGCCAAATTAATTGCTTACGGCGATACCCGCGAAGAAGCGATCGCCCGGATGAAACGTGCTTTAAGCGAGTTTGTCATTGATGGTGTTCATACAACCATTCCGTTTCATTTGAAATTATTAGCGCATGAAAAGTTCGTGGAAGGAGACTTTAATACAAAGTTTCTTGAGATGTATGATGTGATGAACACATAATATGCCCGGAGGTGCAGAAAATGGTTGAAAATAACCAACTGTTGGAAATGAACAATGATGAAAATGAGCTGGGGAAAATAGAGATTGCGCCTGAAGTCATTGAAGTGATTGCCGGAATTGCCGCTTCTGAAGTAGAGGGCGTTGCTCAAATGCGCGGAAGTTTTGCGTCGGGTGTAGCGGAACGTTTAGGACGGAAAAACCATGGGAAAGGTGTAAAAGTGGAGTTGACAGACGAAAGCATGAAGGTGGACGTCTATTGTGTCGTCCATTTTGGCATCTCCATCCCGTCTGTAGCTCAAAAAGTTCAAGACAGTATTCGCCAGGCGCTGCTCAATATGACATCGCTTGAGGCTGATGAAGTAAATGTCCATATTGTAGGAGTACAATTTGAAACGAAAACGAATGACGGCGAAATTGAACAAGAAGTGTAAAAATAGCTGACCCCATGCCGAGGATCATGTCCCTCCTCATCTTTGTCTGAATAAAGACAACAATTCTTGAGTGATAAGGAGGGGCGGGTCTTTTTGGGTCGGCCTCTTTTTGTACGTGCCGTTATGCGAATGGTCGCTTAATTGGTCGGAACTTCTTTTCTCATTTTTGATTGTCTTGATATAATACCAGCAAGAAATACATAAAAAGAAGGAGAGCACGAATGAACAGAAGAGAAGCGCGTGAAAAAAGTCTGCAAGCGTTATATCAGATCGATGTAAGCGGTGCGGATCCAGCGGAAGCTATCCGAAATGTAGTCCCTGAAGAAGTGGACGACAGTTATGTGCATCAATGTGTACTCGGTACATATGAACATCTGGATGAAATAGATGGCTGCATTAAACAGCATTTGGAAAATTGGTCATTTGACCGCTTGGCAAAAGTCGACCGCAATATTTTAAGATTGGCTGTCTACGAAATGAAATATCGGGAAGATGTTCCCGCCAATGTGGCAATCAATGAGGCAGTAGAAATCGGCAAACGATTTGGAGACGAACGTTCAGGAAAATTTATTAACGGTGTTTTATCAAGAATTAAAAAGTCGCTAGAGAATAAATAGGAGGCGAAAAGCATTGGCAGGCAAACTAATTGATGGGAAAGCGGCGGCAAAGGAAATTCGTGAAGAAATAAAAAAAGAAGTGGATGAATTAAAAGCGCAAGGTGTTGTTCCGGGTCTTGCCGTGATACTGGTCGGAGATGATCCCGCATCCCATACGTATGTAAGGAATAAAGAAAAAGGCTGTAAGGAAGTAGGCATTCATTCGGAAATTTATAAATACCCTGCTGCCATTTCGGAAGCCGAGCTGCTCGATAAAATCCGCGAATTGAATGAGGATAAGCGAATTCATGGCATTCTTGTTCAGCTGCCGCTTCCTGGTCACATTTCCGAATCAAAAGTCATTGACACGATTTCTCCAGAAAAAGATGTCGATGGGTTTCATCCGGTGAACGTTGGGAAAATGGTAATAGGAAAAGAAGGGTTTTTGCCGTGTACCCCATATGGCATTATGAAACTGCTGGAAAGAGAACAGATCGATTTGCAAGGAAAACGGGCAGTTGTCATTGGGCGGAGCAACATTGTTGGAAAGCCTGCCGGACTTTTATTACTTCAGCGTAATGCGACTGTCACTTATTGTCATTCTAAAACAGAAAATCTTTCGTATCATACGAAACAAGCCGATATCATCATAGCGGCAGTTGGAAAAGCGAAATTTTTAAAAGCAGAAGATGTGAAAGAAGGGGCTGTCATCGTTGATGTCGGTATGAACCGCGACGAAAACGGAAAGCTTTGCGGGGACGTTGACTTTGAATCCGTTCGAGAAAAAGCAAGCTTCATTACTCCTGTGCCTGGTGGAGTTGGACCGATGACGATTACGATGTTGCTTTACAATACGGTTCAATCAGCCAAAAGAATGGTAAAAGATCGCATTTCCAATTGATTCATAGTACAATAATAAAAAAGAAGGCTGCCTTCCAGCGATTGGCGTGGAATGCAGCTTTTCTTATGACATTCCGGCAGCCGTAGCCGGGAAAAAGACGAAAAGGTGATTTTTTATGAATCAGCCAGCGTATTTAACGGTGAAGGCATTAACGAAATATCTCAAAAGAAAATTCGATGCGGATCCGTACCTTCGAAACGTCATGGTAAAAGGTGAAATTTCCAATTTCAAACAGCATACGAGCGGACATATGTATTTTACGTTAAAGGACGACCAGGCGAGAATTTTGGCCGTGATGTTTTCCACGATGAATAGACGATTAAAATTTCAACCTGAAAATGGCATGCAAGTGTTAGTTAAAGGGGAAATCACGGTATATGAAGCGAGCGGCCAGTATCAAATTTATGTCAAGGAAATGCAGCCGGACGGGATTGGCGAATTGTTTCTGGCCTTTGAACAATTGAAAGAAAAATTGGAAAAAGAAGGCCTCTTTCGTCCGGAAATAAAGAAAAAAATCCCGTCATTTCCTGCGGCTGTTGGAGTCGTTACTTCTCCGACGGGAGCCGCCATTCGTGATATTATAACGACTATTAAAAGACGATTTCCCATCACTAAAGTATATGTTTATCCGGCGCTTGTTCAAGGAGAAAATGCCGCTAGTTCTGTGGCGAAAGCCATTGCTGAAGCGAATCGCAATGAAGAGATTGATGTCCTGATCGTTGGGCGCGGCGGTGGATCGATCGAAGAGCTATGGGCATTCAATGAAGAAGTGGTGGCCAGAGCCATTCACCATTCCCGCATCCCGGTTATATCCGCCGTCGGACATGAAACGGATTTCACCATCGCGGATTTCGTTGCCGATATGAGAGCGCCGACGCCAACGGGAGCCGCTGAATTGGCCGTACCGCAAATAGAGGACGTATTGGAGAAAGTGTTGACGAAAAAAATGCGCTTGATTCGGGCCGTTTCCGAAAAGGTAAATAGAGAACGAAAACGTTATGAAGCGCTGAAGGATTCTTATGTTTTGCGCAATCCGGCATCGATATACGTTCAGAAAATGGAGAAAGTGGACAGGCTGACGGAAAAATTAATAAGGGAACAGAGATTTCAGTTTCATCGTTTGCAAGATTATTATTCTTATTTGAGCAAACAACTATTCAAACATCATCCGGGAAAACGAATTCAACTAGCTTCAGAAAATGTAGAACATCAGCAGCTTGAGCTTCACAAACAAATGGTTCGCTATTTGAATGAGCATAAGAAAAAGCTGGGAAATACTTTATCGGTTTTTAGCGCCCTCAATCCTATGAAAATTATGGAAAGAGGTTATGGCGTTGTGTTTTCGGAAGATCAAACGGTCATCAAAAGCACCGAACAAGTGGATCGAGGAGACAATATTCAAATCCGTCTTTCAGACGGTCAATTGGATTGCCGAGTAACGGAAGTAAGGAGGGATCATAATGGCAATTGAGCAGGAACTATCATTTGAACAAGCGATGGAACAATTGGAGGACATTGTGAGAAAGCTGGAAGAAGGAAATGTTCCGTTGGAAGAAGCGATTTCAATCTATAAAAAAGGTATGGAACTTTCTAAGCTTTGCCATGATAAATTGCAAGATGCGGAAGAACAGGTAGCAAAGCTCATGACTGAAGAAGGCGAAAGAGAATTTCGCATTCAAGAGGAGGAGTAGAAGACATTGTCCCAATCTACGTTGGCCGATTTTATGAAAGAATACAAACAAAAAATAGAACAGAAATTAAGATTTTATATTTCCTCTTTGGACTCTCCTCCCGTTTTAAAAGAAGCAATGGATTATTCTTTACAGGCGGGCGGAAAAAGAATACGTCCGGTTCTTTTATTTGCTGCTATTAACAGTTTTGGGAAAGACCCTGAAAGGGGAATGGATGCAGCAGCCGCTCTCGAAATGATTCATACTTATTCTTTAATCCATGATGACTTGCCAAGTATGGATGATGACGATTTGCGCCGCGGAAAACCGACGAACCATAAAGTTTACGGAGAGGCAAACGCTATTTTGGCAGGAGATGCGCTATTGACGTACGCTTTTCAAATTATCGCTCAATCACCTGACTTGTATGAAAAAGAAAAAGTGGCTATCATAGAGCAATTGGCTAAAGCGGCGGGACCGGAAGGAATGGTAGCAGGGCAAGTCGCAGATATGGAAGGTGAAAAAAAAGCTCTTACTTTAGAGGAACTAGAAGCCGTTCATAGAAATAAAACCGGGCGATTGATTGCCTTTAGCGTAAGAGCCGGGGCTTTGATCGGCGGGGCAACGGAAGCAGAATTGGCTGTTTTCGAAAGATATGCCTACCACATCGGAATTGCGTTTCAAATTCAAGATGATATATTGGACATAGTCGGCTCAGAGGAAAAACTCGGAAAAAGAGTCGGAAGTGATATAGCGAACCACAAAAATACGTATCCGGCTTTATTAACCGTTAGCGGGGCGAGAGAAAAATTAAAAGAACATGTCCATCAAGCAATAGAAGAGTTGAACCGTTTAAACGTTGAGACAGCTCTTTTAAAAGATATTGCCCTAATGATTGCCACCAGGGACAGCTAATGACGTGAAATTTCCATCATCGGGAGTGTTTGCATCCTTCTCTGATGATGAGTCGAACCAATCGGGTATATACGGTTAGTCTACATTGTTTTTCAATGGAGATTCGAGTCTCTGGATAAAGGGTTACACTATCTCTCAAAATGGTTTGTGGGGTCATTCGTTTTGTGATATGATCAAATACAAAGTGACATTGGCGTCATCGAGATGCTGTTTATTCGCTCAGGTTCCAGTCATATCAATCAATAGAGGCACTGCCGAAAAATGAAGTTTCTCATACGCAAAAAAGCGGATAAGGCTTAGTGGACGGAAGCTTTAGGAAAAGACGGCAGCTGAAAAGCCCGATTTGAATATCGGGATGATGCGGACGTTTAAGCGGTCGAAGAAAAGAGCTGCTGTCATAAAGGTGTGAGCGTTTTTGCCCAACGTTCTTGTGCTTTCCGTTCGATGTATTGAGATTTATTGCTTTGAGTTTTTGAGGCAAGTGCTCCTAAACAAATGGCTTCTTCCAATGTTTAGGAAGTGGTCTTAATGCCTGTTTAAGCAGAATCATTGAAATCTGAACAGAATGAAAGCGAGTGATCCTCTTGGATCTATTATCAATAAAAGACCCTTCTTTTTTACGAAATTTAAGCATACAAGAATTAGAAGCATTAAGTGCTGATATACGTCAATTCCTGATCGAAAAACTTTCTAAAACAGGCGGGCATATCGGACCCAATCTCGGGGTAGTGGAGTTAACCATTGCGCTCCATCGTTGTTTTCAAAGTCCACAGGACAAAATTCTATGGGACGTCGGCCACCAGTCTTATGTCCATAAAATTTTGACGGGACGCGCCGATCAATTTGATACGCTTCGCCAATATAAAGGCCTCTCTGGTTTTCCAAAGCATTCTGAAAGTGAACATGATGTTTGGGAAACGGGCCATAGCTCCACTTCGTTATCTGCAGCGATGGGAATGGCCATTGCCAGAGATTTAAAAAATGAATCGTCTTATATTGTACCCGTTATTGGAGACGGAGCGTTAACAGGAGGAATGGCATTAGAGGCGCTGAATCATATTGGTCACGAAAAAAAAGACATGATCGTCGTCTTAAATGACAATGAAATGTCGATCGCTCCAAATGTAGGCGCTCTTCACAGTATGTTGGGCAGATTGCGAACAGCGGGGAAATATAATCGAGTGAAGGACGAATTAGAACAATTATTGAAAAAAATCCCGGCTGTAGGCGGAAAGATTGCCCAAACGGCTGAGAGGTTAAAAGACAGCTTGAAATATTTGGTTGTCAATGGCGTTTTTTTTGAAGAACTCGGATTCAAATATTTTGGTCCGATTAACGGCCACGATTTTCATGAATTGATTGAAAATATTCAGTATGCCAAAAAAACAAAGGGACCTGTGCTTCTTCACGTCATTACGAAAAAAGGGAAAGGGTACCAGCCTGCCGAGTCGGACAGAAAAGGAACATGGCATGGAACCGGACCATATAAGATTGAAACAGGGGATATCATCAAACCGGTAGATGCTCCTCCGGCTTGGAGTGCAGTGGTCAGTGAAACCGTCCGAAAATTGGCCAGAACGGACAAACGAATTGTGGCGATTACTCCGGCAATGCCGGTCGGATCGAAATTGCTTGGGTTTGCCGAAGAATTTCCGGATCGGATGTTTGATGTTGGAATTGCAGAGCAGCATGCAGCCACGATGGCCGCCGGTTTGGCTACACAAGGCATGAAACCTTATTTAGCTATATATTCCACCTTTTTGCAAAGAGCATATGACCAGGTAGTTCATGATATATGCCGTCCTAATTTGAATGTGTTCATTGGTATTGACCGCGCCGGACTTGTGGGCGCAGACGGGGAAACGCATCAAGGCGTCTTTGATATTGCCTTTTTAAGGAGCTTGCCTAATCTTGTTTTAATGATGCCAAAGGACGAAAATGAAGGCCAAAACATGGTGTATACCGCGTTGCAATATGATGATGGCCCCATTGCGATGAGATTCCCCCGCGGAAACGGGCTAGGCGTACCAATGGACGAGGAATTTACAGCCATTCCGATTGGAACATGGGAAGTGTTGAAAGAGGGCAAAGATGCGGCTATTCTTACTTTTGGCACGACCATTCCTATGGCATTGGAGGCAGCGAAAGAATTGGAGAAGCAGGGGCAGTCTGTCAAAGTGGTCAATGCCCGCTTTATTAAGCCGCTTGATGAAGAGATGCTGCTCTCGATTTTAAAGGAAAACATCCCTATTCTCACGATCGAAGAAGCGGTTCTTCAAGGGGGATTTGGAAGCGCGGTGATGGAATTTGCCCACGACCGTGGTTTCCACCATACCGTCATTGAACGCATGGGAATACCGGACCGTTTTATTGAACATGGCAGTGTCAACAAGTTGCTGGAAGAAATGGATCTTACTTTTGAACATGCAGTGAAGATTCTTCATTCCATCATTCCAGAAAAAAAGAAAAGGGCTTGATTATGAAAGTAAAAAAACAGCGACTAGATGTGCTACTTGTGGAAAGAGGATTAATAGAGACAAGAGAAAAAGCAAAAAGAGCAATCATGGCGGGAACCGTTTTCTCCAACGAGACTAGGCTTGAAAAACCGGGAGACAAGGTTCCGGAGGACATTCCTTTAGAAATAAAGGGAAATCCGTTGCCATATGTTAGCCGTGGAGGTTTAAAGCTAGAAAAAGCGTTAAAAGAATTTGATGTGGATATAAAAGGAAAAATTTTATTGGATATCGGAGCTTCTACCGGAGGATTTACGGATTGTGCTCTTCAAAACGGAGCAAAAATGTCGTATGCATTGGACGTCGGATATAATCAATTAGCATGGAAATTGAGAAAAGATGAACGCGTAGTGGTCATGGAACGTACTAATTTTCGCTATGTACAGCCGGAAAATTTTACAAAAGGCTTGCCTAATTTTGCTACCATTGATGTTTCATTTATCTCATTGCGATTGATTTTTCCGGTGTTGAAAAAAGTGCTGGTGCCTTCCAGTGATTGCATTGCCTTAATTAAACCGCAGTTTGAAGCGGGAAGGGAACAAGTAGGAAAAAAAGGAATCGTTCGTGATCCTCGCGTTCATCAAGAAGTAATCGAACAAACAATCGATTTTGCTGCCAAAGAAGGATATATAGTCAAAAATTTATCGTACTCTCCCATTACAGGAGGAGACGGAAATATTGAATTTTTGCTCCATCTTTTTTGGCCGGGAGAGAGCCGATCGATCGAGCAAGAGGATCAAAAATATCCTTTTTCGATTGAATCGATCGTAAAAGAAGCTCACGAGCAGTTCAAAAAATCGAAAGATCCATCTTAAAAACAGGAGACGGACGGAATTGCCTTGCTTCCGGGAGGCGGCCGGGTCTCCTTTTCAGTGTAATGGCGGCTCTTTAATGGTAGGCCGTTTTTCTTTTTGTTTTCGCATATTTGTTTTACACAACAGGAGATACTACAATACAGATTCTCGGCATCGGCCTTTAGAAAAGAACGCGGCAGACCCGGATGCCCGGGCGAAGAACTATGACTATACTTCCTCGTTCATTTAATATATGATAAATGTATAAACAAGCATGTTTATACAAAGTTTATGGGGTGTTATACATGAATAAAGGACAACGCCATATTAAAATTCGCGAATTTATTGCACATCATGATATTGAGACTCAAGACGAGCTTGTTGAATATTTGCGAAAAGCAGGATTTAATGTTACGCAGGCGACTGTTTCCAGAGATATAAAAGAATTGCACCTTGTCAAAGTGCCATTGCCGGATGGCAGATACAAATACAGTCTTCCGGCTGATCAGCGTTTTAATCCGTTGCAAAAATTGAAAAGAGCTTTGCTTGACGCTTTTGTCAGCATTGATTCCGCAGGGCATTTTGTGGTGTTGAAAACGCTCCCCGGCAATGCTCATGCTGTAGGAGCTCTGCTTGATAATTTAGATTGGGAAGAAATTTTGGGAACCATCTGCGGCGACGACACTTGCTTAATTATTTGCAGAGAACCGGAACATACAGAGTTGTTGAAAAAACGATTTCTGGAAATGTTGTAATAACAGGTTTGGAGGGATGTAATTGCTGCAAGAATTATCCATCCACAATTTTGCCATTATCGATGAACTTTCCCTCTCCCTCGATAAAGGATTGACGGTTTTAACCGGTGAAACCGGGGCCGGTAAATCGATTATTATTGATGCCATCTCGCTGTTGATAGGCGGAAGAGGTTCTGCTGAATTTGTCCGGCACGGAGAAAAAAAGGCAGAAATTGAAGGGTTGTTTTTGCTGGATAATCCCGATCATCCTTGTTATCAAAAAGCAGAGGAATTGGGAATCGACATTGAAGATGGAATGATTGTCCTTCGCCGGGAGATTTCGACTTCTGGAAAAAGTGTCTGCCGAATTAATGGGAAGCTGGTCACGATATCCATTTTGAGGGAGATTGGCGCCTCCCTCGTCGATATTCATGGTCAGCATGAGCATCAAGAACTGTTAAATCCCGCTCTCCATTTGCAATTGCTGGACGAATTTGCAGGCAAAGAATTGGAGAAAGCCAAGATGAGCTATCAAGAGCTGTATGAGCAATACGTAAAAACGAAACAAAGAATTAGCCAATTAAGCGAGAATGAACAAGAGATGGCTCATCGACTCGATCTCATTCAATTCCAACTGAATGAAATTCAAAGCGCTGACTTGCAGCTGAATGAAGATGAAAAGCTGCTGAATGAAAAACGAAAACTTTCCAATTATGAAAAGTTATATGAAGCCATTACGACAAGCTACGATGGCCTGCAAGGGGAAGGAAAAGGACTCGATTGGGTCGGCCTTGTCATGAGCTATTTAGAGACAGCTGCTGAACTGGATAGTGAATACGAACCCGTTTATAAAAATGTGTCAAACGCTTATTATATGCTGGAAGACGCTGCAAGGCAAATCAGCGGAGAAATGGATACGATCGAATTTGATCCTAACAGATTAAATGAAATTGAAGCCCGATTGAATGAAATCAATCTTCTGAAAAGAAAATACGGACAAAGCATTGAAGAGATTTTGGAGTACGGGGCCAAAATAGAAGAAGAGATCGAAACTTTAACCCATAAAGAAACCAGGCTCGAGGATTTGGAAAAAAAATTAGCGTCCATCAAACAAGATCTGTTATTGGAAGCGAAAAATTTGAGCAATTTGCGCAAAAAATGGGCAGAAACACTGACTGAAGCGATTCACCACGAATTAAAACAGCTTTATATGGACAAGACTGTATTTGAAATTCGATTCCTACCTGTGGAAGAAGACACATTCCATAAAGACGGGATCGATCAAGTGGAATTTTATATTTCTACCAATCCGGGCGAACCCTTGAAACCTTTAGCAAAAGTGGCTTCTGGAGGAGAATTGTCGCGGATTATGCTGGCGTTGAAAACGATTTTCTCCAGCCACCAAGGGGTTACTTCCATCATATTTGATGAAGTGGATACAGGGGTTAGCGGCCGCGTCGCACAGGCGATCGGCGAAAAAATTTATCAAGTATCTGTTCAATCCCAAGTTCTGTGCATTTCTCATCTGCCGCAGGTCGCGGCCATGGCGGACACTCATTTATATATTTCCAAAGAGACCGACAAAGGACGGACTAGAACGTCTGTCAAACCGTTGGAATATGAAGAAAAAGTAAAAGAGATCGGCCGGATGATTTCGGGAGTAGAAATGACCACTTTGACGAAGCAGCATGCAAAGGAACTGCTTGACTTGGCCAAATCCATTAAACAAGTTTGAAAAGCTATCCTAAATTGGATAGCTTTTTGCTGTTTACACAGTTATAAATCCATTCCGGAAAGGTCAAATTAAAAGTGTAGCCTAATAAGAAGCGAGGAGAGTGAAAAGATGAGTTTGGATCGTCTAAGGAAAATAATTGGTGGAATTCTCCTTGTTTCTTTGATCATGGCTTTGGTGTGTCAGCCTGTTGAAAAATACATGTCCATACCAAAATCGATATCTTTGCCAGAAGGAGAACAAATTTCTTTCGGCAAATCTCAAGCAGTGAGTGCATTTGCTTCTTCAAAGGACCATGTTGATGTTCATAATCGAAAAAGTGCGTTTTCTATAAAAGGAAAGGATATAGGAAAAGAAGAAGTATTGCTGGAATATGCAGGATTTCCAATGAAAAAAGTGGATATACGAGTAGTCAAAAACATTAAAATCATACCCGGCGGCCAATCGATAGGGGTAAAATTAAATTCGCTAGGCGTCCTCGTCGTAGGTCATCACTTGGTAGATTCTGCATCTGGGAAAAAATCACCTGGTGAGGAAGCCGGTATTCGAGTCGGTGACATTATAACGGAAATCAATGGTCACCCCGTAGAAAAATTAAACGATATTTCTCGATTAATAAAGCATGCCGGCATTGAAAAAAAGCCGCTGGAAGTCATAGTGATAAGAGATAACCAAAAAATCAAAACAAAACTTCTTCCACTAAAAGACAAAAACGAAAATACCTACAAACTGGGGCTTTATATCCGAGATTCAGCAGCAGGAATCGGTACGATGACCTTTTATGATCCAAAAACAAAAAAATATGGCGCTTTGGGTCATGTCATTTCCGATATGGATACAAAAAAACCGATCCTTGTTCATGATGGCAATATTGTACGATCGACCGTGACTTCTATTGAAAAAGGACGTCATGGCGATCCTGGAGAAAAGTTAGCCCAGTTTTCAGAAGATCGCCAAACGATCGGCGATATTCGCAAAAACAGCTCGTTTGGCATTTTCGGCAAATTAAATCAAAATATCTCGAATGGAGTATTAAACAAGCCGATGCCAGTGGCTTTATCTTATCAAGTAAAAGAAGGACCGGCTAAAATATTGACGGTTTTAAATGGTGAAAAAGTGGAATCTTATGATATTGAAATTGTCAGCACGATTCCGCAAAAATATCCCGCTACCAAAGGAATGGTGATCAAAATAACCGACCCGAGACTACTCGATAAAACAGGTGGAATTGTTCAAGGGATGAGCGGGAGCCCCATTATACAAGATGGAAAAATTGTGGGTGCCGTAACCCATGTTTTTGTCAACGATCCAACTTCCGGCTATGGCGTTCACATTGAATGGATGTTGCATGAAGCGGGGATCGATATTTACGGAAATAAAAATAAAAAAGCAGCAAGTTAAAAACCAGATGGAGCAATCCACCTGGTTTTTTCTTTTCAAAAACGAAAACTGCTAAAATCTTCATTAAAAATTTGAAAACTTAAAGGATTTTTTTTGGATTTGTCGAAAAAATAATTCAGAGAATGAATATAATGAGAAATATAAAAGAGAGAAATCAGGATTGAGGAGGAAACCTGTAGTGAAAAAAATAAAAGTGGCTGTTGTTGACGATAATCGCGAATTGGTGAATTTGTTGGTAGACGCTATTTCTTCTCAAGAAGATATGGAAGTAGCGGGGGTTGCTTACAATGGACATGATTGCTTGGAAATGCTCCCAAGAACGGCTCCCGATGTGTTAATATTGGATATTATCATGCCTCATTTTGATGGATTGGCTGTACTGGAAAGTATCAGAGAGAATCCTTTGGAGAAAACGCCGAATGTCATTATGCTAACAGCTTTTGGACAGGAAGATGTGACGAAAAAAGCTGTTGAATTAGGAGCTTCTTATTTTATTTTAAAGCCTTTTGATATGGAAAATTTGATCAGCCATATTCGTCAAGTAAGCGGATCAGCACCATCGATTCTAAAAAAATCCACTCATTTTTCCCGAACGGCCTCCGAGCAAAAGCCGAAAAATTTAGATGCAAGCATTACGAGCATTATTCATGAAATTGGTGTGCCGGCTCATATTAAAGGCTATTTATATTTGCGCGAAGCTATCGCAATGGTGTACAACGACATTGAACTGCTGGGATCCATTACCAAAATCCTGTATCCGGATATCGCTAAGAAATACAATACGACCGCAAGCCGAGTGGAGCGGGCGATCCGTCATGCCATCGAAGTTGCTTGGAGCCGTGGAAATATAGAATCCATTTCTTCTTTATTTGGTTATACGGTGAGCATGTCGAAAGCAAAACCTACGAACAGTGAGTTTATCGCGATGGTAGCCGATAAGCTGAGATTGGAGCATAAAGCTTCTTAAATATCCGTTTGGACGATCATTTTAACGATCGTTGCAATGTCTGATCCATTTTTACTCAGCGTTAAAGACTTCTTTCATTTTTATGTATGAACATTCTTTTTTGGTCAAATGGTAAGCCTCTGAAAGAATGTTCTTTTTTGTTCCAAAGGAAAAATGGATTAAGGGGATGAGTGGGTCGTGACTCTCATATTTGCCCATAGAGGGTTTTCCAGCATTGAGCCGGAAAATACGATGTCGGCTTTTCAAGAAGCGGAAAAATGCGGTGCTGATGGAATCGAATTAGATGTGCAATTGACAAAAGACGGCGAAGTAGTGGTTATTCATGATGAAAAGGTGGATCGTACCACCAATGGAAAAGGGTATGTAAAAGATTACACGTTGAGCGAGCTGCAGCAATTGAACGCACACTATATTTTTAAAAAACAGAACGAAAAAGTGCGAATTCCAACGTTAAAAGAAGTGTTTGACTGGTTGGCCGGAAATCATTTGATTTGCAATGTAGAAATAAAAAGCCACGAATTTCAGCAATTCCATTTAGAGGAAAAAGTCATTGCATTCATCCGCCGCTATGGATTTGAAAAACGAGTGATTCTTTCTTCTTTTAATCATTACTCGATCGTTCATTGTTATCGGCTGGCGCCCGATGTGGAAACGGCCCTTTTGTATTCCTACGGGATATATTTACCGTGGGTCTATGCGAAAGGATTACATGCAAGAGCCATTCATCCCCATTATCAGACATTAACGGAAGAAATCGTTCAAATGTCCCGTCAAAATGGAATTAAAGTACGTCCTTATACCGTTAACCGTGAGAAAGACATGAAACGCCTTTTTGCGATGGGGTGTGACGCCATTATCACGGACGAACCGAAGAAAGCACTCCGGCTGCGGCAAAGTGATGGCCAATCGTCATCATAAAAAGAACGACAATGTGGATATTTTATATACTCAATGGAAATGGATTAGATCAGTTAAATGAAACGGCTTCGAGGGAAACATTCCCTTGAAGCCGCTAATCTTATTTGTGGACAATCTTTTCAAGCAAAATCCATTTTGCGAACACGAAGAGCAAGATGGTCATTCATGAATCCATTCTTTTTATCTTTTTTGGAATCGTTTTTGTACTTTGTTTCTTTTACGGTCGTGGTAAAAAACAAAACCCCCTACAAACGAAAGCCCGGCTCCAAACAGTAAAAAGCCGATAAGAAATTGCAGCCATAATGAAAGAAAGGGCGGGTGTAGAATACCGAATACCGTATCTCTCATCCACTTTATTCCCAGACCCGCGAGAAGCGCGGGGATGACCAATATTAATAGCGCAAAAATACGAGCCATGACTTTCTCCCCTTTTTTTCCGTATGACCAAATAGTATCCAACTTTTCAAAATTGTCAAGCGGATATTTTCCATTGAGTCAGTCAAGACTTTGTGGGAATTTTTTTGGTTCGCTGAAAATAGATGTAAG
>ERZ1673759.12-NODE-12-length-47873-cov-24.925363_pt1 | contig 47873 bp, 55 predicted proteins | sample MGYA00580179_ERZ1673759 | MGnify/ENA primary metagenome ERZ1673759 (study PRJEB41219, sample SAMN04549624) | soil metagenome | isolation source: soil | place: USA: Oklahoma, Great Salt Plains NWR | collected 2008-10-09 ... | reverse complement strand
TTAGAGGGGTCTAATCCCAACCTTTAAAGTATAAAAATGTCAAAAGGCATCCGAATACACACATTCGGATGCCTTTTGTCTACACTCTGACTCCTTTTATTTTTATCTATTCAATAAATTTCAAAAATAGTTCAAAAATACTAGAATTGAATTTTGTCATTTTCATCGCGCGCCGATGAAACAGGGTTTATATTAGAAAAGACCTATCCATTTCCATATAAAAGAGAATGACTCCATTCGAACTGCTAAATGGGGATGAAACCACCATTACAGGAGCCATTCTCTATGAAAAAGGATGAATATAATGAATTGCCCAATGACAACAACCTCTTATTTATGGTTTAGGAGAATACTCTTTGAATATTTCGTACAAAAATTTTATCGATTTGTTCATCGGTTAATCCGCCTTGCTTCATTTTCGGAAGGATATTTTCGAAAAGATGTCCGGGCTGCCAGTTTTTCAGAGCTTCTTTCATTTCCGGAGGCATTTGCGGCGGTCGTCCCAGCCAAACGTTGACTGTGTCGTGCGAGAGGAACAAACGGTCTTCAAATCCGAGCGCAATCAATCCCATAAACGTTCCAATGCGGCGGTCATCCGTTGGAGCTCCAACCAAATTTTGCAGTCCAAAGCGGTCAAAGGCAACGTTGACTCCATAATCCAGCGTCCGAAGTTGATAATCGATATCGTTGTTCCCACACATGTGTCCGATGATAATTTTTTCCGGAATGCCGCCGTTTTCGACTAGAAGTTTGGCTTGCTCCGGTCCCATTGTGCCCTCTTGTGTATGGGTGACAATCGGGACGCCGGTTTCTTTTTGAACTTGCGCCGCTGCTACAAAGAACATTCGTTCATAAGGCGTGATTTGATCCTTGCTGGAGGCAAGTTTGATCACCCCTGCTTTTATGCCCGATCCTTCAATTCCTTCCGTCACTTCGGTTTTCAGCAAGTCGTAAATTTCTTGTTCGGCTGTGCCAAGCGCTTGGCGGAATTTAAAATACGCCGGACCGCCTTCCCCTTCATAGTAATAACCTGATGCACAAATAATGTGAATGCCGGTTCTTTCTGATAACGCTTTCAAAATTGTCGCATCACGTCCGCAATCACTAGGTGTCGGGTCAATTACCGTCTTCACGTCGTGTTTTTTCATAATCGCTGCCGCACGGGACGCTTCTTCCAACAGCGTTTCTATTGATCTCCCCGCCAACGTCCGGTCTCCTTGAAATCCCGCGTAATCAAAAAAGAAATGTTCATGCATCAACGTTTTTCCCAACTGTTCAGGAGCCAGCTCTCCTGTTACTGTTTGAATGCCCATTCCCCTGATCCCCCTCTTTTTAAATCGCTTTCATTCCATTTTACTGACCAATTGACAGGTTTATTCGAACAAGACAAAAACTCGTCCGTTTGCTGAGTGATAATTTTCCGCCCAGGAATCATGGGAGTTCTATGAATTGCAATCTTTTTTAAAGGACATTTGGAAAAAAATACAACCTAAGCTTCTTTGACAATCGAACAAATGTTCTATATAATTCACCACAAGGAGGTGCGACCAAATGGAATCTCTTTTCAGAAGAAGCATGCGGGAGCGGTTCCCCATTACGATCATTTACGAATCCAAATACGGAAAATTTTCTCAGCGAACCATTCTTGTCCTCAACCTAAATGAACACTCCATCCTCGCCTACTGCTTTATGCGCCAAGACTTGCGAAGATTTTCCATCGATCACATACTGTCCGCGTTTCCAGGCCGTTTCCCCCAAATGAAACGTTCAAAAAGACGGTCAGCCGGCTGAAACAGATCATCCCCTTTTCTGACAAAAATTCGTTGACGATAAAATGAACTAGAAGAAACTTTTTTCCCATCTGCAGGAATAAAACTTATAAGAAAATTTTGCATTTTTATGGTAAACTAGATAGGCAAACGTTTAACCAATGGGTTGTTTTCGTCATCTTCCCTCATCCGGTGGCCATTGTTCCAGAGAACCAAAACAAATACGGGACCCAAAGGAATGCCCCGAAAAAAATGCTTGACTTTATTTACTGGAGGGTTGACAAATGTCTCAACAACGCGGAACGGTTACAGAACATACTATTTTTTCAAAAGAATTGAACGAAGAAATCCCTGTTCTTGTCTATTTGCCCCCCTCTTTTTCGCCGCTTTCCAAATATTCTTTGCTAATCACACAAGATGGCAAAGATTATTTTCAATTAGGAAGAATTCCTCGTTTAGCCGATGAGCTGCTTGGGAAAAAAGAAATTGAAAACATTATTATCGCGGGTATTCCTTATCGAAATGTTCAGGATCGTCGGAGGAAATACCATCCGGATGGGGAACAGAATGCGGCTTACATCCGCTTCCTTGCCCATGAATTGGTACCTTTCCTCGACGATGCTTACCCCACTTACCAAATGGGCATGTGCCGCTGTTTAGCCGGAGATTCTTTAGGGGCAACGGTTTCTTTAATGGCAGCGCTTCAATATCCAAATATTTTTGGGAAAATCATCCTTTATTCTCCATATGTGGACGAAAAAGTTTTGAAAACCGTTGAGAACAACGACCAAATGCATCTTTTGGATATTTATCATATCATCGGCCAACAAGAAACAGCGGTGAAAATGACAAACGGACAGGTAAAGGATTTCTTAAGCCCGAATCGGGAGCTCCATTTGCTGATGGAAAGCAAGGGATTAAATCCATTTTATGATGAGTTCGATGGGCACCATTCTTGGAAATATTGGCAGCCTGATTTAAAAAGAGCTCTTCGGAAAATGTTTGCCATTTGAATTTTCAAACTATAAGTTTTGAATCATTCGAAAATTTGTTATAATAAACTACATATGTCTAATGAAGGCATAGTGAGGAGGATGAAAATATGAAATATGGAATTGTGATATTCCCGTCGAAAAAACTCCAAGATTTGGCCAATTCCTATCGAAAAAGATATGATTCCCACTATTCGTTAATCCCTCCGCATCTGACTTTAAAAGATCCATTTGAAGCGGATGAAGCCAAAATTAGCGAAATCGCACAAAAACTAAGCGGGATTGCCAAAAAATCAAAGCCCCTAACGTTGCATGTCTTCAAGGTAAGCTCTTTCCAACCGGTTAACAACGTCGTATATTTTAAAGTAAAACCGACGGAAGAATTAGAAAAACTGTATCAAGATATTCATGAACAATTTCCTGACGATGATACGAAATACGCTTTTGTGCCTCACATTACGATCGCACAAGATTTATCGAATGATGAGCATTCCGATGTTTATGGATCGCTTAGGATGCTTGGCATTGATCATACAGAAACAGTAGACCGATTCCATTTACTGTATCAATTGGAAAACGGACAGTGGACAGTGTATGAAACATTCTTATTAGGAAAGGAATAAGCCCATGCAAGTGAAAGTCGTTGAAACAAAACATGAGCTTGAACAAGTCTTTCAAATTAGAAAAAAAGTATTTGTGGAAGAACAACATGTACCAATAGAAGAGGAAATCGACCAATACGAAAAGGAAGCAGTCCATTTTCTCCTTCTTCATCATGGAGATCCGGCAGGCGCCGGAAGGTTCAGGATAGTGGATGGCAAAGGAAAAGCAGAGCGGATTTGCGTTCTTCCTGAAACGCGCGGATCAGGTGTCGGAAAAGCGATTATGGAAGCCATCGAGGAATACGCTAGAAGCCAAAACGTTCCGGCATTAAAGCTTAATGCCCAAGTCCATGCCATCCCTTTTTACGAAAAGCTTGGATATAAAGTTGTCTCCGAAGAGTTTATGGATGCCGGAATCCCTCATAAGACAATGCTGAAAGAATTCTGACCTGATAAGTTGTGTCAAACACCCTATCCGAGCACTGCAATCGCTTCCTTCTTCATTTCAACGCACAAAAAGTGAATACTATCTATAGTATCCACCTCCCATTATGTGCAGCGCCCTCTAAACGGGTGCCTCGTTTATGTATGATGTCAATGAACGTCATGGATGTCCGGCATTTTACAAACGTAAATCGATCTTTTTTCTCATATCTTGTTCTTTTTCTGTCATGGTACTAGAATGTTTTTTCTTTTTTGGCAACGGTAGTTTTTTATCAAGCATCTTCTGAAACGGGGATTTCATTTTTATAGGATGAATGCTTTGAATTTGATAAGGCCGTGCCATTTGATTTCTAATCCGTTCATGATACTGGATAGTATGAAACGAAAGATTAGGATTGATATAGCCCACAATCATTCACTTCCTTTTCTATAGTGGGTGCCGCAAATCCATAAAACGGGGGATGCTGCCCCCGTCTATGTTCGATCACTGTTTATATATAACATTTCAAAAATTCAATTATTTTTCAATGTTTTCATCACTTAGTGGCAGTCAGCAAGTTATTTCCCTGACTTTTTGTTCATCATTTGGGAAATTGTATTGAAATCTAATTTTTTCCCATCTTTTATAATCGTTCGAACAATTTTATCCTCCATTTCTTTGGAAACAGGTTTGTTCGCGATTTGTGAAACTCGGCGGATGACGTGGCGAACGGTTTTTTCATCTCGAAAATCAGCATTTTGTAGAGAATTTGCCAATTCAAAGACATCCTTCATATTGACGCCTGTTTTCTTTTCGATATTCTTAAAAAATTGATTATCCATTTTCTCTACCGACCTCCTTTTGGCTACTGCTATCATATTCAACCCTTAGCGTTTCGTGCACCAAAAGAAAGCCTGAATTCCTCAACAATTGAAAAAGCAGAGAGCCAGTTGCCCTCTGCCTTTCCATATAGGTGAACACATTAATTAGCAGAAACTTGCGCCAACTATAATTAATAAGATGAAAAGCACGACGATTAGCACAAACGTAGAGCCGCCATAAAAACCACCGTAGCCATAGCCGCCGTAGCCGCCACAACCGCAGCCACCAAAGCCGCCGTAGCCACCGTATCCTCCAAATCCGAAGCCCATGATCGTCACCTCACTTTGTGATTTCATTAATAACATATGTGGAGGTGTACGTTCTTGTATAGGCTTTTGCCATGAAAGTTTGATTATCCCTTTGGTTTAAATAGCAGTGCACCGATAAATCCAAAAATGATGGCGGCGGAAATTCCTGAACTCGTTACTTCAAACATTCCTGTTAATACCCCTACAATGCCGTGACGTCTTGCCTCTTGCATCGCTCCTTGTACAAGTGAATTGCCAAAACTGGTAATCGGAGTAGTGGCACCCGCACCGGCAAAATCGATCAACGGTTCATACAGTCCAAATCCGGACACAATAGCACCTAAAACAACCAATAAACTCATCGTATGGCCCGGTGATAATTTTGCAACGTCAAAAAGAAGCTGACCGAGAACACAAATCGCTCCACCGACGACAAAAGCCCAAAAGTACATGGCGATCATATGAATCACTCCTTTTCTGTTCAATTTGTAAAGTCGCTTTCATCGGCCAACGCCTCTTACGGCATTCGTGAACAATGAAATCGGATGATTAATCTTCATTTCGTGGAGTAAAGATGCCTAAAAATGCAGATCTTTTGAACTTGAACGTTTCATCCCCTATTACAAAACGCCGAATTTGAACAAAAGTGTTTTAATTAAAGCGATCACAAAGGCTGAAAAAACACCGAACACAATGACCGATCCGGCTAGTTTAAACATATTGCCGCCCACTCCTAGAACGAACCCTTCTGTTCGGTGCTCAATGGCTGCAGAAATAACCGAATTTCCGAATCCTGTAACCGGAACCGCACTGCCTGCGCCTGAAAATTGACCGATTCTATCATAAACCCCAAATCCCGTCAGGAGCATCGACAGGAATACAAGGGTAGCAACGGTCGGATTTCCCGCTGTTTGTTCTGTAAAATCGAAGAAGTAAATATAAAAATACGTGATCGCTTGTCCGATGGCGCATATCAGCCCTCCTACGAAAAAAGCTCGCACGCAATTTTTTAACACTGGTCTTTTCGTTTCATATTTTTTTTCAATTTCTTCATATTCCTGTTGAACCATGGTTTTTTGCTGTTTCGGCATTTGAATACTCCTTCCTTTATGTAAGTTCTTTTGACAGTTTTATTATTTTCCGAAAACGCTTGTTGGCTTCTTTTTTGGATATTTTTCCTGCATCTAAATCTTCCTTCAATCTAACGGATTCCAAAAATATTTTATAGTCGCTTGAGACAACGAAATGATCGTGTGGATATTGTTTCTCAAGTCTCTCTTTTAAATTCTTTTCGATGGTTTTCATTTTAAATCTCGACAAATGCCTCACTTTATAAGCAACCAGTATATCCTTTTTCCCTTCCACCACAGAAACATCATAAATTTCATTCATCCGGCTGACTTCTTTTTTAATGGCAGCTACTTTCTTAGAGGAAGAGTCGGATAATTTTATCGGTTCGGGATCCGTCGTTTTCATCAACGCCAATTGACTGTCTTTTGTGTGATTGCTGCCCATGCCGCCGCATCCGGAAAGACAAAGGAAAAGAACAAATATGGCCATAATTCCTTTTACGATGTTCATAACGTCATCTCCTCAACATTGCTTGTTAACTAAGTCTTATTTTTTTCCAAACCCGTTATTTTATAATGGAAATGGTTAACAACTATAAGATCCGCATCTTGTAAAAGCCATGTTCTCCCATCACGACTAACAATGAGTGCACTGTGGTTGTTCAAATAATCCAATTGATCATAAAAAATGGTTTTGAATTCAGTTCACTTACATGACAAAATCCATGATTGGATCCTGGCTCATTAAATAATGGATAACTCAATGGCTAAATTCATTAATGAGGATGAGCTACTTAGTTTTATTATGAACAAAGAAAAAACTGTTTTCGTTCTAGGCGAGAAAAACACACAATTAAAACATGAATTGTATAGATTACAAATGAGTTGGATAAAGGTTGAAACGAGATTGTGTGATGACTTTGAAGGACACGATATGACCCGTGTTGAATATGTGTATCCGAGGGGATTGGGACATGAATAGCGATAATGTAGGGAAAGAATACAGTACTAAAGATATAGCGAATATGGTCGATATAGCGGAATCGACGGTAAGAAAATATGCACAAGCATTGGAAAAAGCAGGTTATAGATTCAGGAAAACCGAGAATGGATCCAGGATCTATACGGATAACGATGTGTTTGTTTTCAAAGAAGTAAAGAGTTTATCTAAAAAAAGTGCTGTGCCAGTGGAACGTATGGCGAAAATGATCGTAATCAATCAGAAACAAAAAATACAAAGTGAAGCGGAAGGCGAAACACTTAAACAAGTCCAGTCAAATCAACAAGAATCAAGCGATATAACACAATATGATAACCGATTCAATGAGTTAATGAATCAATTGGATAAACTCAACATGATGGAAGATATAGTAAAAGAGCTTCGAGAACTCAATGAGCTCAATAGACAATTAACGGAACGATTTCAAGAACAAGAAATATTCATCAAAGAGTCATTGGAGAAACGTGATCGACAACTCATGAAATCATTGAATCAAGCTTTAGAAATCAGGAAAGCTAGAATCGAAGCCGCCATGGCAGAAAAAGAGAAACAAAAAGGTTTTTTTTCACGTTTGTTTTCCAAAAAACGGAAATAAAAATAAGAAGACCGAACTGATTGTGAATCGACATTCAAAAATTTAAGAAATATGTGTCTTAAATGAGGAACACAAGCGGGATTTTCTTTCGTTATGTGTATAAATGACTTGCTAAATGCAAAAATTCCGCTTCATTTTTGGGGACAGATTCGGGGATCTACCGCTCAAAATCAGAAGGGAAAATTTCTTTTGCTCATTTTAAACGTTGAATAATGAGGTTGCCAGGGCAACAGTATGCTGCTCTTCAACCTCTTTTTCAACACTGCCAAAATAATCCCTTGAGTTATTGGAAACAATAACTATATATTATAGACGATTTTGTTCCAATCCAGCGCCAATAAAAATGAGTTTTTAATTTATTAGATATGTGACACTGCCTTCTTATTGAATGTTTGGTAGAACTTTCATTTTAAAGGAGATCCTTCGTGCAGGGCTATTTTTATGCTGATCTCATTTTATCTGGCACCACGGGTGATTTAATATTTTTTTATTGGTTTTTTATAACTCACTCTCAAGAAGATCAAAACGTTTACTCCAAAATTTCTCAAAAAAAGCAGCCGTTCTGTAGCTTGAAATAATGATGCGGTATTTAAGCAACACGTGTGAGTTTTTCCATTTACAATCTTATGGACTAATTCGCTCGCTCTAAAATCTTCACTTGTTTTGAAATAGAAGCCAAAAACAGATTAAACGGTTTCGTTAGTTCAGAAACTGTCCTATCTTTCAGCACCAGCCCATGAATCATTTCTCATCCTGTTGAATCAGCTAATGCATGAAACTTTCATTTAAATGATCATCATTATTATGGTTAACCATTTAGTTATATATAACAGATATCACACCTATATTAAACCATTTGGTTAAAGAGAAAGAATTCATTCTTTCAAATTCAAACAGCTTTCTTCAGATACAAAAAGATAGTTAGGATTAGGTTCAAATTTGCATTAATTGTCGAAATGATAGACTGATAGCAATATTATTTTTCGAATATTCAAATAAACGCTTCGGCAAAAAGCCGCATTACGTTCAAAAGTCGTATCAAACTAAATGATCCCATTACCCAAAAATAATCTCTAACCATACTTCAGTAAATCATGATTTCTTTTCTCCTTCATGATTCACCCTTTCTTTTTATTTTAAAAACACAGCGCCAATCCATAAAAGGACGGTGGCACAAATATCCATGATCATCTCTTTCTTTTTGTTCGTTATCACCGCCACCATTAAGTCTACCAGCGCCACTAGCGACAATAAAAATAGTTGAATAGAGATACTGACTCTTAAAAGCCCGCCAATGAAAAGAATAAGCGCGCACACAATCCCTATGTTATATTCGTCGTATTTTTTTAAAAGTTTGCTTTCTTTTATCTTTTTATCCATTATCCTTCTCTCCATTTTCTGCTTGCTTATTGCCTGAGGAGCTGTTATTCCTCTAAATATTTCCCTTTTCCTATCGTGCCTTTTTCAATTGAATCATGATCATATGCCGCAACAAAAACTTTAGTAGGGATCAAACCGCCATTGTAAAAATATTCGTAACGAACACCTTTTTCATCTTTGTAGGAAACAACCATATAATAAGTCCCCTTTTTACTGTCATAAACCATCTTTTTAGATCCTATCCGGTCGGCATATCCTTTTTCCTCGATATGATCCATTATGGTTTTTTGTGCTGCAGCTTTTTGAAAATAAAACTTGTCCGTTAGAAAACCTCCTCCGATCAGGATGAGAAGGACGAGTATAAGGCCCTTCATTTTTTTACTCTCCATCCAAAAATATCTTTTTATTCCAAAATAAAATAATATTATCATTTTATTATAAAGCAAAAAACGAATAGGAGATAAAAACGAAACTACTATGTATGCTTTTTCTTTTTCTTATTCTTTTTATGTTTTTAGAGTTCTTTTAACGAATTCTCCGTTTCTGCCTATTCAGACTTATCTTCAAAACCTTTTAATTTCTCAAATAAAAAAGATTCACCCGGCGGCGAATCATCGCATGATCGATTCCTTATTTTTTGCTGCGTCTCAAATCTCCCATTCTTAAGATATAAGCCAATAGATTTTTTCTTGCATGCCGCTTCATATGTTTTTCCTTATTTCTCCATAAAAAAGCCTCCTCAATCGTAAACAGAATCATTTGTTTTCTTTTTCTGTCTACCTTGAGGGGATCCAAACAGACAGGTTTTTATTTCGATTTATCTTGATACTTTCGATCCTTTTTTAATAGAGTGCTCCGGTAAAGGATTCCACTATTTTCAATGAATGAATGCTGACTGAAAATTTTTAAGTAGGCTATCTGCTCCATTGGACGATTCCTCATTTTGATTACTTTCGTTTGATGTCTATGTGGCATCATCCGCTATGATGATTAGAATCGTCTTTATGGTCATCCAATTTGTCCGCTTTAACGAAGATATTGTCCTGTTCTTTTGCCGCGTTCAAGATAGGTGGTTCTGCAACAGTCTCGTTCCTCTGTATTTCCATCGTGTACTGCTTTTGCATCAGAGTGTTCGGCAGGGGAAATTTAGGCTGACTGATATACAATAAAGGCGGTCTCGACTGTTTGATTCTTTGGCTTTGTTCCATTCTCAACCCTCCATTCTGATCGAACCTTCCTTATTGTATGCTGCGACCGCCCATTTGTTGATAAATAAAAAAGCTGGCTTGAAAAGAGCATCCTTTCCAAGCCAGCCCATCGACTCGATTAAAGCGCCGTAATATGAAAACCAGAATCCACATGTATATTTTCGCCGGTGATTCCACGTGACATGTCGCTGAATAAAAATACAGCCGTGTCGCCAACTTCTTCTTGTGTAGTAGTTCTTCTAAGCGGCGAGCGTTCTTCAATAACTTTTAAGATCGAGTTAAAGTCGCTGATCCCTTTTGCCGATAGCGTACGAATAGGTCCTGCCGAAATCGAATTGACACGGATTCCATATTTCCCTAAATCCGCAGCCAAATATCTCACGCTTGCCTCCAAAGCTGCTTTAGCCACACCCATCACATTATAGTTGGTTACCACTCGTTCACCGCCTAAATACGTCATTGTGACGATGCTTCCACCTTCTGTCATCAACTCTTTCGCTTCTCTGGCGACGGCGGTTAATGAATAAGAAGAGATATTTTGAGCGAGAAGATATCCATCTCTGGAAGTGTCCACATAGTCTCCGCTTAAATCCTCTTTATTGGCAAAGGCAATGCAATGCGCAAGACCATGAATGACCCCGACGCGATTTTTTATTTCCGCGAAACATTTTTTAATATCTTCGTCATTGGTGACATCACACGGCAAAACAAGCGAGTCCTCGTTTAAAGATTCTGCCAGTTCCTTCACGCTTTTTTCCAAACGTTCTCCTGCGTATGTAAAAATAAGACGCGCCCCAGCTTGATGAAGGGAACGAGCAATGCCCCATGCGATGCTCCGCTTATTCGCGACCCCCATCACCACAAACGTTTTTCCTTTTAAAAGATCCATGTTCCGTTTCCTCCTAATACAAGTTATTAGAACCTGATAAAAAGTTTAGCATGTTTCCATACAGAAAAAAAGCCCTGATAAAAAGGCTTCCGGATTCTGCATGTGAATCAAAAACACTGCGTTCTATCCGTTTTCCTTATTGCTTTTTCAATTCCTTTCTTTTTCCACGTATTATGTTTTATTTTGAATAATGAAAAAAGACGAAATATGTACTTCTCAATGGACAAAAAGGAAAGAATAAAAAGAAACACGACGACTTGGGGGAATTGAAAATGAACATCGATATTATTGGAGACATTCATGGGTGTTTTCAAGAATTGGTAGAGCTGACCGAAAAACTTGGATACGACTGGAAAAAAGGCATTCCTGTCCATCCAAAGGGAAGGGTGCTTTCATTTGTTGGAGATTTGACGGACAGAGGGCCTCAGTCTCTGAAAGTGATAGAAACGGTCTACCTGCTTTGGAAACAAAAACTTGGTTACTATTCGCCAGGCAACCACTGCAACAAGCTCTACCGCTACTTTCTCGGAAATCGTGTTCAAATTTCCCATGGGTTGGAAACGACTGTAGCCGAACTGAAGGCTCTCCCCGAAAAAAATGCCGCCCATTATCGGCGCATGTTCATGGAACTCTATGAAAATGCCCCTCTTTATCAAATTCTAGACGAAAGCCAATTGATCGTCGCTCATGCCGGCATTCGTGAACAAGATATTGGAAAAAACAATCAACGCGTCAAAACTTTCGTCTTGTACGGCGACATTACCGGTGAAAAACATGCGGACGGAACTCCCGTTCGCAGAGACTGGGCCAAATATTATCGAGGAAAAGCCTGGATTGTTTACGGACACACTCCTGTAAAAGAACCACGGATTCTTAACCGAACTGCCAATATCGATACAGGGGCTGTATTTGGCGGAGCCCTCACCGCTTTTCGTTGGCCCGAACTCGAAACGGTGAGCGTTCCTTCGACGATGCCCTTCGTCCCCGAAAAATTTCGAGAAACGCTGGATTAACTCTTGAGATTCCACTGAGACTAGAGGTCGATCTTAGTATGGAAAGCAAGAATTTGTTTCATATCCAACGGCAACGGTTCACTAAACTCCATATCCCTTTGGAATACAGGATGGTAAAATTGAAGATTGGCGCAATGGAGGGCCTGTCTTGAAATGAAGCTCGTATTCCCTCCGTAAAGATCATCTCCCAACAGCGGATGGCCGATAAAAGACAGATGAACGCGAATTTGGTGCGTCCGCCCGGTGTCCAGTGTCAACTGGACGTGGGCGAATTGGTCGTATTGCCTAAGTACTTTGTAATGTGTACAGGCATACTGGCCATCTTCTCTTACAGTGCGTTCAATAATGCTCGACTCTTTTCTTCCAATGGGCTGTTCGATCGTTCCTTGTTGGTTTAAAAAAATCCCTTCCGCAAGGGCTTGATACGTTCTTTTCACCCCCTGCCTTTTTTGCATTTCGCTGAAAAGATGATGAATATGGCGGCTTTTCACCGCCAGCACCAAACCTGACGTGTGACGATCAAGCCTTGTCACAATATGGGGAGCCGCCTGAATCCCTTTCTTTTCATAATACCCCAATAGTGCGTTTGCAAGGCTTCCCGATGGATGCTCACGGGAAGGAATCGTATTCATTCCTGCAGGTTTGGAAATCACGAGTAAGTATGGATCTTCATACACAATCGAAAGCGGAATGTTTTCTGCCTGCAAACTTTCAGAAGGCATCTCCGGGGGAAACACGACAGTCAGTCGCTCCCCTTTCTTCAGGCGATAGCGGACATTTTGCTCCTTGCCATCAACCATTATTTTTCCACCCGAAAATTTGATTGCGGTTAAAGCTCGCTTGGAAATATGCTGTTTTCCTAAAAATTCTCTAATGAGAAGACCATCGGCATCTTCATGAATGACCCACTCAAGCTTGAAAGGCATAAAGGTTTTCATATTGCTCCTAACCGTTGTTAATCTTCGGAAATAAAAGAATCACGCACCCGCTTCCAAAACGGAAAAGGGCGGAAACGGGCAAAACGGATCGTTTCATTCGCTACCCGATATTGAATCGATTTAACATCCTTATGTAGAAGCGTTAAATGATCGATGGTAATCAAAAAATCCATTTTATTAACCGGCTTTAACATACACGTATGATGAGAAGGCAAAATAAGCGGAGAGCCGACTGTCCGGAATACCCGATTATTAATGGAAGCCATTTCTGCAATTTGAATCGCCCTGATAGAAGGATGGATAATGGCTCCTCCCAGCGCTTTATTATACGCTGTGCTTCCCGAAGGGGTCGATACGCAGAGTCCGTCTCCCCGAAAGCGTTCAAAATGGGATCCTCTGATTTCCACATCCATCACTAAAGTACCGTCCACGCTTTTCACCGTCGATTCATTCAAAGCCAAGTATCTCGTTTCTTTTCCTCCGTGCTGGTAGCGAATAATGATTTCAAGAAGGGGATATTCGACCACTTGAAAGGGGGTTCTTGCGATCGCGATGACCAGTTTTTCGATTTCTTCGGGAACCCAGTCGGCATAAAACCCCAAATGTCCCGTATGTATTCCGACAAAAGCCGTTTTGGAAAGCCTTGAACTGTAGCGATGAAAAGCATACAGCAGCGTGCCGTCTCCCCCTACTGAAATGACAATATCAGGCTGGTTATCGTCATAGGTTAAATCAAAATCCTGCAAATACGTTCGGATTTTGTGCATAAGCGCATTGGACTTCGCATCTCCTTTGGACGTGATCGCAAATTTCATTTTTCTGTTCCCCCTTTTTGATCCGATATTTTGTCATTGTGATCCTTTTTCGCTTCTTTCTTTTTTGTAAAAAAAGCCTGCGCTTCTTGAATTTCTTCTCGAATTTGCGACATTTCCTCATCCAACTGAAAGGCTGCTTCCGCCGCTCTCTGCAGCCTCATTTCGATTTCTTTCGGAAAACGGCCTTTATATTTATAATTCAAAGAATGCTCGATCGTAGCCCAGAAATTCATGGCCAACGTACGAATTTGAATCTCGGCTAAAATTTTTTTCTCTCCATAAATCGTTTGGACGGGATATTCGATGATCACATGATAAGAACGGTAGCCACTTGGTTTTTTATTTGAAATATAATCTTTTTCTTCTACAATCGTAAAATCTTTTCGCATCCGCAAAAGTTCTACCACTTTCATAATATCGTCCACAAATTGGCACATCATCCGCAAACCAGCTATATCCTGCATTTGCGTTTCCAATTGATCCAGCGGAATCCCTTTTTGATTGGCTTTATCCAAAATGCTGGCGATCGGTTTCACTCGCCCGGTAACAAACTCAATAGGAGAAGGAATGTTCATCAATTCAAATTGTGACCGCAGCCCTTTCAGTTTCACCTTCAGCTCATCTACAGCTTGCTTATAAGGCGCTAAAAATTGATCCCAGTGATTCACTTTCTTCACCTCACAAGAGGAAAATATTCTTTTCCCCTATTCTATATAACCGGCCGTTACTTTTCGAAAAAAACAGATTCTACTTTTGCCACCATTTCTTCTCCATAATTGCTGTTTCCTTCTATGTTGTGGATTAAATAGGAAAGTTCATCAGAAAATTGAGTTAATTCCAATATTTCTCCTTCAATATCGGCTTTCACTGCTGCGTCCGTTTGCAGCGCTTTATGTAAATCCGCCCAAACAGGCTCGTGTATGTAAAGATATATATATTCGTCTTTATCTTCCGCCAAATAAATAAAAGCGAATTGATCGGAATCGACGATCATTTGTCCACTTGCTTTCAAAGCAGGAAAAGTCTCCTTTTGATCGGTTTTCAGAATGAGATTTTTTCCATCCCATTCGGACTTTGTAAAGTGAATTTTCTTTCTCATCTTTTGTCTCCCTTCCAGGACTTTTGATGCAATCATTGATGTTTTTCATGATTCAAGACATAATTATATTATCATTTTTTAACGGAAAAGAGGAATGTTTCATGCCTAAGCAGCTAGAAATTGAGTTTAAAAATCTGTTGACCGAAGAGGAATTCCATCGTTTGGCCGACCGTTTCCGCGTCAGCCAAAATGACTTTTTTTCGCATAAAAACCATTATTTTGATACACCTTCTTTTTTATTAAAAGAAAAGAAAATGGCTTTGAGAATTCGCGAAACTAACAACCATTTTGAACTTACATTAAAACAGCCTTACGAAAAAGGCCTTCTTGAAACCAATCAAACTTTAATTTCGGAAGAAGCGACCATGATGCTGACTTCCGGCATGATCCCTGATGGAGAAGTGAAGTCGGCATTGATTCAATCTTCTGTTCCACTTTCAGAATTAAAATGCTTCGGCACTCTAACTACTTGCCGTGCTGAAATTCCTTACAAAGATGGCATTCTCGTATTGGACAAGAGTTGGTATTTAAATACTCAAGATTTTGAGCTAGAATATGAAGTAGAAAATTATGATGTCGGAAAAGAAAAATTCTTATCACTATTGCAGCAATACGGTATCCCCGTCAGAAAAACGGAAAATAAAATCAAACGTTTTTATAACGCACTGATGTCGAAATAACGAAGTAAGGAGGAAGGATCATGGTCAATAACAATTGGTTGGGGCTTATTACGCAATTGAACACTCTTGGCAATATCGCCTCTTCTCCCGTTCAATCCATGTCGTCACAAACACTTTTTCAAGAGGAACCGCTGAATTCATTTGGCACTATTTTCCAGGAAGCGTTAAAAGAAGGCTTAGAAATCATAGAAGATTATGAGAACCATCATTCGGCTCCTCCTTTGATCACTAAGCCCGGCGCAGATATGATCGCTTCTACAGACGATTCTTCTGTAAAAACGGATTTTGATGAATACATAACGAAAGCGGCTGAAACGTACCACGTTCCGAAAAAACTGATTCAAGCCGTCATCAGACAAGAGTCTAATTTCAATCCAAACGCCGTCAGCCCCGCCGGCGCAATGGGATTGATGCAATTGATGCCCGCAACGGCAAGGTCGCTTGGAGTCAGCAATCCAATGGATCCCGAAGAAAATATTTTTGGGGGAACCAAATATTTGCGGCAGCTTCTCGATCGCTTTGACAATAATATTGAGCTTGCTCTAGCCGCTTATAACGCCGGTCCCGGAAACGTAGAAAAATACGGAGGCATCCCGCCGTTTCAAGAAACAGAAAATTATGTACGCAATATTGCTCAACAATTTTATGCATAATATATAATATAAATCCGGCATGACAGTTTCCATCTTCTTGAACAGGATATGAAAGAGATTGAGCATCTATTCGACCTTATTTCAGAAGCTGGGAGCTGAAATCTATCGCCGGTCTTTTTTCCGCTTTTTCACTAAATGTGATATACTATTTTTGAAAAATGTTTATCTTTTTGCGATTTGTATGTGCTTTTATGTGCAAATACGTTACGGCGAAACTTAGGTGCATTTTGAACGCCAACGTTGATGAGGGCACCGAACCCACCGTTAAAAGCTATTTGTTTGAGTTCTCTTTCTATCACTGATACAATAAGCTTAAAATACTAACACTAAGGATTGAAGGAGCCTGAATAATGGTTGAAAATGCGGTAACGCCTTATGATGTCATCGGTGAAAAGAAACTTTCCGATTTAGTAGACGCTTTTTATGCCAATGTGGCTAAAGACCCTGATTTATCCCCTATTTTCCCTGATGACCTAACCGAAACAGCCAGAAAACAAAAACAATTTTTGACCCAATTTTTAGGGGGGCCTCCTTTATACTCTCAAGAACATGGTCACCCCATGTTAAGAGCGCGGCACATGAATTTTCCGGTTACACCGAAACGTGCAGAAGCCTGGCTCAATTGCATGAAAAGGGCAATGGATAAAGTGGGACTGGCGGGGGAATTTCGTGAATTTCTCTTAATGCGACTGACGCTGACGGCCCATCATATGATCAACACACCCGAAGAACAAGGTGAAGTATAGTGGAACAAATATTTTTTTTCCAAAATTGCTGCAGCAAAGAAAAGAAACCGCTGGAAATCTACTTTTTTATTGATCCGTTGTGTCCTCAATGTTGGGCGTTGGAACCGATTTTAAAGAAACTGCACATTGAATATGGACAGTATTTTCGTCTTAGACACATATTAACGGGAAAATTGACAGCATTAAATATCGGCAAAAAAAGGCATGAAAACATGGCCCAATATTGGGAAAGAACAGCAAGCCGGACGGGGATGTCCTGTGACGGAACTCTCTGGCTGGAAAATCCTATTTCCTCTCCTTATATCGTTTCTGTAGCCATTAAAGCAGCCGAATTGCAAGGCAGAAAAGCCGGAAGCCGATTTTTAAGAAAGGTGCAAGAACGATTGTTTTTAGAAAAACAAAATGTGACGAAGATGGATGTTCTTGTACAAAGTGCAGAAGAAGCGAATCTCGATGTAGAAGAATTTAAAAACGATTTGCATGCCGATCCGGCAGTAAAAGCTTTTCAATGCGATTTAAAAATCACCTCGGAAATGGAAGTAGATGAAATTCCAACTTTGGTGTTTTTTAATGAGAATATCGAAGATGAAGGAATTAAAGTTACTGGAACTTATCCATATGAAATTTATGTTCAAATTATCCAAGAGATGCTGCCGGAAACGCCTGAGCCTTTATCTCCACCCCCGCTCGAAGTATTTTTGAAACATTATCAATTCGTGGCCACTAAAGAAGTGGCTGTTGTCTATGATTGGGAGACGGCCGATGCTGAAAAAGAGCTTAAGAAGCTTATGCTTCAAAGAAAAGTGGAAAAAATACCTGCAAAGCACGGGGTTTTTTGGAAATATATCGGTTAAAAAGCAAGTGTTCTTTTACAAAAGGATCACTTGCTTTTTATTTTTTATGACGAAATTTTTCAAAATGCATTTTGAAGCAGTGTATGTACACGTTGCAAAGCATTGTGAATGAACGATCTTCTTTTACTTTACACCGTTTCCATTCCATCCTGCACAGAATCCTACCGTGCTTTCCTCTCTCCCAATGAAGCCCACCCTCTTTTGGATTTTTTGTTTCTCATCATTATGAACATTTTGTTAATCTTTGATATAGTAGTGATGAATCCTTTTTTTCATTTGAATCGTATACAATAGAAGAACGACAAATATAGACAGGAGTTGCCGAAAAGTGAAATGGATTTTAGATCTCTTGATTCGGATTCTCATTACCATACCGTCGATGATCTTCATTTGGGCGCTCGTATATTTTCTGTTTCATCATTTATTTTGGTTATCATCGGCAGTTTCCATTTTTGCCGGTTTCGTGATCTACCAATGGCTAAAATGGATGATGACTGGAAAGTTTTTGAAACAGCAAGGTTTATCAAGAAAAGAATATCGCTTTATCCGCAAAAATTTAAAAGAAGCGAAGCTAAAAATGAAACGTCTTCAAAAAGCTTTTCTAAGTGTTCGCCAAATCGATACGTTCAGACTGTTTTATGACATGTACAAATTAGTCAGAAAAATATATAGTCTCATAAAAAAAGAACCGAAGCGATTTTATCAGGCAGAGTCATTTTTTTATGTTCATCTGGATTCAATGGTAGAACTCATTGAAAAATACGCCTTATTAAATACACAGCCCGTTCAAAATAAAGAGATGATACAAAGCGTTCAAGAAACGAAGCGCACTTTACAGGAATTGCATCATGAAGTGGAGAAAGATTTATATCAACTGCTTTCAAACGATATGGATGAACTCCAATTTGAACTGGAATATGCAAAACGCTCCCTCAGACATAAACACCCGCTCTCACGTCATGAAAGGAGAAACAGCACAAAATGACAGATGAAAAAAAATCGTTAACCCCTGAACATTCCAGTGATGGAATCGATGATTTACTTGCCAACCCTTTTGGAAGCAACGAATTTATATTGGATCAAAAAGAGAATCAAACGGAAGTCGGCCATAAAGCCGATTCTAACCGTTTAGTCGACATTTTGCCTGAAGAGCATCGTCAAAAAGCATATGAACTGAGCAAACAAATTGATCCCACCGATCATCAAGCCATCATTTTATACGGAACGCAAGCGCAATCTAAATTACTCCATTTCTCGCAAACGATGCTTGAACATGTACAAAATAAAGACATTGGCGAAATCGGCGATATTTTAAGCGAATTGATGCAAAAGCTCGAACAAGTAAACCCTGAAGAGCTGCAGCCGGAAAAGAAAAACTTTTTCCTGCGGATGTTTGGGAAAATTTCTCATTCGGTTCACGAAATATTATCCAAATATCAAAAAACGAGCGCTCAAATCGAACGCATTAGCGTGAAACTCGATCTTGCCAAACAAACATTGCTTCGTGATATCCAATTGTTAGAACAATTGTATGAGAAAAACAAAGACTATTTCCATGCTTTGAATATTTATATTGCGGCAGGCGAGTTAAAATTAGAGGAACTTCATACGAAGATCATTCCGGAACTGAGGAAAAAAGCGGAAACATCCGGCGACCAAATGGCTTATCAAGAAGTAAATGATATGGTGCAGTTCGCTGATCGACTGGAAAAACGTCTGCACGATTTAAAATTAAGCCGTCAAATTACGATCCAAAGCGCACCACAAATTCGATTAATTCAAAATACAAACCAAACATTAGCTGAAAAAATTCAATCCTCGATTATGACGGCGATTCCGTTGTGGAAAAATCAAATCGCGATTGCGTTAACGCTGATTCGCCAACGTCATGCAGTAGAAGCTCAAAAACAAGTCAGCAAAACAACGAATGAATTATTGCTGAAAAATGCTGAAATGCTAAAAGCAAACACCATCGAAACGGCTCAAGAAAACGAAAGAGGCCTCGTCGATATTGAAACACTGAAAAAAACTCAAGAAAACTTGATCTCGACATTAGAAGAAGTGTTGCGCATACAACAAGAAGGCCGCGCCAAACGTTACCAAGTCGAGCAAGAGCTTTCCACAATGGAAAACGAACTAAAACAAAAGCTGCTGAATTTAAAGTGAAAAAATTAGAAGTGGGGAAACATCTTCCCCACTTTTTTATGAATGGAAACCTTTACGTGCAAGGTAGATACAAAATCAGCCTTTCATTGAACGAATGGACATAGCATTTCCACCATATCAACGAAGAATGTTCTCTCGGATAGCTCCTTTTAAAAATAAAGCCTAAAACAGTCTATGTCCGATCTTCCTAATACCGCCTTTCTCCCCTCCTATCGACTCCCCTCATCTAAAAATCTATTCGACTTACCTGTTCTCCAGCCTATTAGTACTTTCTATTCTTCCGTCCAAAAACAAACATTCATTCATTAAACAACAGACATTCACCGGAGCTTTGTTGCCCCCAAAAAGTAGGATTAAAATGACCATAAGATAAAATGAACACTATTTTAGTAGATTTTCGTCAATGTCCATCACAAAGAGAAAAGGCCTTGCAGTGACAAACTGCAAGGCCTTTTCTCGAACAAAGGGGATGGGAGAAATTTTTCACGGTCAAACAAAGGGGTATATGTTTGCTTGTGATCAACTTCACGTTTTTAATATATCAATTATTTTTTTAGTTTTCAAGAGTTTGCTCGAATTTTCACAGATTTGTCAAATTCCGAATGAATGTTAGAAAAAGAGCACATCAAGATGGGCTCTTCCCCTTATTCGAATGAATGGGATGCCCTTTTCATAATAATGAAATAGAGCAAAAAACAGCGAAGGAGGCTGTTTCGATTGAAAAAACTTCCCATTCTATTTCTTACCATTCTGCTTCTATTGACATTATTGATCAATTTGCTTGGACTTATGAAGTTAGTACCCCTTTACATTACTTCCCCCATTTTATTTATTGTGATTTTTCTATTTATTAGTTATCTGAACGATCGAAAACGTTTTAAAGGATTTCGTTAAAAACTATGAATTTCTGCGGGGAAATGATGGAGAATTTCAAGGAAAGAAGTAATGTTTTCCCAATGCTCAATGGAACGTTCACCATCCCTGTTAAGCGAAAATAACCATCAGAGGAGAGAAATCCCCACTGATGGCCGCTATTTCTCCTTTGTTATTGCTCTAATAATGATTCGAGTTCGGACAGCTTTTCTTCAAATACTTTCAAAGCCTGTTCAATTGGTTCAGGTGTCGTCATATCAACCCCTGCTTTTTTCAGCACTTCAATTGGATAATCGGAACTGCCCGCTTTTAAGAAATGATTGATGTAACGATCAACTGCCGGTTTCCCTTCGGTTAATATTTGTGAACTTAGAGCTTGGGCTGCACTGAATCCAGTTGCGTATTGATATACGTAATAATTGTAGTAGAAATGCGGAATCCGCGCCCATTCTAAACCGATTTCTTCATCGATGGTCATCCCCGTGCCAAAATACTTCTTGTTCAATTCATAATATTCCTTAGTCAATAGCTCAGATGTCAATGCTTCGCCGTTTTGTTCCTTCTGATGGATGATATGTTCAAATTCAGCAAACATGGTTTGACGGAAGACTGTGCCTCGGAATCCTTCCAAATAATGATTCAAAATATACATCCGCTCTTTTTCGTCTTTCAACGTTTTCAATAAATACTCATTTAAAAGCGCCTCATTGCATGTCGAAGCAACTTCCGCCACAAAGATGGAATAATCGCCATACACAAACGGCTGATTTTTTCTCGTATAGTAGCTGTGAACGCTATGACCGAATTCATGTGCAAGCGTAAACAGATTGTTCACATTGTCTTGCCAGTTCAAAAGAATATAAGGATTCGTTCCATAGGATCCGGAAGAATAGGCGCCACTTCTTTTCCCTTTATTTTCTACAACATCCACCCAACGATTCTCAAAGCCTTTTTTCAAGACATTCAAATAATCGTCTCCAAGAGGAGCTAAACCTTTCAATACATAGTCTTTGGCTTCCTCGTAAGTTACATTCAGATCGACATCTTGAACGAGCGGCGTATAAAGGTCATACATGTGAAGATCATCGAGTTGTAACACTTTTTTGCGCAAATCCACATAGCGATGAAGCAAGTGAAGATGTTTATTCACTGTCTCCACTAAATTATCGTACACTTTCTCCGGGATGTTGTTAGAAGAAAGAGCCGCTTGGCGGGCACTTTCATAATTACGAACCCTTGCATAAAAATTGTCTCGTTTTACTTGGCCGTTCAATGTGCTGGCAAATGTATTTTGAAACTTTCCATATGTTTCATAAACCGCTTTAAAAGCTTCGCGGCGCACTCTGCGATCTTTTGATTCCAAAAATTGAATAAAGCGGCCATGGGTGATTTGCACTTTTTCCCCATTCTCGTCTTCAATGGCCGGAAACTCCAAATCGGCATTATTTAAAACGCCGAACGTATTGCTGGAAGCACTCATTACCTCTGAAGCTTGGGCCAACAACGCTTCTTGATCGGCATCAAGAACGTGAGGGCGCTCGCGGTTGATTTCTTCAATGGCGTGGCGATACAGTTTTAATTCTTCTTTTTCTTCTAAGAACTTTTCAAGTTTGCTTTCATCGATGCTCAATATTTCCGGAACGACAAAAGAAAGGCTGCTGGCTACTTGTGAATACAAGCTTTTCGCACGCGCATCCAGCCCTTGATAAAATGAATTTGTCGTATCTTCATCATATCTCATATGAGAATAGGCATATAATTTTCCCATCCTCAGCAGCAATTCATCTTGAAAAGTCAGGAGTTCATACAATTGATCTGCACTTTCTCCCAACTTTCCCTTAAAGGTAGCTGCTTTTTTCGCTAATTCTTTAACGGCTTCGAATTCTTTTTCCCATTCTTCATCGGAGGCAAATATATCTTCCAGCCTCCATTTCAGCTCTTCCGGCACTTCATTGCGAGAAGGCAACGTCTTTGCCTGTGTTTCTGTCATCAATATCCCTCCATCGAAAACGTCAGCATTCCATACTTTTTGTTCATCTCTTCGCATGAGAGTTTCACTATATATTTTACACTTATTGCCGAAATTATCCTGCTTAAGTGCTCAAATTTGGAGTGAATTTAATATAATCTCTTTATATTTGTTCAGCAATAGCCTCTCCTCTTGATACTGCTTGTCCACCGTGGAAGCGTCGATTGCTTGCTTTTGCACGATAAATTTTCCTCCCCCTATATTCAGTAAAACATCCATGCTTGCAAGTAATAGAAAATATTGAAATACCGTCTTTTCTAGTGTTATCGGTTCAATAAGGGGAAACTCGCGAATCACCAACTCCCCTTTTTTTACACGTCTTAGTAAAACTACTAATCCTTGTTTAATATGAACGGTTTGACCGATCTTGACACGGTAAAGCAAATCGGACCATAAATAATATTGCCATTCGACGGGATGGCTTCGAATCCAGATGCTATGTTTGACGGGAAGTCCTATGCAAGAATGAAGAAGTTGAGGATTTTGGCCGTTGAAATAAACGGTTTTCAAAAACGGATCACGGAAAGCTTTGGAATAACGAATTTTACGGCTGATCCACCGTCGTTTTTCCTCAAGCCACTGAGCCATGGTAAAAAAGCGCGAGACACTCGGTTTACGTAGAGAGAACGGAAAAGCAAGCTGATCCATCAATAAGCTCACTTGTACGCCGAAAAATTTGACCGGCGAAAACGGAAAGAGGAAAAGATAAAAATGAAACATTTTCGTTTCTGGTTGGAAGGCAGGAAACCAATACCCCCAGTGCGGTGAGTATTGAAAAAACATTTGTTGAAAAGAAGTAAAAGAAAAAAGACGAAAACAATCTTGTGAAACGGTCTGACCTCCGTAAATCCAAAGCGGCTTTAAGCCGTGTTTTCGATAAAAGTCCGTTCGTTTTTGAAAAAGAGAGACAGAAAGGGGAGAACACTGGATTTCAATTGCCAAAGGCGGATTTTTCAAAAGCAAATCGGGGCGCTGCTGAATGGAGGGTAAATAAGCTTCTAATTGGACATCGAGTCGTTGATTTCGAAGCCATTCATAAAGAAGAAGTTTGCTCGATAAATGCCGTTCCGATTCCCGCTCAGAAGAAGCAGGACATTTTTGGTTGGAAATATGAGCAAAATGAGGGATCTTCGTTGAACCGATTTTTAATGTGAGCGGAGAGCGGCAACAAGGGCAATAAAAACGTTTTTCCTTTTTCCATCGCTTTAAAGCCTCCTTATCACGGCAAGACAATAAATGAACGGCTGTACCTTTTTCATCATAGGCAGTAAACACCTCCTCACCTCCCAACCTTAAGATTACGACATTCATGCTTCAAATCCCTGCGCCGTTTAAAAAACCGAAAAACCGTACAAAAAAACCGATTTCGTATGAAATCGGCATCATTTTGGACATACGGTTAAGAGAAATACTTTTGCAGTGTACGGAATACATCGTTTTCTATAATGACTTTTCCGTATTCCTCCAGAACATGGATCGTCGTATTGGTTTCTTTCCCAAATTCAAGCAAAATGCTTAAATAATTATCGATATCTTCTTCCGTAAACAATTCCTCAGGAAATTCGACATATACATAATATTTATCGTCATAGGCAAAAAGCTTTGTTTGCAAATCGTCCAGACCTGGCTGGGCAGCAAGTCCGATCAAGTCTTCAAAATCATTAAATACCAGCAAAAATTCTAAAGAATCTTCTTCATCACCGTCTAACGGTCGAATGTGGAAATGCTGGTCTAAAAGCTCTTCAAAACGCTCATCCATCGGGAATTCTCGCAGTTTCTCTTCTGGAATGGGCAATTCTAAACGTTGACCGTCTTTGGAGATTTGCGCTTTCGTCACTAAGATTTCAAGCCCTTTTTCCAAAGCTTGCACTTGGATCCAGAGCGGACCTTCCACAGCGAAATCTTCTTCCTCATGCACTTCATCCATTACTTCCCAAAAGAGTTCTTCACTGCGTTCCCGGTTATACCAGATTTCTTCGCGGTCAAAACCTCTTTCTTCTATATCAACATACGAAATGTAAAACTTGACTGTATTTTCATTTATACGTTCTATGTCCATTGATTACCTCTCCCTTCTGGATATAAGGTGATGAAGGGACTGCACCCCCGAGCACTGCTCTGTTCGTTGGTGATTGCATTACAATTATTTTTACCTTGTACTTCTATTTTATGATAAAACATCAGGAAAGGGAAATAAAAATCCCTCCCAATACGAAAATTCCTTGCTTTGCCTAAAACATAATGAACTGTGTTTTGTCATTCTATCTAAAATTTTTAAAATATTCAAGTGGAAATGATTGATTTGACCTAAATGAATTTTCTTTTTTAGAAAGAACAACAAATTAGCATAAAAAACCGTTCGTTCCACACGATTCGAAAGCACTCACTCTCGTCCTTTTCATTATTTTAGAATCGTTCTTTTCAATTAAATATCGGCAAAATTATTTAACAAAGTCAAAAACAAAAAAGCACGCTTTTTCATCAGCATGCTTTAGAAGATTATTGTTTCATAATGAAACTATTTATTTAATTCGACGATGGTACCTGTCTTCAAATACACAATCCATTCGCAAATATTTGTCACATAATCTCCGATTCGTTCCAAATGCTGAGCAGCAAGCAGGAGATGCGACGCTTGATGAATTTGTGATTGATTTTGTTTCATGTCTTCCACTAAATCTAATACAATCTGTGAAAAATAACGGTCTACCATGTCGTCCCTTTCGGACACTTTCACCGCCGTCAGCTCGTTTAAGGAAATATAGGCTTCAAGCACTTCGTGAACCATTTCTTTCACACATTCTGCCATTTGGGGGATATTGATGAGCGGTTTTAAATAAATTTCATTTTCCAAACGGATGGTGATTTTTGCAATGCTCACTGCATGGTCAGCCATCCGTTCCAAATCGGTTGCCACTTTCAACATGGTCGCAATCTTCCTTAAATCAGTGCCAACCGGCTGCTGCGTTGCGATCAACTCAAAGCATTTCTTTTCAATTTCAATTTCATAATCATTGATCTTCGGATCGTTATGGATGACATTTGTTGCTTGCTCCGAATCTTTTTCGACCAGCGAATGCACGCTTTTAAAAATCGCTTCTTCCACCAGAAGTCCCATTTTTAACAACGTCTCATGCAGCTCCTGCAAACGAATTTCAAATAATTTTCTAGGCACTTTAGCCGAACCCCCTATCCTTTTTCTCGACCGCTTTTGTCCTGTCTGAAAAATAAATCATCCAAAACGACCGGAAATATAGTCTTCTGTCTCTTTTCTTTGTGGATTAGTAAAAATCGTTTCCGTATCGTTAAATTCAACAACTTGACCATTTAGGAAAAAGGCCGTTTCGTCCGAAACACGCGCCGCCTGTTGCATATTGTGCGTCACTATCACGATGGTGTAGGACTTTTTCAACTCTAAAATCAATTCTTCTATTTTTGCAGTAGAAATAGGGTCCAACGCGGAAGCCGGTTCATCCATTAAAATGATCTCCGGTTCGACCGCAAGCACCCTCGCTATGACCAAACGCTGCTGTTGTCCACCTGAAAGTCCCATGGCGGAAGTATGAAGGCGGTCTTTAACCTCATCCCATAAAGCAGCATATCGAAGACTTTTTTCCACTATTTCATCTAAGTCGCGAGTCTTTTTTATTCCATGGATCCTTGGTCCATAGGCAACATTGTCATAAATGGACATAGGAAACGGATTGGGCCGCTGGAATACCATGCCGACACGTTTCCTTAATTGAACGACATCTGTTTTAGGGCTGTATATTGGTTTTCCTTCAATGATGATATCCCCTTCGACGCGAAATCCAGCTATTTGATCGTTCATACGGTTCAAAGTACGCAAAAAAGTGGATTTGCCGCATCCGGATGGACCAATCAGTGCAGTAATATGATGTTTTTTCACTTCAAAATGAATGTTTTTCAACGCATGGAAGTCACCATAATAAACATTGACATTACGGGCCTGAATAATGGATTGTTGTTGGGTCGCAATGGCCATCTTGTTCTCTCCTCCGATTGAAACTTTAACCGAAATTTCCAGTAATATAGTCTTCCGTTTGCTTCTTTTTCGGGTTTGTAAAAAGTTCTGTTGTTTCCCCGAATTCAACGAGTTCCCCCATATAAAAGAAGGCCGTATAATCGGAAATCCGTGCGGCTTGCTGCATATTGTGCGTCACAATGATCACCGTGTAATCTTTTTTCAATTCTTCGATTAATTCTTCTACCTTGCCCGTTGAAACAGGATCAAGTGCCGAAGCCGGTTCATCCAGCAATAAAACGTCTGGCTCCATTGCTAAAGCTCTTGCTATGCATAACCGTTGCTGCTGGCCTCCTGATAAAGCCAACGCGGAACGATGGAGCCGGTCCTTCACTTCATCCCACAACGCTGCTTTCCGTAAGCTTTTTTCAACGATTTCCTCTAACAGTTGTTTATTTTTGACGCCATGGTGCTTCGGTCCGAAAGCCACATTCTCAAAAATGGATTTAGCAAAAGGATTAGGCCGTTGAAATACCATTCCAATCCTTTTCCGGATATCAAATACATTCGCTTGCGGATGATTTAAATCGATGCCTCTGTATAAAATTTCTCCTTCAATTCTGCATCCGGGTATTTCATCATTCATACGGTTTAAACTTCGCAAATAGGTGGATTTGCCGCATCCGGACGGACCGATAAGAGCCGTTACCCGATTTTCCATAAAAGAGGCACTGACATTCTTGATCGCCAGATGGTTTCCGTAAAAAACACGTAAACTATTCGTTTTTAAAACGACGTTTTCACTCTTTAATTGATTTTCAGAACTGCTGTCGGGGACTGTCATTTTCATAACTCCTGAGCGAACGTTGCTGCTCGCTTTATTTTCTTTCATCAGTGTTGTCGTCGCCATTCTGTTCTTCCTCCCTTAGCTTGATGTCATCCGCCGATAAATTCTTTTTCCAATCCAACGGGCGCTGACATTAAAGACTAATATAAATAACACAAGCACAGCAGAAGCCCCGCTAGATACGGCATTAACATCCGGTATCACCGCTTCGCCGTTTACTTTCCAAATATGGACAGCCAGAGTTTCAGCAGGACGCAGCGGATTTAACGGAGAGGTTGGGCTGAATGGATTCCAATTGGTAAAATCCAGATTAGGAGAACTCATTCCTGCGGTATAAATGAGAGCGGCCGCTTCACCGAAAACTCTTCCTGATGCCAAAATAATACCGGTAATGATTCCAGGCAGTGCAGCCGGCAGCAAGACGTGTTTAATCGTTTCCCATTTGGAAACGCCGAGGGCTAGACCTGCTTCTCTTTGTGAAGATGGAACTCCCCTTATCGAATCTTCCACTACCCGCACCATAAGAGGCAAATTAAACAATGTTAATGCTAATGCACCGGATAAGATGGAAAATCCCCAGCCCATCGAAATAACAAAAAAGAGAAAACCAAACAATCCTACTACGATGGACGGTAAAGACGATAGTACTTCGATGACCGTTCTCAAAATATTCGTCCATATATTTTTTTTCGCATATTCCGCCATGTAAATTCCGGCACCGAGTGACAGAGGGACACTAATGAGCATCGTCAACACCAGTAGATAGAGTGAATTAAACAACTGAGGTCCAATTCCGCCGCCCGCTTGAAAACTTTCCGGAGGCGATGTAATAAAATGCCAGGAAATATGCGAAAGGCCTTTTAGCAATATATAACCAAGAAGCCCTGCCAACAGAAGCACGAGCAATAGCGCGATGATATAAAATACAACCGTTGCTACACGATCAGCTATTTTCGCTTTCATTCAAAAGTCCTCCTGCGTCCCAAAATCCTTACAATCATAATAAAAATTAAAGACATCAATAATAAGATGAGCGCCAAAGTCCACAACGCATTATTCTCCACTTGGCCCATAACGGTATTTCCCATACCCATAGTCAAAATACTCGTCAAAGTGGATGCTGGTTCCATCAACGATTTTGGAATCACAGCCGAGTTTCCGATGACCATTTGAACAGCCAAAGCTTCTCCAAACGCACGAGCCATTCCAAAAATCATAGCCGTCAAAATGCCAGGGCGCGCTGTCCTGAGCACTACCTTATAAATGGTTTGCCATCTTGTGGCCCCCAATGCGAGCGATGCTTCCCGTAATGAAGCCGGAACCGCCAGAATGGCATCCACCGATAAACTCATCATCGTCGGCAAAATCATGACGGTCAATACGATCGTCGCCGCGGCAATACCAAATCCGCTGCCTGAAAAATGATCTCTTAAAAAAGGGACTACCAAGCTTAATCCAGTAAATCCATAAACAACCGAAGGAATACCGACCAATAATTCAATGACCGGCTGCAAAATTCTTTTCCCAAATTTCGGGGAAATTTCCGTCATAAACACAGCCCCGCCGATAGCAAATGGAGCGCAAATTAAAGCAGAAAACAGCGTGACGGCAAACGATCCTGCAATCATCGGCAATGCGCCGACTACCGGTTTCCCTTCCTTATCCAGCTTCCCCGGATCCCATTCTTTTCCAAAAAGAAAGTCGGCAATGCTTGCTTTATTGATTACAAACGTACTCAATCCTTTTGATGTCACAAAATACAAAATAGAGGCTGCCACAAAAACCATAAAGGCGACGCATAAAAGTGTCACCATTCTCCCGCGCCGCTCAATCCATATTTTTGATTTCGCACGAGCACTCTTCATTTTTGTCCACTCAACTACTCTGTCGCTCAATTCGGTTTCCCCTTTCCAATACAAGTAAGAAAAAGGGAGAGACCCCCCAAAAATTATTTTTGGGTGATCGTTCCCTTTGCATCACGTTCAACTTTCATTCCTGATACCGGTATATAACCTAATTTTTTAACAAGGCTGTTTTGAACATCATCGGACATCATATAATCAAGAAAATCTTTTGTTAATCCGGATGGTTCGCCATTTGTATACATATGTTCATATGCCCAGATTTTCCATTTTCCTGATTCTACATTTTGTTCCGTCGGTTCAACCCCGTCCACTTTTAAAGCAGTCATTTGATCGTTGAAGTAAGAAAATGCTAAATAACTAATTGCTCCTGGAGTTTCGCTAACGATTTTTTGAACCGTTCCGGAAGAATCTTGTTCTTGGGATTTAATCGGTGTCGCACCATCCAATGCCGTTTTTTCAAACACAGCTCTTGTTCCAGATCCTTCTGCGCGGTTGATGACAACGATTTTTTGATCTTTACCGCCAACTTCTTTCCAGTTTTTCACTTTTCCAGTAAAGATGTCGATTAATTGTTTTTTCGTCAGATTATCTACACCCACATCTTTATTGGCAACGGGTCCCATTCCTACAACAGCGACTTTATGATCAACTAGTTTGCTGGCGTCAATACCGTCTTTTTCTTCAGCAAACACGTCGGAGTTCCCAATATCGACAGCACCTTCTTGCACTTTGCTTAAGCCTGTTCCGCTTCCTCCGCCTTGTACATTGATCGTTGTACCGGAGTTTTTATTCATATATTCAGTAGCTGCTTCTTGTACAAGAGGTTGTAATGCAGTAGATCCTACCGCTGTAATGGAACCAGATTGGGCTGTTCCATTGTTATTGTCGGTTTTGCTAGGAGTGCCGGCATCCTTGTTTGAATTGTTGCCGCATCCTGCTGCCGCGAAGGCAAATAGCAGTACCATTGTGAACAATGCGATCAATCTTTTTCTCATTTTTTTTCCCCCTATGAATTAATAAGGTTCTGTTCTCTCTTACAAGTTTTAAGATAATGGGGCGGTATTAAGCCTGTATTAATAGAATGTTAAGAAATTGTAAAGACGGTCATATTTATTGTTTTGAAGCTGTAAAACTAAGGTCTTATCTATGATCAAAAGCGATTAAATGTAATGAAAAAACCGCACCATGAATGAGATGGGTGCGGTTCATAGTTACGATTTTATTTGCTTTTTCGGCAAAGTAATGGTGAATGCCGTCCCTTTTCCTTCCTCGCTTTCTACTTGAATAGTGCCATGATGGGACTCCACTAAATGCTTGACAATGGCGAGACCAAGACCTGTTCCTCCAGACTGACGAGATCTTGCTTTATCCACGCGGTAAAAACGTTCAAAGATCCTAGGCAAATCTTGCTTGGAAATGCCGATTCCCGTATCTCTTATGACAATGTCCACTTCTTTTTCTCTTTCATGCAGTTCTATATCGATGTACCCGCCTTCAGGTGTGTAAGCCGCGGCATTCGTTAAAAGATTTAATATGATTTGCTGCAGCCGATCTTTTTCCGCTTCGATCACCACTTCTTTATGATCCGGAAGACTCAGATGAAGCCGTTTTTTATGAATCGTCTCTTGGATGGTTTCCGCTGTCTCGTTAATAACCTGTGATACGTTGAGAGGCTCAGGCTTTAAAGGCAATCTCTGCTGTTCAATTTTGGATAAATCCAGAATGTCTGAAATTAAGCGATGCAGCCGGTCACTTTCATCATAAATGATTTTTAAAAAAGTACGGCAAGTTTCTTCATCATACATGGCCCCGTCTAACAAAGTTTCCGCAAATCCTTTTAATGAAGTCACCGGTGTTTTTAATTCATGGGAAACATTGGCTACGAACTCGCTGCGGATTTTTTCGAGCCGGCGAATGTCTGTAATATCGTGAAGAACGGTTATGACTCCTTTTACTTCTTCATGATCGCCCACATATGGGGCAATATGCGCATCCAGTATCCTTTCTTTCGGATAATAAATATGCACTTCTTCATGAATGTGCACTCCTTCTTTTAATGAACGGTCTATCAGCTGGCTAAGACCAAAGTTTTTCCCCGCTTCGATATGAAGCTTTCCAATTAAATTTTCAGAAGAAGCACCGATAATTTTTTCCATCGCCCTGTTGACAAGAGTAATTCTTCCAGCAGGGTTAATGAGCATGACGCCGCTTACCATATTAGCCAATACCCCAGTCAGCCGCTGCTGGTTTTCACGGATTTCTTCCATCTGCTGCTTTAAACTGATGGCTAAGTCATTGATCGCATTCACGAGCTGTTTCAACTCGCCGCTCGCCTTTGTTTTCACTCTGCTGTCATAATCTTTTTCAATTAGGCGATTCGCAACTTGAATGCTCGCTTCAATCGGCCGTGTAAACCGTTTAGCCATTCTGAATCCGATGAATCCGGAAACCGTTAAGGTCATCACCATGGCCAAACCGAGACTGATCCATAGTTGATCGAGCGTGTGTTCAATTTTTTTTAAAGTAACGGAAATCCGTACAACGCCAATGGACTTTCCGTCTTTTTGGATCGGTTTCGCTATGTAAATCATGCTATAGCCAAGCGTCGGGCTGCGGCGAATAGATTCCCCATATGAACGATGTTCGCGAATCACTTCACGAAATTCGGGACGGTTTGAATGATTTTCCATTTTGCGAGGATCACGGTCGGAGTCTGCAAGCACTTTCCCATCTGCTCTAATAATCGTGATCCGCGGATCGTGATAAGAATAATAGTGGTGAATATAGTTTTGAAGCTCATTTGAATGTTGAAACATGGACTTGGTGTCAACCGTTTTGACAATGATATCAGCGGTCTGGGACAATTGGTTTCGGATCATATCCATGTAAGTATTTTTCATGATGTCCGCAATGACAAACCCAATCCCAAGGAGAACGGCCAACAAAAGCGCAAAAAAGGTTAAGAAGATTCTAAGCCAAAGTTTATTCATGTGGATGTCTTTCTCCTTTGTCCAATGAAAATTGCCTCTTTTTCTTGTTCTTTTTGTCTATTATAATGGGATCGAAAGAAAATGATTCTTCATCTTGACCACCTTATCCATTTATGATTACCATTCATTGTATAATTCTTGGAGTCACATGTCACTAGGATATGGAAAAGCTCACAAAAATAGGGCTGATTTTCTTAAAGAAAACCAGCCCTATCGAAAAACGTCTATCGAAGCAAAAGCTTAGTTCACCATTTTTTGAGCTTCCAACAATTGGAATGTCCGTACTTTTCTAGGTAAAAAGCGTCGAATTTCATCTTCGTTGTATCCCACTTGAAGGCGCTTTTCATCCATAATAATCGGTCTTCTTAACAGACCAGGGTTAGCCTGGATCAATTCAAACAAATCTTGAAGCGGAAGAGCGTCCAAATCAACGTTTAATTTTTGGAATATTTTCGAACGGGTAGAGATGATCTCATCCGTTCCATCTTCCGTCATTCTTAAAATACTTTTAATTTCTTCAATGGTGAGAGGTTCGGAAAAAATATTTCGTTCCGTATATGGAATATCATGCTTTTCCAACCATGCTTTTGCTTTTCGGCAAGATGTACAACTTGGTGAAGTGTATATTGTTACCATTCCTCAATCACACTCCTTAAATTTTAATAATACTTGCTTCATCTTGAGGAATATCAATAAATGAATATTTTAAAGATAAAATAATTTTGGAGCGAAGATACATTATGTATTATACACCATATTCAATATTTTTGATATAGATTTCCTAAAATTCTCTAAAATATTCTTTTTCTTTCCTTCCTCATTCATTATTGTCCGGCAAGATATACGGATGACAGACAGAATTCGATTCCTCTTTACTTCAGCCATTCACATTTTCCAATCGAGTAGGGAAGGTGGCGCAGTTCTTGTTGATTTCGTCCATCACTGGCGTTTACTCTTTTACATTTGGCAGAAATCCAGCAAAATCCATCTAAAGCTTAAAACAAATCTTACTTACTATAAAAAGAAGTATCCCAATCGCTTTGAGATACCTTTTTCCGCTTTTAAATCATGTTTTCAGTCGTGTTGGCGAGCTGCTTGGCGGTGGAGCGATCCGGATCAAGGCGTTTTTCAAGTTTTCTGGCCAAGATGGACAGCAAATAGTTGACGATGAAATACATAAATGCGGAAAGAAGCAGAATCGGGATAATGTATTTTGCGCCGCTTTCCCCGCTGTAGATGCCTTTTGCGTTGTGCAAAAGTTCCGGCAGCGAAATGATAATCGCAAGAGAAGTATCTTTTAACAGCGAGATGAACTGGCTCACAAGCGGCGGGATCATTTTTTTCAAAGCTTGCGGCAGGATGATATGCCACAGCGTTTGGATATAATTAAGGCCTGATGAACGGGCGGCTTCAATCTGCCCTTTTGGAATCGAGTTCAAGCCGCCGCGCACGATTTCGGCTATCATGGCCGATTCGAACACTGTCAGGGCTGCAATCGCCGCCATCGTAACGCTCATTTTGATGCCGACTTCCGGCAAGGCAAAATATGTAAAGAAAATAATCAAAATCAGCGGCAAGTTCCGGATGACTTCCACTATAAGCGCAACCACACTCGATAAAACCGGAATTTTTGTGTAACGCAAAATGCCGAGTACACAGCCGAAGATGAAGCTTAAAATAATGGACACAACGGCAACTTTCAATGTCACCGCAAAGCCTTGCAGTAAATATGCCAAATTTTCGCCTGAATAAGCTCCGGCAAAGTCCATAACGTTCCCCTCCTTGTATCGTTCCAAATGATTTGTTTATGCGTCGTTATTCGCTTCTTGCCAGCCGGCGTTCCAGGTAGTTGACCAGCAAGCTGAGCGGAATGGTCAGGACGAGATAAAACATGCCGACAAAAATATACGTATCAAACGTAATCCACGTTTTTTCGTGGATGATATCGGCGTAGTACATAAGGTCGAGCCCTGCAAAAACCCCAAGAATGGAAGAGTTTTTAACCAAGTTCAGGAATTGGTTGCCGATCGGCGGGATTACGATTTTGATCGCTTGAGGCAAAATAATATAACGCATCGCCTGGATGTAAGTCAGGCCTGTGGAACGCGCAGCTTCAAGCTGTCCCCTATCGACCGATTGGATGCCGGCACGCACGGCTTCTGCAATAAAGGCGGCTGTGTAGATGGAAAGCGCAATGGTCCCTGCGATAAATCCGCTTAAGTTAATATGGAAATAACTGAGCCCGTTGTAGAAAAAGAAACCGATCAGAATTAACGGAATGTTGCGGACTACTTCCACGTAGAAGGCGCCGATAAAATTCAGCAGCTTGACAGGGGCCAGCCGGAAAACGGCAATGATGTTGCCAAGAATGAAACTGGCAATCAGACCGATAATGCTGATTTTAATCGTATTGACGAAGCCCTGCATGTATAAATCTAAATAGTCAGTAAGGATCGAAAAATCGAGCATACCTGTTTCACTCCTTTACGGTTCAATCAGTGGAAAGGGATGGGCGATTTTTTTGCCCACCCCTTTCCGGATTATTATTCTTTGATCCATTTGTTTTTGATTTTGTCGTATTCTCCGCTGTCTTTCAGTTCTTTTAAAGCCTTGTTTACAGCTTTCACGAGTTTCGTATTCCCTTTTTTCATCGCAATGCCGTACGGCTCATTCGTAAATGTACCGCCAACGACCTGATAATCCGGATCTTGAGCAGCCATGCCATAAAGAATCGAATTGTCGGTTGTCAGCGCATCGCCTTTTCCGGATTTCAAAGCTGTGAATGCTTCCTGGTAGTTTTCAAACTCGAGCACTTGCGTATCCGGTGCGGCTTTCTTGACGTTGTCTCCGGACGTCGCACCTTTTACCGTCAATACTTTTGTCCCTTTTTTCAAATCTTTGACGCTATGAATCTTGCTGCCTTTTTTCACAAGGAGCGATTGACCGGCGTCAAAGTATACATCCGAGAAATCGACGACTTTTTTGCGGTCCGGCGTGATGGTCATGGTAGCGACGACCATATCCACATCACCGTTTTGCAGCATCGGAATCCGTGTTTTGGACGTGACTTCCTTGAGTTCCACTTTTACCTTATCGCCGAAAATTTTCTTGGAAATCGCTTTGGCAATATCAATATCAAAACCTTCCACTTTTCCGGTTTTCGGATCTTTGTAGCCAAATAAATATGTATCATATTTGACTCCGACAACCACTTTCCCCTTGTCTTTGATTTGCTGGATCGGATCATCGCTGCTGCCGCTTGTCGTTTCTGACTTGCCGCAGCCCGCCATCAAAGCGGCCGCTAAAACAAAAATCAAGCCCACTGTAAACCATTTTTTCATCTTTCTCATTCTAATCCCCCTCTATATATATTTAATGATTGAGAACACGGTTCAAAAAGGTGCGCGCCCGTTCCGCACGCGGATTTTTGAAAAATTCTTCCGGCGTGTTGTCTTCGATGATCCTCCCCTGGTCCATGAAGATGACGCGGTCTGCCACTTCGCGGGCGAATCCCATTTCATGCGTGACGACCACCATTGTCATGCCGTCTTTTGCAAGCGACTTCATAACATCGAGCACTTCCCCGATCATTTCCGGGTCAAGCGCGGAAGTCGGTTCGTCAAACAGCATAATGCTTGGCTCCATCGCCAGCCCGCGGGCAATGGCCACACGCTGCTGCTGGCCGCCCGATAATTGCGATGGGTACGAATTCGCTTTATCCGGGATGCCCACTCTTTCCAGGTAACGCATAGCCCTTTTCTCCGCTTCCTCTTTTCCCAAGCCGAGCACTTTAATCGGCGCAAGAGTAATATTTTGCAAAACGGTTTTATGCGGATACAAATTGAAATGTTGGAAGACCATGCCGATATTTTTTCGCAATTCGTTGATGTCAGTTTTTTTGTCATTTACTTTAAGATTTCTGACGAGAAGTTCGCCATCCGTAATCTCTTCCAAACGATTGATGCAGCGGAGCATCGTGCTTTTCCCCGATCCGGAAGGACCGATCACCACGACGACTTCTCCTTCATTGATTTCAAGATTAATATCTTTTAAAACATGAAAATTTCCGTAATATTTGTTCACATGTCGGAACGAGATCACATCAACACCTCCTTTGTTGTATTCCTTTCTCGATGAAGTCTTCCATCATTTAAGAACATTGCACTACTTTATTTTAGAGTATATCAATTTATTAAAATAATATCAATATTTCTTCAATTTAGATTTATCTGCTTATTGAAATCGCTTTATTATGTCTATTTGTTCAAACATATTCGGAAATAGCTGCAATAAAACTTTTAAGAGAAAATTACTCTGTTCATTTTTCATACTGAAATAAGAAGGAAAAGCGAACGGATTTCGAGATAATCCGACTATGTCCTGTAATATAACATAGCCAAAAGATAAAAAGCTCAAAATTGCTCGGAGCCAAGAGATGTTTATTTTTATTTTGGCGACGCATCCTGGAGATGACTTCGACAAATCAAGAAAGAATCCAAACAATCGGAATGCCGAAAGAACCTGCTCTCTCACAAAAAAGGTTCGCAAAAATGAAATGAGCCACATATGGAAACAGATAAATGGATCTTGGACAACAGGAACTGCGAATTTAAATTATCGCTAAAGACATTAGGCACAAGTGTAATGTCCTTTTATCCCCCGCTGATAATGTATACGATGATGAAAAACGGGTAATCCGTATTCTTTCAATCAGAAGTTTGCCGTCCTCTTCCTTCAGATTCCGCCTCAATGTACGCTCTTCCGTTAAGCTATCGCGGCTGTTGCCTTCTTAATTGGAACTTTAGACAGATACATGTGTGCAAATAAAACACGATCCCCTGAAAAAGGATCGTGTTTCCTCATATAAAGAATATCGCTTTTCGCAAACGTTCTTACGATGTATCATTCAAATCTTTTGAATGCAAAATTACTCGTTTAGACTGTTTTTATACTGATGCCACTCTTTTTCTGAACAATAGACAAAATGTCCGGGAGTCACTTCCCGCATTTCCAATTGATCATCAGGTCCGTATTGGTGGACGCTCGGATCATACAAAATTCTTTTTCGCGAACGTTCACTTTCAGGATCCGGCAGCGGGATGGCCGAGAGAAGGGATTGTGTGTAAGGATGAAGAGGATTCCGATACAGTTCCTCGCTTGGTGCCAGTTCCACTAATTTGCCAAAATACATCACACCAATTCGATCGCTGATATATTTCACCATGGACAAATCATGGGCGATGAATAAATACGTCAGCCCTTTTTCTTTTTGCAATTTTTTTAGTAAGTTGACTACTTGTGCTTGAATGGAAACATCCAACGCAGAAATCGGTTCATCCGCAATAATAAATTCCGGTTCCACTGCAAGAGCGCGTGCAATTCCAATTCTTTGCCGCTGTCCGCCTGAAAATTCATGAGGATATCGGTCTGCATGATCTTTTTTTAATCCAACTGTTTCCAGTAATTTATATACTTTTTCCATTCGTTCTTCTTTGGATTTCGCTAATCCGTGAATATCGATGCCTTCCGCGATGATATCAGCGACTTTCATCCGTGGATTCAGGGATGCATAAGGATCTTGGAAAATCATTTGCATTTTCCGATTGAATTCTTTTAATTCCTTTTTCGATTTTCTGCCGTGTACATCTTTTCCTTGAAATAAAACCTTACCGCCTGTCGCTTCATATAGACGAATGATCGTTCTTCCTGTCGTTGATTTTCCGCATCCCGACTCTCCAACAAGGCCAAGCGTTTCTCCTTTATAGATATCGAACGATATATCATCTACCGCTTTTACCATGTTCGGTTTACCTTCGTTAAAATAAAGTTTCAAGTTTTGGATTTCCAATAATTTTTCTGCCACCTTCCTACACCCCCTTCACGAGCAACGGTTCCTTATAATTGCCTGGCATCAAGCGGATACGCTGTTTCACGATTTCAGGCGGCTCCACTTCCGGTGCTTCCGGATGAAGCAGCCACGATTTCACTAGATGGGTATCCGAAACCTTATAAACAGGCGGTTCATATTTAAAATCAATTTTCAAAGCATATTCGCTTCTTAAAGCGAAAGCATCGCCTTTAGGTGGACGAAGCAAGTCCGGGGGAGTACCGGGGATCGCTTTTAATTCCTCATTCTGATCGATCTCCATGCTCGGCATCGAAGCAAGAAGCCCCCATGTATACGGATGTCTTGGATCATAAAATATTTCGTCCACAGTTCCAATTTCAACTATTTGCCCGCCGTACATGACCGCCACACGATCCGCTACATTGGCGACCACTCCTAAATCATGGGTAATGAAAATGATGGAAGTCTCCATTTTTTGTTGTAAATCTTTCATCAATTCTAAAATTTGTGCCTGGATGGTCACATCTAAAGCCGTCGTTGGTTCATCGGCAATGAGAATTTTCGGATTGCATGCAAGCGCAATGGCAATCACAATTCGCTGTCTTTGTCCGCCTGAAAATTGATGAGGGTATTGCTTAAAGCGCGCTTCCGGTTGAGGCAAACCAACCAAATGCAGAAGATCAATCGCCTTTTTTTTCGCTTCTACTTTTGACAGCTTTCGATGTTTTCTTAAAGGTTCCATAATTTGTTTTCCGATGGTCATCGTCGGATTCAGCGATGTCATCGGATCTTGAAAAATCATCGAAATTTCTTTTCCCCTGATTTGGTCCATTTCCGAATCCGATAATTTCGTCAGATCTTTTCCGGCAAATAAAATTTCTCCTTCTTTAATCGAACCGGACGAGCTGGGAATTAAACGCATAATGGCCTTAGTGGTCACCGACTTTCCCGACCCGGATTCTCCCACGATGGCCAGCGTTTCCCCTTTTTTTAATTCAAAATTCACCCCCCGAACAGCCTGAACCTCTCCTGCATGCGTATCGAAGGAAACATGTAAATTCTTAACTTCGAGTATATTTTCCATTTCGATTCTCCTCTTTCTTATTACTTACGCATCTTCGGGTCTAACGCATCGCGCAATCCATCCGCCAATAAGTTAAAGCTTAAGATCAACAAGCTGATGATGACAGATGGAATGATGAGCATATAAGGATTCGTTTGCAAGGATTTGAATCCGTCGTTCACCAATGAGCCGAGAGAAGCTTCCGGCGGCCGAATCCCCAAGCCGATAAAACTTAAAAACGCCTCGGTGAAAATGGCATTCGGAACCGTAAACATAGTGGTAATAACGATTTGACCCACGATATTGGGAATCAAGTGTTTGACTATCAACCTTGCATTGGAAGCACCCAGCGTTCGGGAAGCAAGAACAAATTCTTGGTTTTTCAATTTCAATATTTGTCCGCGGACAATTCTCGCCATATTCACCCAGCCGGTAATGACCATCGCCAATGTGATCGACATAATTCCCGGCTGGATCACGAGGATAAAGAGAATGACAATAATTAATTGCGGAATTCCCATCAACACTTCGCTGATCCGCTGCATAATATCATCCACTTTTCCTCCGTAAAAACCAGAGATGCCTCCATATAAAACGCCAATCAGCAAATCAATGGCCGCAGCTAAAATACCGATGTAAATCGAAATACGGGTTCCATACCAAGTTCTCGTCCATAAATCCCGTCCCAGTTCATCCGTGCCGAACCAATAATATTCTTTTACATTTTTGGCTTTGTACATATCAAATCCGTCTTGATCCTTTCCGTTGAACGGCAGCCACGAAATTTTTTCCAATACAGGAATTTTAGGCGGAAGTTTCGCATGAGCGACATTTTGTTCTTTATACGTGTGTCCGGACAGGCTAGGCCCAATGATCGCCATCAATGAAATCAAAATGATCAAAATTAAACCGACAACAGCTCCTTTATTTCCTTTCAGTCGAATCCAGGCATCTTGCCAATTATTCAAGCTTGGACGTTCGATAGTTTCTAATTGTTCCTCTTTTCTTTCAACAGGAACAAACAGTTCGTCTGAGAGATGATTCAAGTCCGGCAAACGATCAGCATTCATGATTTCTTCCCTCCTGTCAAACGGATACGCGGATCAATCACTCCGTACAAAATATCCACAACAAATACCATAAAAATAAACAGAGCGCTGTAAAACAAGGTGGTCCCCATAATCATGCCGAAGTCATTCGTCATAATCGAACGGACAAATTGATCCCCAAGACCAGGAATTCCGAAAATATTTTCAATAACTAAAGATCCGGTTATAATGTTCACAATCATCGGACCAAGCAACGTGATAATGGGGATTAGCGCGTTTCGTAGCGCATGCTTCAAAATAATATCCCGCTTCCCGACCCCTTTTGCGCGGGCAAGCATAATGTAATCCGACGATAAAATTTCCAAAAGCTCCGTTCTCATAAAGCGGGCTACTGTGGCAATAACGGGTACGGACAGAGCAAGCGACGGCAACACCGTATACTTGAACCCGCCCCAATCCGCTACCGGAAAGATCGGAAACTTCACCGCCAAAAAGTATTGAAGAAATCCCGCAAAGACAAAGGAAGGAATGGAAATCCCCAGAACGGCAATGGTGGTAGCTCCATAATCCACGATCGTGTTATACTTTAAGGCTGCGATGATTCCAAGCAAAATGCCGACAATGGTGCCAAACACGACAGCTTGAAACCCTAAAACGGCGGAAGGACCAATCCGTTCTGCAATCATCGTCGACACCGGACGGTTATTATATTGGAATGACACTCCTAAATCTCCTTTTACTAAGTTCCCCATATAGCGAACATATTGAACGGGGAGCGGATCGTTTAATCCGTATTTTTCCAGAATGATTTTTTGTTGGTCCGGTGAAAGTTTTTCTTGATTATGCAACGGAGAGCCGGGCAGAAGCTTCATAAGAAAAAACGTGACCGTTGCAATCACAAACATCGTCACAAGCATATAAACAATACGCCTGATGATATATCTTAACATCCGATAACCTCCATTCCTTTTTCATTATGACAAAACTCAACAATTTTTTGTCAATTCCTTATATTCAGAATGATTTTCCCCACTAGGGAAAAAGGAGAGTATATGCTCTTAAGCACACACCCTCCTTTTTCAAGGTCAGCTTCATTCCTCTACTGAATCGATACCCACTTGTAAGATAGTTCAGGGCCTACTTTATGTTTCAACAATCCTTTTACATACGGACGTTGCAATACTGCTCTTCCTCTTTGATAAACAGGAGCGATGGCTGCATCTTGATCCAAAAGGATTTTTTCCGCTTTTAGCATCGCTTCCCAACGTTTTTCCGGCTGCAGAGCATAAGTCGTTTTGGCTTCTTGGACAAGCTTGTCATATTCAGGATTAGAATAATGCATTTCATTGTTTCCGCCGTCGGTTACAAACATATCGATGAACGTCATCGGATCGGCATAGTCTGGTCCCCAGCCGGCAAGCGAGAAATCATAATTCATTTTGGCTTCAAGGTCAAGTTTTTGTTTGAACGGCTGTTGTTTAATATTAACCGTTAATCCTTTTAAGTTCTTTTCCAGCTGTTCTTTTAAATATTCGCCTGCTTTTCTGGACAAATCATCGTCATAGTTTAACAGTTCTAAAGTGATTTTGTCTTTGCCCAACGCTTTTTTCGCTTTTGCCCAATATTTTTTCGCTTCTTTTACGTTGTACGTATTAAAGTTTCCGTTCTCATCTCGGAAATATTTTCCGTTTGGCCCCTTGACAAATTCTGCCGGTACAAAATAATCAGCAGGGATAGATCCGTTATTTAAAACGACTTTGGTAAATTGATTTTTATCAAAAGCCATGCTGATGGCCTTGCGGGCATCCACATTTTTCAATACAGGATTTTGTTCATTGAAGCGTAAGAAGAAAACGTTTGCTTCTTTTTCATATTTTAAATCTTTGTCGTTTTTATACTTATCGACAAATTCAGAATCGAGGCTGACGCGGTCAGTGGCCTTGCTTTCATACAAGTTCACCCCAGTTTGCGTATCTTTGATGACTTTCACATTAACTTCTTTCAGTTTTACAGAATCTTTATCCCAATAATTCGGATTTTTCTTCATCTGCCATTTGTCGTCATGCTTCCAAGAAGACAGAACAAACGGGCCGTTGTAAACCGTCGTATCAGCTTCTAAACCGTATTTCTTGCCTTGTTCTTTGACAAATTTTTCGTCTTGAGGCAAGAATGTTCCAAACGTTAGAAGATTTTTAAAGTAAGGAACCGGTGACTCAAGCTGCACTTGAAGCGTTTTATCATCCAGCGCTTTTACTCCCAATTGTTCCGGCTTCATTTTTCCTTCATTGATCGCTTGTGCATTTTTGATGTCATACATTATGTATGCATATTGAGAGGCAGTCTTCGGATCCACTACTTTTCTCCATGCATATACGAAATCGCCGGCTGTTACCGGGTCTCCATTGGACCATTTCGCATCGCGTAGTTTAAATGTCCATGTTTTTCCATCTTTGCTGACTTGCGGTTCCCCTTCCGCTATTCCTTCTACAGGTTCATCGTTTTTTCCTAAACGATAAAGCCCTTCCATTACATTATTTAAAGCAGTAAAGGAAACAACATCAGTTGCTAACGCAGAATCCATCGTCGGTATTTCCTGCGTTTCAACCAGATTTAATACTTGATCTTTTTTGGCGTTGTCCCCGTTTTTGCCGCCATCGCCGGATTTACTGCCGCTGCATGCAGTCAACACCGTGCCGAGAGCAAGCAAGAGAACGAGAAAAAGAGAGAACTTCTTTTTCATAGGGAATTTGACCTCCTTTTATGATAGTATCTTCCTATTTTTTCGAAAGATTTGATAATTATTATAATCTATTTTAACTTTTTTGCAATAACTAATTTTTTTATATTTCGATATACACAATCTTATTAGAATATTAATTAAATAATGATTAAACAGAATTCCTTCTTTAAATTAAAATGGTAACGCTTTAATATGTTTCCTTAGTTTAAACTTTTAAATTGATTTTCTATTCATGATATGGATGTATTTTTCTAAAATAATATGAGGATCATTTCATGAAAATAATGGATTTTAAAGTGGACCGATCATTGTCTGCCGTTTTCATCACAAGTATACTTAAAGGTAGAAACGGCGATTGCAACCTGCAAAAGATTGTTACGATATCATTAGGAGCGTTGTTCATGAAGACGGTTTTTATTTTATTCTTTGTTAACATATTGATTTCTGCCTTGTATTCTTTGATAGATCCGCAATCTTTTTTTACTAGCTTTGTCAACGCCACGTTTTTGATCGGTCTCTTTTTCTTGACGATCGGTCTCTTTCTTTTCGTTTATGGTGGAGGTTTTTTTGACGGAATCATGAATAGCTTTAAACAAATAAGAAAAATGTCCAAAGAAGGCCAGTATGTTTCACAATTTGACCCAGTCGATCAAACGGTAGTTTCACGTTTAGATGCTGGCAAAAGAAAAATTCGTTTCACGAATCCATTGATCATCACAGGCAGTTTTTTTGTGGTTTTAGATTTGATGATTGCCTTTCTCTTTTCCCCTTGAGCCGCTTGAATCCTTGTTAAAAATTCGTTATAATCAGGAACACACATAATTGAAGCGATGAGAAAGAAGAGTACAGCCGATAACCGGTTTTCCAGAGAGTTTGTGGTCGGTGGAAACAAACAATCGGACGGCTGGAATGGACTTTCGAGCTCCCTTTGCGAACGGCTTCAAGCTTAGTAGTGAAGAGGCGCATTCCGTTGCGTTAAAAGGATTCCATGTGAATGGAAACAAAGTGGCTCCATGCGAGCAACTTAGGGTGGCACCGCGGAACAACCATTCGTCCCTAATCTTTACGGACGAATGGTTTTTTTATGGATCAAAAAATTTTAGGATGTATGATGGAGGTAGAAAATGATGAAAACAATTTTTTCGGGTATTCAGCCTAGCGGAACGATTACGCTGGGAAACTATATTGGGGCAATGAAGCAATTTGTTGAACTGCAAGACGAGTACAACTGTTATTTTTGCATAGTGGATGAGCATGCCATTACTGTTCCGCAAGATCGTCTTGAGCTTCGCAAAAACATCCGCAGTTTAGCGGCATTGTACTTGGCGGTCGGTCTTGATCCGGAAAAGGTGACTCTTTTCATTCAATCCGAAGTTCCTGCCCATACGGAAGCCGGTTGGATTCTTCAATGTATTTCTTATATCGGCGAATTGGAGCGTATGACACAATTTAAGGATAAATCAGCCGGCAAAGAAGCGGTTTCCGCCGGTCTTCTCACATACCCTCCACTAATGGCAGCCGACATTTTATTGTATAATACCGATTTAGTGCCTGTGGGAGAAGATCAAAAACAACATATCGAATTAACGCGAGACTTGGCGGAACGATTTAATAAAAAGTACAACGATATTTTTACCATTCCGGAAATCCGCTTGCCGAAAGCCGGAGCACGTGTCATGTCTCTCCAAGATCCTACGAAAAAAATGAGCAAATCCGATCCGAATTCAAAAGCGTTTATCACATTGCTTGACGAACCAAAACTCATCGAGAAAAAAATCAAAAGCGCCGTTACCGATTCCGAAGGGGTTATCCGCTATGATCGGGAGGCCAAGCCCGGAGTTTCCAATCTGTTGTCGATTTATTCCGTTCTCGGAAATATTTCCATCAAAGAGTTGGAAGAAAAATACGCCGGTAAAGGGTATGGAGAATTTAAACAAGATTTGGCGGAATTAATCATCGAAGAGCTAAAGCCGATTCAACAACGTTATGCTGAACTTATCGATTCTGAAGAACTGGATGAAATTCTCGACCGCGGTGCAGAAAAAGCGAACTATGTGGCCAATAAAATGCTGCAAAAAATGAAAAACGCCATGGGGCTCGGAAGAAAAAGAAGAAGATAAAAATCCGGCCGCGGGACTCATCCCGCGGCCGATCATTTTTCATGAAAGATTCAAAAAAATAGCAGAAAGATGGCACTCATCTTCCGTCTGGAATAACCTTTTGCTCCTGCAAAGCCTCGTCGTTTAATTCACTTTCGAAGAACCATTTTCCATTTCCCACAGTTTTTCAAAAAAGGCTTGTCCCCGAATAATATTTTCGCAAAGCTGCATATGTTTTTCGGTCCAGCCTACTTTCGTTTCTTCATAGAGAGCGTTCCATGCTTCATCGAAATTCATTTCTTGAATTTGCGCATATTTTTCCGGCGCCCATTCTGTATACCAATAGCGAATTTCCGCTGTATTTTTGGAAGACTGAAGTTGATCAAGAGCCATAAACAAAAGTTGTTTCAGCTGTCTTTCTTTCCTGGTCAGTCCGAACATTTGATCCGGAAGAGGAGAAAGAATATGATGTTCTTTCTCTTTATGAGCTAATTCCCATTCGAAGTTTGCTTCTTCTTCATTTTCAATCATTTCGTATACTAATTGTTCCTGACGGGGAATCAAACGGCTTTTTCGAATCGGGATGGTGTAGCCCATAGTATCGACAGCCAAAATACCGGCTCCGTCTGTTACAACGAATGCATAATCCAACTGGATGCGTTCATGGTTTTTTCTTAAATAGGCTTTTTGATAGACTTCATTTAATAAGTCTTTCGGCAAATCAGACATATCATTTTCAATAAAGTGGTATAATAGCTTATTTACTTTCAAAAGAGGCACCTGGTCTAATAATTCAATAGCGTCCTCTTTCCTCCATTCATGAAACGGACAGACATTATATCCGTTTTCCTCACCTTCAAACCAATTTACCCAGACATCATGCAAGTACAACATGTAGAGCCCCCCTTACATCTTCTTCATTTGTCACACAGTATGGGCAAAAGAAAGTTAAATTATTCCTGTAGGGGGATGTTTTTGAATGTGTTCTTATTTTTTCTTCTTTGGCTGTGGATAGTAAATGGAAAGACTGATGATGATCAATCCGAGTACAAACAAATAACAATTCCCTTTTTTCGCAAGAAATTTCACGTATTCAACAAACGTCAGCCCTGCAGCCATTAAATTCACATACAAGATTATGCTGACCCCGCCGGCCACCGATAATCCGAATCCGAAAAGCCAAAAAAAGATTCTCCCCACCTTTTTCCATCCTCGCCGCCATTTTCTCTCTGTTGGCTTGTCCAACGTTTTTGATTCATGTATATTCCTGAAATCCCGTTATTATGCGAAAGCGATATTTCCTCGACATGCTTTCTTTTTTCAAAATCAAATTTTCACATTCATAAATGTGATCAACGAATTTCCGTTGCGTTAAAACCGTTTAGACATTTTTCAACCTTACTGAAAACAAAAAATCCCCCTTTATATGGGGAGATGGAAACAGGTGATCATTGATTCCATTCTTTCAAAAAAGTTTCGGCAGGCAGAGCAAGCATTTCCTTTGTCCCTTTCTTCCATTTTTTTGCACATTCCTCAACAATGGCAAATCCCGTCGCATACCCAAGCATAGACGGCAGCATGCCTTTCCCATATAAAATTCGATCATGAACAGGATTTTGTTTGGACAACATGAGGTGATCTTGTACATAAGAACGCCACCATTTTTTTATATCAGCCGACGTATATTGTTTGCACCAAGAGGGATTCCATTTTTCTCCTACATATTCCTTCACGGCAAACTCCGCCAGTCCTTCAAACAAAATGGAATCTAAAAGTCGATACTCTTCCTCTCTTTTTTCCAATTTTTCCATCCGAGCACAATGATGATATTCATGAACAAACACGGCTTCCCATTGTTCTTTGTCAATGTCGGGAGATAAAAACAAAAACATCTTGTCGCCTAGAGCCAGACCCGATTTGTTCGGTCTGTCTCCAAAAAGGGAAAAATTAGATTGAACAGGAAACAAATAAATGCCGATATCGGGACCATTCCAAAGCTGTTTATATTTTAAAAAAAGACGTTCCATTTCCTTCCAAGCTTTTTTCTGTACAAGACCCTCAAAAGTGGATCTTGTTCGTTTGGAAGGCGCAAACATGCCGTGCTGCTGTAAATAGCGATAAAACGAAATCGCTTCCCGTTCTGAGATTCCGTCGATCTTGCTCATCCATTCGAGTGGTTCGTCCCAATGATTCATTAGCCATTCTTTCGTATTGTATACACCCATGAAAGGCATCCTCCCTTTTTATGTATTTATATTTATGTTCAAAACCATTCAAAAGACACAAAAAAGCAAGGCCACTAAGCCCTTGCTTTCCAAAATGATTCAGGGAGGATCGCTCTCTTATCTATGTTTTTCTTCACAAGGTTAGCGAAAACGAAATCGTCTCATTTTGGTTTCAGTTATTGGCTAAATCGAGTAGGAGGGAGCGATTAACTCCCGTCCTCTCACACCACCGTACGT
>ERZ1673759.11-NODE-11-length-51530-cov-26.894764_pt1 | contig 51530 bp, 47 predicted proteins | sample MGYA00580179_ERZ1673759 | MGnify/ENA primary metagenome ERZ1673759 (study PRJEB41219, sample SAMN04549624) | soil metagenome | isolation source: soil | place: USA: Oklahoma, Great Salt Plains NWR | collected 2008-10-09 ... | reverse complement strand
AGAAGCCCCCACTTCAATCAAACCGTAAGGTTGATAAGTGGAGGGTAGTTCACAACATAACTAGCATTGTTTTTTTCTAGGGATTCCTAAAATAAAGGAATCCCTAAATTTTTGCTTTAATACTTATTATCACGACCTTAGTTTTACAGGTAAAGAAAACTTTTGCTTGCTGTTTGTCAACGGTAAATCGGACTGAGTGAAGGATGAACAAAGTAGAATTTAAGGAGTTGACAAACTAACTACACCCGAACCCTCTTGGAATTGTCTGAATTTTTTGTTTTTATACCCTGTAAATTTTTTAAATGAAAGAATGACAAAACAGTTTCCTATGTTTACAAAAAACAAAGGATTGGTCCTACTTAAATCGTCAAAATTTAAAGTAAAAGATGAATGGTGAAAGGATTGAAGGATTTGTACTATAAGGTGAATATTGGTAAAATAGACGTGTATCTCCCTGACATGAAAGGAACGTGAAGGTATGCAAAAATTGATTTTGGCTTCTAGTTCTCCACGCAGAAAAGCACTTCTTCAAAGACTGAATATCCCCTTTACAGTTGAAATCAGCCATGTAGAAGAGAAGATCTCACCAGAAGCTCCCCCTGATGAAGCGGTAATGTCTCTTGCCCTCCAAAAAGCAAAAGCAGTGGCATCTCATGCACCGGAAGCTTTTGTTATTGGGGCTGATACAATGGTGTCTATTCACAATCAAATTTTAGGAAAACCGAAAAGCCGTGAGGAAGCTAAGAACATGTTGAAGATGCTGTCTGGACAAACCCACTCCGTTTATACCGGAACAGCCATTGTACATGGGGAGCAGCAACGCGTTTTCTATGAACGGACGGATGTTACCTTTTGGACATTGCCTGATGATGTAATAGATGACTATCTCAACAGCGGGGAATCGTTTGATAAAGCGGGTGCATACGGAATCCAAGGTCTGGGGTCAATATTCGTCAAAGAAATTCATGGCGACTTTTTTTCGGTGGTAGGACTGCCAATAGCAAGGGTATTCTGGACATTAAAAGAAATGGGATATCGGCCATTTGTTTCATGAGATGAAAGAGGAAGACAGAGCCTTTCATCTAAGAAAGTGGCATTGGAGCTGTTGTAAAAACGGATTGGCTTGTCAGGAACCGCTATTACACGCAAGTTTATTTCTATGCGAATCTTCCAAAAAGAAAAGACACCCCTGAAATTTTCCTTGTCATGGCTTGCCCGATCTTTTACCAAGGAAATGAAGGCATCGTATTGGAATCCCCTTTATTAGAACCTCTGATATAACGGGGATGATCACGATACCGTTCTATTCTTTCCTCCTCATTTTACAAATAGAAAAGTCCGGCGAACCAAAGCACAATTCCTTTTTTGACTCCGTTTTCATGAGTGAGCGGAGAACAGATGATAAACCAATATTGATACAAGGAGGATCAAATTTGTCAAAAGAATCGCTTAGGATCCATAACGTTCCACGTGAAGATCGGCCGCGGGAACGACTGATATTAAAAGGAGCGCACAGCTTGTCCAACCATGAATTGATCGCCATTCTTCTTCAGTCGGGGACAAAAGAAGAGTCCGTCTTGCAGCTGGCAAATCGGCTATTAAATCAGTTCGAAGGATTACGAATGTTAAAAGATGCTACTTTAGAAGAAATTACCTCTATTAAAGGAATTGGTCGGGCGAAAGCTGTTCAAATCATGGCGGCGCTGGAACTGGGCAGACGTATCCACAGTCTTTCATTAGACGAACGGTATGTTATCCGCTCTCCCGAAGACGGTGCAAATTATGTCATGCAAGAAATGCGGTTTTTAACACAAGAACATTTCGTGTGCCTCTTCCTTAACACCAAAAATCAAGTTCTCCACAAACAAACCATTTTTATCGGTAGTTTGAATGCTTCGATTGTTCATCCTAGGGAAGTGTTTAAAGAAGCGCTTCGCCGCTCCGCTGCCTCCATTATTTGCTTTCACAACCACCCATCCGGTGATCCGACGCCTAGCCGAGAAGATATTGAGGTGACCAAACGTTTAGCTGAGTGTGGAAAAATCATCGGAATTGAAGTTCTCGATCATCTCATTATCGGCGACCAAAAATACATTAGTTTAAAAGAAAAAGGCTACTTATAATGCTATGATTTTTCTGGGGGTTACGCTATAATATAATTTATGATTTTTACAAGTTTTTTCGAATTCCAATGGAGAATAGGGCCATCAGAATCTAGAGGGTTAGGCGCGTTTTGAAAGCCTTGCCTTGGTTTTTTCTGCTCACATTGCCGCTGTGGGAGAAACGACAGTTTATCAAGTTGTGGCACTAAAGGGGCATCAGTTGGAATGAGAACCACAAAAAGGCAATTCAAGCATTCGAACTGGTTCGCTTCTTTAACAGTCTTTTTTAAAGCGGGAAATCCTATTAGGCAGCAAAAAAACGTGCTTACCTAATGGATGGCTTTTGCAGAGATCACATTTTCAATTGCTATTTCGTATCAGTTAGAAAGGGAGATACAACAATGTTTGGAATTGGAGCAAGAGACTTAGGAATCGATTTGGGAACGGCCAATACACTTGTTTATGCAAAAGGAAAAGGAATTGTCGTACGGGAGCCTTCCGTGGTCGCCATTCAGACAGATACAAAACAAATTGTGGCAGTGGGAAATGATGCTAAAAATATGATCGGACGGACTCCTGGAAATGTGGTGGCTACTCGTCCGATGAAAGACGGAGTCATCGCGGATTACGAAACGACAGCTACCATGATGAAGTATTACATTTCTCAAGCAACTAAGAATAAAGGCTTTTTTACGCGAAAACCATATGTGATGGTATGCGTTCCTTCGGGGATTACGGCAGTGGAAGAAAGAGCCGTGATCGATGCCACTCGTCAAGCGGGTGCAAGGGATGCCTATACCATTGAAGAACCGTTTGCAGCGGCTATAGGCGCTAATTTGCCGGTATGGGAGCCGACGGGAAGCATGGTTGTGGATATTGGCGGAGGAACGACTGAAGTAGCGATTATTTCCTTGGGCGGCATCGTGACGAGCCAGTCATTAAGAGTGGCAGGTGATGAAATGGATGAAGCGATCATTGCGTACATTCGTAAGCAGTATAATTTATTAATTGGAGATAGAACAGCGGAAATTGTTAAAATGGAAATCGGATCGGCAGATGGTGAAGCGGAAGTCGAAAAAATGGATATTCGCGGCCGAGACCTGTTAACAGGATTGCCAAAAACGATTGAAATTTCCGCGAAGGAAATTGCCACTGCCTTAAAAGATACCGTCTATGCTATTGTGGATACCGTGAAAAGCACGTTGGAAAAGACTCCTCCGGAACTGGCTGCTGATATTATGGATAGAGGAATTGTATTGACTGGGGGAGGAGCTCTGCTTCGCAATTTAGACAAAGTGATTAGCCAAGAAACGAATATGCCTGTGATCATTGCCGAAAATCCTCTTGATTGTGTAGCCGTTGGAACGGGTAAAGCGCTCGATCATATTCATATGTTCAAAAATAAAGCAAGATAAGATTGATTTTTATCGCAAATAGGATTCCCTTCCGCCCGTGAAAATGGGGCGGCAAGCGGCAAAAGAGGCGGCTGGCGCACAGTAAATAAAAAAGTTTTCTCATTCTTGAAACCAGTTGCCCCTGTTTTTTTGCCGATTGGGAAGCCTATCTGCTGATGACTTTTGATTTCATCCGTTGATGAAAAAAGGATAAAATAGAGGTGTACTTCATGCCACAGTTTTTTTCGAATAAACGTCTTATAGTTCTTCTTGTCAGCATTATCGTTCTCGTGGCATTGATCGGATATTCCCTGCGCAATAAAGCAAATATCTCTTGGCCGGAACAATTTGTAAAAGATATTGTTGGTTTAGGACAATCCGTTGTTTCAAAGCCTGCTGGCGCTATAACGAATTTTTTTGAAGATATTCAGAATTTAAAAAATACATATCAAGAGAATGAAAAGTTAAAAGCCCATTTAGCACAATTGGGGCAAATTGAAAGTGAAGTTAACCGATTGAAAAAAGATAATCAAGAGTTGCGGACAGTCTTGAAAAAACAAGAAAGCCTGTCAGATTATAGCGTTATACAAGCAACGGTCATTGCGCGTAATCCGGACCGGTGGTTTGATCTTGTCACGATCGATAAAGGAAAAGCGGCAGGGGTAAAACCCGGTATGGCGGTTCAAACGGCGAATGGATTGATCGGCAAAGTAAAAAGTGCGGCAAAGTTTACGGCTTCGGTTGAATTGTTGAGTGCGCAAGATCCAAAAAACAGAATTTCAGCGGTGATTCAATCGAAGAAAAACGTTTACGGCCTCATTGAAGGTTACGATCAAGATAAAGGATATTTGCTGTTAAAGGATATCCCGTTCAATGCGAAAATTAAAAAAGGAGATAGCGTCATCACTTCTGGACTTGGCGGTGTTTTCCCGAAAGGGCTTTTAATTGGCAAAGTGAAAAAATTGGTGCCGGACCAATTCGGTCTGACGCAAACAGCTTATATCAAACCGGCGGCAGATATGTATGATCTTGAACACGTGATGGTTGTCAAACGGAAAATGAGAACCGCGAGTATGGCTTCAGATAATTCACAACAGCAGCAAAGCACAGTTGATGGGGAGGGGGAAATGTGAAACAGTTTCTTCTTCCTCTTATTATGGTTGCATGTTTCCTGAGTGAAAATGTGTTTTTTAACTGGACCCCGGAATCTGTGCTGGATGGCAGGTGGATATTAGCTCCCCGTTTTTTTGCGGTGGCTCTTATTTTAATGACGATTTTTTACAATCGATCCACAGCCATAAAATATGGATTTATATTTGGTCTGCTATTTGATGTGTTCTATACCGAAATGTTAGGTGTCTATATGTTTGTTTTCCCGTTTATTGTTTATATTACATCCAAATTGATGAAGGTCTTGCAAAGTGATTTTTTGATCGTTGCTTTGGTTGTGGTGATCGATCTTTCCGTTTTAGAATCCATACTTTATGCTTTAAATTTATTAATCCAGCGCACGGATCTTACATTTGGACAATTTTTGTCTGATCGGCTATGGGCGACTCTTATTCTGAATCTTGCTTTTTATCTAGTATTCGGAGGACTGTTAAAAAATGTGTTCACTCGTTTGAGGCGAGAGATTTTGGATGCGTAAAGCAATGTTTCATTTTTAGTGGGAATGGACGATATAGTAAAGCCCTGTATCAAAAAGCACGTTGGAACCAACGCAACAAAGAATGCGAAACGAATCGTTCTCTTTTATATGGAATTCACATAATCGGAACATGACTATAAAAAAGGAAAACGCCGAATGGATGTCGAATTATTGGACGACAGAGGTGAACAGTGCGCCATGAAGAAAAGCCAAAATGTTGTGATGAAAGGAACAAAGGACGGATTGACCCTTCATTTAAATGATCGTTGTTCCTATGAAGAACTGCTTGAAGAATTGCAGGAAAAAATATTGTTGGATCATCAAGACGACGATTCACCGCTTATCTCCGTGAAAATCCAAACAGGCAATCGTTATTTGACAGACCAACAAATTAATCAAATTAAAGAGTTGATCGGTTCAAAAAAGAATTTAATTGTAGAAGATGTTTCCATGAATGTAGTCTCAATAGAGGAGGCTATGCGATGGAAACAAGAAAGCGAAATTATCACCATCGCCAGCATTGTTCGTTCAGGTCAAGTGATCGAAGTTCCGGGTGATTTGCTGTTGGTTGGAGACGTCAATCCTGGCGGTATGGTGATGGCGGGCGGCAATATTTTTATTATGGGATCCTTAAAAGGGATTGCTCACGCCGGATGCTATGGCAATGATGAAGCGGTTATTGTCGCTTCAAAAATGGTTCCAACACAGTTAAGGATTAGCAACTGTTTAAATAGAGCTCCTGATGAATATAGCGATGGTGAGAGTCATGAAATGGAGTGTGCCTACATAAATGAATCCAACCAAATTGTCGTCGATCGTTTGCAAGTTTTAAAACATCTTAGACCAAATATTACGAGATTTAAAGGGGGACAATAAAGTGGGTGAGGCGATCGTCATAACATCTGGAAAAGGCGGAGTCGGAAAAACAACCACTTCTGCCAATTTAGGGACAGCTCTTGCTCTATTAGATAAAAAAGTATGTTTAGTAGATACGGATATTGGACTACGAAATTTAGACGTGGTATTGGGATTGGAAAATAGAATTATTTACGATTTGGTGGATGTTGCAGAAGGGCGTTGTAAAATTCATCAGGCTCTCGTGAAAGACAAGCGGTTTAATGATCTGCTTTTTCTGCTTCCAGCTGCGCAAACGAGCGACAAGTCGGCTGTTTCTCCGGAACAAATAAAAAAGCTGGTTGAAGAATTGAAACAGGATTTTGATTATATCTTAATCGATTGTCCTGCAGGCATTGAGCAAGGCTATCGAAATGCAGTGGCAGGAGCGGATAAGGCCATAGTGGTTACCACTCCCGAAAAATCGGCGGTACGGGATGCTGATCGGATCATTGGTCTTTTGGAAAAAGAAAGTCATATTGAGCCACCTAAGCTTGTGATCAATCGCATTCGCAGCCATATGGTGGAAAATGGTGAAATGTTGGATGTCGATGAAATTACAACCCATTTGTCCATTGATTTGCTCGGAATCGTGGTAGATGACGATGAAGTGATTAAATCTTCGAATGCAGGGGAACCGATTGCACATGATCCGAATAATCGGGCGTCTATTGCTTTTCGGAATATTGCCCGGCGAATCCTCGGTGAATCCATCCCTCTTCAACCGCTTGAAACAGAAAAAGAAGGAGTTTTTTCGCGAATTAAAAAGTTTTTTGGCATTCGGAGCAAATAAATTTTGAAAGAACATTTTCAGGAAACGATTCGGCTTTGCTTTGGGATATTCTGACCAAAGAAGAGGCCGATTTTTTTTTGTCTCTCCTTTCTTTGAAATGATGGGCAATAGTCATACTCTCTCTGGACAAGTCATAAGATGGAACATAAACGGAGCAAAGAGGGATGAGAGATGAAGGATCGAAAAAAGGAAATTAAGAAAAGAATTGCGAAACGAAACAGGGAAAAACGACGTCAAGCCAATCAGCGCGCCTTTCAGCCTATCAATATGGCATTTGGAGAAGAAATGGAATTTGATCACCAAGCCATTGATTACGAAGCTCCAAATGATGAGTACAGGCCTTTCGTGAAAAAGGAATGGTTTCTCTTTAAAATATTGGCTTCGGGAGCGCTTGTTTTGGGGACCGCGATTGTATTTAAAAGCCAATCACCTGTGATGGTCGACAGTCAAAAGTGGATACGCCAAGCAATGGAAACAGACATTCAGTTTGCCTCCATTGCCAACTGGTATGAAAAACAGTTTGGGAAGCCCTTGGCCATATGGCCGCAGAAAGAAAAAACAGTCACAGTGGACAAACCAAAAAAGGATTTGGCCGTTCCGGCGTCCGGAAAAGTGGTGGAAACATTTCAAGCGAATGGAAAAGGAGTCATGGTGAAGACAGGAAAAGGGGAAGTAGTAGATGCGATGAAAGGTGGGCTTGTCATCTTTGCCGGGAAAGAAGCCGAAACGGGGAATACAGTAGTCATTCAGCATCCTGATCAATCCGAATCTTGGTATGGGCAATTGCAATCCATTTCTGTGGAGCCCTATCAACGCGTTCAAGCGGGGGAAGCAATCGGAAAGGCGAAAGACCGGGCAGACGGAACTTCTGGTGAATTTTATTTTGCAATCAAACAAGACGATCATTACATCGATCCAAACAAGGTGATCAAATTTGAATAAAGCCGTCACTTTTTTTTCAAAAATTCATATTCATCCTCTTCTTTGGCTGGTGATCGGAATTAGCGTTGCCACTGGATACTTTTTCGATTTAATCATGGTGTTATGTATTATTGCCATCCATGAAATGGGGCACTTTTTTACAGCCCTGTTTTTTTCGTGGAGAATCAGAAAAGTATCGTTGCTCCCGTTCGGCGGAGTGGCGGAAATGGATGAACACGGAAATCGACCTTTGCATGAAGAATTGCTGGTCGTCATCGCTGGTCCGATTCAACATGTATGGATGATGGGATTAGCCGCACTGTTGTATTCTTTTCATATAGTTCCGAAAGTATTTTATGATGATTTTCTTATGTACAATTGGATGATTCTTTGTTTTAATTTATTGCCGATTTGGCCGCTGGATGGCGGAAAATTAATCTTGCTCATACTGTCAAGAGTCAAAACTTTTTTGAGCGCTATGCAGTGGACAGTCGTTAGTTCCTTTTTTTTGCTCGTTTGCCTGCATGCAATGGTTTTGATATGGGCTCCGTTTCAACTCCATCTTTGGATTGTTCTCTCATTCTTATATTTTTCGCTTTGGCAAGAATGGAAACAACGTCATTATGTGATGATGCGCTTTTTGCTTGAACGTTATTACGGAAATCGAAGGGGGATACATCAGCTTAAACCGATCACTGTATCGAGCGATACGGTTTTATCGACTGTATTAATGCAGTTTCAACGGGGAGTCAAACATCCGATCATTGTGATGGAAAATGGAGAAGAAAAAGGAAAATTAGATGAAAATGAAGTGTTACACGCCTATTTCTCTGAAAAACAAACAACGGTGAAAATTGGCGACCTTCTTTATTATTATTGACGGGTGCTGACGAAATGAGTAAAGTATAGTGGACGAGGTGCTGTTTTTCCATTTACATGATAAATCTTTTTTTGACAGACGTACATGGATCGAATATGGATGTGACCAATCGGTTATGTTCAGATTTTTGCTGAGATATCAAGGAAGGTGGAATGTTTCTTACAGATAGATTTGAGACATTTGCACCTATTTTTTTATCTTCCAGCGACAAAAAGTTTTTTTGTTTTAATGTGGATATGTTGAAAAGGGTGGAATGATGAATCAAATTATCGTAAGTGCAAAAGGACGGGAAAAGCGCATGGCAGTTCTCCGCGACGGAAAAGCGGATCAATTTCATATTTTTCAGCCTTCGCATCAATCCATTGTCGGAAATATTTATTATGGGGTTATCCAAAAAATTGAGCCGGGCATGAACGCTTGTTTTGTCGATATCGGAATCGGAAAAAACGGTTATTTGCCTAAAAATCAAATTCCTGATTCCCGCCAATTGCCGATTTCACAATTAGTGTTTGAAGGGGAAAAGATAGCGGTTCAAGTAAAAAAAGACGCCACTGATCATAAAGGTCCTGAGTTGACGGCCCTCATAGAATGGCCCGGGATGTATTTAGTCTATATACCGGCAGGAAATCATATCGCCGTTTCAAGAAAAATGGGTCAAGAAGAACGAGAAAACTGGAAACAATGGGCACAACAAATGAAAAAAGAGCAGGAAGGCGTCATTTTAAGAACTTCTGTTGCCGCTGGTGAAAAAACAGAAATTGAAAAGGAATGGGTGGCGTTGCGGGAAATGCATAGAAAGGTATTGTCCCAAATACCGAATAAAAAAGCCCCTTCTTTATTATTTCAAAGAGATCCGTTTAAGGAAGAAGCGATCGCTCAAATGATCAGATTAAAGAGCGGGTCGCTGATTGTGGACGATCCTGCTTTTCAAAAGTTGATTACTAGCGATGCCCGTTTCTCCAGTCAACATTGGCGTTGTGAGCTTCATCATCGTCCCGAAGATCTTTTTTCCACTTTTGACCTTGATGCGGAGATACAAAAGGCATTAAAACAAATTGTCTGGCTTCCAAGCGGCGGATATGTCATTATTGAAAAAACGGAAGCGATGACAGTTATTGATGTAAATTCGGGGAAATATACGGGGAAAAGCGATTTTCGTCATACTGCTTTTCTCTCAAATATCGAAGCAGCAAGGGAAATTCCAAGGCAGATTCGATTGCGTGATATAAGCGGCATCATTTTAATCGATTTTATTAATATGGACTCGGACAAAGATAGAGAACAAATCCGGGCAGTGCTGGAGGAAGAAACGGCAAAGGATCCGAAAAGCGTGAACGTGTACGAATTTACTTCTCTCGGATTACTCCAGCTGACAAGAAAGAAAACGAAAAACTCCCTGCTGGAAACGTTGACGGAGCCTTGCCCTGTTTGTATGGGGAAAGGAAGAGTTTTAAGCGCAGCAACGACTGCTTTTCAAATGGAGAGAGCTCTTTTCGAATATGCGAGACAGGATCAAGAAGCTGTTTTGCTTGATGTAACGGAGGATGTCAAAAAAGCATTTGCCGGCGAACAAAATGGCGATCATTTTCATTTAGAGAATCTTCTAAAGAAAAAAATATTCTATCGGATTGTCAATCGGCCATATCCTTTTGGAGAAATCAGCCGACTGGGAACAGAGGAAGAAATGAAATTGCTAGGAGAAAGACCGAAAAAAGGTTGACACTCTTTTATAAAAGATGGTAAAATCTCAATGTTATTATTGTAGCACCCGTGCTACAACCGCTCATAACAGGTTTTAAGTTTTCGCTTTGCGAAACACCTGCCATTGGCGAGTCTTAGTTATTAAGGAGGTGCAGTAAATGTACGCTATTATTGAAACTGGCGGAAAACAGTTGAAAGTGGAAGAAGGTCAAACTGTTTATATCGAAAAAGTGGATGCTGCTGAAGGAGAAACTGTGACTTTTGACAAAGTTTTATTCGTAGGCGGCGAAGATGTAAAAGTAGGCACTCCACTTGTAGAAGGTGCAACGGTCACTGGCAAAGTGGAAAAACATGGCCGCGGCAAAAAAATCGTTGTTTTTAAATATAAACCAAAGAAAAATTATCGCCGCAAACAAGGTCATCGTCAACCTTACACAAAAGTCGTGATTGAAAAAATCAACGCGTAAGGCGATATAAGATGATAAATGTCGTGATCGAAAAAGATCGTTCCGGCAAAATTCGTTCATTTACAATGGACGGACACGCCGATTTTGCTGAATATGGCCAAGATATCGTTTGCGCGGGGGCATCAGCTGTGTCATTCGGGGCCATTAATTCCATCATGGTGTTGACAAATGTGGAACCGGAGATTGAACAAAAAGGCGGCGGAGGTTTTCTCCGTTGCGTTATTCCTGAAACGACGACGGGAAAAGAATTGGAAAAAGTTCAGTTTCTTTTGGAAGCCATGGTGGTGTCCTTGCAAACGATTGAACAGCAGTACGGAGATTTTATCAAGATCGTATTTAAAACTGTAGGAGGTGGAAAGAATGCTTAAATTAGATCTTCAGTTTTTTGCATCGAAAAAAGGGGTTGGGTCTACTAAAAACGGCCGCGACTCTATCGCAAAACGCTTGGGCGCTAAACGTGCGGATGGACAATTTGTAACAGGCGGTTCTATTCTTTATCGCCAACGCGGTACGAAAGTCTATCCTGGCGAAAACGTTGGCCGTGGCGGAGACGACACGCTATATGCTAAAATTGACGGCGTTGTTCGTTTTGAACGATTCGGTCGTGACAAAAAGAAAGTTAGCGTCTATCCTGTTGCGAAAGAAGCATAATCCTTTTTCTGTTAGGGGTGCCCAAAGGGAAACTTTTGGGCGCCCTCTTTTTTTGTTTTAAGGAGCATCGGAAGCGGTAAAAAGCGTTTGGTCGTTCATTGGTTGCATGCAGCTGCTTTTTAATAAGCAATCCTCTGTATCTCATTTCAATCTTTTCTGTTATACTTCATAATGAAGAAGAATGGGAAAACCATTGAGTGTGGGATGGTTACTATATGACAAAATAGGAGTAAAAGAATGAATAATGACTGGACGCTGCTGGAAGTTTTAAAATACGTGCGGCATGATTGGATGAATCGCATCCAGTTAATCAAGGGCAATCTTGATTTAGGACATACAGAAAATGCAAAACGTGTCATTGACGAAATTATTTTAAATAGCCGTCAGGAAACAAGGCTGACCAATTTAAATTTACCATGTTTGGCTGAATGGATCATGACTTACAATTGGCGGTCTCGACAACTGACGCTAGAATACGAGATTTTGGATGATTATCGCAACGTTTCGTTAAACGATCAGCTCATAACAAAATGGATGTGCACTTTGTGCCAAGAAATCGAAAAGAGGGTGGATCCTCGAGGAGAGAATCATTTATTTCTTTCTATTCAAGAAAGAGGCAAGGCGCATTGTTTCTTTTTTGACTTAAGTGGGATAATAAAAGACAGCCATGAACTGGAAAGATGGATTGAGCAATCCGTCAAATCGCTTTTCGAAACAGAGGTGGAATTCATCGAATCAACAGATGAGAACTTGCAATTTCAAGTTTGTTTTTCTCCTATGGAAAGATAATCATCAAGTGTGGCTGGCACAGGACATAACCATTCTGTTTTGAAAGAAGTCCAATGATGATGAAGAAATAAATGGATTCTGGATGCTTAGGTGAGCAGTCCCCAGCTCTCCCTCGTGTTAAAAAAATTTGCAGCGCTCTTCAAAAAAGAACGGCAACCTTTTAATAAAGATAAACTTTGTCAAAGAAGACCATCTGTTCTTCGTTTTTTTGATAAGCGATCTTTACACACGTATAAGATAAAAAACTTGTATGGTACCATTTAGAATAAAACGATCTTCAATAGACTTTATTGGGAAGTAAATGGAGGTTTTCTATGTTTGTCGATCAAGTCAAAATCTATGTTAAAGGCGGAGACGGCGGAAATGGCATGGTAGCGTTCCGACGTGAAAAATATGTGCCTAAAGGCGGTCCTGCCGGGGGAGACGGCGGCAAAGGAGCCGATGTTGTGTTCGAAGTCGACGAAGGACTGAGAACGTTGATGGATTTCCGCTATCAGCGCCATTTTAAAGCGCCGCGCGGAGAAAACGGAATGAGTAAAAATCAGCATGGAAAAAATGCGGAGGATATGGTGGTCAAAGTACCGCCGGGAACGGTTGTGATCGATGATGATACAAAAGAAGTCATTGCCGATTTAACGGAACACGGCCAGCGTGTAGTGGTAGCTAAAGGAGGAAGAGGAGGAAGAGGAAATACCCGTTTTGCCACTCCCGCGAATCCGGCTCCGGAAATTTGCGAGAAAGGCGAACCGGGAGAAGAACGATATGTCGTTCTTGAATTAAAGCTCCTTGCCGATGTTGGTCTTGTCGGTTTTCCAAGTGTAGGAAAATCTACGCTGTTATCTGTAGTGTCACGCGCAAGGCCTAAAATTGCCGATTACCACTTTACGACGATCGTTCCTAACCTTGGCGTGGTAGAAACAGAAGACGGCCGCAGTTTTGTGATGGCTGACTTGCCCGGGCTGATTGAAGGAGCCCATCAAGGGGTTGGATTAGGACACCAATTTTTGCGTCATATTGAGCGAACGCGTGTGATTGTCCATGTGATCGATATGTCGGCGTCAGAAGGTCGAGATCCATATGAGGATTATGTAACGATCAACAATGAGCTAAAAGAATATAACTTACGGTTAACCGAAAGACCACAAATTATTGTGGCTAATAAAATGGATATTCCAGAAGCACATGAAAATTTAAAACGGTTTAAAGAAAAACTTCAAGAAGACTATCCTGTTTTTCCTATTTCAGCTGCAACGAGAGAAGGAATACGGGAGCTATTGTTTGCGATTGCGGATAAGCTGGAAGAAACACCTGAATTTCCTCTTCATGATGCCGAAGAAAAACAAGGCGTTCACCGAGTCGTGTATAAATACGAACGGCCTGAAGAGGAGTTTACCATTACAAGAGATCCTGATGGCGCCTTTGTTCTGAGTGGGGCAAAAATTGAAAAGCTGTTTAAAATGACAGACTTTACCCGTGATGAATCCATCCGACGCTTTGCTAGACAAATGAGAAGCCTCGGAGTCGATGAGGCTCTCAGAGCAAAAGGAGCGAAAGACGGGGATACTGTCCGTTTATTGGATTACGAATTTGAATTTATCGAATAATGATGGAGTCGGGCCGGACTATTCGTTAAGCTATGTTCGGCCGAAGATTCTTTTCCACTAGCACTGCCAAAAGTTTTATTTTATCGCAATTGGGGGAAAATGCATTGCGAAAAAAGGATCTGAATCAAAAATTTTACTTAGTTCGTGAGGATGTCCTGCCGGAAGCCATGAAAAAAACGTTGGAAGTGAAAGAACTTTTGGAACGCGGAAAAGCCGATTCGGTCCAAGATGCTGTAAACAAAGTTGATTTAAGCCGGAGCGCCTTTTATAAATACAGGGATACCGTATTCCCTTTCCATACGGTTGTAAAAGAGAAGATCATTACGTTGTTTTTTTATTTGGAGGATCGTTCAGGGACGCTGTCACAATTGCTCGAGGTAGCGGCTCGTTTCCATTGCAATGTGCTGACCATCCACCAGACGATTCCCATTCAAGGCCGGGCGAATGTCACTCTTTCGCTTGACGTGACCAATATGTCAACGGACTTGGATGACTTGCTCAACAAGCTGAAAAAACTGGAATTTGTCGAAAAAGTGGAAGTGCTAGGTTCGGGTGCATAAAAATTAGGTATATTATTCCCACATTAAGGGACAGTAAGCCCTTTTTAGGAGATGTGCAGGAGAAAAAAGAGAAGGGGAAAAGGTCTAACTGCCTCTAAATGCCCGATTGGTTCCACTAACCATTCGTGTTCCCGCATGGAGGGGCAGTTGCCTCTGATGCCTAAATAGCTCCATTAATCATCCGTGAAACACCGATGGGAGTGTCACTCCATTTTTCATAATTTTCTTGACAGAGGGAGAGAGAAATCAAATGAAGATATCTTATTTAGGACCTGCGGCGACATTTACAGATTTAGCCGTTTGTTCTGCTTTTCCAAAAGCGGAAAAAAAAGCATGCATGACCATTCCGGAGTGTATGGATGAGGTTATGGAAGGAAAAGCGGATTTGGCAGTAGTACCGCTGGAGAATACTTTGGAAGGAACCGTGAATTTAACCATTGATTATTTAACCCAGGAAGTCGATTTAAAAATTATTGCAGAGTTGATTGCCCCCATTCGGCAGCATTTATTAATGCATCCTCAAAATGCAGAGCGTTGGAAGAACATCGAAAAAGTGATGTCTCATCCTCATGCCATTGCCCAATGCTATAAGTTTTTACATACATATTTTGAGAAAGTGCCATGTGAAGAAGCAGCATCGACTGCTGCCGCTGCACGTTACGTAAGTGAACATCCGGAAGAGCTTACCGCTGCGATTGGGAATTCATTATCCGCCGAAAAATACGGCTTAACCATCGTGAAGGAAAATATTCACGATTATGATTTCAACCATACCAAATTTATTGTGCTGTCCAAAGAAGAACAAAAGCTGGAATTACCTTATGAGTCTGGTGTGGAGAAGACGACGATTATGGTCACATTGCCATCGGATCAAGCGGGGGCGCTTCATCAAGTGTTATCAGCGCTTGCTTGGCGAAAAATCAACTTGAGCAAGATTGAATCCAGGCCGGTCAAGACCGGACTGGGAAAATATTTTTTCATTATCGATATTAATCAAAGGATGGACGACATTTTGCTTCCCAACGCCTTTGCTGAGATGGAAGCGCTGGGTTGTACAGTCAAAGTTCTTGGAAGCTATTTATCGTATCAAATTTAAATATGGAAAACGGGCATCCAGCCAAAAAGGCTTTTGATGCCCTTTTTTCATAAATGAAATGAAAAGAGCGATTAAGCCAGGAAATTCAATAAAACCTTTGCGGGTGCTCCGAGGCGTCAAACTATTCGTCTAAGAGAAATCCTGCTTTTTTCAGGGCTTTTTCCGCTGCGTCAAGAGTGCGGGAATCCTTGGCACTGACAGTATGGAGATGCACACCGTCGGTCAACTCCGACAAAAAGGCAGCGTTCGTTTCGCGAATTCTGGCCATAAACTGTTCGACCTCTTTGCGATTGGATACCATTATGGATGCTGTTAAATCACCGTATACAGGATGTTCGATTTTCACATCTTTTACGGTAAGACCATAGTCCACAAGCAAATTAAGCTCCGCTTCCGCTTCATCCGGAGAATGATAACAGGCGATCGTCCGCTCAAAAACGCCATCATTGCCTGACTGAGGTAAATACATATATCCTTGGCTTGTGGCAATAATCGGTTCATTTCTAGCTTTTAAAATAGTAATATCGTTAACAATCACTTGACGGCTAACGTTGGTTTTTTTCGCTAGTTCGCTTCCAGTGATCGGATCAGACGATTGTTTCAAATACTGCAAAATAAGCGTTCTTCGCTCTTCCCCTAAAATTTTTCTGCCGGCAGACAACAAAATCCCTCCAATTGCTTCAATATCTCTTTAGCTGATTTTCTACTACGATTGTATCATAGTTCGTTGAGCTAGCGAACCCGGAGAGAACCGGCGAGCGATTTCATAAAGTGTTTTTGCCAGCTCTATGATATCAACATCAGGCGTTTGATCGCTGAAGGATATTCGGAAAAACTGTTTTGCAGAAGCATCAGGTTCTCTCATGGCGGTAATCGTTTTGGCTCCTTCTCCTTTTCCTTCTGAACACGCACTGCCGGTGGAAATGGCAAAGCCGAGCCGGTTGCATTCGAGCATGACAAGCTGTCCTTCTATTCCGTCCATGGTCATTCCGATAATGGATGGAAGCTGGACGCTTTGTTCCGCCTCATAAATGGTGTATGGGAAGTCTGGCAAGGCTGAACGAAAAAGTTTACGCTTTCTTGAGCATTCTTTCCAGTAAGATGGAGGATCTGTTTTGGCAGCAGCTACCGCGAAGGCGGCAATTCCGGGTACGTTGATCGTTCCGCCACGGAATCCGTCTTCTTGCGAAAGAAGCGGAAAGACCGGTTCATAGGAGCAGTCCGGGCGAATATAGACGGCTCCGACTCCTTTCGGTCCGCCGATTTTGTGAGAAGCGACGGAGATACTGTCCACATAAGGAATGATTTCTTGTATATCGACTTTTCCAAAAGATTGGACGCAATCTGTGTGAAATAACACTTTTTTTCGATCGATAATCCTGCTGATTTCCTGTATAGGTTGAAGTGTTCCGATTTCTTGATTCACGTGTTGGATGGAAATCAATATCGTGTCAGGACGAAGATTTTTAAGGACTTGTTCAGTCGATATTTGACCGTTTTTTTCCATTTTCAGTTTGGTTATTTGAAATCCCTCTTTTTCCAGAAAGTGAACGGCGGAAAGGACAGAAGCATGTTCACTTTCTGCCGTGATGATATGGTTTCCTTTGCCGATTTCCCGCGCTTTTCTGGCTAGTGATATGATGGCAAGCAAATTGCTTTCTGTTCCTCCTGAAGTAAAAAAAAGTCCTTTAGGTTCTACACCCATTTGTTCGGCAAGAATGGAGCGGCCGTTCTCCAATACGTCCCGGGCGCTGATCCCGATGTTATGATGGCTTTTGCTGTTTCCAAAATATATTTTGCTGATTTCCACATAGGCAGAAAGAGCTTCTTCGTCCATTGGAACAGTGGCCGCACAGTCAAAATATTTCATTTTTCCCACTCCTTTCGATTCTGTCAAAAAAACGATTTCAAAAAATGCTTGTCAATAGTTTAATTTTATGCAAATATATGTGTCAAGACATCTGTAAAAATTCAAATAAAAATCTCCGGGGGAGTATAGAGGAAAATGTTACAGGCGTGTAGAGACAAAAAGGAGAGATAAAGAATGGAGAAAGAAGCGGATGTAGTGATTATCGGGGGAGGGGTGGCGGCTCTTCAGCTTGCTCGCTATCTTCATCCGCAATTTCATGTAGTGATCATGACAAAAAGCAAAATCCGAAACAGCAACTCTTACAAGGCACAGGGAGGGATTGCTGCGGTTGTTTCCGAGACGGATCGATTGGATTTGCATGTTCAGGATACGTTAGTTGCCGGAAGGTACCACCAATCTACTAAAGTAGTGGATGGTCTCGTGCGGGAAGGTTCTGAAGTGGTGAAAGAGTTAATCAAAAGCGGTCTTCCTGTCGACCGGAATGAAACGGGAGAGGTGGCATTAGGACTTGAAGGAGCCCATAGTCGCCGCCGAATTGTTCATTGCGGCGGGGATGCAACAGGTCGTTATTTAATTGAATTTTTATTGGATCGGTTACCGCCAAATGTTGAAATAGTGGAGAATGAGCTGGTTTTTGAACTACTGCTTACAAATGATCGAAGCCGATGTATCGGCGTAGCGGCAAAATCAGTTGACGGTTCTGTTCATCGCTATTTTGGCCGTCATATTGTTCTGGCAACTGGGGGAGCAGGCGCACTTTATCCGTATACATCCAATCATCCGCGAATGATCGGAGATGGAGTGGCGATGGCTTACCGAGCTGGAGCGGCAGTGGCTGATATGGAATTTGTTCAGTTCCACCCCACATTGTTATATGTGGCTGGAGAAACAAAAGGTTTAATTTCAGAAGCGGTAAGAGGAGCCGGAGCTATTTTACTGGACGGTAAAGGTAGGCGGATCATGGAAGGAGTTCATCCGCAAAAAGATTTGGCTCCGAGACATATTGTCGCCTATGAGATTTACAAAAGAAGAGCAGAACAGCAGGACGTTTTTTTAGATATAAGCGGAATATCTCATTTTGAAGAAAAGTTCCCGAGCATTTCTCAATTATGCCGCGAGCAGGGTGTGGATCTTAAGGAAGGGAAAATCCCGGTAGTGCCCGGAAGCCACTTTTTAATGGGCGGAATCGTCATCGATTCCTTTGGACGAACTTCGGTCAATGGATTATATGCGATCGGGGAAACAGCATCCAGCGGGGTCCATGGAGCCAATAGGCTGGCTAGTAATTCTCTTTTAGAAGGGCTTGTGTTTGGGAAAAGAACAGCTGAGTTTATCAACCATGAATCTCACGTTTCGTTGATACGATCCGTTCTTTATGACTATCCGTTGAAAGCGAAAGAAGACGAAATGCCAAATCTCGATTCAGAACAGTTGAAATGGAACATGATCGAAAATGTAGGCGTCATCCGAGATGAAGCCGGACTTAACAGACAATTGAATTGGCTGCCGGTTCAGTTGTTGGAATCTTTGATGGAACAATCTTTGGAAAGGCTATCAATCGAACAAATTCAAACGATTTTTATGTTTATCAATAGTTTTATCATGACGAAGTCGGCATTGATTCGGAAAGAGAGTCGCGGTGCCCACATACGAAGCGATTTTCCAAATGAAGACCTTTTTTGGAAAGATCGGCGCATTATCCATGAACAAACGAAAATAACATGGAGGAGAGAGTCTTATGAATCGCATCAAACTGGAATCCATGCTTAAAGATTTTTTTATCGAAGATATTGGGGACGGGGATATAAGTGCAGAAGCCATTTTTACGGCTGATGATCGCGGCTCTTTTTACTTTTTGTCAAAGGCGGACGGCGTTTTTTGTGGCAGTGATGTCATTAAGACAGGTTTTCGTCTGATCGATCCCACTTCGGAGGTAACCGTATATCGGAAAGATGGCGATGTTGTGGAAAAAGGAGAACTCATAGCTGAAATCAAGGGTGCGATGCGCGGCCTTCTCCAAGGCGAAAGGGTGATCTTAAATTTGATTCAAAGGATGTCCGGGATTGCCACAGTAACGGCTAAGGCAGTTGAAATCGTTCAAGGGACGGGGGCGAATATTTGCGATACAAGAAAAACAACTCCCGGTCTAAGGATGCTTGAAAAATATGCCGTTCGTGTAGGCGGGGGCTATAACCATCGCAAAGGACTTTTTGATGCCATTATGTTAAAAGATAATCATATTGCATTTGCAGGGAGTATTTTGTCTGCGGTGAAAAGGGCAAAACAGTTTGCCGGGCACACGACGAAAGTAGAAGTGGAAATTGAAACGAAAGAACAGCTGCTGGAAGCGGTAGAAGCCGGTGCCGATGTTATTATGTTTGATAATTGCACTCCGGAACAAATACGCGATTGGATCATTTATGTGCCGAATCATATTCGTACAGAAGCTTCAGGAGGCATTACTTTGTCGAATTTGAGAGCGTATGCCGAAACGGGTGTACAATGGATTTCTCTTGGCTTTTTGACCCACTCTTACCAAGTGCTCGATATCAGCGCAAAGGTGCAGCCAAATTTTATATCTTAAAAGGGGGATTGGATGATGAATTTGTTGCAGGCGCTTCAACAAACAACGGTGATTCCGGAGCATTATAACAAGATGACCATTCAAGAGATGGAAGAAAGAGTCCGAGAATTGAAAACTCGTTTAGGAGAACGATTGTTTATTCCCGGGCATCATTATCAAAGGGATGAAGTGATTCAATTTGCGGATGCCGTTGGAGATTCTTTTAAGCTTGCGAGGATTTCCGCTGATAATAAAAAGGCGGAATACATCGTCTTTTGCGGTGTTCATTTTATGGCGGAGACGGCTGATATTTTGACCGCGCCTGATCAAAAAGTGATATTGCCCGATAGGAAAGCCGGCTGCTCGATGGCGGATATGGCGGATATCCATCAAACAGAGAGGGCATGGAACAAGCTGGCGAATTGGTTTGGCGACACCGTTTTGCCATTAACATATGTGAATTCCACGGCGGAGATCAAAGCATTTGTTGGCAGAAACGGCGGAGCCACGGTCACTTCTTCCAATGCCCATAAAATATTGAAATGGGGATTCTCGCAAAAAGAACGAATTCTGTTTCTCCCGGACCAACATCTTGGACGAAATACCGCTTATGATTTAGGTGTCGATCTTCAACAAATGGCTCTTTGGGACCCGTTGAAAGACGAATTGATCTACGATGGGGATGTGAATGAGATTAAAGTGATTTTATGGAAAGGGCATTGTTCTGTACATGAAAATTTTACTATCCATAATGTCCGGGAAGTACGGAATAAATATCCGAACATCAATATTATCGTACATCCGGAATGTCGTCGGGAAGTCGTGGAGGCTTCGGATAGCAGCGGTTCCACGAACTACATTATCCAAACAATTGAAAAAGCGGCGCCGGGAACATCTTGGGCGATTGGAACAGAAATGAATCTCGTCAGTCGTCTGATCAAACAACATCCGGATAAACATATTATTTCCCTTAACCCGAATTTTTGCCCGTGTATGACGATGAACCGTATTGATCTTCCCCATCTGCTTTGGTCATTGGAGTCCATTTACAAAGGAGATTCCGTCAATTTCATCAAGGTGCCTGAACAAGTAGCGATTGAAGCCAAACTTGCGCTTGAACGAATGCTTGCACTTGCATGATTCAAAATGGCCGCCTATCATGTCTTTCCGAGCAGGAAAGGCATATTTTTTGGGGAAAAAACATAAATTTTTGTGTAAGTTCAATCGCATTTTGGGATCTGAGGCATACAATATATGGACTTACGCCTAAGGAGGGAAAAATGTTGAAGATCCATATAGTGCAAAAAGGTGATACGCTGTGGACGATCGCAAAAAAGTACGGCGTGTCTTTTGAAGAATTAAAAAAGATAAATTCTCAGCTCTCCAATCCGGAAATGATTATGCCTGGCATGAAAATTAAAATACCCGGAACAGGGGGAAACGTAAAAAAAGGGCCCAGCCATCATCATGGCCACCATGGACATCATGGAAAAGAAATAAAAAAATACGAACATCCATTTAAAGAATCGAAACCTCCTACTATTCCAACCGCAGAAACGCCCAGCCAAGTCACCAAAAAAGAAGTCCCGAAAGAAAAGCCCAAACATGTCGCCCCCATAATGCCGCAGCCAATCGTTCCGGATATAGAAATCAATCAGCATTTTGACGTGACAATGGAGCAAATGAACAAACAAATTAGTCAACAAACGCAAAAAGAAATTCATAAGGTGCCGCCCAATATATTTCCCGGACTGGAGGAGTCAGTGGAATTCACGGAAGAAAAGGAATCATCGTCTCATCATCATCAAATCGCCCAATTTGAATGTGGCGGGAACTTTCCATATGTAAGTCCATACTATACGAATTGTTATCCCGCTCCCGTCCCGGTTTATCCGTATCAACCGCAGTGGTCGCATCCCGTCCCGGTTGTTCAACCTGCCGCGAATCCGGTTTTTCACCAGCCTTCCTATCCGTACGGACTTCCCGGAGCGGGGATGAATGAACCAATGGAAGAGTCCTCCTCAGCGCTGCTGCCTTTTACGGAAAGTCAGGCTCCAGGAATGTATCCTCCGGGTGCTTACGGGAACCAGCCGAATTATGTTCCGATTTCCCCAGTGGCACCGGGAACTGGATATGATCCTTATTATGGTGCTTCTTATCCTGGTGCAGTCTATCCGCCGATGCCAAATCAGATGCCAAATCAGATGCCAAATCAACCGATGCCAAATCAGATGCCAAACCAACCAATGCCAAATCAACCGATTTCCAATCAACCAATGCCTTATCAACAGGCAGGACCGACGGAGGGTAAATGGTCAAATGATTGCCATTGCCAAGATCAAAGCGGACAACAAATCCCGTCTTATCCAGGAGGGACTTTCATGCCGGTTCAGCCGGCGCCTTATCAGCCCCTGTATCCGCAGGCACCATACGGTTTTTATGGCCAGCCCAGTTCAGGACCGGCGGCTCCTTACGGGGAACAGGGATATCCGCCGGCGTCTGATCAAAATTCGGATTTTAGGACCTCTAGAACGGATGATGAGAGTCATGATGATGATCAATGATGTATGTAGTGGGGACGATTTTAGTCATCGTCTCCTTTTATCTGTTCAAAATGTGTTGAAAGAACCCGTGCTGGCCTATAAGCCTATAAAAGAAGGAAAATGGAAAATTTTTTTGCCGTCAGGACCATGGTTTCTGAAGGAATTTTCTTCAGAAACAAAATGGAAACAACAACAAGCACTTATTCGTTCGCTTCATAGCGTTCATTTTTTCAAAACAGCAGAGCCTCATCCTATGCAGACGGAAGAAGTCATCTCCTTTCAAAAACGATTTTATGGTGTTTTCCGATGGATCGAATCATCCATTCCCCCTTTTTCCTATAAAAGAGAAGAAGAAAGAATTCAAGCTCTTTCTGTTTTAAATGAATTCCACGCTTGCACAGAGACATTTTATTCCTCTTTTTTGTCTGTTATTTCGCAGTTTGATCAAACAAAAAAATGGAAAGAGAGGCATCATGAATTTGAGGCCAACAGAAAGAAACTGGAATGGTATTTATCTTTGAACACGATCAAAAAGTATTTATGGATGGGGGAACGAGCGATAGAGGCAATATCGAAATTCACGATACAAGATGAAATGGCGATCATTCACGGCGACGTCGCCCATCATAATTTTATCAAAGATCGCTCTAATCGCTTGTTTATTACGGATTTCGATCTGATTGCCATTGCTCCGAAAACATATGATTACATTCAGTTTGCCATGAGAGTTTTGCCCATTCTTCATTGGGATGAATCCCTTCTTTGGAAACACCCCTTTTTGGACAAATATCAAGATGATCCATTTTTTCTTGCTCATTTGCTGTTTCCAAGCGATATCTTTAGAGAATGGAACCGTTTTTTCAAACGCCCTCGAAGCGGTCATTTACCGTATTTATATCAAATAACCGTCAAGGAAATGGACGAACGCACGGCCTTTTTTAACAAAATATTCGCTAGAATGTTCAAATGACGTATCGTTTTTCGAATCCATTCCCTCGTATAGTTTTTTTTAAGCCCCGCACACTATAAAATGAGCTGATTGTCGAGCTCACTATGTGGCAAAAGAGGGGATAATGGTGAAAAAAATTTACCAATCTCTCGTTTCGGGAGTGATGGTTTTGAGTCTTGCCGCTTGTTCAGGAGGAGAAGACGCTTATGGAGGCGACCGGGCCAATTATCATCCAAAGGGTGTTTTTTCCAACGAAGGGCATGGCGGCGATACGAATGACCGGCATGATGGCCCGATGACAGAACTGTATGACCACTCTGTCGGCAGAGAAGGTCAGGCCATTCGTGAACATAAAAGAAGATATTTGCAAGTGCGTGATGATAACGGAAATCCTCCCAACCCGACCGTTCCGCTTGCGAAAGATGATAAAAACTTTTGGGCCAGAGATAATCAGTTCAGTCGTAAAGATGCAAACTATCATGGACATTTGCAAACTCAATTGCCTCAGACCAAAAATTCATATTATCAAGCTTATGAAGGGAAAATGGCAGAGAGACTGGCCGCTAAAGCGGTAAAAGTCAATCATGTTCAAGATGCAAGAGCCGTCGTTTATAACAAAGATGTGATCATTGCGGTCATAACCGAAAACGGATCGGCTAAAGAAAAAGTCAAATCAAGCGTCAAAAAAGCAGTCCAACCGTATTTAAACGGGCGCCGATGCACTGTTGTTACGGGTATAGGCAATTTCGGCCGCGTTCGCAATATAGATAATGAACTAAGGGACGGCGGACCAAAAGATCAAATAGAACTTGATTTAAAAGAAATGATGCGAACTTTACGCCATCAGGAAAGATAAAGAAAAAGGGGATGTCCCGAAAGTCAGTAATATGACACAGGGGCACCCCTTTTTTGAGTAAAGCTTTCTATCGTGAAATTCACTCGCTTTCCGTGTGTCTTCTCGCTCTCGGGCCTCGCCTGGTCCGCTTTTTCCACTGATTCTCGCCCACCGCGGTCATCTACAATTTCACTTAGTTAATGCCAAACAGCGCTTTTTCCATTATTCCGTAGAAATCAAAGAGGAGACCGGCACATCCATTATCATTCGGCGTTGGAAGGAATAAAAAGCAAAAGCGAAGAAGAGGAAGAGCCTTTGGTCTGTCGAGGCTGCGCTTGTGTTCGCCTGAACGGTCCGTAATACCCAGAAACTTACCAAAAGGAAATAAAATGTGCTATATTATTGTCGGAAAAACAGATTTGAGAGGGGTATTTAGGATGGCAGGTCATTCTAAATGGAAAAATATCCAACGGAGAAAAAATGCGCAGGATGCAAAAAAAGGGAAAGTGTTTCAAAAGCTGGCGAAAGAAATCTACGTAGCCGCTAAAAGAGGGCTTCCTGATCCTGACGCCAACCCTGCTTTACGGCTTGTCGTTGAAAAGGCGAAAGCGGCAAACATGCCTAATGACAATATAAAGCGAGCCATTGAAAAAGCTCGCGGCAATCAAAATGGAGAAAATTACGAGGAAATTGTGTATGAAGGATATGGCCCCGGCGGTGTAGCCATTATGGTCACGTGCTTGACTGACAACAAAAACCGCACGGCATCAAATGTGCGGATGGCTTTTTCGAAAAATGGAGGAAATCTTGGGGAAACAGGCTGTGTTTCCTATTTGTTTGACCGCAAAGGCTATTTGGTCATTGAAAGAGAAGATTTGAATCTCGACGAAGATGATGTGCTTCTGCAAGCTATTGAAGCCGGAGCGGAAGAAATGGAAACGAGCGAGGAAGCTTTTGAAATTTATACGGATCCGGAGAACTTTATGGAAGTGAAAGAAAACTTGGAAAAAGCGGGATTTGCTTTTGCAACCGCTGAAATCACGATGGTTCCGCAAACTTATACGGTGCTTGATGATGAGCAATCAGCCAAAATGGAAAAATTGCTCGACATGCTCGAAGACAACGATGATGTGCAAGAAATTTATCATAACTATCAAGAAGCTTAATAAGTTTCATCCATCATCCATTTGGAGCAAGGCCTCGTTTTTCGATTTTATATAAAAGCTTTTTACGTGAGCGTTCATGATAAAAAAAGGACATGTTGGCAATCTGCGATAAACGCGTAGAATGCCGGCATGTCCTTTTTTGCTGTATCATTAAGAAGATGATGGTTTCGGTTTCCCGCGATTGATGAGTCTTGCGACATCGATCATCGAGAAAGGCAAGAAGCGGTATTTTCGGTAAGCCATATATCTTGGCTCCCAGTTTGGATCATATTTTTCTTTGAATTTTCGCAGTCCGGCGAAATGGTAAATATATTGAATATGATGAAACATATGGGAAGCAATCCGTTCCGGCCAAAAAGCAGTTTCGGTTTGGCCGACATTGGAAAGCGGCGTCATACCTAAGTTGAATGTGGTATAGCCGTGTTCTTGTGCCCATTCAATCATGGCAATCAATAGACCGTCCATAATGCCGGGAGGAGCATCGGGTACATATCGCATTAAGTCGATGGAAATAATTCCTTTCTGGTAAGTCGGCATTAAGCTGGCAAAGGCCAAGATCTTTCCTTCTTCCGTTTCCAATACCGCGACGGGGGCAAGCGAGAGATAGTCTCGATCAAAATAACCTAAAGAAAATCCTTTTTCTTTTTTCTTACCGAGCCATTGATTAGAGACTTCTTCAATATTATGGAAAAATTCGTCTGTAAATGGTGGTTCCACCATCCGAAAGCGTATATTTTCTCTTTTTAATCTGTTTTTGGTGGATCGAAGTCCTGCCTTTCGCTTTCCTCTCAAGGAAAATGAAGTTAAATCGACGATCGCTTCCTCTCCCAGTTTAAAGAAAGAGTTGCCAAAGTCATGGTACATCGGCATGTATTTAGATTGGACTTGATAAAAAATGATATGATAACCGAAACGATCCGCTTTTTTATAAAGATCATTCAACAATGAATAAAACGAGTCTTCGTTTCCCACCGGATCGCCAAGCACCACCACTTTATCGCGAATGATCGAAAATTGAATAAAGGCATTTCCATCTTTGGACAAGAAAAAGGATTTGTCCCCTAAAAACGCCAGATGGCTTAAATAATTTCCCCCATAATGATGAAGCAATTCCAAAAGCTTCTCATCGGAAACTTCCATTTCGAATTTTTCGTTGTGCTTGGATTCAAAAGTGTAATAAAAAATGATATTCAGAATGAGGAAGATAGCGGTGCTCATTCCAAATGTCAATTCGACATCATTTTTTTGCACGGTCATTCCTAGTTCATATGCATAATCAGGAAGACTGTTTAACGTAATAAAGTAGATCCAATAAAACAACATAAACAAGCCGGCAAGAACCAGTTTCCGGACCCCCGTTACAGGACGGCGGATGCGGTCGAACTTTTTCTTCGAGTAGCCAAAAAGCAAGATCATGCCAATCAGCCAAATAACCTCTAAAACGGTTCCCGCTGTTAAGAGAACAAAAAGAAGCGCCAGAACAAAGCTGTTGAAAACAAAGTGGCGAGCTCTCTTCGTCCCTAAATAAACCCCTTTGACACTTAATATCAAAGTGATGGAAAGAGCGACCAGAAAGGCGTCAAACAATAATTTGATATAACGAGTATAATCTTTGCCGGCGATCGAATGATCAAAATGATAAGGCTCAATTCCATATAAAAATAAGTAGACTCCGCTCAAAAACACCAAAATGGAAAAAGACAAATACGGAATTTTTTGTACCCAGCTTTTTTGCAAGGACAAGACGACGCTCGAAGTATCAATCGCCGGTCCAAGAATCGGTTTCATTTCCGGCTTTTTCAATACGTTGCCGCTGAATTCGTAAATGGTAAAGATAAGCCCGAGAAGAAAAGGCAAAAAGTAATAAACAGTACGATACAATAACAGAGCGGATACAATCGTTTCTTCTTGATAGCCCAATTCTTGAAAACCGATTAAATAAATAACATCAAAAGCGCCTAAGCCTCCGGGAATCATACTGATTAATCCGGCAGCAGCTGAAGTGAAGAAAATGCCGCAAGCTGTTCCAAACGGTACATGGATCCCCAGAACCCGCAACGAAAAAAAGGCGACGATGGCCGCTGACAGCCATTCGATAATAGAAGCGACCATATATTGTACCGATAAAGTGAAAGAAGTAGCGTCTTTCCCTTTGATGCGAGACAGAAGAAAAAAGGCGGGCAAATAGAGCGCTATGACGACTACTACGATGTCGAGCCACTTTTTGCTGGCAAGCAGCGGTTTGGCATGAAAAAAGTTCAAGAGCACGAATAGACAATAAAACGACAAGCCGGCAAGGGTGCCTGTCGCCATCCAAGCAATTCCCCGCAACAGCTTAGATTCTTCTTTCGTATGCTGCTTATACAACATCATTCTTAATCCCGCGCCGATGATGCCGCCAAAGCCCAAAATTCCGTTAAGCGTATTGGCGATCCAAGAGATGCGGAATATTTTTCCTGTACGAATATTCAAGTTCAAAAAACGAAGAAGAAAGAAATCATAAAGAAACATCGTACTGACCGCGAGCAAGCCTAATAATACAACTACCGTCACTTGGTAGGATGAAAGACTTTTTAATATGCGGATGGAATCGCTAATGGAGATATTGGAAAGTTCTCTTTTTCCTTGAAAAAAGACAAATACAATGATGGCTAATGAAAAGAAAAATTTTGCTGAACTGCGTAGCCTTTTGAATGTAAGGAATTGTTGCAATATGATCTTCTCCTTTGCTCCGCATAGTCCGTCCGTCAGTTCGTTTCGCTGCGTCAGCGACGACGGACGCTTTTTCCTTCCTTCATTCTATAATAAGTAAGCCAAAGATAGAATTTTTTTCTTCTGCTGTCAAGAGGCCGTATCCTTGGCAAAATGAGAGAAAAAAAGGGGATAGTCGTCCGTTGAAAGGACTATATTTGCTCTTTCGATTATGATTATATTTCTCCTTTTTGGAACAAACTATCAACAAGAGTTCATTACATTTAGGTGGTGTTTACATGACGCTGTTTACAAGAATCAGTTTTATGATGTTATTGGTGGCAGGAGCGTTTTTCCTTACGATTTTCCACGATGAAGCCAAAACGGATACGAGCAAAAAATCGGCCGAGAGTGAAGAAAAGCCAATAAGTACTGCCGGTGTCGTGTCGCCCAATGTTTCTGAAAAAAAGATGACCGTGATTTTAGACAGAATTTATTTGGATGGAGAGGTCAGCGAAGAAATCCGGACAGAGCCGTTCATTTCTATTGGAGATATACTTGAACGTTATAAAAACTGGAAATTGGTAGAAATGGATGATACAGAAGCTGTGTTTCAAAAAAAAATAAACGATATATCTCCTTTATTAAAAGCTAATGGATATTTTGGCATTACGGACAAAGGGGTTTTATCCATTTTCAAGGGAAAACCGGAAGAAAAAAATGCCCAAATCATTCAATCTTTTTTTCAAATTGATGTCCATAAACTTGAAAGCGGCGTTCAAAAAGAATTACAACACGGAATTCCCATTAAGACAAAAGAAAAATATACGAAAGTGATTGAAACGTTTAAGCCGTACTCCATCGAAAAATAAAAGCAAGATGATTTTGATAGTCTCCTTTGTTCATTTTAATCCAAGCTTTTGGATACAGTATTCAATCACAGTCGTTTTCAAGAAAATAAACGACCTTTCCTCGACTTAACACCGAGAAAAGGCCTTTTTATTTTTACTTATATAGAGCTCGCGGCAAAAAAGCCGTGAAAAGGAGAGTGCTGAAAATATTGTTATCTTGCTGTCAAAGGGAATTGGACTATTCAGATTCAAATGACTTTCTGGAAAAAAAGAAACGAACCCGACATAAATAGGATTCGTTTCTCATTGTGATTTGTTTATCAATATATTGGTAGGCGGGTGACAACGGTCCCCTAACAACATCGATTCTTTCAACCAGCCATCCGTTAAACCGACGGCATGTTGAAGTTTATTTGAAAGAAAGACCGGCTGCAACTTCCATTTGCTGATCTTTCACTTCTAAAACAAATTGTAAAATATCTTCTGCTGCATGCGGATTGATGAATTTTCTTTGACTATCGATAATATGATTGAGTTTTTCTCCATTATTTTTAAGCAATTCGGTCATTGTCTGTTTGATATCGTCCGTCTTATTGCACACTACTCCCAAATTTGATTTTTCGGCAAAGTAGGGGTTGTCTTCTTCTTGGCCGGGCAATGCACCGGTTATAATCATCGGCGTATTGGAAGCAATGGCTTCAAACATGACGTTCGGACTCCCTCTTGTAAAGACGATATCAGAGGCAAACATCAGTTCATGGATATTTTTCGTGAAACCGTAAATCTCTACTTTGTCTCCATATTGTGGAAAAAGGGATTGCTCTAACTTTGCTTTCAGCTTCGCATTTCTCCCTGCCACAATTTTGACGGTGCAATCAAAATGATCGAGCAAAATTTCCGCAATCTTCTTCATATTGCCTACACCTTCGCCGCCGCTCATAATCAAGCATTTTAAAGGTGCGCCTTTTTGATAACGGACTTTTTTATTGGTGTTGTTTCTAAAAAACCTGGAACGAACCGGAAATCCTAAAATTTTTATATTCTCCGCTGGAATGCCGTATTCCATACACTTATCCGCCGCTTCCACGGTCGGGCTGATGATATAATCAGCTCGAATATCTGCCCATAACGGGCTAATGTTGACAAGATCAGCTATCAGTGTAATGAATGGGATTTTAATATTTTGTTTCTCTAAAATATTTAAAATCGAGCCGTTAAAATTAGGGTGCACCGACAAAATCAAATCGGGTTTTACTTCGTCCAGCAAATGCAGGAAGTTATTTTTGATTAATCCTTCTATAAAATAGTTGATTAACGTTGGGTTATCAGCTGATATGTTATATACCATCTTCCATAAATTTTCGGCTTTTCTCGTGATCGGTCCATATAGTTTGCCGATCGACAGCAGAGTTTGTCCGCCAAGCGAAAAGCCATCCACAACGTGTATGTTGATGTCATGGTCCCTTCCAATTTTTTCGCATAAAGATTCTGTAATGCTTTTATGCCCATGACCTGTATGATCAGAGGAAATGATCAGCACTTTTACGCCCATTTTACCAAGCCTTTCTTCACATTGTATAATATAATCATACCAATAAATGATAGGGAGAATACTAAAATTTTCTTCCATTTTGATCAAGCAAAAAAAAGAAAACACTTTTGAATTCCTGAAGGTAGTATTGTACTACTCAAAAATAAAAACGGAGTTCTTTCTGTGTTTTCACTAAAAAAGACTTCCAAAATAGAAATATGTTCTTGCTCCAAATAGTATGTAAAGAAAAAATAGACGGCTGTCTTGCATTCATCCCTGTTTAACCAATAAAAAAGCAGGATGAACCTTAGTCATGATCTTTTGTTTGAAATGATCTGTAGATATAATATCATATTGATGAAATGCCAAAGAAGTTTTTTTGCAAACTGCACTTCCATTGGCTGGACGAATCTGAAAGGAAATGCATGTTGACAATAGCTGCCGCATCTTGCTGCATAAGAAATCTTGTATTATAGAAATCCAATTCGTGTTGACGATCTTAAAGCAAACCATATCATCAAATTTTTAGACAAAGGAGTTTTCATTATATTTGAAACGTACGAAATGGAAAATCATCTATACGATCTTTGTTTTTATTGCCCTTGCGGCATTTGACAATATCATCATTGGATTATTTCCTCCGCTGTTTCGCTATATAGCAAAAGATTTACATGTGGAAGTTGCGAAATTAGGAGTTGTTTCAGCTGTTAACATTTTAGTTACAGCGGTTTCCTCCGTTTATTGGGGGTATCTTTCCGGAAAATATAAACGTAAGAGACTGATTATGATTGGGACCTTTATTTGGGTCATATCTGTATTTTTAACGGCCTTTAGCCAAAGTTACGGGCAGCTTTTACTGTTTCAAATCATAACAGGAATCGGTTTAGGCTGTATTGCTTCTATTGGTTTCAGTGTTTTAACGGATTATATCCCCTATCAAAAGCGGGGGATGGTGTTAAGCCTTTGGGGCATGGCACAAGGCTTAGGCGGTATTTTAGGGTCTCTGATGGCTTCTTTAACGGCCATTAATACGAGTTGGAGATGGCCTTTTGAAATCGTTGGGTTGATCGGTTTTTTTCTCATTATTCTTTACGTTTTTGTAGAAGAACCGTCCAGAGGCCAGTCAGATCCTGAGTTGAAAGATTTGATGAGAAATGGACAATCTTACAACTACATAATAGAGGCCAAGCATCTTCCCGCTATTCTTCTAAAAGGCAGCAACGTGTTTTTGTTTTTGCAGGCATTTTTTATGAATATTGCAACGGGTAGCCTCATTTGGATTCCAACTTTATATATTTATAAAATTCAGCAGCAAGGGTACAGTTTGGAAACAGCCATGATTGCATCAGGTTATCTTTATGCGATTTTTCAAATCGGCGGGATGACTTCCGCTTATTTCGGCCATCTTGGTGATCAGTTGCAAAAGAAAACGTTTAAAGGAAGAGCTTTATTAACGGCTATTTTCGTATTTTTGACGATGCCTCTTTATATACTCATGTTTTTCATTCCGTTGGATCATCTGTCATTGCCAAATGATCATAATGCTTTATCGGTTTTAGTCAGTTTAATCACACAAATATTCACAAATCCATGGATTGCTTTATTGTTTGTTTTATCGCTTTTGGCATCCGCAGCTCAATCTGCCAACACACCTAATTGGCTGGCGCTGATAACAGATGTGAATCTTCCTGAGCATAGGGGGACCGCATTTAGCGTCGCTAATCTTTTCAATAGTTTAGGCAGAACTGTCGGAAACGTAGGAGTTGGAATTGTGCTTGGCATCGTTTCCGCTTCTTATCATGAACCATATAGCTATATGATCACGTTGTCACTGCTGCAGCTGTTCCTTGTTCCATCTGCATTCAGTTATATTTTAATGGCCAATCAAAATGTATCTGACATCAAACGAGTGAAAAAAATCTTGAAAGAAAGATCGTAGCGGCTGCATTGTCTAAAGTCGGCAAATGATGCGGAAAGATAAGGGTTCCGTATGGCGAAAGCAGGATCGCCGCTTTTCTTTTAAAAAAATAAATTCCGTCGGTTTCTTGGTTTCGTTTTTGATTGGTCTGTTTTTTGTTTTCTATTTTTCTGTTAGAATAGGAACAGATGTTTTGTTAAAGGAGATGAAGGATGAAACCTACTTCGGCTTCCGTCATTGCCGATTAGTTGCCGCAACGGCTGTTATAAAAGTTGCACGGCCTTGTTTCGGCCGTTTTGACAACATAGAAGGATAGGAGCGAATGCCGCACTTCTTTTCTTTTTTGTTCCTGACAGTCCCATTCATTCTCTCCCGTTTTTTTCGCTTCACAAATCAAGATGTGGTACAATCATGGTTAGCATAAAAGGAGAGAGTTGGTTTGTTTGAATATATTAAAGGTGTTATTGAATATGTAAGTCCTGAATATATCGTCGTCGATCATCAAGGAATAGGCTATCAAATCATGATGCCGAATCCATTTGTGTTTTCAAAAGAGCTGGGACGCGAGAAAAAAGTGTACATACACATGCATGTACGGGAAGATTTGCTTGCTTTGTACGGTTTTGAGTCAGCCGAAGAAAAAAAGTTATTTCAAAAATTATTAAAAGTCTCAGGTATCGGTCCAAAAGGAGCTTTGGCCATTTTGGCTTCGGGAGCCCCTCAACAAGTGATCGCCGCCATTGAAAACGAGGATGAAAAATTTTTGACGAAATTTCCTGGCGTTGGCAAGAAAACGGCAAGACAAATGATTTTAGACTTAAAAGGCAAATTGCAAGATGTCGTTCCTGATTACTTTCCTAATTTATTTTCCTCCTCATCACCTGAATCTCCTGCTGAATTTTCTCCTGAATGGGAGGAAGCCGCTCTTGCGTTGGAGGCGCTTGGGTATTCCCGCAACGAAATTCAAAAAGCGGCTCATGTGTTGAAAGGAAAAGCCCTTTCAACGGATGAATATATAAAGAAAGCTTTCCAAGTGCTGTTGAAAATATAGAGTGACATTTCCAGCCGTGGAGTGGAAGCAATCGGGCAGCATGTGAGGCAGTCGTCCCTTAAAAAGGATGTCTTCTGTGCTGCAGTCCCAAGGAAGGGGAAGGGACGTATTGCCCGTTAATATGGGATATAAGGAGGGAGGAGATGAACGGTGGAGGAAAGGATTGTGTCGGGTGAAGCAGATTGGCAAGAAGCTGCAATGGAACCGAGTCTGCGCCCGCAAACGCTGAAGCAGTATATTGGTCAAGACAAAGTAAAGAGAAATTTGGAAATTTTTATTGAAGCCGCTCGAATGAGACAGGAAACTTTGGATCATGTGCTTTTGTATGGCCCGCCGGGATTGGGAAAAACCACGCTGGCTCAAGTAATCGCTAATGAAATGGGTGTCCGTCTGCGGTCGACTTCAGGACCGGCGATTGAGCGTCCGGGTGATTTGGCGGCTATTTTGACATCGCTTGAGCCCGGAGATGTTTTGTTTATTGATGAAATTCATCGTCTTCCAAGGGCCATTGAAGAGGTGCTTTATCCTGCCATGGAAGATTTTTGCTTAGATATCGTCATCGGCAAAGGTCCAAGTTCTCGTTCTGTCCGGCTTGATGTACCTCCTTTTACGCTTATCGGAGCGACGACGAGAGCTGGATCGCTTTCAGCTCCTTTGCGGGATCGATTTGGGGTGTTAAGTCGGCTTGAATATTATAATCAAGAGCAGTTGAAAGAAATCGTTTTGCGGACCGCCGATATTTTCCATACGGAAATTGAAGAGAGAGGGGCGATGGAAATCGCCAGACGCTCGCGGGGGACGCCGCGAATAGCGAATCGCCTGCTAAAGCGAGTTCGCGACTATGCACAAGTTCGCGGAAATGGACTAATTACGTACGATATTGCCGCTGAGGCGCTTGAGTTGCTGCAGGTGGATCAAATGGGGCTGGATCACATTGACCATAAGCTGCTTTTAACCATCATTGAAAAATTTCGCGGCGGCCCTGTTGGTTTGGATACAATTGCGGCAAGCATCGGCGAAGAACCGGGTACAATAGAAGAAGTATATGAGCCGTATTTATTGCAAATAGGTTTTTTACAACGGACGCCTAGGGGAAGAATGGTTACGGAACTTGTTTATCACCACTTTCAAATGGAGGTTCCTAAAGAATGAGCGGTTTAGGAAAAACATTGATGATTGTTGGAGGCATTGTTTTTTTGGTCGGTTTTCTCATGCAGTTTATCAAAATTGGGAGACTGCCGGGAGATATTCTCATAAAAAAAGGGAATATGACCTTCTATTTTCCCATTGCTACGTCCATACTGTTAAGCGTCCTGTTGTCCGCGATCTTCTATTTTTTGTCGCGTTTTAACCGGCCGTAGCATCTTCATTCAAGGCTTATGGTCGTTTGGAATACCCAATCATTTTGCCAATCGCAGGCGGCCTGCCTCGATTTGGCAAAAGATGTTCTTCCAATCCTGCATATAGGATGGGAAACGTTTAGAAACAAGAATTTTTCTGCTTAGAAAAGATTGAATTGAAAAGGTGACATCGAATGAATGTAGAAGATTTTGATTTTGAATTACCAGAAGAATTAATAGCCCAAACTCCTTTAAAAAATCGTTCAGAAAGCCGGCTGATGGTGTTGGATAAGGAAACGGGTGAAATCAAGCATGATATTTTCAAAAATTTATTGCACCATCTGAATCCCGGTGATTGTTTAGTATTGAATGATTCAAAAGTTCTTCCGGCTCGATTGTATGGAGTAAAGAAGGATACGGGTGCTCATATAGAAATTCTGCTTTTAAAACAATTGGAGGGGGATCGCTGGGAAACGTTGGCGAAGCCGGCCAAAAGGTTAAAAGAAGGAAGCCAAATCATTTTCGGAGATGGTCAATTGACAGCGGAGTGCGTTGGGAAGCTCGATCATGGCGGCAGAGTGATCGAATTTCATTATGACGGCATTTTTTACGAAATTCTTGATCAGCTTGGAGAAATGCCGTTGCCCCCTTATATAAAAGAAAAGCTTGAAGATCAAGACCGTTATCAAACCGTGTACGCAAAAGAACGCGGGTCGGCTGCCGCACCGACAGCTGGACTTCATTTTACGGAGGAACTTCTTAAGGAGATTGAATCTGCAGGAGTTCATCTGGCTTTTCTTACTCTGCATGTAGGTCTTGGAACGTTCCGTCCTGTGTCGGTAGATAGGGTGGAAGATCATGATATGCATGCCGAGTTCTATCAAGTGTCTAAAGAAACGGCGGATTTAATTGAAAAAGTTCGTAGAGAAGGCGGGAAAATTTATAGTGTTGGAACTACTTCAACTCGAACGCTCGAAACGATTGCCAAGGATCACGACGGAAAAATTGTTCCCGCTAGCGGTTGGACGGATATTTTTATTTATCCGGGATTTCAATTTCGCGCGATCGACGGGTTGATTACGAATTTCCATCTTCCTAAATCGACGCTGATTATGCTTGTGAGCGCCTTGGCAGGGAGAGAAAACATCCTGAATGCCTATGAAACCGCCGTGCGGGAAAAATATCGTTTCTTTAGTTTTGGAGATGCGATGTTTATAAAATAAATTGATTTGGCAGACAAAGTTAGCATCAAAAGAGGAAGGAGCATGGAACATTGCCAGCCATCAAGTATGAATTATTGAAAACTTGTAAGCAGACGGGTGCAAGGCTTGGTAGAGTGACGACGCCGCATGGAAGTTTTGAAACGCCCATGTTTATGCCCGTTGGAACGTTAGCGACAGTGAAAACCATGTCCCCGGAAGAATTAAAAGAGATGGGGGCTAAGATTATTCTAAGCAATACGTATCATCTTTGGTTAAGGCCCGGCCATGATATTATCCAAGAAGCGGGCGGCCTTCATTCCTTTATGAATTGGGATGGAGCGATTTTAACCGATTCTGGCGGTTTTCAAGTATTCAGCTTGAGCAAACTTCGTCGCATTGAGGAAGAAGGCGTGTATTTCCGCAATCATTTAAATGGGGAAAAACTGTTTTTATCTCCTGAAAAAGCGATGGAAATTCAAAACGCTCTTGGATCAGACATTATGATGGCATTTGATGAATGCCCTCCTTATCCGGCTGAGTTCGATTATATGAAAAAGTCGATAGAAAGGACTTCGCGATGGGCTGAGCGCTGCCTGAAAGCTCATAAAAGACCGGAAGACCAAGGGTTGTTTGGGATTGTGCAAGGGGGAGAGTATAAAGAACTTCGTCGGCAAAGTGCCAATGATTTAGTGTCTCTTGATTTTCCGGGCTATGCGATCGGTGGACTGTCGGTGGGAGAACCGAAAGAGGTCATGAATGAAATGCTGGAATTCACGACGCCGCTTTTGCCGGCTGATAAACCGCGCTATTTAATGGGAGTAGGGTCGCCGGATTCTTTAATTGATGGCGCCATTCGGGGAATTGATATGTTCGATTGTGTACTTCCAACGCGAATTGCCAGAAACGGTACGCTGATGACGAGCCAAGGTCGGCTTGTGGTGAAAAATGCAAAATACGCTCGCGATTTTCGGCCGATTGATGAGCAATGTGATTGCTATACGTGCAGAAACTATTCGAGGGCGTATATCCGTCATTTAATTCATACGAATGAAACATTGGGAATTAGGTTGACGACTTACCACAATCTTTATTTTCTGTTAAAATTAATGGAGAAAATCAGACAAGCTATCCGGGAAGACCGGCTTGGTGATTTTAGAGAAGAGTTTTTTGAACAGTACGGTTTTAATCGTCCTGATGCCAAAAACTTTTAAAAAGGAACGTAAGCTTGAACCTCAAGCTTTGAGTGTTTATTGTACTTAGAAAGGGGTGAATGGATTGGGTAGTTTAGGAACATTTTTGCCTTTAATTATCATGTTCGTTCTGTTTTACTTCTTGCTTATCCGTCCTCAGCAAAAACGGCAAAAGCAAGTCATGAATATGCAGAACAGCTTGGAAAAAGGAGATAAGATCGTTACGATTGGCGGTCTTCATGGCATCGTCGATTCGCTGGATGAAAATACGATTGTCATTCGATGCGGAGATGGCAGCCGTTTGACATACGACCGGTCAGCGGTTCGTGATGTGATTGAAAAAGCCAAAAGTTCTTCGACGAACTCGTCTTCAACAAACTCGTAATAAAAAAAGAAGCAATTTGGTCATTCGAATTGCTTCTTTTTTATGGATAGATTAAAGCGCAAAACAGAGGTCAGAAACTTGCTAAGACTCTTTCGTTTTCCCGCCGGAAAGATTGACGCCCAATACGCTTCCTAGCATGGCGGTGGCGATATAGCAAAGATGGAAGATGAGTTGCTTTAAAGAAAAGATGGAGTCGTATCCGAGAAACTGATATAGAAAAATAATGGAACTATAAATGATTCCTGTAATCGCTCCAAGAAGCAATCCTTTTTCCTTTCCTTTTCCTCCTGTGATATATCCCCCGATGAATAGGCTAAAAAAAGAGATAATGGTGACAAGCAAATGAATAGATTGTTCGGTTAATTGCGAAAAACGTAAAATGGTTGCAAATATAAGACTGCTTACCACCGCCATGATCAGGATAGCGATGACCCCGTATAAAACTGCACTAATTTGCCTTTGCATAAAACGGCTTCTCCTCCCGCCTTGAAATTTAAATTTTCCCAGTACAAGCTTATGCACTTCTTTTTTGGAATAGAAGCATCATTTTAAATTCTAAATTCCAGCTTCTTCCTTAAATCTTTGATCCTTGTTCACACATACTAAAAAGGTGAACGACATCCAGGGAGGGAATTTCGTGACTTATTGGTTGATCGGAATTAGAACGATTTTTCTTTATATCGCCATATTAGTTATTTTTCGGTTAATGGGGAAACGTGAAATAGGAGAATTGAGTATTTTAGACTTGGTAGTATTTATCATGATCGGGGAAATGGCGGTTATCGCGATAGAGAAACCGAATGCGCCGATCATGTACACATTGTTCCCTATGTTGATTATTATGGTCGTTCAAATTTTATCTTCTTATATTTCATTGAAAAGCGCGCGCTTTCGCAAAATGATGGATGGACAACCGGCGATTATTATCAACAAAGGAAAAATTGACGAAAGAGTGATGAAAAAAAATCGATATAATTTTGATGACTTAATGGTCCAACTTAGAGAAAAAAATGTCAGCAATATTGCCGATGTAGAGTTTGCTATTTTGGAGCCTTCTGGAAGCCTATCCGTATTAAAAAAAGACAACAAAAAAAGAGAGGAAAATTCTTTTACACTTCCTCTTATTTTAGACGGTGTCATACAAGAGGAAAATTTAAAAATGATCCATAAAACTCCTTTTTGGCTGAAAAGGGAGCTGCGTGAAAGAGGCTTAAAAAAAATCAAAGACATTTCTTTTTGCAGCTATCAGGACGGAGAATTTTATATTGATATCAGCGATCCTCCACCTAAAAAAGATGGAAATCATCAACGAGATTGAATGGTTTGTTTGTACGGGCAACACTAGAAACAGTTCTTGCTTGTCGTTTTCACCATTCAATCGGATCCATTGACCATTAGAGCAACAGGTGGGTTAATGATTTGCTGTATTGGTTGGTAAGCCATTGCTGAATAGTGAGAACCGATCATAACGTTTTATACCCATCTTTTTACAAAAGGGATTTTTAGCAGATCTCTTTTTTTAATTAGACCGGCCGCTCCGGAACAAATGATGTAGAGGACGGAAGTGAAAGTGGCTCCCGCCAAAAAACGAATGAATGGACTTTCCGTGGTGAGTACATATTGATCTGCCAGTTTGGAGAATATAATGACAACCACGACGACAAATATAAAATGAAGATAATCTCTTACATAAATCGTTAAAGATAATTTTTTAACGGCTGTCATTAGATGAAGCAACGTCACTAACATGGTTCCCGTCACAATCCCAAGTGCCGCTCCGTAAATGCCGAATGAAGGCTGGGAGGCGAGTACGAAAATAACGGCCAATTTTACAAAAGAGCCGATAAAGCTGTTGATCATCGCTGCATCCGCAAGATTCAGCGCCTGCAGAACCGCCTGAAGAGGTCCTTGATAATACTGGAAAAGAAAGAAAGGAGCCATCAATTGAATAAACACTGCCCCTTTATTTGATCCATACATTAGCTGCATCAATGGTTCGGCATACAAATAAAGAATAATGACAGCCAGTCCTCCGGTGACTAGACAAAATCGCAAAGCTTCTTGAACTTGGTATTCCAAAAGCCGATAGTTTTTATGGGCATTGGCCTCGCTGATCGCCGGTACTAATGAAGTAGATAAAGAAGTGGTAATAAAAGAAGGCAGCAGTAATAGCGGCAACGCAAAGCCCGTTAACATCCCGTATTGCTGCGTGGCCACACCGGAGGCGATTCCAGCGATGGCCAGACTGCGGGAAACGACAATCGGTTCTAAAAACCACGACAAGGAGCCGATCAGTCTACTGCCCATCGTCGGAATACCCACAATCATTAATTCTTTAAAAACATCTCCCCCTGAAAAAATGGTTTTCAAAAAATGGTTTCGCACGCGGAATCTCTTTTTCATTTTAAACATGGTAAACAGATATAACAGGGATCCAAGTTCGCCGAGCACGGAGGCGATCATCGCTCCTGCGGCCGCAAACTCAACGCCGTATGGTAGGAAGGCTTTTGTCATAACGGCGATGAGAGCGATCCTAATCGCCTGCTCCAATACTTGTGATATTGCGGATGGTTTCATATTTTGCCTACCTTGAAAATAGCCCCTTAAAACCGAGGAGACGGCAACGACAGGGATAACGGGAGCGATGGCCAGAAGCGGATAGAAAGTCCGTTCATCTGTAAACAAAGTTTTGGAGATAAAAGGCGCACATAACAGCAATCCCGGTGTAAAGATGAGCGAAAGAGAAATCGTGACTCCAAGTGAGACGACAAGAATTTTCTTAATCCTTCGAAAATCGCCTCTTGCTTCAGCTTCCGCCACACTCTTGGAGATAGCCACAGGAAGCCCCATTTGCGTCAATGTAACAGCTAGTATAAAAGTCGGGTAGGCCATCATGTATAATCCGACTCCCTCTTCGCCGATGGACCGAGCGATCACAATTCTATTGATAAACCCTAAGATTCTGGTCACAAAGGTCGCTATTAATAATATGAGTGTTCCTCTAAGAAACTTCGACATTTTCCTCCCTGCCTTCTCAACTGTACCGTTATCTTTTACAATGATATATATGCAAACAAATGGACAAAGCATGACAAGATGTTCATTTATCGGAAAAGGCGGGATGAAAATGAAAAAAAATCATCACCCATATCAGCGGTTTTATCATCGATTAACACCAGCTCTTGTCAGCAAGGTGGAAGAATTTCGGCTGTTAGGCTATGAGTCGGTTCAACTGGATTCATTATGGAATTATTTCATCAAGAAAAAATGGAAGAATGCCCAACAAGATGTTCGGATCTATCAATTAGTAAGCGATATTATTGCACTGAAACCTGGAGATTTTATGAATTATGCAACGGTGGAAGCGTATCGTTCCTCTCCTTTGTTGACAGATCAAAATCGAGAAGAAATCCAATACCTTTTTCATCCACAAAAAGAACGATGATAAATTGACAGCTTCTTTTTTCTGCTTCATAATAAATACGTTGAGCGATTCTGGTGCCTTATTCGCCAGAATTTTTTTGTATCTTTGCAGTACATATTTAAGGAGGCTTTAATTGGAATGGTAAAGCGGAGCCGTATTGTTGCCTTTTTTTTGATTGTGATTCTAATCGGAAGCTTGGCGGGGGCAACAACTAAAAATATTTTGAATCATATCAGGCTGGGCCTTGATTTGCAGGGCGGTTTTGAAGTTCTGTACAAAGTCGAACCAGCGAAAAAAGGACAAAAAATTACGGATAAAGTAGTAGCGGATACAGCCGAAGCCCTTGATAAGCGGATTAATGTTCTCGGGGTAAGCGAACCGAGTATTCAAATTGAGAATGGTCATCGCATCCGCGTCCAGCTGGCAGGGGTGGAGGATCAAAATCAGGCTCGTGAAATGTTATCGACTCAAGCTAACTTGACGTTTCGCGATGTCAATGACCATGTGATGCTTGATGGTTCGGATCTTGTCTCCGGAGGAGCGAAGCAATCATTTTCGCAGGATGGCAAGCCGAACGTTGTGCTTAAATTAAAGGACCGGAATAAATTTAAAAAGGTCACTCAAAAAATTGTAAGCATGGCTCCCAATAACCAGCTTGTCATTTGGCTTGATTTTGAAGAAGGAAAAGATTCCTTTAAAAAAGAAATTCAGAAAAAACATCCGAAATTTATATCCGCGCCTAACGTAAACGAAGTATTAGACACGGATCAAGTGACGATCGAGGGCAACTTCACCACCAAAGAAGCCCAAAACCTTGCTTCTTTGTTAAATGCTGGCGCATTGCCGGTGAAGCTGAAAGAAGTTTACTCGACATCGGTCGGCGCCCAATTCGGTGAACAAGCGTTGCATGATACCGTTCTTGCCGGAATCATCGGGATTGCGATCGTTTACTTATTTATGATTTTTTACTATCGGTTGCCGGGTATCATCGCTGTGATTGCCCTTTCCATCTATATTTATTTAGTACTTTTGATATTCGATTGGATGCACGCCGTGTTGACCCTTCCGGGAATAGCGGCTTTGATCCTTGGGGTTGGAATGGCGGTCGATGCCAACATCATCTCGGCTGAACGGGTGAAGGAAGAGATAAGGGTTGGAAAAAGCATTCGGTCTGCCTTTCAAGCCGGTAATAAAAACTCTTTATTGACCATAATTGACGCCAATATTACGACTCTTTTGGCGGCTGCCGTTCTCTTTTTCTTCGGGACAAGCTCTGTCAAAGGTTTTGCGACCAGTTTAATTGTCAGCATCATCGTCAGCTTTATCACCGCTGTCTGGTTATCGAGAGTTTTGCTTGGATTAATTGTTCAAAGCGGACTGGTCAAGAACCGTCTAGGATGGTTTGGAGTTCGCAAAAAAGATATCCACGATATAAAAGAAAACGTAGATACATTAGATTTGAGTACGAAATTTGACCGTTTTGATTTTGTCAAGCATCACCGCAAGTTTTTTGCTTTTTCATTGATTTTGATCATTGCCGGTATGATCGTGTTGGGAATCTACAGGTTGAACTTGGGTATTGATTTTACGAGTGGAACGAGATTGGAAATTATGGCGAATCAGCCATTGACGGAGGAAAAAGTAGCGAATGAGCTGAAGGCTGTCCATCTGAAAGCAGATCGAATTTTGATATCCGGCGATAAGAAAAATATCGGGGCAGCAAGATTTAAAGAAGCGTTGACCAAAAAAGAAATTGCCCAAGTAAAAGAACATTTCCACAAGAAGTTTGGAAACGAGCCGAATGTGAGCAGCGTATCTCCTATTGTCGGAAAAGAGCTGGTGAAAAATGCGATTTACGCTTTGATCATCGCTTCCATAGGGATCGTTATCTATCTTGCATTTCGCTTCGAAATTTACATGGGGATTTCTTCCATTGCGGCCTTGCTGCATGACGTATTTGTGATTGTATCCGTCTTTAGTTTAACGAGACTGGAAGTAGATCTTACATTTGTCGCCGCCGTGTTGACAATCGTCGGTTATTCCTTAAATGATACGATCGTCACGTTTGACCGGATTAGGGAAAATCTGAAAAAACGCCGCCGCATTAAATCGTATGATGAATTGGCTGATATTGTAAACCGCAGCTTGCGGCAAACGTTGACCCGTTCGGTGAATACGGTTTTAACCGTGTTGATTACTGTTGTGGCGCTGCTTCTTTTCGGAAGCGAATCGATTCGCAATTTCTCCATTGCTCTTTTCATCGGATTGATTTTCGGAACCTACTCTTCCTTGTTTATTGCCGCTCAATTATGGTTGGTGATGAAAAAAAGAGAATTGAAGAAGAAAGGTTCCTTAAAAACGTATAAAGAAAAACGCAAATGGAGCGACGAACCGCAAGTATAAATGAAATAAATAACATCTTTTAAAAGCTGCAGGATCATCCTGCGGCTTTTTTCATGGCATCGAACTGTGGGGGGTGAATCCGTCATTGAAAGCAGAATATGAGTTTTGTATAATAGGATGAGTTGAGGGGTGAACGTATGTTAAAACCAAAAACCCGATGGATTGTTCGGAAACATCTCTCGGATGAGACTGTTCGAACATTGTCAAATGAACTGGCTATCAGCCCTCTTTTGGCCGAACTGTTAGTGAACCGTGGTATTACCGAGGTAGAATCGGCACGGTGTTTTTTATTTGATAAAGGAGAAAGCTTTCATGATCCATTTCTCTTAAAAGATATGGATAAGGCAGTTCGTCGCATAAAAGAGGCCATTAAAAACGAAGAAAACATTTTGGTATATGGAGATTATGACGCCGATGGTGTGACAAGTACATCGGTTATGGTTACCGCTCTACAAGATTTAGGAGCGAATGTTGATTATTACATACCGAATCGATTTACCGAAGGATACGGACCTAATGAAAATGCTTTTCGATTGGCAAAATCGCGCGATATTCATTTGATCATTACCGTAGATACGGGGATAGCGGCTGTGAAAGAAGTGGCTCTGGCAAAGGAATTGGGTATGGATGTCATTATAACGGACCATCATGAACCTGGTCCTGTCATTCCTGAAGCATTTGCCGTTATTCATCCCAAGCATCCGGAAGGAAATTATCCGTTTCCTTATTTGGCAGGTGTAGGAGTGGCATTCAAGACGGCACACGCTTTATATGGCGAGCTGCCGGAGAATCTATTAGATTTAGCCGCCATCGGGACAGTTGCTGATTTAGTGCCGCTTTTGGGAGAAAACCGTTCTCTTGTAAAAGCAGGCTTAAAAAAACTGCAGCAGACAAGTCGTTTGGGCATTCAAGCGATTTGTCGATTAAACGGCGTATCCTTAGAAGAGATCAATGAAGATACTATTGGTTATATGATAGCCCCTAGACTGAATGCCGCCGGAAGATTGGATTCTGCTTATCCCGCCGTTGACTTGCTTCTTGCGGAAGATCAAGAAACGGCTCTTTCCATTGCAGAAGAGATTAATCGGATGAATGCAGATCGGCAGCAAATGGTAAATGAGATGACGAAAGAAGCAGTGGAAATCGTTGAAACTTCCTATCCGCCAGACCGGAATCCCGTCCTTGTGATCGGGAAAGAAGGTTGGAATCCCGGCGTTATCGGGATTGCTGCTTCTCGGCTTGTTGAAAAATACTATCGACCCGTTATTATTTTAAGCTTTGATCGGGAAAGCGGGCTTGCAAAAGGATCTGCCCGCAGCATTCAAGGATTTAACTTGTTTGATAGCTTATCGGAGTGCCGCGATCTATTGCCCCATTTTGGCGGACATACGATGGCAGCAGGAATGACGATGAAAATCGAAGACGTAGATCGATTGCGCAGCCGAATGATCGAATTGGCTCGAGAACAGCTGAATGAGGAAGATTTTATACCACAAACGGAAGTGGATATGGCCATAAACCTGGAGGATGCCGAGCTGTCGATGATTGAAGAACTTCAGCTGCTTGCCCCTTTTGGTACGGAAAATCCGAAGCCAACGTTTTTACTGGGGGATCTGGCTTTTCGCAACATGCGGAAAATCGGTGCAGATCAATCTCATTTGAAAATGCAGCTCGCCAGTGGTGACGCCTCTTTGGACGCTATCGGTTTCGGCATGGGAGAAATGGCTGATCACATAGCTCCTCAATCGAAGGTTTCGGTTATCGGAGAACTTGGCATCAACGAATGGAATCATATCAAAAAGCCGCAGATCGTCCTGCAGGATATTCAAGTAAAGGAATGGCAGCTGTTCGATGTCAGGGGAATGCGGCAACTCGATAAGTGGATGGATCTTGTTCCGGATGACAGGATTTTGATTGTCTTTCATGAAGACACGATAGCCCGGCTTCGACTTCAACCTCTTGAAAAAGATCTTGTCGTCGTTTCTAATTTGGAAACAGCCGCTAATCTCGATATTTCCGGTCGAAATATCGTTTTTATGGATTTGCCTCCAAAAAAAGAATATATGGAAATCTTGCTTTCTCATAAGAGTCCGAACAGAATTTATGCCCATTTTTATCAAGAAAAGCAGCATTATTTCAGTACAGTGCCCACAAGGGAGCATTTTAAATGGTATTATGCTTTTCTTCTCAAACAGAAAACTTTTGATTTAAAACGATACAGCGGCGATTTGGCTAAATACCGGGGATGGTCGAAAGAAACGATTGAGTTCATGTCCAGAGTGTTTTTAGAACTCGGATTTGTTACAATAGAAGATGGCCTTATTTCATTAAATGAAGCGCCGGCTAAGCGAGATTTAAGTGAATCCAAAGCTTACCGCGAAAAACAGGAGCAATATCAAATCGAGAACGAACTGTTATATTCAAACTACGAACAATTGAGAGATTGGTTTAATCAATATTTTTATTTGTCTCAAAATCATGAGGAGGAAACTAAAACATGGATTTGAAAAAGTATATTGCTGTCGTGCCTGACTGGCCTCAGCCTGGAGTGCAATTTAAAGATATCACGCCGCTCATGGATAATGGCGAAGCGTTTAAATTTGCGACTGATCAAATCGTAGCCTATGCAGAAAAGAAAAAAGTAGATATAGTCGTAGGACCTGAAGCGCGTGGGTTCATTGTAGGCTGTCCTGTTGCTTATGCGCTTGGAGTTGGATTTGCGCCTGTAAGAAAAGAAGGTAAGCTTCCTCGAGAAACGGTAAAAGTGGAATATGGCCTTGAATATGGAAAAGATGTGTTAACCATCCATAAAGATGCCATTAAACCGGGGCAAAGAGTATTGATTATCGATGACTTATTGGCAACCGGAGGAACAATCGAAGCAACGATTAAACTGGTGGAACAACTCGGCGGTATCGTTGTTGGCATTGCCTTTTTAATCGAATTGGCCTATCTGGAAGGACGCAAGAAGCTGGACGGGTACGATATTCTGGCGTTAATGAAATACGAATAAACGACTCTCTTTTATGAGAGTTTTAAGGTATGGCACTCTTTTTTCGAGTGTTTTTGCTGATGCGACTCGATCAAATGTAGAGAAACGCTCATTTTTGATGGAAAACGCTTGGACAATTTTGTTTTAAGCGGTACAATAATGTTACTAGCCGAAGACGAAAAAATGGATGAAAAGCCCTTTTTATAAGGGCTTTTTGGTCTTCTTAAAAAGGTCGAACGATAACGAAAGATGAATCCTTTTCATTGTCCAGCGGGCAAGGCAGAGAAAATGACGGCTCAGATTGGCAGGAGATAATGGCGAAAAGGGCTGTAATAAAGATTAATCGACAAAATTCAACATTCTTTTCAATAAATTTGAATAGATGACTTTACATCTATTCTTTTTTTAAAGATAATAGAAAAATAAAGTTATTTTTAAAACTCAATACCCAAATATTTTTAAAATTACAAAGGTGAGTATTTATATGGCGAAAGATCAGGTATTAACCGCCGAACAAGTAATCGATCGGGTGAAACAATATTTAAATGAAGAGCATGTAGCTTTAGTATATAAGGCCTATCGTGTGGCAGAAGAAGCACACAAACATCAATACCGGAAATCCGGGGAACCTTATATTATGCATCCGGTGCAGGTTGCAGGCATTTTAGCGGATTTGGAAATGGATCCTGCAACAGTGGCAGCGGGTTTTTTGCATGATGTCGTGGAAGATACGGAAATGACCCTCGACGATTTAAAGAGGGAATTTAATGAAGAAATTGCCATGCTTGTGGATGGAGTCACGAAGCTTGGCAAGATTAAATATAAGTCTCATGAAGAACAGCAAGCGGAAAATCACCGGAAAATGTTTTTGGCTATGGCTCAAGATATTCGAGTGATTTTGATTAAGCTTGCTGATCGTCTGCATAACATGCGTACGTTGAAACATTTGCCGGCTGAAAAACAACGCAGAATCGCCAATGAAACGCTGGAAATTTTCGCCCCGCTTGCTCACCGGCTGGGAATTTCTAAAATCAAGTGGGAGTTGGAAGATACCGCACTTCGCTATTTAAACCCGCAGCAATATTATCGAATTGTCAATCTGATGAAGAGAAAGCGGGCTGAGCGCGAAGAATACTTGGAAGAGGTCGTTGAAGAAGTGAGGGAGCGGCTGAAAGAAGTCTCGATTGAAGCGGAAATATCAGGCCGCCCTAAACATATTTACAGCATTTACCGGAAAATGGTCATAAAAAACAAACAATTCAATGAAATATACGACTTATTGGCTGTAAGAATTTTGGTCAACAGCATCAAAGATTGTTACGCGGTGCTTGGAATCATTCATACATGCTGGAAACCGATGCCGGGGCGTTTCAAAGATTATATTGCCATGCCGAAGCCTAATATGTACCAATCGCTGCATACGACTGTCATCGGTCCGAAAGGCGATCCTCTGGAAGTTCAAATCAGGACTTTTGATATGCATCGCATCGCTGAATACGGGGTTGCTGCCCACTGGGCATATAAAGAAGGAAAAACGCTTGATGAAAACTCTTCTTTTGAAAAGAAACTTTCTTGGTTCCGTGAAATTCTTGAGTTTCAAAAAGAATCGGCCAATGCGGAAGAATTTATGGAATCTCTGAAAATTGACTTATTTTCCGATATGGTATTTGTATTTACTCCAAAAGGAGATGTCATCGAGCTTCCGTCCGGCTCTGTTCCGATCGATTTTGCCTATCGCATTCACTCGGAAATCGGCAACAAAACGATCGGTGCAAAAGTCAATGGAAAAATGGTGACTCTTGATTACAAGCTGAAAACTGGGGACATCGTGGAAATATTGACGTCCAAGCATTCTTACGGTCCAAGTCAAGACTGGATTAAATTGGCCCAAACGTCCCAAGCGAAAAATAAAATTAAACAGTTTTACAAGAAACAACGGAAAGAAGAAAACATTGAAAAAGGTCGGGAGCTTGTAGAAAAAGAAATCCGCAATATGGATTTTGATTTAAAAGAAGTAATGACGCCGGAAAATATTAAAAAAGTAGCTGAAAAATTCAATTTCTCATCGGAAGAAGATATGTACGCAGCTGTCGGCTATAATGGCATTACCGCTGCCCAAATCGCCAACAGATTGACGGAAAAATTGAGAAAACAGAGAGATGAAGAAATCAGTGTTCAAGAATCGGCGATCAAAGAGCTGAAAACATTCCCGACTACTAGTAAAACGAATGTCGGTGTTCGAGTAAAAGGAATCGATAATTTGCTGCTCCGCCTTTCAAGATGCTGCAATCCGGTTCCTGGAGATGACATCGTCGGCTATATTACGAAAGGACGCGGTATTTCCGTTCATCGTGCGGATTGTCCTAATATCCATACTGAAGAGACGAAAGATCGTTTAATTCCGGTCGAATGGGAAAGCAATCCGGAAAATCATAAAGAATACAACGTAGAAATCGAAATATCGGGTTATGACCGCCGCGGTTTATTAAATGAAGTCCTCCAAGTGGTCAATGAAACAAAAACCAATATTTCAGCGGTTACCGGCCGATCCGATCGCAATAAAGTAGCTAGAATACACATGTCGATTTTCATACGCAACGTCAGCCACTTGCATAAAGTGGTGGAACGAATTAAGCAAATACCAGACATTTATGCGGTAAGAAGAATTATGAATTAAGGGTGTGGAAAATGAGAGTCGTACTGCAAAGAAGCAAAGAAGCTTCCGTCGAAGTGGACGGAAAAACGGTCGGACAAATTTCATCCGGTTTTGTCCTTCTAGTTGGAATCACTCATGAAGATACAGAAGAAGACGCCGCTTATTTAGCGGAAAAAATTGCCGGGCTAAGAGTATTCGAAGACGATAAGGGAAAAATGAACTTATCCATCCTTGATGTAAATGGAGAAATTCTTTCCATATCGCAATTTACTTTATATGGCGATACGAGAAAAGGACGGCGTCCCAATTTTATGAACGCCGCTAAACCGAGCCATGCAGAGCCTTTATATGATCGTTTTAATGAATTATTGCGCGAAAAAGGCGTGCACGTGGAAACCGGCCGATTTGGAGCGATGATGGACGTCAAATTAGTCAACGATGGGCCGGTCACCTTAATATTGGAAAGCAAATAACGTGATTTTAAGAGGATGGCCGACTGGCCGCCTTTTTATTGTGAAAAATAAGAAATGAGACCGTTGTAAATGCCGGTTGTTGCCTGCTCTTGATAGGGAAGGGTGATAATGGTTTGCTCTTCCTGTGGATTGCTTAAAAAACCAAGTTCAAGCAAAACAGAAGGTTGACTGTTTTCTCTTAGTACGTAAAAATCGCCTTTTTTAACGCCGAGAGAAAAAAGCGGACTTGCTTTTTTTACTTGCATTTCCACCGCTTGAGCCAGCCTCTGTTGATAAGGATGATAGTAATAAGTGGTAAAGCCCCGAATATTTTGATTGTGGTTGCTGTCAAAGTGGATGCTTATGAAGGCATCGGCTCCTAAAATTTGGGACATGGCCACTCTCGAAGCCAGCGGAATATAGGAATCATCCTCTCTTGTTAAAAAAACATGCGCCCCAGCCCGTTCCAATTTTTCGTATAAACGTTCTGCTGTTTCCAACGTTAAAATTTTTTCCATAGTGCCGCTTGCTCCTTTTGTTCCTCGGTCTTTTCCTCCATGCCCCGGATCAAGGACGATGGTTTTTCCTTTTAGAACGCTTGGATCCAGTGCTGATTGGGAAGAAACATTGGCTTGATGAACAGCGACTACCCAGCTGGCTATATACCCTGTCTGCCCTTTCGATAAATAAATTTCATACCAATTTCCAACCTCTTTGTTGATCGGATAACGATCACCCGCATTTGCTTTTGCCGTAACAGCGGAATCGGTAGATGGTTCAGTTCGAATATTGGTATTGTTGTAAAGAACGACGGCCATCCTATTGTTCAAAACGTTTTCTTTTTGATCATTGAGGCGAATAAATTGTTGATTTACCCAAGCTGTTTGGTTTTGGTATTCGATTTGCACCCATTCATTTTTCGTTTGTTCGGCCTTCACTGAATCTCCGCTATTCAACTTTCCGACAATATCTCCTTGCTCTGAAGGAATGTTTCGAACATTGACGTGGTCTGCTATGATGATCCCTTGTCGGCTGAAATCGCTCTGTTTTTGATCCAACGTAGTTAAGTAGCCGGCGATCCATCCTTTTGTTCCATTCTTTAATTCAATTTTGTACCAGCCGTTTTGTGATTCCAGCACAGAATAGGTTTCGTTGTTTTTCACGTTGCCGATGATTCCAAAAGAATAGCCGGGGCCTTCCCGAACATTGACGACATCAGTGTTTACGGTGATGCTGTTTGCGTAAGCCAAGCTAGTCTGAAGCAAAACAATCAAAAGCGACAAAAGAAACAACGTCAAAAAACGTGTACCCATCACTCACCATCCATGTCTGTTTTGATTCTGATCCGTCTTTTGAAAGGAACTCACTGTTTCAATTCTTCTTTTTCAAAAAAAATCCTGTTTTTTTATGAAAAATTAGGAAAAAGGAAATAATAGAAACAATCTCACTGCGGATGGATCAGATTTTACGAAAGGCAGGTATCATCATGCGGGCAAACGATAAACAAACAATGGTCTCAAGTGAAAACAAGCCTTTATTTGGCATCCATTTCCATGATCGTATAGATAGAGAAGAAGCGAATTTATGGGAGCTTGCTTCTGAATTCGGTGTGTCTCTGAACGAAATCAAGCGGATAAAAAAGAGGCTTGAACGTTCTTGAGAAATTCCTTATAATAAGGACATTGGCATGTGCGAATTCTATCAAACACATATAGATAAAACCAATGAGGGAGAAGAGTAGTTAAAAACGCATGCAAAGAGAGGAAATGCCTTGGGCTGAAAGCGTTTCTGCATGGCTGTTTAACGAAAAACACTCCTTAGGTTTCCCTCTGAACTTTTAGTAGGAGGGAACGCAGATGGCGTTAACGGACAAAGTGGGAGCAATTTTCGCTCCAATTAGGGTGGTACCACGGGAATCTACTCTCGTCCCTTGTTTTGGCAAGCGCAAGCAAGGGGCGAGAGTTTTTTATGTGCGCCCGGCATGTACATGAACTATAGGGTGTAAGTCCCAAACCCCG
>ERZ1673759.9-NODE-9-length-55287-cov-24.226499_pt1 | contig 55287 bp, 49 predicted proteins | sample MGYA00580179_ERZ1673759 | MGnify/ENA primary metagenome ERZ1673759 (study PRJEB41219, sample SAMN04549624) | soil metagenome | isolation source: soil | place: USA: Oklahoma, Great Salt Plains NWR | collected 2008-10-09 ... | reverse complement strand
AAATGGGCAGGACGAAAATTACGAGGATTTGCTGAAGCCTATGAAGCCCTTCAACAAATGTTTGAAAAACGTTATAACTAACCAAATATTGTAAATGAACAAAATAAAGGGATTCTCCCTTTCCACAGTAGAGACTGAATATTCAGTCTCCTGTGTGGAGGAAATCGAACCCCTATCCATTCCAAATCCATTTCAGAGATATCCTATCTATCTTACATAACACAAAATTCTTGACGGTACCGCATGGTGTGTATGATGAAATAGAAAACTGGTTTAAACAAATAAAGGAAGTTTATGATAAAACCACTGGAGTCACTTCTAGTCGTACTATATCTCTATAAATTTGGGTTCAATGATACCACCCAAATTTTATCGAGATTTGTAGGATTAGAATAAACTTTAAATAATCGCCATCTATCTAACACATGGGGATTATTTAATGTTTACTTAGAAAAGGCCAACCAACAATTTAAGTTGACATTAAATCGTTTATTGATTGAAACGAAAAGGTGATCCAATTTGAAATATATTGGAAACAACAGGATTTCAGTGATTGGAATGAAATGGATATAAGGGAGGAATTTATTGCACCACTTTTAAGACAACTTGGATATGGAAAAGGAACGATTAACGATGTGATACGAGAAAAAACTCTAAAGTTAACTAATCCATACTATCGTATAGGTAGGAAAAAGGTGCAAGTTGATTATATACCAACAATTCGGTTAAAAAACTTTTGGATTATTGAAGCAAAGCCAGGAAATATAAATGAGATGTCGATGGGTGATTTACTTCAGGCCCATTTATATGCGATCCATCCTGAAATTCGAGCAAGGTATATTGTCTTAATAAATGGCTGGGAAATAAGGGTGTACGATGCGCTCACAGTTCAATCGTGGGAAGATTCTTTGCTAATTTGCACACCTGTTAACGCAGAGACGAATTTCAATACGTTAATAAATATGATAGGTGCAAAATCGATGTTGAGGTTTGCTCGTCAACAAATATTAAAGCAGATTGAAGATAGCTTCGCAGTAGAATTAGATGAAAAGGAAGTTGCACATTTTTTTACTCAAATCCAACAAAAGATTACTAGCCTGAAACAAAAAGTACACCATAATGCCAGAGAATTTGAAATAAATGCATGGAAAAAAGAGCAACAGGAAGCCGATCAACATTTGGTACAAATTTCTGATAACCATTTACTCATTTATATGGATATCTCGTCTAATAGTCAATTAAGAACACCAAATGAATATCTCCGTAGGATCATTGAAGCTGATGAGTCTGGTAGAACAAAATTAGTAGATCAACTTGTTATGCGGTGGCGTGGACGTCCGCATAATATTTTCAGAGTTCATTCACTTTATATTTTGTTTGAGTTATTACGGCAAAAGGTAAAAGTAGGGACTTCGATTTACCACAGAGGTATAAAAGAAAGTTTTGAAGAACTAGCAAAAAAAATATTGCATATTGGTCTACAAACAGTTTAAGTAACGCACTTTGCCATTTGGATAATACTTCCCTAAGAGTAGCAAAAAAACTTTCTCTAAAGTTTTCCATGCAACAATTGAAAGCAAAAGTTGCTGAGCTAAAACAATCGCTTCCGATTGAAGAAAAATTAACGCAAAGACCTAGTGTTGCAAAGTATATGATTACCCAAATTGATTTGACGGCAGAAATCTTTTGGCGTCTGTTCTCAGGTGGTTCACCTGATAAAGTATGGGATGGTATCTGGTTTCTACAATATATGGAAAAAATAATAGATGAGTCTCCTGAACAATTATATCCAGATGGAGATGGTGATTTATTATTTTTTGGAAGCTATGGTAAAGGGTTTGACATTCTCATGAGTGGAACTTGGACTATATTAAATAGTGATTTGACATTATTAGAGAATCTCAGTATTGACAAAGAAATAATTGAATTCGCTACATTAGAAAGAAGTGAAATGCTTGCTAAAATTCCACAAGCAAAGCCTATGCCACCAAATTGGGAACCAGATAAAAGCTTATTGGATAAATTGATTTTTTTGGTGTCAACTGCCAACACCCGGATTAAGAAAAAAGGCAATTAGGTTCGTTAACTACCCTGCCTTCGATGTGATGTTAATACTGAAATCGAAGGCATGCGGTGGTAGTTTTACTGATTCACCTCTTTACAATCGGGAACGGTGACTGTCACCACCCAGATTTTGTCGAGATTCGTAGAGTAAGAGAAAAGATTAGCTTGGTGCCTGTCACGACCCGAAGATTGATGAAAATTGATGGAAATAGAAAGTCATACCTTGGCCTCTGCCTTGTCTTTTTCCGGATCGGTGTTCTTTTGTTAAATAAGTGATTGAAACATGTGAAAATGTATCCGGCTGCAAAATCCTCATGGAATATACCGACCGCCGCTCGGGCGACCCGGGGCGTGCCTAGCTACCTCATCGTAAAAAATTGATGAAGAAACCAGCTGGAAGGACGAATATTTGTTGCAACCAATTATCGAAAGCGCGTGGAGATAGCATCAGTGGAATGGTTAAGAAAGACCGGTCACCCTAGATAAGGGGATGATATTATACCTTCTGTGTAGACAGTATGAAAATAGTAAAAATGGACGCCGTTTTCTTTGTAAAATGGAAGTACCTATCACAGTACTTCCAATAACTGTTTATAGGAAAATAAAAATACAGAATGTTGCAGAGAATTTGGTTTAGCCCAACTTTACATGGAGAGGTGGGCATGCTGTTGTAAAAGAAATGAATAAATAAGACACTGAAGGGGTATAATGTTGCTAAAGGATTATTTGTTTTGTTTTCATGGAACCATTAAACGTCATGGAGAATATATTAAAAATAATGGAATAGATTTAGACAAAAGTCGGTTTGCGACTGATTTTGGTAAGGGATTTTATGTTACCAATAATCAAAAGCAAGCTGAGAAATGAGCTAAAATTAAACATCAAGATAATAATAATATTTTTCCGGATGAAGAAAATAAACCAGTAGTTGTTTATTTTACGATCAATATAAATAAGCTATCCTCTTTAAAAGGTTGTTATTTTAACGAAGTAAATTTAGATTGGAGTAATTTTATTCTGGAGTGCCGAAAAGAAGGAATGAATAATAGGATTTATCATCATCATGACTATGTGCTTGGACCGCTGGCTGATGGGAAAATGATGGCTTTATTAAGACGTGCCATCGATGGTAGAATAAATAATGAAGAATTTTTAGAGGGGATTATGCCAATATCATCGTCAAGTACACAACTATCATTTCACTCTGAAAGAGCTTTAAAGTGTATAAAATGTTTGGGGGTGAAGGAAATTGAATTTTGATAAATATTCATTTGATGAATTGGATATTGAATTGATTTTTTATATTCATGATGAACTGAAAAAGCGAATTGGTGATAAAGCAAAAGAAGCTATCATTGTCTCAGGATTTTTAAATCGCCTTCAAGAAGACCCTGTGTATGTGCATCATTATGACGAAGAATATTGGGCAGATTATATCCTATCGCGTTACGAAAAAAAAGAACTTTTGACTATTTAGAATAAATTTATGATTTGGTGCCTGACATACCCCAAATTTTTAAACAAATATCCTTGAAAAAGTAGAAAAGCTCTGTGGAGAGAGATCTCTGCGGATCTTTTTTTGTGAAATTATGACCTATGACTGTTGTAGGTAATTAAAGGATGAAGACTCTCTTCAAATTTTTGACTCATCATATTTGCCACTATCGATGGAGAGTTTAAACTCCCTGTTTGAATGTTTGGATGGTTCCTGATATTGCCAAATATATGGCTGGATTTGTAGAATAAGAGAAAGGAGAGTTTGTCACTGTAAGAAGTGAACGGCTCATTTTTTTGATTGAATATAATCCGCAATTTGAAAAATCCTAGAATCTTAATAGCAACTACATAAGCAGGGTGGCGGTTGGCCACTTCCCGTTGAAGGGAGGTGGAAATATGACGACATACGAAGCATTAAGTCTAGTCGCTCAATTCGGTCTAGTGCTGATAGGAGTGCTGACATTGATTGTTACTATGGTCGTCTATATAAACAAAAAGAAATAACCGTCCCCCTCGACCAAAGGCATGACGGTTATTTCACTGTCATAAAGGTCAGCCGCTCTTCTTGCGGCATGCAGTTGCACTGACCGGGTGTTCCCGCACCCAGTTTCTTTTATTCTATGTTGCTTTTGACTATAGTATACAGGAAATGTTGAATTATATTCAAGGGGGGTCTGACCCCATCAATAGTTTACAGTGGTAAAGGAATGGTGGCGAAGAAGATTGTAGTGGATTGAATTTAAGCCAGGCAAGCTGCGAAGCCTTTTATCATACATTTACGACAGAAGGTGTAAGTTCTTCTGTCTTTTTTTGTTTTTACGACATGATTTGACAATATTTTTTGCAGGGGCTAGTTAGGATGAAGTTAAAAGAATTTTTCGTGAAGTCTCCTTCTACATTTGGTCCAATTCACATGTTTTCTTTAATCATAATTTTATTGTAAAGAACAAATGGGGGGAAACATGATATATGAATCTTTTCTTTTTTTATTCTCTTCTTTTATTCTTATTTGTCGTATTTCTTGTATGGATAAAAGCGAATGAGTCTAAATGGATTGGCTCAATAGGGGAATATAGGGTTCGGAAGGAGATTGAAAAATTAGAGAAATCTTCACCCGGTAAGTTTAAGGCTTTTCATGACATTTACATTCCAAAAAAGGACGGTTCTTCTTCACAAATTGATCATATTCTTTTATCTGATCGTGGTCTATTTGTCATTGAAACGAAAAATTATAGCGGTTGGATTTTTGGAGATGAATCGTCCAAATACTGGACACAAGTTATTTACAAACGAAAAGAAAAGTTTTTAAATCCGATTTGGCAGAACAAAGGTCATATAAAAGCTTTAAAGGGATGGTTAGGAGAAGAGTATTCCCATATTCCTATTTATTCTATCGTTGTATTTACACCGCGGGCTCAATTGAAATCGGGGATTCATTTTACCCAATCTCATGTGATTTATCCGAAACAGTTGAAAAAAGTGCTTGAGCAATATCGGACAAAAGCGATGGATCATGAAACAAAACGTTATTTAGCAGAAAAATTAAAAGCACTGCTTGTTAAGGATAATCCAAAAGAAAGAGAAATAAAAAAGAAGCACATTCAATCAATTCAAAACCATCAAAAACGGATAAAAGAACATGTCCGACAAAATCGTTGCCCGAAGTGTGGCGGCAGTCTTGTTTTGAAAAAAGGGAAATACGGGACTTTTAAAGCCTGCAGCAACTATCCTAAATGCAGATTTACAGAAAAAGTTTTATGGGCGGATGGAATGAAATGTCTTTTATGTTGTCCCGGTGTGAAGACACGATACGTTTCTGAAACCAGCAGGAGGTTTTGGGGCTTTTTAGTGGAAAACACTGCAACTCGAAAGGGATTATCTGCAGCTTGAACAGCAGAAGCTTTGTGTGAAATTAAAAGAAAAAGAGGGGGAAAACAGGCAGGAAATTCTTTTGCAAAACATTATCCGAATCTGAAAAGGGGGTCTTTTAATACAAAATGGGAGTGGCAAGACAATGGCCATCGCTCAACAAACGGACCTATATGCAAACTAAAGAAGACGGTGCAGTGGATATTGAAAGGATTATTGCTGAATGTAACGGGTGCTCTCCAATATTATGGTATTGTTTTATATTGATGGTTCGGAAAAATCGAAAAATTATTATGTTCGTGTGTTAAAATAATGGATAGAAATGAAAGAAAAAGGTAAAAAAGGTCCGCTATTTTTAGAAGAGGACAATTATAGGTGCGAATGTATAGCGCACATAAATTCCCTGGGAGATTCGCACCGAAATAACGAAGAATTTCTCCTAATTAATGGGAATTTTTGCGAACAGTTCTTTGTGTTGATAAAGAAAAAAGCGATTTTCGGATTGAAAAACCGCTTTTTCACCCTTAATTTTTCTGAAAATCGCTGTCGCACTCTACATGAGTGCGTGGATTGAAATAGTTTATGTACGAAAAGAATAACATTGAAACACCGTCGCACTCTACATGAGTGCGTGGATTGAAATTGACGGTTCCAAATGTGGATCATACGGAATTAAGGAGTCGCACTCTACATGAGTGCGTGGATTGAAATAGATAACGACCATCCAAATACAAATCAACAGAATGTCGCACTCTACATGAGTGCGTGGATTGAAATTTTTTTAAGAAGGTGATAAAAACATGGCAAATAAAGTCGCACTCTACATGAGTGCGTGGATTGAAATATTTCCCGGAACCGCAGAAGGGGTTTCCCTGGATGTCGCACTCTATATGAGTGCGTGGATTGAAATTTTTCGAGTCTGGATAATACAACAGCTGTACTGTGTCGCACTCTATATGAGTGCGTGGATTGAAATGGCTTTGTACAAGCATGCCCAGCAGCATTTATAGTGTCGCACTCTAAACGAGTGCATCGATGATGGCTGTGCCAGCCCAACAATAGAACGATCTTTATTCATACAAAAAATCTGATGTCTTGAATGGAGAGACAATCAGATTTTTAAATCGTTTTAATCAAAAAGATCATTGAATTTTCATCGCTTTTCTGAAGTCGATATCAGAAGGGATCTCTCCGGATTCCATTAAGTCTTTTAAAGTTAACAATTTTAAAGTGATATCCGAACTATAGACTACGTCGGCAGAATATCCTTTATATACTTTGAAAGGTACATTGCGAATGACATAATGATTTTGATCCGTTTCCCACGAAATATCTTTTACCAATTTTGCTTCAGGAGCCATATGAAAACCTCCCTACATATTTGAGGTATTTTTTACTGTCATTATACTCCCCGCGTTCCATTTGTATACCGGTTTCAAAATGGGGGTCTGACCCCATCTGTTATTTAAAGCGATAAAGGATTAAAGTAATAAAGGGGTCAAGGAATGGTTGTGGGATTTGTTCTCACCTCGCTTGGAATTTTAAATTCATAGATTTACGACAGAAGCTGTCTGAGCGTCTGTCTTTTTTGTTTTTAAGACTGTTTGATATTTTTTTCAGGGACTGGTCTAAGCATAATAGGGTGCATGGGCATGACAGCCTTCTTATTTGCAAAGTCTTCCGCGTAGCCTTTGCTTTCATGCCCGTCAGGTTTCTTGAAAGTGGAAATAAATCAAATGCAAACGGTCTTAAAAACGCCTTTACGCAAAAAAAGTGACGATCCTCAACATGGTTGAAAAACCATTCGATTCGTAATATTTGAGACGCACAAAATATGCCTTCATCTATTAGACAAAATTCAAATGTTCGAAAAATATTCCGGATTTCGCAACAATTGTTCGAGTTCATTGCCGGGTAATGGACGACTGAAAAGATAGCCTTGGCCGATGGGACAAGAGTGTTTTGTTAGAAACCGCAGCTGTTCTTTCATTTCAATCCCCTCAGCAATGACGTTTAATCCTAGGTGAGAGGCCATGGTAAGAATCGTTTTGACAATCACCCCGTCATCTTGAAAAAGTTCTTCTATAAAAGAACGGTCAATTTTTAGTGTGTCAATGGTGAAGCGTCTCAAGCTTGCGAGTGAAGAGTACCCTGTTCCAAAGTCATCAATAGAAAGGGAAACTCCTAAAGATTTTAGTTTTTCTAATAAAGGAATGGCACTTTTAGGATCCTGCATCATACTCTCCGTAATTTCGAGTTCAATGTATTTTGGATCAAGTTTGCCTTCTTTTATAATTCTTTGGAGAGAATCCATAAATCGATTGGATTCAAATAAAAAGGGCGACAAATTCACAGCTACATAAATAGGGGGAAGCCCTTTTTCGTGCCATTTTGCGATTTGTTCGCAAGCCGTTTTCAAAACCCATTCGGTAATCGGGACAATCAAGCCTGTTTCTTCCGCTAAAGGAATAAATTCCGAAGGGGGGATGATTCCCTCTGTAGGGTGATTCCAGCGAATGAGTGCCTCAACTCCTACCATTTTTCGCTTTTGCAAATCGACAAGCGGCTGATAATATAGAAGGAACTCTTCCTTTTGAATGGCTTGTCTTAAAGCCGTTTCCATTTTCATATTTTTGGATAAGACTTCATGGGTTTCGCTAGTGAAAAATTGAATAGAATTGTTTCCTTTTTCTTTTGCTCGATACATGGCAAAATCCGCTTTTTTAACTAATGTTTCAATATCTTGCCCGTCTTGAGGGGAAAGACTGACGCCGAAGCTGGCACTAAAAGAATAGGATTCCTTATGAAATAAAAAAGGTTTTTTTAATAGTACTTTCACCTTTCGAATGATGTCCATTACCTCGGATATGTCTTTATTTTTGACGACAATCGAAAATTGATCTCCCTCAAAACGATAAACGTTGCCAATCCCTTTTAAATGAATGGCCAGTCGCTTGGATATTGATTGGAGAAAGCGATCCCCCACCGAATGGCCTAGTGTATCCGTAATGTATTTAAAACGATCAATATCGAAGAAGATCAAGGCCATTTGGTCCGTTTTCTTTTTTTGGTTTAACCATGCACCTACTTCTTCGTTGAAGTAATGACGATTTGGGAGGCCGGTCAGACTGTCGTGATAGGCGTTAAACAGTAATTGTTCCTCTAATTTTTTTAAGTCTGTTATATCTTGGCGTATGGAAATGTATTGATAAGGTTTCCCTTCTTCATTTAAAAAAGGTACAATAGTGGTTTTTACCCAGTAGTATGTCCCGTCTTTCGCTTTATTTTTAATATCGCCTGTCCAAATATCCCCTTTTCCAATGGTTTCCCACATATTCTTAAAAAAGCTTTTTGAATGGTATCCTGAATTAAGAATCCGGTGATCTCGTCCGATTAATTCTTCTCGACTGTATTTCGAGATGTCGCAGAATTTCTGATTGGCATAAGTGATTTTTCCGGTATGATCTGTAATCGCAACAATAGTAGATTGATCCAAAGCATACTTAATGTCTAATAATTCTTTGATGTTGTCAGGTGACAGGCTTTGAAAAGCTTTCACGTCATGATTGGTTGAATCCATAAAATCCCTCTCTAATTCATTAAATTAGTTTTTTGTGACTTTGGTATGATTTTTTATTGGCTAATTGAATTTTCATAAGCCTTAACCCTTGTATCAAGGAGTTTCATCGTAAAAAAAGAAGTATCCCCCACGTCTTGTATAACGGTAATTGGTGCAAAAACCTAAGAAGACTGGAGCGATACTTCCTATGCTATTATACAATAATATAGTATATTTTGGCATTCAAGAATTATGTGAAAGGCAATCTGTCCATGCGTTTGATGTATTAAACGAATTTTTGCCGGCGCATCAAATGAGCTGCGAACCGAATATGTGATGATTGACCTAATTCTTTGAGTCTATGTTTTTTAAAATGAAAAGATGAATTTAATCCGGAATCATTTTTCAAAAATTTCTAATAGAAAAAATAGACAAAAGTTTGTTGATCCTTTATAATCCCTATGGGAAAAGTACGCCAAGAATAAAAATCACTCTCGAGAGTTGGTGATAAATGTTGTATAAATTTAAAGGAAGGATCGTGGCATCCTCTTTAGTTCTTCTTTTACTCATTTTCATTCGAACAGCCGTATGGATGAAAATAGGACGAGTTCCTCATCTCATTCCAATCCCCGGCATCATCGCTTTAATCATTGCATGGTTGTTAGGAAGAAAATATGATGAAACCTTTTTCCTTTCAATGAAAGATCCTTTGACGGGATTGAATAATAGAAGATACGTTCATTTTATATTTCCGAAATTCATAAAAACAGCACAACGCAAAAAGAAAAAACTGGTTGTTTTTGTATATGATGTTGATGAATTTAAACAAATCAATGATCATTATGGTCATGAATACGGTGATCAAATACTCCTATCGGTCTCAAAAGTTTTGGAGAGTGATATAACAAAGCATGATGTCATTGCCCGTTGGGGAGGAGATGAATTTCTCGGCCTTTCCCTTTTTTCTGACCTTCATGAAATCAAAGCAAAAATAGATTCCCTTCAGTCGAAACTCATGGAACTGGCCAAAAGTTTTGAAAAAAAGATTTCCGTTTCTGTTGGATATGCCGTTTACGGAGAAGATGGAAAACGATTGCACGATTTAATTGAAAAAGCGGATCAAAACATGTACAGAAACAAACACTCCAGAAAAACAGTGTAAGTATATAAGGAGAGCTTGGCACATTTTGAAATCGTTAGGAAGATCAATATTTTGGATGGACTGCAACAGGCGAGAAAGAAGGGGACATTTGTGATTGCACGGTATCAAGTCGATTAGAAATCCAGGTGACAATTTACCTTTTATACAGTAGACGGGGAGCGTTTTTAACTTCTATTTCTGTTTCAAGTTTGCATCGTTGATTGGTCAGTGGTGGCAAAGAAAAATGTACGATTTGAAAGCATATTTTGGAATGCCTTGAGCTTAAAGGGGTAAGTTGTGTTTGCTGTTTTGAAGAATCCCGATGCTGCAGTTTTTTTATCAGGAGGCTCTTGGTCAGCAATAAAATAGAATTGTATATTTATTATCAGTTTTGAAATTTAATTCCGTTGAGTATTTCACGGACAAAAGCAAGCGATGTTAGAAAAATAACAGCCTCTGCCGAAAAGGCAAGAGGCTGTTATGGCTTTTATTTGTCCGCCGGAAAGACAATGCCTGTTTGTTTCCGGGCTTTTTCTATAATTTCGATGGTAGTAAGTGAGTGTTGATGCGAATTGATCTCCGATTGTTGTTTGCCGTTTTGAATTAATTCGATAAATTCTTTTGCTTCGTAGTACATAGGATGATGGTCTTGAGTTTCGGTAATGTCTTCGATGCGTCCGTCGCGATAGCGAATTTCGACTTTTTGCGGCGTATGGATCGCATCGATGATAATGCTTCCTTCTTCTCCTTGAATTTCGGCAGGGATATAGGAATTCGAAATTTTGGAGTACTGAACCACCGCGTCCATTTCTCCATAGTCGAGAATGACGCTTCCTTCTCCATCCACACCCGTTTCCAGTTTAACACTGTTGGCTTTTACATTAAGAGGTTTCCCGAATAATACTACCATTGGATACAGGCAATAAACGCCAAGGTCCATTAAAGATCCGTTGGAAAATTGGGGGTTAAAGGCATTTAGCACCGTTCCTTGCTTGTATGCGTCATAGCGCGATGAATATTGGCAATAGCTGGAGAAATAGCGGCGTATTTTTCCGATTTTATGTATATGTTTGCGAATGGCTTGGAAATTAGGGAGTAGTGTTGTTTTCATCGCTTCCATTAGGACGACATTGTTTTGTTGGGCTGCTTCGATCATAGCTTGCACTTCTTTTGTATTGGAGGCCATTGGTTTTTCGCATATAACGTGTTTGCCGTGGTTCATCAGCAAAATGGCTTGTTCGGCGTGAAAGGAATTAGGGCTTGCAATATAAACAGCATCAATTTCATCGCTTTTTGCCATTTCTTCTAAGTTGGTAAAGGTCAGTTCAGCACCTACTTTTGCCGCAAATTCTTTTGCTTTCTCTTCAGTCCGCGAATACACAGCCTTTAAAGAAAAATCCGGCACTTCTTTGGCCGCTTTAATAAATTCCTCAGTAATCCAGTTCGTTCCAATGATCGCAAATTTTATCATCGTTTGTCACTCCTTCATGGCTAGAACATGCTACCAGCATTGTACCATATTTTAAGGGGCCTGACCCCTTTAAGCCATTAAAGGGGTCAGGCCCCATTTGGTATATTGATATAAATATCCTATTTTTCTTGAAAATTGATTTATGAGGAATGTGCAGATGAAATGATGAACAATAGCGTTGACGAGCTTAATTAGTGTGATATAATTCAGAATAATAAATTATATTGGAATTATCATAATATTATTCTTAGCACGCTTGTTTGCTTCTGCACTGCAAAGCTCTTTGTTAGAACGTTGGAATGATAGAATGTCAAATTTCTGGAGAAAGAAGGGGTAAGATGGTACTCATTGGTGTTGCTTTGATCATTGTTGGCTTTTTGTTTCGGACCAATCCGTTGGTTGTCGTAACAGTTTCGGGATTGGTCACTGGGTTGATAGCTGGTATTCCCTTTAAGGATCTCATCGCTCAATTTGGTGAAGCGTTTACAACGAACCGTTATATGTCGATTTTAATCATTACTCTTCCGGTTATCGGTCTTATGGAACGAAGCGGTTTGCAAAAACAATCGGCTTTGCTTGTTTCGAAAATAAAAGCGATCACCGCTGGTAGATTGATCAACATTTACTTTTTGATCAGGGAAATAGGGGCGGCGCTAGGATTGAATAGTATCGGTGGACATCCACAAACTGTTCGTCCCCTCATTGCGCCAATGGCGGAAGGAGCTGCGGAAGCCAAATACGGGAAGCTACCTAAAGAGGAAAGGGAAAATATCCGTGCACATGCGGCCGCTGCCGACAACATTGGATTGTTTTTCGGTGAAGATATTTTTGTTGCTGTCGGAGGAATTTTATTGATGAAAGGCTTCTTTGACCAAAATCATGTTGTGAGTGACCCAGTGTTGATGGCACTATGGGGGATTCCAACTGCGGTTGGTGTCTTCATCATCCATTCCATTCGACTATATTTATTCGACAGACGTTTGGAGCGACGTCTTGGGCAAAAGAAACCTGAAAACAAGGAAGTGAAATCTTCATGATACTGTCTCTTGAATACCTCTATGTTTTGATGGGAGTCATCGGTTTGTGCTGTTCTATCTACACTTTTTTGGATAAAAAAAATACAAAACGAATCACTTCGGGGTTGTTTTATTTTATCTATGCTGTGACTTTGTTGCTGGGAAAAGTGATCCCGCCGTTTTACATAGGCTTGCTCGTCATTCTGATGGTGCTTATCGTAGGTTTCGGAGGTTTAGAAAAAGGAAAATATGACAGCACAAGCGAAGAGGAACGCGAAGCGAAACGCAAGCGGCTCGGCAATTGGCTGTTTTTACCCGCGTTGCTTATTCCATTTTTAACCGTTATTTTTTCAAAAGCACTGGCGGGTATCAAAATCGGCGAACTCTTTCTATTTGATCCATCCAATCCGACATTGGTTGGTTTAGGCGTTGCTTGCGTCATCGCTATGATGGTTGCTCTGGCACTTACAAAGAGTACTCCAAAGACAGCCATCAAGGAATCCCGCCGTTTGCTGGAGGCAATTGGCTGGGCTGTCGTGTTGCCTCAATTTTTAGCGACGCTTGGCACGATTTTCGATAAAGCTGGCGTCGGCAATGTGGTGGCAGATATTGTCAAACATATGATTCCATCTAATTCATTATTTTGGAGTGTCGTGGTGTTATGTGTTGGAATGGCGTTCTTTACCATGATCATGGGAAATGCGTTTGCGGCCTTTCCGGTCATGGCCGGAGGAATCATCATTCCGATCCTGATTCAGCAGTTCGGAGCGGATCCAAACCAAATTGCCGCCATTTCCATGTTTGCCGGTTATTGCGGAACGTTGATGACACCTATGGCTGCCAATTTTAATATTGTTCCCGCAGCTTTATTAGACTTGAAAGATAAATATCATGTCATTCGGGTGCAAGTACCAACGGCATTGTTGACGCTTTTGCTCAATATTGTGCTGATGTATTGCCTGGCTAGATGGCAAATGTAGCTTTGGGATATGAAAATGTTGTGCACATGTGTAGATGATATGATATGGCCAATGGAGCGTCCGTTTGAAACAAAATGATAGGGAATATTGTTGTGAGATTCATAGGTTTCGAGAGGAAGAGCATCGGAGGGAATAGTATGGAGAAAAAAGTTTTAATGACCGGTTTTGATGCTTTTGAAGGTGAGCGTGTGAATCCGGCTTTGGAAACAGTCAAAATTTTAAATGGTTACCAGGAAAAAGGGGTTCACATTGTTGCTGTAGAAATCCCAACGGTCTTTCGAGCCTCGATCAAAAAGCTGGAAGAAGCGATTAAAGAGGAGAATCCGGATGTTGTGATCTGCGTTGGGCAGGGAGGAGGTCGAACACACATTACACCAGAGCGGGTAGCCATTAATGTGGATGATGCCAGAATTCCCGATAATGAAGGCAATCAGCCGATTGATGAGGCGATTGTAAAGAATGGTCCGGTTGCCTATTGGTCGACGCTGCCGATCAAACGCATCGTGAAGAATCTACGAGAAAGCGGTATCCCTGCAGAGGTATCTAACTCAGCCGGAACGTTTGTCTGTAATCATTTGTTTTACGGTTTAATGCATTATTTGCATGACAATGCTCCGGATGTGCGCGGAGGATTTATTCACATCCCTTATTTGCCGGAGCAGACTGTCAATAAACATGCGCCAAGCATGGCAATTGAAACGATCGTTGAAGGTTTAAAAATCGCTGCTATCACTGCAGCACTCGAACCTGAGGATATAAAAGAAAGCGGTGGTGCGATTCATTAAAGAATAGGCGATGGATATTTCTAGAGATTTTTGAAAGCAGCAGCTCCACTCATTAAGAAAAAGATGAAAGGGATATCAAATGAATTTTCCAATTTTTTGGCCCTGTCCGTTTATCCGGATAGGGCCTCTTTTATCAAATATGTCGATTTTTTCTTTTTCTAAGTTCGTACTTTTTTGAAAAAATTTATGTAGTTTTAAATGAATCGAGGGAAGCATTTAGATCTTTGGCTAATACATATAATGATTTTGCCTCATCTGCGACTTCGTTTATTGTGGCATCTTGTTCATCGGTAATAGAAGCGACTTCTTGCATGCTGCTTGAAATTTGTTGGGCGATGCTGGCGATGTTGGACATGCTTTCTACCATTTCGCTCATTTTTTGTTCCATAATTTCCGCTGCGGAAGACATGGATTTTGATTCGGAAGAGGCTTGTTCCACAACGGATATTAGATCATCAAAAGATTGCTTTGTCGAATGCATCATGTCTATTCCTTCTTTTAAAATGCTGGAGTTATTCGTAATAGCGCTGGTGACATTTTCCGTATCGTTGCGGATGATTTCGGTTAATTGTTTAATTTCTTCTGAAGCTTGTTTGGATTGTTCTGCTAGATTTTTCACTTCTTGTGCAACGACTGCGAAACCTTTTCCTTCGTCTCCGGCTCGAGCGGCTTCGATGGATGCATTTAATGATAATAAATGTGTTTGTGAAGCGATGGTTTGAATGACTTTGACGAATTGATCGATATGTTTCGTTTTATGGTCAAGTGTATAAATTTTTTCTGTTGTTTCAAGAAACGTTGCTTGTACTTCTTCTAGTTTTTTCACTGTTTGATTGATGAATTGAAGCCCTACTTTTGATTTATCATTGGCGATCGTGGCTACGTTGTCGACTTTTTTTATCGCTGAAGCGACTTGCTTTACTCGATGAGACGTTTCATGAATCGCTTCAGTGCTTTTTAATGAATATTGAGATTGGCGTTCCATTGCATTGACGACTTCTTTCATCGCCTTTGTGACGATGTCTGATGTTGCTTTTGAATGATTTGAAGAGTCTCTCAATTTGTTAGAGGATGATTCAATTTGCAAAGTAGTATGATCGACTTGCTGGATGAGAAATCTTAAATTGCTGACCATTTGATGAAATCCATTAGACAGTGTCGTGATTTCTCGCGATACGGAATGAATATGTATAGGTGTATCTAAGTCTCCGCCGGCCACTTGGTCAAATGCTCGTTTTAGCAGCGTAATAGGCTTTACAATGGAGCGAATGGTCATAAAGCCGATAAAGCTGGCCACTAAAATCATAGTGATTGTGAATCCCAACATCATTCTTTGCTGGTGGGTGATCGGCTTGATATAGTCTTGATCTTTAATGGCGATGACAAAAGTTGCATTATCGAGCTCGATTAATGGAGATAAAGCCATCGTATAGCCATGAAGATGTTCAATGCCTGTTTTTTGTTTCAAAATTTGATTGATTTCATTTTTAGTGAGGGGAATTTTTTCTTTTAAATTCGTATCCGCTAATCCTTTGATTTCTTTATCTTTTGTGATTTGAAATTGGATGGGGATTAAGTTTTGTTCTTTAAACATTCTTTGATTGAGCTGCACGGCATAGCGCAATTCGCGGTTAAAGTCTTCTCTCGTCGTAGAGGCTTTTAACATGACCACCTTTTCCGACATCACTTCTGCAGATAAAGATAGCTGCTGCTCCATTGATTGGATGGCGAGCTTTTTATTTTTTTCAACATTCACATAGGCGATCAGCAAAGAGGATAAAGCGATCACTGTAATGATAGGCACAAGCAATATGGTGAGCAGCCGAAACTTTTTTTGATTTTTCTCTTTTCTCATTTTGATACCCCTATAAATGTAATATTTTACTCTCATTTAACCAAACCAATGTAAAGATAATATAAATTTTTCATAAAGCATTCGTTAAAAAAAGGGGCCTGACCCCATTAATGATTTAAATCAATAAAGTGATAAATCAATAAATCTATTAATCATAAAGCAAGGAATCGATAAATTTATAAAGCAATGGTGATAAAGCGGTAGTGATCATGCGAGATGATTAATTGGTTTAGGGATGACTTTTGTCAAATGAGGGGTGTGTTTTATTTAAGGTTGGTAGGAGGTGAGGATAAACTATTGGCATGTAAATAGGGCTTGTAAGCAGTGGTGTCTTCGTTCAAAATGAGAATGATTATAGGAAAAGAAACAGGTGATTTTAATGAAGCATAAATGGTTTTGGTGGGGGTTCGTGCTCATTTGGTGTGGGGTCATTTTTTCTTTTAGTCAATTTTCTATGTTTACAGGTGCAAATACGGCGAAAGTCATTCATCACATCGCTCAGTATTTTGGATTGGAGGGGACGAACGATCATCGCGATAGCGGCGTCTTTTCGTGGAATTTTATCATCCGCAAATTTGCGCATCTTTCAGCTTTTGGTTTTTTGGCTTTTCTTGTGTGGAAAGCGGTATTTCCGAATCGGTTTTCTTATATAGGAGCATGGTGTTTTACCGTATTGTATGCGGCATCGGATGAGTGGCATCAATCGTTTCGACCGGGACGGACGGCTTTATTTTCCGATGTACTGATCGATGCAGCCGGAGCATTCATCGTTTTATTGTTTATCCGTTTTTATATACGGAGGCGTCATTAAAATAAATTCAGAGGGTTCCATTCGTTCACGCGGAGTATAAAGCATATAAAAATACTGGAAGCGAAAACCGCAGTCCAGTATCGAAAAGGGAACTAGTATGGAGTAAAAATAAGAGAGAACATATAAAGAGCTTACATAAAACTGTGTTTTTTAGCGATACGAAAATCTGAATTTTAGATTCTTTTGATTTTCAAGAGAAATGAACAGGTTTGGTCCATTGTGATACAGAGAAAAAGGAACCTAGTTTGCTAACCGTCTATTTGAAGGTAACGTGTATACGTACCTTCTTTTTTATTCTAACAATCTCTCCTTTGAATCAGAGAGTATCAAAGAAAATGGCTGATGATTTTTTTTAAAATGGTGGATTTCTTCAAAAGATAATAGACGGTTAATACGCCGAACGAATCAATCAGTAGATCATATAAACGGCCGTCTCGTCCGAAAAAAAGCTGCAAGATTTCGGTGGTGAACGCAAAAGCTACCGAAATCAAGATGGACTGCTTATGATCTTTCAGCCAGATATACAGAAGGACATCCATGATGGCAAAGCCGGTAAAGTGTCCAAGTTTTATCCAAAACCAATGGGGGTGAATCAGCTGGATATCATAAAAGTTAAAGAATTGTAAAAAATCGGGGGACGAATGCCATTCAAATTTAATGGTTTGAAATCGCAGCAACGCTTCCAAATTTTCGGTCCATGTATGGATGCCTAAGAACAATCCCCATAAGATGACCGCAAAGAATTTCAATGATTCTTGCCGGTGGTACCTTTCTTCTTTTTTTAGACTGGATATTCCGTTTTCTGTTTTGTTCATTGCTAAGCTCCTAGCGACTGGTTTTATTTCCCTATTATATCATATGAAAATAATGACTGGTGAGAGGCTATTGGACCAAGCCGTCAAGAAAAGAATGTAACTGCTCTGTTTCATCCGATGAACAAAGAGGAAGGATCTAATGAGAGCACTGTGTTAAACTTTCAACAGTGTAAAGAGATTCTTTTTTATCCGAACACCTATGGTTTCGGCAGCTATGGACTTCGTCATTCTGGCTTTCTGGATTTTGATTGATTAAAGATAGGGGCCTGCCGTTTATCAAAGTATAATTAGGATATGAGAGAAGAAGGAGGAATAACTGCGCTTTGTGGATAGATATTCTTATAGCTTGTGATTTGTTTTCTGAAGATTCATAATTATATTATATTTGGTTCAGGAGGTATGGAAATGACAAATCAATATACAAATGTACGTGTTGCGGTTGTACAAGCGGCTTCTGTGATCATGGATCGGGATGCTACTACGGAAAAAGCGATTTCGTTGATTCAGGAGGCTGCGGAAAAAGGAGCTGGCATCGTAGTGTTTCCGGAAGCTTTCATTCCGGCGTATCCAAGAGGACTGACTTTTGGAACGAGCGTTGGCGGCCGTTCACCGGAAGGACGAAAAGATTGGCTCCGTTACTGGGAAAATTCCGTACCTGTGCCCAGTGAAACGACAGAACGGTTGGGAGAAGCGGCTCGTAAGGCAGGAGTGTATCTTGTGATCGGCGTTATTGAAAGAGATCATGAATTTAGTAGAGGAACTTTATACTGCACGGTTTTATTTTTCGGACCGGACGGCTCTTTGCTTGGAAAACACCGGAAGTTAAAACCGACTGCCTCTGAACGAATTATTTGGGGAGAGGGGGACGGAAGCACGTTGCCGGTAATTGATACGCCTTATGGAAGAATGGGCGCATTAATTTGTTGGGAAAATTATATGCCGTTGGCGAGAACGGCCATGTATGCAAAAGGAGTTCAAATTTATATTGCTCCGACAGCGGATGCGAGAGAACTGTGGCAGTCTACGATTCGTCATATTGCCGCTGAAGGAAGGTGTTTTGTGTTATCTTGCAATCAGTATGTGACGAAGGATATGTACCCGACGGATTTAGCGTGCTATGAAGAGCTGGAGTCTTCGCCACATGAAATGTGCATCGGCGGAAGCGCCATTGTCGGACCGCTTGGAAACTATATTCATGAACCTGTCTATGGAAAAGAAGATATTTTAATCGCCGATCTTGATTTGCGTGAGATCGCCTATAGTCAATTTGATTTTGATGTCGTTGGGCATTACTCAAGACCGGACGTATTCCAGCTGTTGGTGAATGAAGAGAAGAAAGACAGCGTTAAGTGGATAGGATCTAATCATTTCTGATGAAATAGCAATGAAAGATTTTGCATATGAGGAATTCAAGCCCCTTTTTCTTGCGACTAAAAAGGGGGCTTATTCCGCATGAAAATATCTTTTCGGTCATGTGCTTTCAAAAAACGCTTTGGTATGCCAATTGCATATTGAGGGTAAATGAAAAAAACGGTGAAGTTTGGAGGTGAAACAATCGATGGAATAGGAACAACTGAGAAGATCTCGCGGAAAAAGATTCGTATGAAGAAAATAGATTTTCGACTGTGATCTTCGGGAATGGAAGTCAGCTAATGACGTAGAATTTAGTAAAGAACTTTTCGTAATGGTTGGTGAGACGACAAAGGCGAAAGCTGTTGAGAAAGGGGAAATGGGTATGACCGACATTATTGGAAACAGGACCATTCCGCAATTACTAAAGGAAATGGCCACTCTTTATCCAAAGAAAACGTTTGTTGTGTTTGAGGATCAACAAGAGCAGACCAGCTCGCTTACTTATGAAGAGTTTCTCGATAAAGTCCGTCGTCTGGCCCGTGCTTTGCAGCAGTATGGCATTCAAAAAGGAAATAAAGTACTTCTTCACCTGCCAAATGGAATCGACTTTATGATTTCTTGGTTTTCGGTCACTTCCATCGGAGCGGTGATGGTTCCTACCAATGTTTTATCGACAGCTGAAGAAATGGCTTATTTGCTCGAACATTCCGAAACGAAACTGGTGATTACGGAAAAAGAGTATGTCCATAAGTTTACGAGATTCCGAGATCAATTGAACGGCTTGTTTTTGGCAAGGAGCGAAGAGCACGACTACGGAGTGAGCCTTCAAAACATCATCCATGACACAGAACCACTGACTGCCTTTCCTCGTTTATCGAGCGATGACATTGCTTCCATTTTATATACGTCGGGTACGACATCCAAACCGAAAGGGGTTTTGCTTACTCATGCCAATTATATCTACGTGGGAGAAATCATGTCCAAAACACTGAGGATGTCCCCAGATGACCGCGTGTTCATCGTATTGCCGATGTTCCACGGGAATGGGCAATATTACTTAGCGATGCCGGCATTGACGGTTGGAGCCAGTATCGCGATAGCAGAACGATTCAGCGCCTCCCGCTACTTTCAACAAGCGAAACGATTGCGGGCAACGGTCGGATCGTTGTTTGCCGCCCCTTTAAAAATGATTTTAAAGAAGCCTTATCGGTCTGCGGATGCTGAACATTCATTGCGGCTGATTATTTTCGCACAGTCTATCACAAGGGAACAACTCCGTGAGTTTGAACAACGATACCGTGTATCTTTGCGGCAATTATACGGGATGACGGAAACCGTCGGCACCCCGCTCATTAATCCGTTGGACGGCTATTACAATAACAGCAGCATGGGACGACCGACGATCGGTTATCGAGTCAAGCTGGTCGACGAAAACGGTCATGAAGTAAAAGACGGCGAAGCGGGGCAAATCATCGTGAACGGAATTCCGGGGAGGACCATCATGAAAGGCTATTTTCATAATGAAGAGGCGACAAGCAGCACCATAAAAGACGGATGGCTCTATACCGGCGATGTCGCACGGAAAGATCCCAACGATGGATTTTTTTACTTCGTGGATCGTCAAAAAGATATGATCAGGCGTGCCGGTGAAAATATAGCAGCCGGTGAAGTGGAAGAGGTGATCAATCAATGTGAAGGTGTTTTTGAAAGCGCTGTTATTGGCGTTCCTGACGAAATAAGAGATGAAGCCATCCATGCTTTCGTGATTGCAAAAGATGGATACGATCTTTCCGAGCAAGAAATAATCGATGTTTGTAAACAAAAGCTCGCCAAATTTAAAGTTCCGGAAGCCATTCATTTTGTCGACGAGTTTCCGAGAACCTCCGTCGGTAAAATTCAGAAACATGAGTTGAAAAAATTCCTCTACGAGAAGGGGGCCGCGAAACGCAAGTAGTCAAAAGTTTTATTTTCTAGTATTCACACTAGGGGTCGAATGGCAGGATGCCATTTTCTCAGCAGGTCTCATTTGGCGATGGTGCAATAATGGACAGTATTCTTTAGCCTTATTAAAATCAGCTTCACTAGTTGAATAGGAATCAAAGAAGAGAGAGCAAGAGGCCAGGAAAATGGATCGGCTCTCTTTTTCTTTTGATCAAATGCAAAAACGGAGAAGAGGTTGGGGCAGTGATAGAAATAGATTTTCTATGGTGATGACAAATTCACGATAAAAATGACAAATATTCGATCAATCTTGCCGAAATTTTGGCACAAAAACGAAGAGAAGGATGGAGGGGAGCGATTTTTTCAGTTGGCACGTTTTTTGCATGACTATGGGTGAAACAAATTGAAAGGGGAGAGGGGAAAATGAAAGCGGCTGTTGTGAATTCATTTAAACAAAAATTAGAAATTAAAGATGTGGAGAAACCAACATTAGAGTATGGGGAAGTGCTTGTGAAAATTGAAGCGTGCGGTGTATGTCATACGGATCTTCATGCGGCTCACGGAGACTGGCCGGTAAAGCCGAAGCTTCCTTTGATACCGGGGCATGAAGGAGTAGGGATTGTGGTAGAAGTCGGTGAAGGAGTTCGATCGATCAAAGTGGGAGATCGCGTCGGCATTCCTTGGCTTTATTCTGCATGTGGGGAATGTGAATATTGTTTAACCGGACAAGAAACTCTGTGTCCTCATCAATTGAACGGCGGATATTCTGTAGACGGCGGTTATGCGGAGTATTGTAAAGCTCCTGCTGACTATGTGGCGAAAATTCCGGAACATTTGGATCCTGTGGAAGTGGCGCCTATTTTATGTGCGGGAGTGACGACGTATAAAGCGTTAAAGGTTTCCAACGCGAAACCAGGTGAATGGGTTGCGATTTACGGTATCGGAGGATTAGGCCACATTGCGCTGCAATATGCAAAAGCGATGGGATTGAATGTTGTAGCTGTGGATATTAGCGATGAAAAATCGGCATTGGCTAAAAAGTTAGGGGCCGATATTGCGATCAATGGATTAAAAGAAGATCCGGTCGAAACGATTCGGGAAAAATTAGGCGGAGTTCATGCGGCCGTCAGCGTGGCAGTCAACCGAAAAGCGTTTGAACAAGCTTACCAATCCGTAAAACGAGGCGGTACTCTTGTCGTCGTTGGATTGCCAAATGATGAATTGCCGATTCCGATTTTTGATACCGTTTTAAACGGGGTAACGGTAAGAGGTTCGATTGTCGGAACAAGAAAAGATATGCAAGAAGCTTTAGATTTCGCTGCACGCGGAAAAGTTCGCCCCATTGTCGAAACGGCACCGTTAGAGGATATTAATGAAGTATTTGAGAAAATGGAAAAAGGGCAAATTAACGGACGGATCGTATTAAAAATTGGGGAAGCCAACTAATTTGTCATCTTCTGAATGGCAGGGAGCGAGTACATACCACGGATCGCTCCCTGCGTGATAAAAGGGAAGGACCACGGCGGAAGACGCCGTTAGACGTGTTACCGATCTGTTCAAAAGCGTGCCTGAAAGAACTTGTGAAATCTTATTCAACGCTGGACCTTTATATGAATCTATTGAACAGAATGAACTCCTTTTTCTTTTAATAAATAGCGAAGTTTTCGAACCGAGATATTCAGTTGTTCTGCCGCTTTTTTTCGATTTCCGACAGTTTGTTTTAATGTTTTCATGACGAAAGATCGACCAATTTGCCTTTCTAATTCTTTTACTAACGATAGCACCTGTTCCAAATCCACTTCACGGTTGTTTTTCCATAGTTCCAGAATATAGCTTGTCCATTCGTTTAAATATGCTTCAAGGTCGGCCTCGTCATCATGATCCTTTTTTTCATTCAATAATTCGATCTGCGGCGAATCGTTTGTCATTTTCATTTTTTCCGGCAAATAATTCGGAGTAATGATCGTGGTTTCGCCTTCTGCCAATGTGACCGCTCTTTTGATCACATTCAGAAGTTCACGAATATTTCCCGGCCAATGATATTGTTTCATTTGTTCGATGGTATCTTCAGAAAAAGTAAGATGGGTTTGTAATTTTTGTAAGAAGAACTCTATGAGAAGGGGAAGATCTTCTATCCTTTTTCTCAACGGAGGCAAGGATAATTTGACCACGTCTAAACGATACAATAAGTCTTCGCGAAATGTTTTTTCGGTTACCGCTTGAGCCAGATTGACATGGGAAGCAGCGAGGATTCGGGTATTGGTCCTGCGTATCGTTTCCCCTCCTACTCGAAAATACTCTCCTGTTTCTAGCACCCGCAAAAGTTTTACTTGAGTCGAAAGAGAAGCCTCTCCAATTTCGTCCAGAAATAAAGTGCCTTTGTTCGCAATTTCAAAAATTCCTTTTTTCTCTTTTACGGCTCCTGTGAAGGCTCCTTTTTCATGTCCAAACAATTCGCTTTCCAGAAGGGTTTCTGAAATCGCTCCGCAGTTGATTCCGATAAATGGTTGGTCAGAACGCATGCTGGCGCTGTGGATAAAATGCGCTAACACTTCTTTTCCGGTTCCGGTTTCTCCTTCAATCAGCACGTTGACATTTTTCTTGGCAATTTTGTAGGCTAGCTTCACTAAATCATTCATTTCTTTGTTTTTTCCTATTATAAAGCCTAGCGATTCTGACAGCTCGTACATATCGTGATCAGACGATGTGGACCGGGTGTTCAATAATTCTTCTATTAACGTTTCCAATTGGTCAAGATCGTCAAACGGTTTCTCGATATAATCACTGGCTCCGTTTTTAATCGCTTCGATCGCTGTTTTCACCGTACTGTAGCCGGTCATGATAATCACTTGGCAAGACGGGGTCGTTTTTTTCATCTGTTTTAATAAATTTAAACCGTTGGCATCAGGCAATTTTACATCGATGAAAGCCAAATCAAATGCTTGTTCTTGGAGGAGACGTCGAAAATCTTTCCCGTTGTATCCAATCTTTACGTGAAATCCTTTTTCCTCAAGAAAATGCAAAAAGAATGTACCGACTTCCGTTTCATCGTCAATGACAAGAATATTGGCCATATCTTCCAACCCCCGAATGATCTTTTTAATGTTTGGCAGGCAGCTTTAAAAGGAATTGGCTTCCTTTTCCGAGTTCACTTTTTACCTCAATTGTTCCACCGTGAGCTTCTGCGATCCCTAAACTGACGGAAAGACCAAGTCCTGTTCCTTTTCCGGGTCGTTTTGTCGTAAAAAATGGATTGAAAATTTCTTGTAAATGCTGTTTGCTTATTCCTTTGCCGTTATCTGCGACCGAAAGAAGAACCCATTGTTTCCCTTTTTCTTTGACCGTCGATGTGCGGATCTTAATCACTTTTTTCGGCACATCGGTCTCTTCTAAAGCATCTTTTGCATTGATTAACAGATTTAAAATGATTTGTCCGATTTGTTGTGCGTTTCCTTCTACAGTGCCAATGGAGTCATCCAGCGTTTTTTGGATCAGGATATTTTGTTTGCGAATCTGGTAACCGACTAATCCTAATACTTGCTCGACTGCTTCATTGATGGAACAATCTTCAAACCTATATTCATCTTGTCTTGAGAACGTCAATAAATTTTGAATAATGGTTTTGCATCGTTTACCGCATGTAAAAATATCGGTCAACAATTGATAGGAGCGATTTTCCTTTGATACCGATCTTAATAATAGTTGGGCGTTTCCTAAGATGGCGGTTAATGGGTTGTTAAGCTCGTGGGCAATTCCTGCCGCCATTTCGCCAATGGCCGCAAGCTTCCCTGATTGGACTAATTGAGCCTCAATCCGGGATTTTTCTGTGATGTCATTGATATAAACAATGATGGCATACATGTTTTGGCTTTCATTAAATATCGGGTAGGAATGGAGTTCACATACACGCTGTTGAATATGAATTTGCCTGTGAACGGGTTTTTTCGTTTGAAGACTTTCCAATATCGGGCTGTCATGAATATCCATGGATAATAGCGAATGGATGTTTTCGTTCGTTTTTTTCTGCGAAGGCAATGAAAAGAATTCTTGTGCCGAGTCATTATAATTCAGAATATTTCCGTGTAAGTCAACGACCAGTATCATTTCGGAAACAGCCCGGAACGTTTCTTCCCATTCTTTTTTACTCGTGAGCACTTCTTGATAAAGCTGGGCATTTTCTATACAAACAGCTAATTGATCACCCAGTTGTTGAAAAAAGGAAAGATCATCTTTCTCATATTGGAGGGTGCTTTTGCTTCCGACGCTTAAAAGACCAATGATTTTTTCTTTACTCGTTAAGGGAATTAATAAAACACTTTGAATTCCTAATGATTCGTACACTTTGTTTTCAATAAAAGAATCCTTTTTATTCCGGACTTGGTAAAAAGTCATTTGCAGGGATTGAATGACGTTCCAATAGAGCGAGTTTTCCTTCGGCAGAGAAAAACCGATCGGGAAATATAAGGACTGCGCCGGGTAAGCATTGCTTATCATTAATTCTTGATGTTTATATAAAGATAAGCTGATTCTTTCGCACGGGAAAATTTGATTTAATTTATCAAAAAGGTTTTTCATTAATTCATCCATGGACATATCGATATTAAAACTTTTGGTCACATCGTTTATGATTTCTAACTGCGTATTTTTCTTTTTTAATTCTGTGACCATTTTTTTTAATTCAGTATAATAACTTTTTTTGGAAGACTGGACCCCCGTTAAGAGACTCATCATTTTCTTCTGATCGTGTATCTTCATGAGTCACCAAGCCTTTCTGAATAATTCTTCAATATCCTCAATGGTTATGTCTCTCGGGTTTGTGATCATGCAGGCGTCATTTAAGGCAATTTGACTCATTTCTTGTATCGTTTCTTTTTCTATCCCCATTTCCGACAATTTTTGAGGAGCTCCGATATCAATGGCTAATTCTTTAACATAGTCAATGGCTTTTTTTCCAGCTTCCATATAGGTGAGGCCACGGATGTCGATCCCTAGAAAAGAAGCAATATCGGCAAATTTCTTCGGATTGGCGATCAAATTGTATTCCATCACATGGGGCAACAGAACGGAATTGACATCGCCGTGATGCACCGGAAACCGCCCGCCGATGGCATGGGACATCGCATGTACAGCTCCCAAAATAGCGTTGGAAAAAGAGAGGCCCGCTTGTAAACTGGCCATCGCCATATTGGTTTTCGCTTCCATATTGAGTTTGGATGCAACCGAAGGGCGCAAATATTGGGCCACTAACGTAATGGCATTTTTCGCTTGAACATCTGTTAAAGGTGTCGATGCTAAACTGACATACGCTTCAATTCCGTGGGATAAGACGTCTAAACCGGTGGAAGCTGTCAAATGGGCGTTTTTTGTTGTTAATGTTTCAGGATCGACAATCGCAATATCCGGAACGAGAGATTTCGATACGATAGTCATCTTTTTTTGTCCTTTTGTATCTAATATGATCGAAAACTGCGATACTTCTGAACCGGAACCGGCCGTTGTAGGAACCATCACTTGCGGGGGGAGGGGTTTTTGGATTTTATCGACTCCTTCATAATCGTGAATATGACCGCCGTTGGCGACAAGGATCGCAATCGCTTTTGCTACATCGATGGAACTTCCCCCGCCTATTCCGATAACGGCGTCGCATTCATTATCGACATACAGGGCAGCGCCATTTTCAACTTCCTTATCTTTTGGATTCACCGTGACATCATAAAATGTGGAGTATTTCAGCCCGGCTTGTTTGCAGCTCTTTATCACAACTTCCAGCCAACCGGCTTCCATGACACCCGGATCACTGACAATGAATACGTTTGTGGCGCCAAGCCTAAGACAGCTTTCGCCGACTTGATGAATGGAATGATTTCCAAAAATCACTTCCGGCATGACAAATTTATGTATCATCATTCTAAATCCCCCAATGTACGGCTTATACTTTTCCTTTGATTGGGCTAAAATTCATTTCTTTTAAGTCCAACTTGTCTTGTTGGATACGGATGGAGAATAAGAAGATGGTTCAAAATGAAACGAAGAAGGGATTTTCACAAAATGGGAAGAATAGATTTCTTGATGTAAAAAAGGATATTAAAAGATTCGAATGCTTGTACATTTGAAAAAGAGGTTATTCGTTAGTGAATCTTATACACTCGTCATGTTTAATAAAGAGAAGCAGCGGCATGGTCAACTGCTTCTCTTTATTTCATGACAACGAAAGAAAACAAATCATTGGATGATTGAAAGATTCAGAACTTTTCCATCCACGTAGAAAAGAATTGTACGTGGCAGGGGATGAATCGATCAATCGTCCGGTAAAGGCTGTTCATCCGGAAGAACCGTTTTGGCAATGGTTTGATCGAGTTCTTCAAAATCATAATAATGAATTGTTTCATACAATTCTTTTCGCGTTTGCATATTGTCCAGTTCGCTTTTTTGCGTGCCGGTTTCGAGAATGGTTTGGAAAACCCGCTCATAGGCCTTTGCTGCCACGCGAAGCGAAGTAACAGGATAAATGACCATCGCATAGCCGAAAGACGCAAATTCTTCAGCCGTATAATAAGGTGTACGCCCAAACTCTGTCATATTGGCAAGAAGCGGGACCGAAACGGCTTGCTTCATCTTCAAAAACTCTTCTTTCTTTGTAAGAGCTTCCGGAAAAATGGCATCTGCTCCTGCTTCTACATATCGCTGCGCCCGTTCGATTGCTCGGTCGAGTCCTTCTACGGCATAAGCGTCCGTTCGCGCGACGATCACAAGAGACGGTGCCACTTGTTTAATGGCCTGAATTTTTTGCATCATTTCCTCATCGGATACAAGTTTTTTTCCATTTAAATGACCGCATTTTTTAGGAAGTTCCTGATCTTCGATTTGAACGGCCGCCACGCGAGCTTCGACCATTTCACGAGCCGTTCGGGCTACATTGAGGACACCGCCAAATCCGGTATCAATGTCTACGAGAACAGGCAGATTGGCTGCTCGAACGAGTTCACGGGCACGGCGAGCCACTTCTTCAGATGTCACGATGCCCAGATCAGGCAGCCCTTGGCTTGCCGTAAAGGCTCCGCCGGATAAATAAAGGGCTTGAAATCCGACCTTTCTAGCTATAAGGGCTGCCATTCCATCGTGCGCCCCGGGAATTTGCAAAATGTCAGGAGCGTTCATTAAAGTTCGAAACCGTTCTGCCAACTCTTCTTGTGTTGATTCGTGTTCAACAACCCAAACCATAAAACCACCTTCTTTCAATGATTAAGACCATTCGTTTGTTTGAATTCATATCCATTGCTTGCAATTAGTTAGTATGAAATAACAAATCACCCTCCACGGTGTTTCATTTGAAGCGGGAGTTTTATGACACCATGAAGGCCATATTCAAATCACCATTTTGGTTCGGGAGGTGTCTTGAGTTTCGAAAAGCCTGATTCATCTTCTGCTTTCATTTTGGGGATGAAAGCAGGAGACTCCTTTTGAAACGTGTTAAAGGACGAATAGATCGACGAATTCATGAACATTCATTGTTTCAAGGCGTTCTTGATCCGTAGAAACTTCCAGAATACGATTGATTTGTTTGTCTGTGAACCGAGTTTCCAGGTTGTTTTCGTATTTTTTCAATAGTTTCGGTATGGCTTCTTCTCTGCGGAAGCGGTGGCCGATTGGGTATTCCCGAACGACTTGGCGCGTTTCCGTTCCGTCTTTAAAGCGAATTTGAACAGCGTTCGCGATGGAACGTTTTTCCGGATCGAGATAGTCTTTGCTGTATTGTTTGTTTTCCACGACGGTCATTTTTTCACGAAGTGCATCGATTCTTGGGTCTGATGCGATTTCGTCTTCATAATGATCAGCCGTTAAGTCGCCGTAAATGAGACCGACAGCAGTGATATACTGGATGCAGTGATCGCGATCGGCCGGATTGTGAAGCGGTCCGGTTTTATCGATAATACGGATGGCGGATTCATGTGTCGTAATCGTCACTTCTTCAATCTCGTCTAAACGATCTTTTACTTCAGGATGAAGTTCAATCGCGCATTCAACAGCAGTTTGAGCATGGAATTCTGCAGGGTAAGAAATTTTAAACAGTACGTTTTCCATGACATACGATTCAAATGGGCGAGCAAGCTTCAATTTTTGTCCACGGAACAGCACATCTTCAAATCCCCAGTTTGGAGCGGACAGAGCCGTTGGATAGCCCATTTCTCCTTTTAAGGACATCAGCGCCAGGCGAACGGCACGGCTTGTTGCATCACCGGCAGCCCATGACTTGCGTGAACCCGTATTAGGAGCATGACGATATGTACGTAAGCTCGAATTATCGATCCAGGCATTGGACAGAGCGTTAATGATTTCTTCCTTTTTTCCTCCAAGAAGTTTTGTTACAACAGCGGTTGAAGCGACTTTGACAAATAAAACATGGTCGAGACCAACGCGGTTCAGACTGTTTTCAAGAGCGAGCACTCCTTGAATTTCATGGGCTTTGATCATGGCTTCCAGCACGGCGCGCATTTTTAACGGTTCTTTTCCTTGAGCAACGTTCGAGCGGCTGATGTAATCAGCAACTGCTAAAATACCGCCTAAGTTATCGGAAGGATGTCCCCACTCTGCTGCAAGCCATGTGTCATTATAATCAAGCCAGCGAATCATACAGCCGATGTTAAACGCACCTTGTACCGGATCCAACACGTATGATGTCCCCGGAACACGAGATCCGTTTGGAACAATCGTACCTGGAACGATAGGCCCCAAAAGTTTGGTGCATTCCGGGTAGCGAAGAGCAAGAATTCCGCAGCCGAGAGTGTCTATGAGCACATAGCGAGCGGTTTCGAAAGCCTCATTGCTTTTAATTTCTTTATCCAATACATAATCCGCAATTTCATTGAGCAAAGGATCCACTTGTTGTTTTTCATTATTTTTTACTAAAACTTCACCCATCAGCCTCTTCCTTTCTAAAGTAAAATGATATAATTAAAGGAGAGGAATTTCTGCCCAAATTCCTCTACTGGTGAGCGTATAAATCTGTTTAGGATCAGTTCGTTTGCAGATGGCGCTCGCCGACATACTTGACGCGTGGCCGGAACAGACGGTTGTTGTTATGCTGTTCAATTACATGAGCGCATAACCCCGCTGTTCGGGCGGCAAAGAAAATAGGTGTGTAAAGTTCAATCGGAATATTCAGCATGTAATAGACGGGAGCGGCATAATAGTCCAGATTAGGATACAGACCTTTTTCTTCCCGCATAATTTTTTCGCCCGCTTCACACATTTCCAACAGACGCGTATCTCCGCGTGCCTCGCTTAATGATTGAAGCGCTTTTTTCATCAACAATGCCCGTGGATCCATTTTTTTCATGTAGACCCGGTGGCCAAATCCCATAATCCGCTCTTTATTCGCTAATTTACGATGGAGAAGATTCTCATAGTTTTCTTTCGTTCCGGCTTCTTCCAGCATATACATAACGGCTTCGTTGGCTCCGCCGTGAAGGTGCCCTTTTAAAGAGGAAACGGCTCCTGTCAGTGCGCCATATAAATCAGAATATGTGGAAGAGATGACTCTGGCTGTAAAAGTGGAATTCGGCATTTCATGTTCGATATAGGCTACGAGCGAGCGATCAAAAATTTTCGCTTCCAGTTCCGTCGGTTTTTTTCCTGTGAGAATATAAAGGAAATTCGCCGTGTAGGAAAGCTCCGGATCGCTTGGAACTACTTGTTGATTGTTCATTAATCGATAACTGCTTGCGACAATGGTCGGTATTTGGCCAAGCAGCTTGATCGTTTTTTGTTTATTGGCGGATTCGCTTCGATCGTCGATAAGAGAATCAAAGCCGGATAAAACCGAGATGCCGGTTCTAAGAGCATCCATTGGGTGCGTCGTTTTAGGGAGGAGCGACAATATTTCAATCAGCTCTTTTGGAAGATCGCTGTTTGATTTAATTTCCGATTCAAAACGAGCTCTTTCTTGATCAGAAGGAAGCTTTTCTTCAATTAATAAGTAAGCAACATCAAGATACGTCTTGTTTTCTGCCAACTCGATCAAATCATACCCGCGAACAACAATCTCTTCATTTTCCACATCAAGAAATGAAATTCCGGTTTCAGCAGCAATAATGCCTTCTAATCCAGGACGAAATTCCAAATTATTTCCCTCCTTCAGAATATTTTGTATTCTAGGGTCCTCTCATCTCTGGGTAGTGTGATGGATTTGCCCATCTGCAATTTTTTTATTAGTTTATGCCTTGCATCATCGGATGTGACAGTGTGAATCTTTGCTGACAAATACAAACAAGCTCACACGAATATGAACTGATATTGCGAAGAAAGAGTTAGTTTTCGCAGTGTCAAGATTTAATCCTAGCTTATTAAACGCTTTCAAAAAGTCGGTTTTAAAAATTTCTCTTAAAGAAAAGATTTTCTAATCTAATAGAATTCCGGTCTAATGTCTAATAGAAAAAAGAGTCCTTTTTAAAAAGTTGAAATCCCTATGGGACTTCTTGAAAATTCCTATTGATCTTTGCTCTTAGCACCTCCTATTTTTATAGTTTCGGCCGTTTCCGATCAGGCAGATTTGCTGATGATGCCACGATGCCGGTTTTCATAGAAGCGGATCGTCGGATTTTTTGCCGCTTCAACGATTGCTGACCATCATGCCTGATATATAACACAGCATTTCTTTTTCATTTATACTATATCACATTTTTAAAAATAAAACAAAAAATTATAAATTTTCTTTTATTTTATAATGGAAATATCAGTTGATACAACCTATTTAACTCCGTTTTTAGAATAAAAATGCGTGCTTCTTCTTATCATTCTTCCTCTAAAGAGAAAAAAGGGGAAAGGGAGGGAAGGAGGATCGCTTCATTATAAGAATAAAATATGAAAACTATTCTACAAAAAGAGACCGCAAATCGTTCTAAGAACCATTTACGGTCTCTAAAAGTTCGAGAGAGGAAACTCTATTCTAAATTAGCATGTCTTCCAAACATCGTATTGGAATCCAATCCTTTTTTCTCCATGACTCTCAAGATGATGGCGTCATAAAACAATAACAATGTTTGTTCGAAAAGCGACCCCATTGGTTGTATGGTTTTGTAATCGTTATCCGATTGATCTTTTGGTGATCCGGGTAACTTTACAGTAATATCCGCCAGTTGACCAATGGTCGATTCGGGGAAAATGGTGGCTGCTGCGATGCTTCCGCCGATTTTTTTTGCTTTTTCTGCCATGGAAACTAGGCTTTTCGTTTCTCCCGAACCCGATCCAATAATTAAAAGGTCTTCTTTTTCATAGTTGGGAGTGACGGTTTCGCCTATGACATAGGCATCTAATCCCATGTGCATCATTCGCATGGCAAAAGATTTCGCCATAAATCCAGATCGGCCGGCGCCGGCTACGAAAATTTTCTTGGATTCGAGAATTTTATCTACCAATTTTTCTGCTTCTTCATTCGAAATGAGATCAACCGTACGACTTAACTCTTTTAAGATTTCACCTAAATATTGAGTCGTTTTCATAGGCCTCAACCTTGTTGTAACATTTCTTTCATTTTAGCTGCTACAGCTTTTTTATCTTTTTGTCCAGCGATACCGCCGCCGACAATGACAAGATCTGGTTGTGCTTTAATAGCTTCTGGCAGTGTTTCTAATTTGATACCGCCGGCAATAGCTGTTTTTGCATTTTTAACGACAGCTTTAATTTTCTTAAGATCTTCAAAAGAGTTTTTACCTACTGCTTGAAGATCGTAGCCGGTATGAACGCAAATGTAATCTACGCCCATAGCATCGATTTCTTTTGCACGTTCTTCTAAATTTTTCACGGCGATCATGTCAACAAGGACTTGTTTGCCTTGTTTTTTCGCTTCTTCTACAGCGCCTTTGATGGTTAAATCTTCAGCAGCTGCAAGAACGGTCACGATATCGGCGCCGGCTTCGGATGCTTTCATCACTTCATATGCAGCGGCATCCATTGTTTTTAAATCAGCTAATACTCTTAGATTTGGGAATGCTTCTTTCATTTGTTTAACGGCTTCAAGCCCCCAAATTTTTACAACCGGAGTACCGATTTCGACAATATCAATATATTCCTCAACTTCTTTTACTATTTCTATTGCTTCTGGAATGTCAACTAAATCTAATGCTAATTGTAATTCCATTCTTTTTTCACTCCTTTGATTTATTAATAATTTACACGTTAGTAGTATGCCCAATGGGTCACTTTATCTTGGCCGGATTTTTTGATCCCCGGCTACAGTCGTTAGTATACAGCGTATTGTATTTAATTAAAAGTACGCACTTTATTTTTACATAGTGTCAAAAAGTATACCGTGTGCTATAATACATGTTGGAGGTGATTAGAATGACGCGTATGCGCGAAAAAACGTTCAATTGTGAAAAAGAATTAACGCTCGCAGTCATCGGCGGAAAGTGGAAAATGCTGATTTTATGGCATTTAGGCAGAGAGGGAACTAAGCGATTTAGCGAACTAAAAGCTCTTATGCCCGGCATTACACAAAGAATGCTGGTGAACCAATTGCGTGAGCTGGAAGAAGACCTTATCGTTCATCGCGAAGTTTATCCTGTTGTTCCGCCGAAAGTAGAATACTCTTTGACAGAGTATGGAAAGAGCTTGATGCCGATTCTTGAGTCCATGTATCAATGGGGAAAAAATTATATGGAAACGGTTCTTGGCCAACATCCAGAAACAACAGAAACAAAAGAGGTCGTTAATAAATAAAGTTCATTCTAAAACAGAATGAAAAAAATATAGATATGAAAAAGCCACGGGCAACAACTTTTCTTGTAAAGGTTGTTGTTCGTGGCCTTTTTTTGTTTAGAAATGTTCCTTTCGAAAATCGGGCTTCATACTTTAAAAGCTGCTGGCTTTGGAATCCATTTGGGTCTTATAAATTACCTTTTATAAAGATGAATAGGTATTTTTATTTTCACTATATATTGTTTTTGTAACTATATGATTAAAAAGTGCGTACTTACAAATTTGATCGATACGTATTATACTTACCATTGCTGAAACAATGAAGCATGCATGAAAGCATGTTCTTTCTATCTCTAAGGCGTTGGAAGGCAGAATTTATTTTGAATAGGCATCGTTTGAATATGAAAGAGAAAACTAACTCGTACACATTCTCACGAAAGTTTAGATGTCGGATGTGAGAGAAATGACTGGAATGGAAAAAAGATCCAATTTATCAGAGGTTTGGTTTTGCTATCTGGTCAAGTATAGAAAAAATGAAATCGCCTGTTTGCAAAACAAGGGGATCCAACGTTTTAGAGTCTGTTTGATCAGGAGGGATGATAAATGAATTCTATGAGCTTGGTCTTGTTTGGAGCGTCAGGGGATTTAGCGAAAAGAAAAATATTCCCTGCTTTATATAATTTATTTCTCGATCAAAAAATGCCAGATTCCTTTTCCGTCATTGGTGTTGATCGAAGAGATTGGACGGATGAATATTTTCAAGCGCTGGTGGAGGATTCAATCAAAACATTTTCTAGACGTCCCGTTATGGATGATTCCCGAAAGAAAGAGTTTTTGAATGCCTTCCGCTACTGCAGTTTGGATGTAACCGATGCAGAAGGGTTTAATGTTTTGCTCGAACTGGTTCAACGGCGTGAGAAAGAATTGAATATTCCTGAAAATCGATTGTTTTATCTTTCTGTTGCGCCAACCTTTTTTGACGTGATTGCGAAAAATATCCAACAAAGTGGATTAGGGTCCACCAAAGGATGGAAACGCCTCATTATTGAAAAGCCGTTTGGACATGATTTGAAATCGGCCCAAGAGTTGAATGAAAAATTAAGCCGATTTTTTGAAGAAGAAGAAATTTATCGGATTGACCACTATCTTGGCAAATCGATGGTCCAAAATCTGGAAGCGTTGAAATTTGCCAATCCGGCGCTGCAAGCGCTATGGAACCATCAACATATTGCCAATGTCCAAATTACGGCCAGCGAAACGGTGGGAGTGGAAGAAAGAGCCGGCTATTATGATCAAGCGGGCGCGATTCGAGACATGGTTCAAAATCACATGATGCAGTTGGTGATGATGACGGCCATGCAGCTGCCCAACCGCTTTAACGCCGAAGACATCCGCAAGGAGAAAAGAAAAGTCTTGGAAAATCTTCGTCCATTGCGGAAAGAAGACGTCCGCCAACATGTCGTTCGCGGACAATATGGACCGGGGGAAATTCAAGAGGAACCCGTTGTAGGGTATACAGAAGAGCCGGGCATTCCGCCTTCTTCCACGAACGATACGTTTGTGGCGGCACGCTTATGGATTGACAACGATGCTTGGCGAGGAGTCCCTTTTTATATCCGTACGGGAAAAAGAATGAAGGAAAAATCGACCCGCATTGTCCTTGAATTTAAACATTCGCATACGGTTGAATCTCAACAAGCGGAGCCAAACTTATTAGTGATTCATGTCAATCCGGTGGAAGGCGTCTCGTTCCAACTCAATCGGAAAAATCCGGTCCACCGCGATCAAATTGAACCGGTCCAAGTCGATTTTTCGGCGAATCAGAAGGATGTACCCGAAGCGTATGAACTGTTGCTGTTCGATGCTTTGATGGGAGACTCGACGTTCTTCGCTCATTGGAAAGAAGTAGAGTTGTCTTGGAAATGGGTTCAACCGATTTTAGAAGCCTTTGAAGAAAATCTGGTTCCTCTCCATTCCTATCCTTCCGGTTCCATGGGGCCGGAGGCCTCTCAACAATTATTGGCAGAGGACGGATTTCGTTGGTGGTAAAACCAATAGGCGGGGGGTTCCCCGCATGATGGAAAAAGAATCAGAAACTACGATTGGAAAACAAGTGAAGGAGGGTATTTAGATGAAAATTGGATTAATCGGTTTAGGAAAAATGGGGCTGAATTTAGGCCAAAACTTAATCGACCATCGCCACGAAGTGGTAGCGTATGACGTCAATCCCAAGGCGGTGGAAGAAATCCAAAAATATGGCGCTCAAGGAACTTCCAGCTTACAAGAACTGGTGGACTCGTTGGAAAAGCCAAGAATTGTCTGGATCATGGTGCCGCATGGTGTGGTGGATTCCGTCCTTAGCGACCTGAAGCCGCTTTTGGAAAAAGACGATATTGTGATCGAAGCGGGGAATTCCCACTATAAAGAGTCGATTCGCCGCTACAACGAGCTAAAAGAAGCGGGCATCCGCTTCATGGATGCCGGTACTTCCGGAGGCATGGAAGGAGCTCGCCATGGGGCTTGTTATATGGTAGGGGGAGATCCGGAAGCTTGGAACATCGTGGAACCGATTTTCCGGGATACCGCTGTGGAAAACGGCTATTTATATGCCGGCAAACCGGGCAGCGGCCACTTCTTGAAAATGGTCCACAACGGCATTGAATACGGGATGATGGCCGCCATTGGAGAAGGATTTGAAGTGTTGGAGAAAAGCGACTTTGATTTTGACTATGAAAAAGTCGCGAGAGTATGGAACAATGGGTCCGTCATTCGTTCTTGGCTGATGGAATTAACCGAACGCGCCTTCTCGAAAGATGCAAAATTAGACGGCATCAAAGGCGTGATGCACTCTTCCGGTGAAGGAAAATGGACGGTGGAAACGGCTCTGGATTTACAAACGGCTACACCGGTTATCGCCCTGTCCTTATTGATGAGATATCGTTCGCTCGAAAACGATACCTTTACAGGAAAAGTCGTCGCCGCTTTGCGCAATGAATTTGGCGGACATGCGGTGGAAAAAGCGAAAGGCAAATAAAAATGAAAATCATCAGATGAAACATTTTCAAGAAAAGGGGAGTAGGCTATGTCCATTTCTTTTGATTACTCAAATGCATTATCCTTTATGAAACAAAGCGAAATCGAAAATCTCAGCGAATTTGTCAAAGTCGCTCATACGATGATTCATGAAAAGAAGGGACCCGGCTCTGATTTTCTGGGCTGGGTGGACTTGCCGTTCCGGTATGATCGGGACGAATTTGCGCGCATCAAACAAGCGGCGGAGAGAATTCGAAGCCACTCGGATGCTTTGGTGGTCATCGGCATCGGAGGCTCTTACTTGGGGGCAAGGGCAGCGATTGAAGCGTTGTCCCATAGCTTCCATAACCAAATGAACGATCAGACACAAATTTATTTTGCCGGCTACAATATCAGTTCGACTTATATGGCTCATTTACTGGAGCTGTTAGAAGGAAAAGACATCTCCGTCAACGTGATTTCGAAATCCGGAACTACGACCGAACCGGCGATTGCTTTCCGGATTTTCCGGGACTACATGGAGAAAAAATACGGAAAAGAAGAAGCGAAAAAACGGATTTTCGTCACCACCGACAAGGAAAAAGGCGCCTTGAAAAAATTGGCCGATCAAGAAGGATATGAAACCTTTGTCATTCCGGACGATGTCGGGGGAAGATATTCGGTTTTAACCGCTGTCGGTCTCTTGCCGATCGCCGTAGCCGGACTGAACATCGATCAAATGATGGAAGGAGCCGCTGCGGCTGCACGCAAATACAATCATCCGGATCTTTTAACCAATGAAAGCTATCAATATGCTGCGGTGAGAAACATTCTGTACCGGAAAGGAAAGGCCATCGAATTGCTGGTGAATTATGAACCTTCTCTTCATTATGTATCCGAATGGTGGAAACAGCTGTTTGGAGAAAGCGAAGGAAAAGATCAAAAAGCGCTTTTCCCGGCATCGGTTGATTTTTCCACGGACTTGCATTCCATGGGTCAATACGTTCAAGAAGGCCGTCGCCTTCTGATCGAAACGGTTTTGCAAGTGAAGAAACCGCGAATCGAAGTCACCATCCAAGAAGATCCGGAAAATATCGATGGATTAAACTTCTTGGCCGGTAAAACGATGGATGAAGTGAATAAAAAAGCGTTCCAAGGGACTTTATTGGCTCATGTCGACGGGGAAGTGCCGAACCTGGTAGTGGAACTGGACGAAATGAATGAATTCACTTTCGGAGAAATGGTGTACTTCTTTGAGAAAGCTTGTGCCATCAGCGGACACTTGCTGGGTGTGAACCCATTCGATCAACCGGGAGTGGAAGCCTATAAAAAGAATATGTTTGCGCTGCTTGGAAAACCGGGATTTGAAGCAGAAAGAGAAGCGCTGATGAAACGGTTGTCTAAATAATTTATTGAGTGAAATAGACAATCTTGTTGATAAAAGTGCAGGAAACAAGAGAGGGAGCGAAGTCAAATCGCTCCCTCTCTTTTACTTTTTTCGATAATCTAATCTATTTTGATGTTGGAAAATTTTAGCTGGTGGCCATCACTGAACGGCAGAAAATAGTTCTATCCAATTATTGTTGTAATTTTGGCAATAAAGAGAATATTGTTATATGATAAAAGCATAGCGACTGGAGTGAATGGAATGATATGGAGACTAAAAACACATTTTTGTATTTGCTGAAAGAAAACAAAGAATTTAAAAAATTGTTTTATGGACAAACTTTTAGTGTATTGGGAGATTGGTTTCAAACGATCGCCTTATTAGGATTCGTGTATTCTGAAACAAAATCTACTTTTCTGTTAGCTCTTACGTTCATCAGTAAAGGATTGCCTCAGCTGATTTTGAGCCCCTTTATCGGACATTTCGTTGACCGTTACAGCAAAAAGAAGATTATGTTTTATACAGACATCATTCGGGGAGTCATTGTTCTAGGTTTTTTACTCGCCTATAAATTTATTTGGATTATTTTCATACTGAATATTTTATTATCGATTTTACAAACTTTATTTGAGCCTGCCAGACAAGGAGCAGTGAAATATACAGTAAAAAAAGAACAAATAGTGATTGCCAATTCGTTGTCCAGTACGATGAATGGATTCGTGTCTGTCGTTGGCGCTTCTTTAGGGGGAATGGTTGCAGAACTGTTGAGTATACAAACGGCATTTATGATAAACAGTTTTTCTTTTTTTCTTTCTGCATGGTTTATTTATTCGAGTAAAATACCGCATAATCTTGAAAAGAAGACAACCAATCGTTTTTATAAGGATATAAAGGAAGGGTATCAATTTATCATCCATCATAAAATCATTCTCACTTTAATATTGGTAGGCATGTCATGGGGAGTGATTGGCGGAGCTTATCAATTATTTTTAACCTATTATGCTGAAGAGGTTTTTCATGCAGGAAGTACAGGAATTGGTCTATTATATACGATACAAGGAATCGGAATGATAGGCGGAGGCATCATCGTTAAAAATTTCATTGGCAGCGATGATCATAAGATGAAGAAGGCATTCGGATTAGCCTATCTTTTTCAAGGAGTCTTTTTCTTATTTTTTGTTTTGTCTTCTACTATATATGTTGGATGTATGATGTTGTTGTTTATGAGAATGGCAGGAGGAGTCATTATTCCTCTTGATACTACTTTCATTCAAAACTACACGGATGATGACAAGATCGGCAAGGTTTTTTCTTTACATTATTCCATCTATAGTTCACTGATTAACTTGTCTATGTTTGTTTCAGGAATATTATTAGAAAGGATCTCTCCTAAAGTTTTTGGAGTATTTTTAGGAATGCTTTGTATCTTCATTAGCTTGATATGGTTATACATGTATTACTTTCATAAATTGAACGAAGATCAGAATTTGAATCAGTCTGCGAGTTCCCGTTGATATCGCTTGGCCATTTTCGTTTAATCTCATCTTTACGAGTAAAGAATAAATTCCCACTTGACACATAGGATTAATTAAATTAATATAATCTCAAATAATATGCCGACTAGACAACTAGAGGCTTTCAATTCAAACAATACTTTGAATTGAAAGCCTCTTTTTTTAATGTTTGATGAAAAAATTTTATTTTTAGAAAGGACGTGAGATATAAAATATATTCGGATTTTTAAGAAAAATAGATTCATAAAATGGAAGAGTTGTTAAAGGCATATAAGGAGAAAAGCTATTTTTCGCAGCAAATGTCGAAAGGCAGTGAAAAGAATGTATGCAGTTGTTTGTTCGGAAACTGAAATCCTTACTGGATTCAAAAGCAAACATATCATCCTGATATTTTCATCCTTGGCTGGCGGGGGAAGGTCCCGTGAAATTTCATAACTTCGATCGATTCCGGCAATTCTCTTCAACCCCCAATGGATGATAAGCGAAAAAACATTGGCTATGAATCGAGGAATATCCGATCACTAGTGATTACCCTGATAGAAATGTTAAGCTGCAGATCAAAAGAACGCAAACAGTTAGGAGGAAATCTAATGACAAAAAAAAGAATGTATTTAAATGCTTTTGATATGAATTGTGCAGGACATCAATCTCCGGGTTTATGGACGCATCCGAAAGATAAATCTTCCACCTATAAAGATGCGGAATATTGGACACATTTAGCCAAGGTATTAGAAAGAGGACGATTTGATGCGATCTTTCTGGCAGATGTTTTAGGGACTTATGATGTTTACCAAGGATCGCGTGATCCGGCGGTACGTCAAGGGGCACAGGTTCCTGTTAATGATCCGGCGTTTGTTGTTCCTATCATGGCTCAAGTGACCAAACATTTAGGCTTTGGACTAACAGTATCCACAACTTACGAACATCCTTACATTTTCGCCAGACGTATGTCCACTTTGGATCATTTGACAAAAGGGCGCATCGGCTGGAATATTGTGACCTCTTATTTAAACAGTGCCGCTGTTAATATCGGATTGGATCAACAAATCAGCCATGACGAACGCTATGAAATCGCGGATGAATATATGGAAGTGGTTTATAAACTGTGGGAAGGCAGCTGGGAGGATGATGCAGTCGTATTGGACAAAGAAAACAAGCTTTATACCGATCCTGAGAAAGTACATGATATTCGACACGAAGGAAAATATTATAAGGTGCCGGGAGCACACTTATGTGAACCTTCACCGCAAAGGACACCGGTCATTTTTCAAGCCGGGGCTTCCAAAAGAGGCCGCCAATTTGCAGCCAAACATGCTGAACTTGTGTTCATCAGCGTTCCAACCGAACAAATTGGTAAAACATATGTGCAAGCATTGCGAGAAGAGGCGAAAAATGCCGGCCGCAATCCGGAGGAAATCAAAATTCTTTCTTTATTTACTCCGATTATTGGGCGTACACAAGAAGAAGCAGAAGCGAAGTTTCGTGAGTATCAAAGCCATGTCAGTTATGAAGGCGGATTGGCGTTACTGGGCGGATGGACCGGTGTAGATTTTTCCGGATATGCCCCGGATGACAAAATTGAATACGTTAAAAACGATGCGATACATTCAGCGATCGAGACATTTACAAAAATTGATCCAAAGAAACAATGGACGGTCAGAGAAGTCGCTGAATTTGTAGGAATAGGTGGAATGGGAAAAGTTGCGGTTGGAACTCCTGAAAAAATCGCGGATGAGATGGAACGATGGATGGATGAAACGGGAGTTGACGGCTTTAATATCGCTTATGCGGTGACACCGGGTACGTTTGAAGAATTTGTAGATGATGTAATTCCGATTTTACAAGATCGAGGTCTTGTACGGAAGGAATATGAGGAAGGCACTTTCCGGAAAAACTTATTTGGATACGACCATTTGCCGGACCATCACCCGGGACGCCAGTATCGAAATCGTTTTTCTTTTCAAAGGAGTACATAAGGATTGTTTCACCAAAACTATTAGAGGGAGCGCAATCACTCCCTCTATAAAGAATATGCTTTATAATGGAAATTAATTCAGCGGCTAAAACCTCGACCCAAAACATAACGAAAGGGGCTCGATTCAATAGACTATGGACAGACGTTTGATCCTCCTTTTAATCTTCTGTTAAAGCAGGGAAATGAGGAAGGATGTATTCGCCTAGTTCTTCAATGACTTCTTCAACCGGACGTCGTCCATATTTCAAATTGATGATGATATGATTGACTCCCACGTCGTTTAGTGCTTGCAAAAATTCAATCAGGAAGTTGCGTCCGATTCTAAATCCAAGATGGATCGGGATAGGTACATGATTCGGATCCTCTGTCAAATCAATATAAAGAGATTGAGTAAAAGGCTTAAATTCATCTGTTAGAGACCGCCAATTTTTAATCAGTTCCGCTTGGTAATGAAGTGGTCGCGGATAATAAATCCATCCATCGCTGTTTGCTGCAATCCATTCAGGAGATTGAGAACTATGACCGGTTACCATCACCGGAATGGAGGATAAATTCGGTTTTGGTAAAAGGTCTCCGTTCATTAGGTCGACCCGGGAAGTATGAATTCTAGGGAAATTTTTTGCCCATACTTCTCTCATGACCGCAATAGATTCTTGGAATTAATGTACCGCGATCATTTGCATCTACCGAAAAAGCCGGAAATTCAATAGGGCGGTCGCCTGTTGCCACACCGAGAATGAGTCGTTCACCGGAAAGCTTATCAACAGAAGCTGCCGCTTTTGCTACGTGGAGCGGATGGCGCAATGTTAAAATAATGCTTGCGGTTCCAAGGGCAATTTTCTCTGTGTGGGCGGCTATAAATCCGAGATAAGTAAATGGATCATACATTTGTCCCACATCGCCGAAATTAGGATCGCGTAAAGGAACGTCTCTGGCAAATACGGCGGCAAATTTTAGTTCTTCTGCTCTTTTGGCTAGTTTTATTTGCTTTTCTATATTCATTTCAGGGACGTCGCTCATATAGGATTCAATAGGGAAGAACAGCCCGAGAGTGAGTTTGTTCTCTTGATACATCCGTTTATATCCTCTATGATTTTGAAATTTTTCCATCATTAGACCTCAATACCTTTCTGTGTATTAGATAGAATATAATCATCATTTGATGAAGGATTGATGCTTCATTCGATCACTCATCCATGCCGATTGTCGGCTAAGGCGAGTGATCGTTCTATCTATTCCAAGCCTCATATTGTTCCAAAGAATATTTTTAAATTATCCATTTAGGTTGCTTTTCATTACGAATCATAAAGCGTGCCATGGATCAGCGAATATTAAGCGACAATAGAGTCAGAAGCATCTTCTTTTCTCACCTTATCGATAATTCCGCTGCCAAGACAAACATCATTGTCATAAAATACGACGACTTGTCCCGGTGTCACCGCTTTTATCGGTTGTTCATATTCCACTAAAGCGGTTTTGTCAGGACGAACATGCACTTTTACTTTTTGGTCTTCTTGACGATATCTGAATTTGGCCGTACAAGAGAATGATCGTGGACTGTCATCTCCGCTGATAAAGTGTACGTCGGAAACGATGGCAGCATTTGAGAAAAGGGCCGGATGGTCTTTGCCTTGAGCGACGATTAACGTATTGTTATTTAAATCTTTATCTACGACAAACCAAGGTTCGCCGTTGCCTTTTGCTCCGATACCGAGTCCTCTTCTTTGTCCGATCGTATAGTACATTAATCCTTCATGCCGTCCCAGCACTTCTCCATTGATCGAGCGAATGACTCCGGGTTGTGCAGGAAGAAAATTCTTTAAAAAACTTTTGAAGTTTCTTTCTCCGATAAAACAAATACCGGTGCTATCTTTTTTATTGGCAGTAAAAAGGTTTAATTCCTTAGCGATTTTTCGCACTTCATCTTTCGTTAACTCTCCGAGCGGGAATAGAACTTTTGATAATTGTTCTTTCGTTAATTGACTCAAAAAATAGCTTTGGTCTTTTTTTGAATCTTTTCCTCTCAATAAATTGATTTCGCCGTTTTCTCTATTGACTCTGGCATAATGTCCCGTCGCGATGTAATCTGCATCTAAAGACAGAGCAAAGTCTATAAAGGCTTTAAATTTGATTTCCGCATTACACAAAACATCTGGATTTGGGGTTCTTCCTAATTTCAGTTCTTCCAAAAAATAAGTGAAGACTCGATCCCAGTATTCTTTTTCAAAATTGACACTGTAGTAAGGGATTCCTAGTTGATTCGAAACTTTTTTTACATCTTCATAGTCTTCCGTTGCTGTGCAGACACCATCATCATTTTTGTCATCCCAATTCTTCATAAAAACGCCTATAACTTCATATCCTTCTTTTTTAAGAAGGTAGGCAGCAACGGAAGAATCGACTCCTCCTGACATTCCTACAACGACTCTTTTCTTTCGACTCATGATTACCACCTTAACTGAAATATTTTTTGTTACAGTTTTCGTTAAAAAAAAAATTATCTTTTATTAATTTCTTTTATAATATCTTGTATCGTAATCCCCTTTAAATAATTCATCAGATGTTTCTCGGCATCGTCAAAAATATTGATCAGTATGGAAGACAAATTTTTTCCTACAATACAGTTTTCATTTGCTTCGGGACATTTTGGTACCAGTGTGCCTTCGCTCGTAAGCATAAAGATTTTGTCTAATGTAATATTTTCTGCTTTTTCTTTTAAAGAAAATCCTCCTTTTGCTCCTTCTTTTGATAAGATAATTCCTTCTTTTCGAAGCAAACTTAAAATTTTTCTTAATCGCGCAGGATGAACAGTTACGCTGTGGGCAATGTCTTCGCTCGTTACAATCTGTTCAGATCTTGTGGCCAAATAAGTAACGCAGTGGACTGCAATAGAAAAATCACTATTCAATCGTATTACCTTCTTCCTAAATGTAATAATAAATATTACAGTTAACTATGTCAACCTATTAATTTTCGTCCTTATCGTTGAAACGGTAAAATTGTAAACTTTTAAGATTAAAGTGATGAATCATGATGGTATTAATCTTGCGGATTGTTAAGAATGGACGATCCATTAAGCACCCACATTCATTTTATTAAATCCATCGTACGAGAGCAAGGACGTATCATGTATTAGCATACGGAGCACCGAGAAAAAGAGATATCATCGTACCATGATGTGGAATGTTTGAAGAATTAAGATATAAAAGAAAATTCCTGAATGCCGTGTATGATCTACAAATATACTGTATAAGAAACCATTTGATTTGAGGATGGAGAATCGATTCGTACGACCATAATGAACACTAGCTCTGTAAATGACCAACAGAGAAAAAACGGACAGAATGTTGTCCAATTATTTTCACTAATCTATTTGCACTCAATTCATCCCGATCATAAGAGCCGTCCATCATTTTTCCATATCATCATTGTGTTTGGAAAATTAGGGAATAGATTCCAATCACAATCCAAAGGTGTGGTCATATGTCTTTTTCACCAAAAGCGATGATTCGCTTTAATAAAAAAACGAAAGAGTTTCACCTTCAAGGAAAAGATTTCAGCTACATTATCAAGATTTTGAAAAACAACCAGCTAGGGCAACTATATTTCGGAAAAAAAATACGCGATCGAAAGTCTTTTTCCCATCTATATTCAATTCGACCAAGGCCCTTGGTTGCCTGTGTGTATGAAGGGGATTCGTTTTCCCTTGATACTTTAAAACAAGAGTATCCTTCTTATGGTACGACTGATTTTCGTGAGCCCGCGTTTCAAATTCTTCAGGAAAATGGAAGTCGTATTACGAATTTTGAATATCGACATCATAAAATTTATAAAGGAAAGCCGAAATTAGAGGGCCTGCCGGCAACATATGTGGAAAAGGAAGAAGAGGCGATTACGCTCGAAATTTCGTTGTACGATAAACTGATCGACACAGAAATTCAATTGCTTTACACAGTTTTTAGCGAGTGGAACGCATTGTCCCGGAGTGCGAGAGTGGTCAATCATGGCCAGCAAGCTTTAAACTTGACCAGAATAATGAGCGCCAGCATCGATTTCTTCGATTCACAATTTGAAATGGTTCACCTCTCCGGATCATGGGGGAGGGAGAGATATGTGAAAATGAGAAAATTACAACCTGGCATTCAGAGTATTTCGAGTACACGAGGGGCGAGCAGTTCACAGCACAATCCCTTTATCGCTTTGAAAAGACCGGACGCCACAGAACATCAGGGGGAAGTATATGGATTTAGCCTTGTCTACAGCGGAAATTTTTTGGCACAGGTGGAGGTTGATCATTACGATGTCGCCCGTGTCACAATGGGCATCAATCCTTTTGATTTTAATTGGCTTCTAGAACAAGGAGAAAGTTTTCAAACGCCGGAAGTGGTGATGGTCTACTCTGATCAAGGACTGAATGGGATGAGCCAAACGTATCATCAGTTATATCGCACGAGATTAGCAAAAGGTTATTGGCGAGACAAAGAAAGACCGGTGCTTATTAATAACTGGGAGGCCACTTATTATCATTTTGATGAAGAAAAACTCATTAAAATTGCTAAAACAGCGAAAGAGTTGGGCATTGAACTGTTTGTTTTGGATGACGGCTGGTTCGGAAAGCGAAATGACAGTAAAACCTCGCTTGGAGACTGGTTTGTGAATAAACGAAAGCTGCCTAGTGGAATCGCAGGGCTTGCCCAAAAGATCAATGACTTAGGAATGCGGTTTGGACTTTGGTTCGAGCCTGAAATGATTTCCAAAGCTAGCCGATTATACGAACAACATCCGGATTGGGTGATCAAAGTGCCGGGGCGGAGGATGTCCCAAGGGAGAAATCAGTATGTATTGGATTTCTCAAGAAAAGAAGTGGTCGATCATATTTATGGAATGATGGCCCAAATTCTTCGTGAAGCACCGATTTCTTATGTGAAGTGGGACATGAATCGCTATATGACAGAAATTGGATCGGCTGATTTACCTCCTGAACGTCAAAGAGAAGTTCCCCATCGTTATATTTTAGGTGTGTATGATCTATACGAAAGATTGACGACGGAATTCCCGCATGTCCTTTTTGAGTCTTGTGCTGCCGGCGGGGCCAGGTTTGATCCGGGAATGTTATATTATGCGCCGCAAACATGGACGAGTGACAACACAGATGCGATCGAACGTTTGAAAATTCAATACGGAACTTCTTTTCTCTATCCTTTAAGCGCAATCGGCGCCCATGTTACGTCTGTTCCGAATCATCAAGTCAAAAGGATCACGAGTCTTGAGACAAGAGCACATGTGGCGTTCTTCGGAGTATTTGGCTACGAGCTGGATGTCACGAAGCTATCAGAGAAAGACAAACAAAAAGTTAAAGAACAGATTGCCTTTTATAAGAAAAATAGGAAATGGATCATGAATGGAACGTTCTATCGAATAAGAAGCCCTTTTGAAGACGATGGCAACATAGTAAGCTGGATGGTAGTTTCTGAAGATCAAAAAGAGGCGCTTGTTGGGTATTATCAAGTGTTGGGAACGGCTAATCCGGGATTTTCCCGTATTTTGTTAAAAGGTTTGCGAACAGATTATGAGTATGAAATCGAAGGAATAGACGGTACGTATTTTGGAGACGAACTGATGTACGTCGGCCTTCTGTTGGAAGATGCAAAAGGAAAAGGGGACTTCTACTCCAAAATTTATAAATTAAAAGCCATTCAAAGTGATGAAAAAGTGGGGATGAAAAATAGATGAAACGACAGATGGCCCACTTTGATGATTGAAAAAGGAAAACACTTTTTTTAAATAGAATGTGACGCAGCATAATGGGTGATTTACAGTTGCTTTATTTGACAAAATGGCGCTTTTTCAACATGATTGTAGATGGAATATTTCGCTGAACGGGCTTGTGATCCCTTACCGGAATTCCTATTAGGATGCCCGACTGCACGTGAACGAGTTTTCTTTAAGCTAAGGGAATCACGATTCGAAAAAGCCCGGTTCGTTTCATATCCATCCAGGGAGTCCCTCGAATGGCCGGCGTCTCCCTAGATGGTGGATATTTCATTATATTTTATTGGATAAAGGAGCTTTTTTTATGACGTCACGATCTATTTCCCCTGATTTTGACCCGTGGGAATCTTATATGGATATTGAACAGCACGGATCATATGTACTTTCTAACGTAGAGTTTACTACTACTTATCTTTGCAATATGCGATGCGCCCATTGTGCGGTAGGGTATACGCTGGCTGCAAAGGATCCGGACGCTTTGCCTGTAGAACTATTGATCCAGCGCTTGGAGGAAGTGCCGACTTTGCGCGCTATCAGTATTACAGGCGGAGAGCCGATGTTGTCGAAAAAATCGGTGGAAAACTATACATTGCCTCTATTGAAATATGCGAAAAGCAGAGGGCTTTACACACAAGTCAATTCCAACTTGACGCTGCCGGCAGAACGGTATGAACAGCTGGCGCCGTATATCGATGTTCTACATATTTCCCATAACTGGGGAACGATTGAAGAATTTAGCGAAACCGGTTTTGCGATGATGGATCGTAAACCGCCGATGAGTAAAAGAAAGGCCATGTTTGAGCGGATGATTGAAAATTCCCGTCTTCTTGCTGAACAAGGAGTCAAGATTTCTGCGGAAACGATGCTGAATAAAAAGACGCTTCCTTATTTAGAGAAGATACATCGTCAAGTGGTGGAGGAAATGAAAGCTTTTCGCCACGAGATACATCCGATGTACCCAAGTGATTTTGCTTCCAGCCTTCACTTGCTCTCGTTAACGGAAATTCGAGAGGCCATCCATCACTTGCTCGATATCCGCAGCCAGGATGTTTGGATGTTGTTTGGCACGCTGCCGTTCTATCCATGCAGCCGCAATCCGGAAGATCTCCGCTTGCTCGAACGACTTTATCAGGAAAAAAATGTAACCGTCCGTAATGATCCGGATGGACGCTCTCGGTTAAACGTCAATATTTTTACAGGCGACGTTATTGTGACTGATTTTGGCGACACACCGCCTTTTGGCAATGTACAAACAGATACGCTTTCCGAGGCATTTGAACGCTGGCTTGATTCCAAATGGGCGAAAGAACTTCTTTGCCATTGCCCGCAAGCCCGCTGTCTCGGTCCAAATGTACTTGTGAAAAATGCCTATTATCCAACGGTCTCATTCCGAGATCGAAAAGCTCTTATTGCTCAATAAAAGAACATTCAATCGGGGTCTTTCCACAACTAGAAATAGTGTTGGGAGGACCTCTTTTGATTTCAGAAAAGGGGAGGCCAAAAAGAGCAAAAAGGGATGGAAGTTGAGCCATCCCATTGTTAAATATAAAGTTTTGTCGTTATTGATCATTTTGATCGTTGTCATAAATACGACGAACATTGTTGTCTTTTGTGTTTTTCAAGTTATTATTACTGAAGTTGTTATCAGTCAGGTTGTTATTATTGAAATTGTTATTCGTTGGGTTGTTAATCGTTAAGTTATTGGGATTGAAATTGTTGTTCGTTAAGTTGTTGTTACTTATACTGTTGTGATCGTTGGAATGGATATTGCTGCTGTCAGCGTGATTGTCATGGCTATTTTGTGTACGGAAATCTTTCGCTGACACAATCTCATCTTCTTCGCCGAATTCGGAGCTAAAGGCTGGATTGTGGCGGGCTTCTCTGCCGTTGTTTTGGTCTTCATTGAACACACTTTTGTTTATATAGCGATGGAAGAATATTTCGGCAATCGCTAAAATCAAAGCAGACCAGAAGCTTGCCCAGCCAAGGGAAATGTTTTCATTTATAATACCGCTTCCGACGGCCCATATTAAAATGTACGCCAATACAAAATCGGAAATGGTAGCGGCTGTATTTCCGAAACGCGGAAGAATAAAAAGATCACTCAACATATAGGATACGACTGTCACAATTAAGCTTATGGTAAAATATTCACCGAAATCCACCCTGTAAAATAATCCAAGCACGAATGCTAATATGATCATGACCATGACAAACTTTACGATTAGTGCTCTTACGTGTTCCATCCATAACCCTCCTTTTTGAAGTCAATCTTAGGTTGGCTCCGAAAAAGGGGATTATTCATTCACCTCTCGTTTTCCAATCTTTCCCGTTGTCGAAAAATCTCTACACCTTATTTTTCAAGCTATTAATAAAGAAAAAGGTTTCAATTGTAAGCTTTAAGGATGTGTTAGTTTTTTGAGATTTCTGCTTGCTATAAGAAGCTATATTAACAATCGGTTGGACGTCTAAAAATTTGTTCGTCCTAATTTTAGACTTTTTAAATTTCACGCTTCGATTCGTTCTACCTTTCCAACTAAAAAAATGTAAGACAATGCCCCGACAAATGCTACAGTGGCAATAAATACAAGTGCCGGCGAAAAGTTTCCTCCTTTAGCGAGGAAACCGATTACAATAGGTATTACAATTGAAGAAAGATTTCCAATGAAGTTAAATACGCCTCCAGTTAATCCAACTAGATTTTTTGGGGCAAGAGTTGAAACGAATATCCAAGTAATCGAAGCTAAACCGTTTCCGAGAAATGCGATGACCATAAATAATATGATGAATGATGGAGTGTTTACATAGTTTGCTCCAATGATAAAAGTTGAAAGAAGAAGACCAATAATAATCGGGGTTTTGCGCGCAACTCCTACAGATACTCCACGTCGGACCAAGAAATCTGACAAAAATCCAGATAAGAGAACTCCAACAAAAGCAGCTAAAAACGGTAAAGATGCTAAAAATCCTGCTTTAATAAATGCTAAATGGCGGTATTCTACAAGATAAGTGGGGAACCAAGTTAAAAAAAACCAAAGTGTTGAATTTACAGCAAATTGCCCAATGTACACGCCCCATAGTTTTCGCTGTGTAAGTACAATTTTAAGCTCTTTCCAATTCAATTTCTTATTATTTTCAGCACGTTGTACCACGTTCCATTCAATTAGCCCTCCACCTTCACGAATGTATTCCAATTCTTTTTCATTTACCTTTTTACTTTCATAGGGGTCACGATATAGCCAGTACCAGATAACAGCCCAAATAATGCCGACAAGTCCAGTAACGAAAAAGAGTCCTTTCCATCCAAAAGCGTCTTGTATTGCAACTAATATTGGTGTTAAAAATGCTAGTCCAACAAATTGTCCTGATGTATAAAAGCTAATCGCACTAGCTCTTTCGTGTTCAGGAAACCATGATGTTACAATTCTGTTATTAGTGGGATAAGCAGGAGCTTCCAAGACACCTAAGCTTAAGCGTAATCCAAATAGTCCTGCGAATCCCTTTGCCGCTGCCTGCAAAAGTGTGGCAAACGACCATAACCCGAGTGTAATCATGTACAATACTCTAGGGCTAACACGGTCAACAAGCCATCCTCCTGGTATTTGTAACAAAGCATAAGCCCATCCAAAGGCGGATAGGATTAAACCCATTTGAACTGAGTTTAATTCAAGATCCTTACTAAGCAAAGGAGCAGCTATAGAAATATTACTTCTATCCATGTAGTTGATTACGACGTTTATAAAAATTAACGTAAGAATTCCAAAACGGACTCGGGAAGCTTTTATCTTTGATTCAGTGGTAACTAATGAAGACGTATTTAACCTTCGATTAATCATTATTATCATCACCTTTCAAAAAAATCTAATAATAAAGCGAATACATTTCTGAATATAATGAATTTTCAGATTAATAATGAATGAGAAATTTTGCAATCTACAAATGATTGGATTGAATGATCACCACTCTGCAATGCTCCCATCTTCATGGCGCCACACAGGATTTTTCCAGTTGTGTCCAACTTTAGCGAGTTTTCTTACACGTTCCTCGTCTATTTCAATACCAAGACCAGGACCTTGTGGTATTTTGACATAGCCATCTGCATATTCAAACACTTTTCTATCTAAAATATAGTCTAGTAAATCATTACCTACATTATAGTGAATGCCAAGACTTTGCTCTTGAATAAATGCATTATGAGAAGTAGCGTCAATTTGTAGGCAAGCTGCAAGGGCGATTGGTCCCAGTGGACAGTGAGGTGCAGCCGCAACGTCATAAGCTTCAGCCATTGAAAGGATCTTTTTGCACTCTGTAATACCACCGGCATGTGATAGATCTGGTTGAATAATATCGACATAACCATCCATTAGCAGAGGTTTAAAGTCCCATCTTGAAAACATTCTTTCTCCTGTGGCAATCGGAATCGTTGTATGATTAGCGATTTCACGCAATGCTTCATTATTTTGCGGTAAGACCGGTTCTTCAATAAACATTGGCTTAAAAGGTTCCAATTCTTTTGCTAGAATTTTTGCCATTGGTTTATGCACGCGACCGTGAAAATCTATTCCAATGCCAATATATGGGCCCACGGATTCTCTCACAGCTGAAATTCTTTCAATTACTTGATCTATTTTTTCGTAAGAATCAATATATTGTAATTCTTCCGTTGCGTTCATTTTTACAGCGGTAAAACCAGCTTCAACTACAGATTTTGCAGCTTTTCCTACAGCGGAAGGTCTATCTCCACCAATCCAAGAGTAAACACGAATAGAATCACGGCAAGCTCCTCCCATAAGTTCATGAATAGGAGCATTAAAGTATTTTCCTTTAATATCCCAAAGAGCCTGATCAATCCCAGCGATTGCACTCATAAGAATAGGACCTCCCCGATAAAAACCAGAACGGTAAAGCATATTCCAATGATCCTCAATTCTAGAAGGATCTTTTCCAATTAAGTATTCCATTAATTCTTTAACAGCAGTTTTAACAGTTTCTGCCCTTCCTTCAATAATTGGTTCACCCCATCCAGTTATGCCTTCATCAGTTTCAATTTTTAAAAATAGCCAACGTGGCGGTATTTGAAAAAGTTCATATCTAGTAATTTTCATTGCTTGTATCCTCCTTTTTAATCTTGAGCGTGTTTAACAGCTTCAACAAATTGCTTGGCTTTTTCCGTTAATTTATGAAGGTAGTCTTCAGTCATTACCTGATTGGCATTCACAAGGGAGCTTCCTAATCCAACTCCGGCTGCCCCTGCATTTATGTAATGACTGATGTTATTTAAATCAATTCCTCCAGTTGGTAGTAATGGGATTTGCGGCAATGGGCCATGTAGATCTTTAATATAAGCAGGACCCAGAGTGGAAGCGGGGAAAACTTTTATAATATCTCCTCCATTTTCATACGCATTGAGAATTTCCGTTGGAGTTAAAGCAGCTGGAATACTTACTGCGCCATAACGTTTTGTTAATCGAATTGTTTCAATATCTGTTGTAGGAGACAATATAAACTTTGCTCCTGAGAGAAGAGCAGCCCGAGCAGATTCAGGATCAAGTACAGTACCGGCTCCTACAACAATCTCGTCTCCTAGTTCACTTGAAACTTCTTCAATTACGGTTAATGCTTTTGGTGAATTCATAGTAATCTCTAAAACCTTTATTCCGCCATCTTTTAAGGCTTTTGCAATGGAGAGAACATCTTTTGGTTTTGATCCACGAATGATAGCAATTATTTTGTTTTCTAAGATTGTTGAAAGTGGTTCCATGTCTATTAATCACTCCTTATATAAGTTTAGCGGTGGATATCGTCGGAAGATTGAAGAAAACTCCATAATAAATCTCGATCAGGAAGTCCTTCAATATCTCCATTAACAGTTGTAACCATGGCTCCAACCGCATTTCCTCTTTTAACAGCATCCTTTATGTTTATTCCATCTAGTAATCCTGAAAGTACACCAGCTGCAAATCCATCTCCTGCTCCAACAGGGTCTACAACTCTATCTACTTTAATCCCTTTAACCAATCCACTTTCATTTTCTGTTAAGTAGTAAGCTCCTTTTTCACTAAGTTTCACAATTACAAGAGAGGCCCCTAAGTCGAAAAATCGTTTAGCAATTTCTTCATAATCGTCAATACCGAACAGGAGTTTACCTTCGTTTATTCCCGGTAAAAGAACATCAGCTTGTTCTGAAATTTTTAACAGAGTTTTCCTGGCCTTATTTTCGGTCCATAACTTTTTTCGTATATTTGGGTCAAATGCAATTTTGACATTATTTCTTTTAGCGATTTTTATCGCATGGAAAATGCTCTGAGTGCAAGAATCGCTTAAAGCAGGCGTGATGCCAGTAATATATAAATACTTGGCTTTGGAAATGTATTCTTCATTAACATCATCAGGAATCATATGGCTTGTTGCCGAATCCTTTCGGTAGTAATAAATGCGTACCACTTTTTCATTCACAATTTCTTTAAAAAAAACTCCAGTAGGGGCATTCTCATCCTTTTTTACCTGTGATACATCTACGCCTTCTCCTCTAACAGATGCAAGAATCAATTCTCCAAACTCATCCTTTCCTACACGGCTAATCCATCCCGTACTATGTCCTAAGCGTGATAGCCCTATCAATGTGTTTGTTTCAGCTCCGGCGATTTTTGAAGAGAATTGTGTAGAATACCTCATTAAACCTTTCGTTTCTGGAGTAAATAAGACCATTGTTTCTCCAATACTTACTACATCCATGTTGCGCCTCCAAATTGAGTATTTTTTTGATTTGTGTATCCAAGTCCTGCTGAAATTTTGTTAGAAGTGATTAATAAGTGATTAATAATTTTTTCTTTTCTTGCAAGCATTCTCTCTTTTGGTCCCGCCACGCTAATTGCTGCAATCATCATTCCATCGACCCCGTAAATGGGGGCAGCGAGACAATATAATCCTTCTTCATTTTCTTCATCATCAAACGCATACCCAAGATGCTTAAAATTATCCAGTTGTTTTTTCAATAATTCTCTATCTGTAATTGTTTTTTTAGTAAACTTTACAAATTCCGTATTATCTAAATATTTTTTTTGCTCATTCCTTGGCATAAAAGTAAGAAAAGCTTTACCTAAGCCTGTACAATACAGTGGTTTTCGATAACCTGGTTGAGCGCTTGTTCTTATAGATCTATTACTATCAATTTTTGCAATGTACACAATTTCATTTTTGGAAAGAACGGCAAGAAATACGGTTTCTTGTACTTGTTCCATGAGAAGTTTTAGATGAGGGGCGCCCACTGAATGAATATCTAACGATTCTCTAGCACTGGCCCCAATGTGAATTAACTTTGGTCCTAATTTGTATTTTTTTAATTCACCTTGAGTGAGATAGTTATTTTCATAAAGGGTCTTAACGAGATTAAATGTGCTACTCTGTGGAAGATCTAAAAATTCACTTATCTCTTTTACAGTAAGACCTTGAGGGTATTGAGTTAAAAGTTCAAATATTTCCAGCACCCGCTGAGCAGATTTAACTGACAATGAACATCTCTCCCAATAATTCATATATGTGATTTTAAATTCTATTTCTGATTTTTCGGAGGTATTCTAGCAGCAGAAAACGCTTCCGTCAAGAATAATTGAATTAATATTTATACTTTTCGTAATTATTTATAAAAATTATCTCGTTTAAATTTTTTCACAAAGTGTATAAGAAATATAGGAATATTTGACCGATCTTTAGGGGAGGGATGATGATGTAAATTATTTTGTGTAAGCAAATTTTTCTACTAGAAAAAAAGAAA